>Ga0209172_10003493_pt1 | contig 23811 bp, 24 predicted proteins | sample LarsenN4metaG_FD_184113 | JGI IMG/M metagenome (GOLD analysis project Ga0209172, IMG submission 184113) | Hot spring sediment bacterial and archeal communities from British Columbia, Canada, to study Microbial Dark Matter (Phase II) - Larsen... ... | reverse complement strand
GCGCCTCGGGCCGCTCCACACCGCCGCGCAGCGCGAGGAAATCGAAGAGCAGGTGGCCGACGCCGTCAAGCGCGGGGCCAAGATTCTCGCCGGGGGCAAGCGCCCCGACGGCCCCGAATTCGCCAAAGGCTTCTTCTACTTGCCGACGCTCGTCGCCGATGTCCCCGACGACGCCCGCATCGTGCAGGAGGAGTCCTTCGGGCCGGCGCTGCCCATCTTCAAAGTCAAGGACCTCGACGAAGCCATCGCCCGCGCCAACAGCTCCATTTACGGCCTGGGGTCATCCATCTGGACGCGCGACCTCTCCAAGGCCCGCGCCGCCGCCGAGCGGCTGGAGGCCGGAAACGTCTGGGTCAACTCGCTCCACATCGGCTACGACGAGATGCCCTTCGGCGGCGTCAAGTACAGCGGCATCGGCCGCGAGCACGGCCCCGAGGCTCTGGAGTATTATTTGGAACCCAAAGGCGTGGTGATTGCGACCGGTTGATTGGTTGATCGGTTGATTGGTTTACTGGTGAAAGAAACACTCGCCGGGCCCAATCAACCAATAAACCATTGAACCGATAAACCAACCCATGGCGAAGATGCTCATCGGCGGCGAGGCGGCCGAATCGAACAGCGGCCAGTGGAGTGAAGTCCGCAACCCGGCCACCGGCGAGGTGGTCGACCGCGTCCCGAAAGGGACGGTGGAAGACGTCCACCGCGCCGTCGCCGCCGCCGAAAAAGCGCTGCCCGCCTGGTCGGCGCTGCCCACCGCGCGTCGCGGAGAAATCCTTCACAAGGCGGTCGAGCTCGTCCGCCAGCACGAAGACGAGCTGGCCAAGCTCCTCACCCAGGAGCAGGGGAAGCCGCTCGCCGAGTCGGGGCGCGAGCTCCGCCGCTACGCCCACACGCTCGAGCACTACGCCGGCCTGGCCAAGACCCTCCGCGGCGGCCACGTGCCGCACCTCGACGAGCACGCCTACGGGCTCATCCTGAAAAAACCGATTGGGATTTGCGGAGCCATCGTGCCGTGGAACTTCCCGGTGGCGCTGCTCGGGAACAAGCTCGGCCCCGCGCTCGTGGCGGGGAATGCGGTCATCGTGAAGCCCGCGAACACCACGCCGCTCACCGACATCCGCGTGGTCGAGCTACTCTGCCAGGCGGGAGTGACGCCTGGGGCCTTGAGCGTCGTCACCGGCGCGGGCTCGACGGTGGGCGAAGAGATTCTCCGCCACCCGCGCATCCGAAAGATCGGCTTCACCGGCGCCACCGTCACCGGCAAGCACGTGATGGAAGTGGCGGCACAGGAGATCAAGCGCGTGACGCTTGAGCTCGGCGGGAGCGACCCGATGATCGTGGCGGAGGACGCCGACCTCGACGCCGCCATCAGCGCCGCCGCGGTCGGGCGCTTCTACAACTGCGGCCAGGCGTGCCTGGCCATCAAGCGGCTCTATCTTTTCGAGCGCATCTACGACCAGTTCGTCCAGAAACTCGTCGAGAAGACGAAGAAGCTGAAAGTCGGGAACGGCCTCGAGAAAGACGCGCGCCTGGGGCCGCTGCACACCGCCGCGCAGCGGGAAGAAGTGGAAGAGCAGGTGGCGGACGCGGTGAAGCGCGGCGGGAAGATTCTCGCCGGCGGCCAGCGCCCCGAGGGCAAGGATTGCGAGAAGGGTTTCTTCTATCTGCCCACGCTGGTCGAGAACGTCCCCGACGACGCCCGCATCGCCCAGGAGGAGTGCTTCGGGCCGGCGCTGCCTGTTTTCAAGGTCAAAGACTGGGACGAAGCCCTGGCGCGCGCCAACAATTCCGTTTACGGCTTGGGCTCGTCGGTCTGGAGCCGCGACCTGAACGCCGCCCTGCGCGCTGCCGAGCGGCTCGAGTCCGGCTACACCTGGATCAACTCCGCCCAGATCATCTACGACGAGCTGCCCTTCGGCGGGGTGAAGTGGAGCGGCCTGGGCAAGGAGCACGGCTCGGAAGCGCTCGACTACTACTTGGAAACAAAGTCCGTAGTCGTGGGCGGCAGCTAGCAAGGAGGGAACCGTGGCGGAAGAGATGGTTCGCTATCGCGTCGAGAACGGCGTCGCCACCCTGGAAATCTCGAACCCGCCCGCCAACACCTACAACCTCGACCTCTTGCGGCAGCTCGACGCCCGCATCGTCGAGGCGCGGCTCGACCCGAACGTGCACGTGATTCTGCTGCGCGGGGCCGGCGAAAAGTTTTTCAGCGCCGGGGCCGACATCCGCTTCATCCACGACGCCTCGGCCGAACTGCGCTACAACTTCTCGCTCTTCGGCCACGAGATGCTCAACCGGCTGGAGGCGACGCCCAAGCTGGTGGTGGCGGCCCTGAACGGCCACACCGTGGGCGGCGGGCTTGAGATCGCCATGGCCGCCGACATTCGGCTGGCCAAGAAAGACGGCGGGCGCATCGGGCTGGCGGAAGTGAACCTGGGGGTGCTGCCCGGGATGGGCGGGACGCAGCGGCTGGCGCGGCTGGTGGGGCGCAGCCGGGCGCTGGAGCTCGCGGCCACCGGCGCCACTTTTTCTTTCGAAGAAGCGCAAGACTACGGCCTGGTGAACCACGTGCTCGAGCGCGACACTTTCTGGGACGACGTTACGGCCTACGTCGGCCAGTTTGTCCCACCCAACAAGTCGAGCCTGGCCGTGGGCCGCATCAAACGCGCCATTCAATCAGGAATTGAAGGGTCCCTGCAGGAGGGTCTGGCGCTGGAGCGCGAGGTGCTGGCCCAGGCCTTCGCCAGCGAAGACGCCGCCGAAGGAATGAAAGCCTACCTGGAAAAGCGCGCCGCCAAGTTCAAGGGCCGCTAGGGGCTGGTGTCCTTCGACTGCGCTCAGGACACCATGCTCTTGCAGGGCAAGAGCATGGTGCCGGGGGCGGGAATCGAACCCGCAACCTAGGGATTATGAGACCCTCGCTCTGCCATTGAGCTACCCCGGCCTGGTCGCTCTCTCGATGGTAACGGCAGCCCGCCCGGGCGTCAATCGGACCCCGGCCTTCCTGCCAGAAAAAAACTCAAAAATTCCCCTTGCGCGTGAAACCCATTCAGGGCAATTTACATCATAGAAATGTAACGCCCGGCGGCTTGGCCGGACTGCAGGAGCGAGGGCAAGGGAGCTACGGATGCTGCTCAAGACCCTGGACGCGATCCAGACCCGGCTGGAAGAGTTCGACGTGATGGACCTGCCGCCCTACGTCGCCAAGGTCGTCCGCTGGGTGGAGCGCCACCCGAAGACGGTGGTGGCCGGCGCCCTGGTCGTCCTGATGGCCGTGGCCCTCACCCAGACCCCGTCCGAGCAACCCGTCGAGTCCGACGCCTACTCCGACCACACCCCGCTCTTCATCTAGGGGAGGGTTGCCGGTCCTACTTTCGGCTGGAGTCCAAGCAAACCCATCCCGTACGCGCCCGCGAGGAGAAGCGCCCCCAGCGCCAGCAGGACTGCCGCCCCGGCGTCCAGATCGAGCGGGCCGCGTCCTCGGAAGGTCTGCGCAGCACCCGCGGTCAGCAGGAGGATGTAGCCCACCACAGCCGTTAGCACTATGCGGGTGCGCTTGCTTTCGCTCCAGGGCGTGAACGAGAGCAGCCAGGCGAGCAGAGGCAGGACCTGCGCCCCGTGCAGGGCGAGCGCGTGCGGCACCTTCATCGCGCCTGCCGCGCCGAAGACGGGGCCGTCGTTACGGATAATCATCAGCCCGAACAACTGCCCGGCCACGAGCAACAGCAACCCCGCCCGGACGGCCCAGGCCAGGCTCGGCGGAGCTTGGAGCGCCACCCAGCTCAACAGCGTCACGGCGACGATGGCCAGGCCAGCCACAAGGATCACCACGCCGGCCAGAGCAAAAAGATTCGCGTCGAACACGGTGTTGTCGTTGAAGTGCGATGGCACGCCGCGCCACTGCTGGAACGAGACCCACAAGACTTCGGCGCAGTTCGCCAACCCCAGCCCGAGCGCCAGCGGCCAGCCCAGCCAGCGCGGGCGCGGTAGGAAAGTCATCACCCAGGCGATGGAGATGCCCGTTAGCCCGAAGGACTCGCCGAAGAGAATCGGCTTGCGCCAGGAGACGTCGCCTTCCAGCGAGCCGCCGGTTGCGACCAGCACAACGGCGTGGAACACGGCGCTCGCCAGCATCAGCGCCCCCGCCCCGTAGAGAAATTTCTGGTAGCTGGCGGCCTCCCTCCAGTAGCCGGCGAGCGAGGTTCGCATCGCCTCAAGCAGCCCGTTGCTTGGCATTGATGAGGAACTCATTATCGTGGAATACGAAAGTCGGCGAGGGGTTGTTCCGGGCCTCCTAGAAGCCGCCGCCGCCGCCGCCGCCGAAGCCGCCGCCGGAAAAGCCTCCGCCGCCCGAGAAGCCCGAGCCGCCCGAGCTGCGCGGCGCCGAGGCCATCACCGCCGCCGCTCGGGTCGACATCCGCCCGAGGTCGCTCACAAAGCTGCGCGGGTGGAAGTCCATCCGCCCCGTGGGGCTGCGGTACCACTCCGGCGGCTGGCGGTAGATTTCCTCAAAGGCTTTCACCCAGTTGTTCTCGACGCCGAAGGCCATGGCGAAAGGCAGGTACTTCTCGAACATCGCCGGAGTTTTGACCATGCGCGCGAAGCGGTCGGACTCGACGCGCGAGAGAAACTCTTCGAAGCCGATGACCTTCTCGACGGCGGTGGTGCCCTCGAGCGTGCGCGCCGGCATGAACCAGCCGAAGCCGAGAATGGACAGGGCCGAGAGCACTCCCACGGCCACCAGCGTCCCCGGCGCCATCCCCGTGGCCGCCGCCAGAAAGCCCATGCCCCAGATGCTCACCGCCCCGACGACGATGGCCGCGATGATGTAGCGGCGCTTCACCTTGTCGGGCCGCTGGGCGTAGTAGCGCCGCCCCAGCAGCGCGTCGAAAACGGCGTCGCGGATGCCGGGCAGGTCTTTGTAGAACTTGTTCTCGAGGTCGGAGAGATTCACTTTGTCGCTGCTGCCGCGGGAGAAGAGCGAGTCGAGCAGCTGGCGCTCGTGCGGCTTCAGCTTGTCGTCTGTGTTCTTCGGCTGGCGGCGGTGGAAGACGTACTCCTTGCCGCCGCCGAAAATCCCGAGAACTTTCGCCCCCTCTATTTCTTCGATAAGCAGGTGGCCGCGGACGGCGAGGTCGACAATGGTGGCGGTGATGTCGCGCATGTCGGCGGCGTTGTCGATCAGCGTGCCGGCTTCGGCCGGGGTCAGACCTTCGGGCGGCGCGTACTGCGCGGCGATGGGCCGCAGGCGCGGGTCGCGGCCGCGCGTGGCCCACAGCCAGAACATCAGCGCGAACACGCCGAGCGGGATGATGAGCGGCCAGTTGCTGCGCAAAAACATCGAGCCTTTGGCGGCGGCGCTCGGCTCCTGCACCAGGCCTTTGTCCCAGCCCACCACGGCGGTCAGGCCTTCGCGGAAGGCGAGCCGGCGGCGCATTCGCAAGCGCACTTCGTTGTCGGCGATTTCGACGTCGGCTTCCTGCGCTTGCGAGCCGTAGCTGCCGGTGAAGGCGAGGGCGCGCAGGCCGGTGGCGCCGGCGGGGAGGATGATGCGGGCGCTGGCCGCTTCGATGGGCACCTCCCATTCGTCGCCGGTGATGTTCCAGTAAAGCTCGTCGTGCTCTTCGAAGAAGCGCAGGCCGTTCAGGGCGCGGTAGCGCAGGACGACGGTGCGGGTGGCGTCCTCGGCGTCGGGCACCCAGATCTTGAATTTGAGGTAGTGGCGCTCGCGGCTGGTCTCGTAGCGGAGACTGCCGCCCTCGCCGGCCACGCCGAGGATTTCTAGGAACAAGTCGTAGTTGAAGCCCTGCGGGGTGCGGTACTCGACGGGGATGGTGCGGAGGAGGCCGTTCCACTGGCCGGTGAAGCGCGGTCGGATGGTTTCGGTGACGTCAATCACGCCGTCGGCGTTGACGTGCACCTCGACGTCGAAGCTCTCGATGACAACACTGCAACCGCGCGGGCGCGGCGTTTGCCGACAGTCGAGCGCGGACGCCGGGGCGGTGAGCAGCAGGAAAGAAAATAGGAGAGCCAGGCGACGCATCCGCCACCTCCGCGGCGCCGCTAGCGCGCGCCGGTTTCGAAGCTGACCTTGGGCGCTTCGCGTTGCGCGGCGTCGGCCAGCTCGAAGAACTCGCGCGTCTTGAAGGCGAAAAGGCTGGCGATGAGGTTCGAGGGGAACATCTGGATCTTGGTGTTGAGGTCGCGCACCACGGCGTTGTAGTAGCGGCGGGCGTTCTGGATGGCGTCTTCGATCTGGCCGAGAGTGTTCTGGAGCTGCGTGAAGCTCTCGACGGCGCGCAGCTGCGGGTAGGCTTCGGCCAGGGCGAAGAGTTGCCGCAGCGCGCCGGTCAGGATGTTCTCCGCCTCGGCCTTGGCCGCCGGCCCCTGGGCGCTCATGGCGGCGTTGCGGGCCTTGATGACGTTCTCCAGCGTGGTTTTTTCGTGCGCGGCGTAGCCCTTGACGGTTTCGACCACGTTGGGGATGAGGTCGTAGCGGCGCTTGAGCTGGACGTCAATGTCAGCCCAGGCGTTGTCCGTCTGCACCCGCAGGCGCACCAGGCTGTTGTAGATGCCGACGACGATGACCACCAGCGCCAGCAGGACTACCAGAAGGATGAGGCCCATCAGCGTACCCTCGCGTGTGAGATTTCGACCGCCGCTCCCCGAGTTTACCCTGAGCCTGTCGAAGGGTGCCGCCGACTATACTCCCCGCCGCCTCCGCTGTAAAGCGCGGCGAGAGAACGTCCGGAATTGGCCTGTCATTCTGAGCCGGAGCCGCAGCAAAGCGAAGGCAGAGGCGAAGAATCTCAGCTGAGATGCTTCGCTTCGCTCAGCATGACAAGCAGAGCGCGCAGTTGGCGCGGAGGACTTCCCGGAGCGCGTCCTTCAGGTTGCGGCGGGCGGAGGCGAGTGTGCGGCCCTGGGTGTTGACCCCGGGAATCTCTTCCACATAGGCCACGTACCAGCGGCCGCGCTTTTGAATTACGGCCGTAAACGGGGCGGGGTTGCGTCTAGTGCTCACAGCAGCTCCATTCTAGCACGGGGCGCGCTGTAAAGCGGCGCGGCTACTCCTCGTCTTCGCCGATGTCGCCGAAGCGGAAGCCGGTGATGAGCCAGCGGTCGCCCTGGTGGACCAGAGTCCAGCGCACCGGAGTGACGGTGCCGTCCTGCCCGGTGTGGGTGCCGCGCAGGGTGGCGACGTTGTTCTGGATGCTGCGGTTGGAGAAGGTGGTGTCGGTGGTCTTGAGCACGCTCGAGTTGGTCTCGACGTAGCCCTGAAAGTCTTCGAGCGGCATCTGCTGCTGCACGCTCACGTGCAGGTAGGTGTAGGCGCGGGCGTAGTCGCCCTGGTTGATGGCTTCGAGGTGGGCGCGCACCGCTTCGACCGGCGGCGCCGTCGCCTTGAACACAAACCAGACGAGTCCCCCGATCCCGGCCGCGATGAGGACCACGACGACCGCGACGATCGCCACCACCGTGATGACGGTCTTCTTTTCCATGGGCGGCCTCCTTTAGCGTGCCTGTGGGCGCGGAGTCTAGCGCGCCCCGGCGCGAAAAACAAGCCGACGCCGCGCAACTTTTTCGGTTGGCGCGCCGACAATCGCCCTGAACTAGTGGGACAGACATTCTTGTCTGTCGGCGGACCCTTCGGCTCCGCTCAGGGCACGCAGGAATGTCCGCCCCACTGGAGTGGAGGAGGCTAGCGCTCCAGGGTGGCGGGGGAGGCGGGCGGGGCATCGCCCGCGGCGGAGGCTTCGAGCCGCGCGCGGGTGAGGCCAGCCTCACCCAGCAGCGCCACCGCAGCGGCATCGTTGCTCATTAGTAGCGCCAGCAGCAGGTGCGCCAGGCCGACGACGGCCTGGCCGCGCGCGGTTGCCTGTTGCTGCGCGGTGGCGAGCGCCGCCTGCGCCGCCGCCGAGAGCTTCATCTCTTCGCTCGCCCAGGGGCCGGGTTGCAAGCGTCCGGCGTACTCCTGCTTCAGCCGTTGCCGTACGCCTTCGGGAGTAAGCCGCCCTCCGGAAAGCTCGCCCGCCCAGTCGGGCGCTTCCTGGACGACGCCGAAGAGGAGGTGTCCCGGCTCGATGGCGCCGGTGACGACGTAGCGCGCCTCGTAGTCGGCCAGGGTCACCGCCCGCCGCCCCGCCTCGGTGAATTTTTCCAGCTCAATCATTGCCGCTCTTTCTCCTCGGAAGAAACCCTATGCTACCATCATCTCGGAGGGCGCGCAGTGGGGCCGCCGCAGGCTCAGCCCAGCGGCCCCCGCCGCTGGGTTCCCCCACGGGCAGGGGCCCGTGGGCTGAGCGACGAAAGAAATGACGGGACTCGCAAGGAAAGTTGAGGAGGCGGTCCGGCAAGGGCAGCTGCTCGAGCCGGGGATGAAGGTGGCGGTCGGCTGCTCGGGCGGGGCCGACTCGGTGGCGCTCGCCTGCTTGCTGGCCGAGCTGAAGGAAACGCTTGGGCTGCGGCTTCTGCTCGTCCACTTGAACCATCAACTGCGCGGCGCGGAGGCGGACGCCGACGAAGCCTTCGTGCGGCAATTGGCGGAGCGGCTGGAAGTCGAGTTCCTCGTCCGCCGCGAGGACGTGGCGAGCCGCGCCAAGCGAGAGAAGGTTAACCTTGAAGAAGCCGGGCGGGAGGCGCGGCTCGAATTCTTCGCCTCGCTCATCGCGGCAGGCAAGGCCGACGCGGTGGCGTTGGCGCACACGCTGGACGACCAGGCGGAGACGGTGCTCGGGCGGCTCGTGCGCGGCGCGGGAACGAAGGGCCTGGCGGGCATCTACCCGGTGGTCGAGCTGACACCGGCGGGGAAGCTGGTGCGGCCGCTGCTCGGCATCCGGCGCGGCGAGTTGCGCGCCTACCTCGCCGAGCGCCCTTCGCCTTCGCTCAGGGCAAGCGAGCAGGCGTGGCGAGAAGACACGAGCAATCTCGACCGGCGGCGGCTGCGCAACCGGATCCGGCTGGAGCTGCTGCCGCAGTTGAACCCCGCCGCCATCGAGCACCTGGGGCGGCTGGCCGAGCACGCCCGCGAAGAAGAAAGTTTCTGGGCGGCCTACGTCGAAGAGCGCTTTCGCGCCCTCGTCGATGTTGCTCCCGGAAAGGATTTGAAATTTGAGATTTCAGATCTCATGAAACCCGACCCGCTACTCAAAAAGCTGCCGGCGCGGCGCGCGGCGGAAGCCGAGCGGGCAGTGGCGCGGCGGCTGGTACGGCGCGCGCTGGCGGAGGCCCGGGGCGACTTGCGGCGCGTGACGCAGAGGCATATCGAAAGCGTCCTGCGTCTGGCCGGGGAGGGGCAGAGCGGCCAGCGAGTGGCGCTCCCGGGCGTCGAAGTCGAGCGAGAGTTCGACCGGCTGGTCTTTCATCCGGCGGCTACCCGACCCGCAGCTCCGCCGAGTTTTGAGCTGCGCGTTGAAGCCCCCGGCGGCGTCGAGCTGCCCGGCGGCGGCGCCCTCACCTTCAAGCTAGTTGCATTGGGGGGCGGGGAACCGGAGTATAATGAGCGCAGGCAATTTGTGGACGCCGCGCGGGCGCCGTTTCCGCTGCGGGTGCGGAACTGGCAGCCGGGTGACGCCTACCAGCCTCTCGGGACCGCCCGGGTCGAGAAGCTGAAAACGCTCTTCCGCGAGCAGCGGGTTCCCCGGGAGGAGCGGGCGCGCACCCCGGTGGTGCTCTCGCAAGGCGACATTGTCTGGGTGCCGCGGCTGGGCGTGGCCGCCGCCTACGGGCTGACGGCCCGGAGCCGGACGGCGCTCGTGATCGAGGAGAAGGCAGAGTGAAGCCGCTCAAAGTGCTCTTCAAGCCGGAAGCCATCGCCCGCCGCGTGCGCGAGCTTGGCCGGCAGATCAGCCGCGACTTCCGCGGCCAGACCCTGGACGTGGTCGTGCTCATCGACAACGGCTACATCTTTATGGCCGACTTGGTGCGGGCGCTCGACATCCCCACTCGTTGCCACTTCATCCGCACCGAAACCCGCGACGTCACCGACCCCAATACCGGCAAGGAGCGCAAAGAGATCTTCTACACGCCGGAAATCGCCGCCGAGGACAAGAACATCCTGCTGGTGGACGGCGTGCTGCAATCGGGCATCACCACCGACTTCCTGCTGCGGCGCATCTACCTCCACCGCCCGCGCACCGTCAAGACCGTGGTCTGCATCGACAAGCCCGGCGAGCGCAAAGTTTTCCTCGAGCCTGATTACTGGGCCTTCCGGCTGGCATCTAATAGCGTAGTGGTCGGCTACGGGCTCGCCTGGGACGGGCTGCACGGTAACCTGCCCTACCTGGGGACCTGGGCGGCGGCCCCGCCGGCGGCGCCGGCGAAGAAAGCTCCGGCGCGAGCGGTGAAGCCGAAGGCGAAAGCCAAGGCGAAGAAAGGGAGGAAGTGACCCCGGTGAACACGACCCTGCGGACGGTGCTCTTCTGGGTGGCCCTGGCGGTGCTGATTGTGCTGTTCATCCGCATGGCGGGCGTGGGCTTCGGGCCGCGAGCGCAGGAGCCCTCCTTCACCGAGTTCATGGACAAGGTGAAGGCGGGGCAGGTGGCGGAGGTCGAGCTGCACGGCAACCAGGTCAACGGCGTCTACCGGGACCAGAGCAAGTTCAAGACTTACATTCCGCCCGAGTTCCCTGACGTCTACAAGGTGCTGCTGGACCAGGGCGTGAAGATCAAGGTGAAGGACGCCGCCGGGCCCTCCTGGCTGACCTGGGGGGTGAACCTGCTGCCGCTGCTGCTGCTGGTCGGCTTCTGGGTTTTCATCATGCGGCAGATGCAGGCGGGCGGGAACAAAGCCTTGAGCTTCGGCAAGAGCCGCGCCCGGTTGATCAGCTCCGGGCAGAAGAAAGTCACCTTTAAGGACGTGGCCGGCGTCGAGGAAGCGGAAGAGGAGCTGCAGGAGATCATCGAGTTCCTGAAAGACCCGCAGAAGTTCCAGAAGCTGGGCGGGCGCATCCCCAAGGGGGTGCTGCTGGTGGGCCCGCCGGGGACGGGCAAGACCCTGCTGGCGCGGGCGGTGGCCGGTGAGGCCAACGTGCCCTTCTTCTCCATCTCCGGCTCCGACTTCGTCGAGATGTTCGTGGGCGTGGGCGCCAGCCGCGTCCGCGACCTCTTCGAGCAGGGCAAGAAGAACGCCCCCTGCATCATCTTCATTGACGAGCTGGACGCCGTCGGGCGCCACCGCGGCGCCGGTCTGGGCGGCGGCCACGACGAGCGCGAGCAGACCTTGAACGCCATGCTGGTGGAGATGGACGGGTTCGACTCGAACGAAGGCGTCATCATCATGGCGGCCACCAACCGCCCCGACGTGCTCGACCCGGCGCTGCTGCGGCCGGGGCGGTTCGACCGGCGCATCGTGGTGCCGCGGCCGGACGTCAAGGGCCGCGAGGAAATCCTGCAAGTGCACGTGCGCAAGATCCCGCTCGCGCCGGATGTGGATTTGTCGGTGCTGGGCCGGGGCACGCCCGGCTTTTCCGGGGCGGACCTGGCCAACATGGTGAACGAAGCGGCGCTGCTGGCCGCGCGCCACAACCAGAAGTTCGTCATCATGGACGACTTCGAGCAGGCCAAGGACAAGGTGCTGATGGGGGTCGAGCGGCGCTCGATGATCATCTCCGACGAGGAGAAGCGCAACACCGCCTACCACGAGGCGGGACACGCGCTGGTGGCGGTGAAGATGCCGGGGACCGACCCGCTGCACAAGGTCACCATCATCCCCCGCGGCATGGCCCTGGGCGTCACCATGCAGCTGCCGGTGGACGACAAGCACACCTACACCAAAGATTTTCTGGAGTCGCAGCTGGCGGTGATGATGGGCGGGCGCGTGGCAGAGGAGATGTTCCTCGGCAAGGTCACCACCGGCGCCGGCAACGACTTCGAGCAGGCCACGGAGCTCGCGCGCAAGATGGTCTGCGAGTGGGGCATGAGCGAGATGGGCCCGCTCACCTTCGGGAAGAAAGAGGAGGCCATCTTCCTCGGGCGCGAGATCGCCCAGCACCGCGACTACTCGGAAGACACCGCCATCCGCATCGACCAGGAAGTCAAGAAGATCGTGATGGGCGCCTACCAGCGCGCCCGCGAAACCCTTGAGGCCAACCGCGACGCCTTGGAGCGCATCGCCCAGGCTCTGCTGGTGCGCGAAGTGCTCGACCTCAACGAGATCAAGCTGCTCATCGAAGGCAAGGCTCTGCCGGAGAAGCCGGCGCGTGCGGCCGCGAAGCCCGCCGAGGTTGCGCCCGCTCCCGCGGCCAAGGCCGCCCCCCAGCCCGCTCCCGCCTTCACCAAGGGCAGCCGCGAGAAGCCCGCTCCTGCGTAGGGGAGCTCGCGATGGCCGGGAAGAAAACGAAGCAAGCCTTCGAGGTCGGCTGCCCGCACTGCGGGGCCAAGCTCACCGTGGACGCCGAAATGCACGCCGTGCTCGAGCATGTCCCGCCGCCGCCGAAGTCCGACTACGACTTCGACGAGCAGCTCAAAGGCCTGAGCGAGGCCGAGCGCAAGCGCGAGGAGCATTTCCGCCAGCAGATGGCCGCCGAGAAAGACCGCTCCAAGCTCCTCGAGCGCAAGTTCGAAGAGTCGCTCAAGAAGCGCAAAGACGAGCCGGTCGAAAAACCCCTACGCGACATCGACCTCGACTGAACCTCTCTCCGCCTGTGCTATACTGCGCGGGCTCTCGCGTTCATTCCCCGAAGGAGGCAGCCATGCGGCTCCGCATTCTCCTGGCCGTTTTTCTTTTCGCGTCGCCCGCGCTGGCCCAGACCACCGCCCTCCGCGCCGGACACGTGATTGACCCGGCCACCGGCGGCGTCACCCACAACCAGACCATCCTCATCAAGGACGGCAAGATCGTCGCCGTGGGCGCGCAGGTGCGCCTGCCGGCCGACGCCGAGGTCATTGATCTCTCGAACTCCTGGGTGCTCCCCGGCCTGATGGACGCGCACACCCACGTCACCATGAATCTCGTGCCTGCGCCCACCGGAGTCGACGTCTGGGTGGACTACTTCGCCCACGAAAGCACCGGCCTGCGCGTGCTCCAAGGCGTGCTGAACGCGCGCCTCATGCTCGAGGCCGGCTTCACCGTCGTGCGCGACGTCGGCAACGCCGCCAACTTCGCCGACACCGACCTGCGCAAGGGCATCGAGCGCGGCTGGATCGTGGGGCCCACCATCATCAACACCGGGAAAATCATCGCGCCCTTCGGCGGGCAGTTCCACAACATCGCCGCCGAGCAGGGCCCCGTCTGGCAGTTCGAGTACTTTGACGCCGACTCGCCCGACGAAGTGCGCAAGGCCGTCCGGCAGAACATCTACTACGGCGCCAAGGCCATCAAGCTGGTGGCCGACAACAGCGCCTTCCACTATTCGGACGCCGAGCTGCGCGCCGCCGTCGAAGAGACGCACGCCGCCGGGATGAAGATCGCGGTGCACGCTTATGGCGATGACGCCGCCCGCCGCGTGGTCATGGCCGGGGCCGACTCCATCGAGCACGGCTTCGAGCTCTCCGACGACCTGCTGCGGCTGATGAAGGAGAAGGGCACGTTCCTCGTCGGCACCGACTTCCCCACCGAGCACCTCGTCGAGATGGGGGGGCTGATCAAGGACCCGCAGAAGATGGGCGAAAAGATTCTCGACCGCCTGCGCCGCGCCCACCAGGTCGGGGTCAAGATGGCTTTCGGCTCGGACGCGGTCGTGGACTTGCCCGGCAAAGACCGCGCCCAGATGACGCTCGACTTCCTCGCCGTCTGGACTGCCGCCGGCATCCCGCCCGCCGACATCTTGAAAGCGATGACGACGAACGCCGCCGAGCTCCTCGATATTCAGAAGGAGCGCGGCGCCCTTGCCGCCGGGCAGGCCGCCGACATCATCGCCACGCCCGCCAACCCGCTCGACGACATCCAGGCCCTCCGCCGCGTCCACTTCGTCATGAAAGACGGCCGCCTCATCAAGCGGCCCTAGCAGGACAAAAACTGGCTCACTGGTGGGGTGTTTCAATCCCGAAATCGAAGAGTTTCGCGCCGCCGGCACCCCAGGCCATGCTCGTACCGCCATAGAAGAAACAGTATTCTCCCGGCCCCAGCGGCCGACCTGGGACAACCTTGTAGACGCCCGGGGCGACTTTTTCGAACTGAATTGGGACCGTGTCTTCCGCCCGGGTTCCAACCGACATACCGGATGCCCCCATCTCCGCAACCACCAATTCCCGTTCGTTCTTTTTCTGCTCCATGCGGGCTAGAATGAACTCATTGGGGCTGGAGGCGGGCGCGAAGAATCCAGAGTAACTCAATGTATGGGAAGTTACCTCAAAGTAGAACCAGAACTGCGGCTGGTTCTCCTTGATCCGTAGCACAGCGCGAGGGCTTCGCACCACGGCCTTCCATTTACTCCTGGCAAGGCCATAGGTCATTGCCGAAGTGAAGAGGCTTCCCGTCTTGCCCTGCGAATATACGGACGGTTCCAGGGAAACCATTTCCCTGTTTCCGTTCTTGGTCGCCAACCAGTAGATCCCGGGGTCATGGGGCTGGAGGGGGTCGTTGGGATCAGCCTGACTGGAAGCCGCGGCGCCCGTTGATTCCCCGGCAGCGGTTCTTGAAGAACTTTGAAGAGGTTTGCTTAATTCCACTGTCCCCTGGTATAGCTCCTCTCGCTTGTCAGAAAGCAGCCGATAGCGTGCCTCGCCCTCAAACTTCGCGCCATCCCCCGACAGCGTGCCCAGGAACGCCCCGACCATTTGCACGCCCTCACCGTATGGGACCTTCCATTCGATCTTAAACGTGCGTCCCAAAACGCTCGGGGTGAGAGGACCTTCCAGGACACGCCCGGAGCTCCCCTCCACAATGCGTATCAATCCGCTCTCCGCGCCGCTGATATGAGTTATGTCCAAGTTTACCTTGTTGGATACCGCTCCCATCCTCATCGTGCCTTCCCAAGTTCCACGCAGGGCGGCACCAAACACTGCCGCAATGACACCGTCATCCGCCCCAGCCCGACGGAGTCGCAGTTCGATCTCCGGGGTCAGCTGGAAATCCACTCCTCGCTCACCGACCAGGCTGGCCACCCGGGCCGGGGTCACGCCCCCCTCCAGGAGACGCACCAAATCAGCCTCCGAGAGAGGCGGCTCGCTCTGATCGGCCAGAATCGCCCCGACTGCTGCCAAGAGGGCGACTAGAAAGGAGACCAACACAGGGCTGCGGGTCGGTAACTGCCACATGGTCCACCCCTCCGCGGAGTTCGGGCGGCACTTGCTCAAACGCTACACCTAGCCCCAGTCAGTGTCAAGGAACGTACCGAGAAGGGACACATCGGTGGACTAGCGCTTGCTGATGGGCAGGAAGCTGGCGAAGAGCAGGGCGGCGAGGGCGGCGGCGAGAAGATACAGGCCAAGCTCGGGATTGACCGCCACCTGCTCCGCCACTTTCTTGCGCAGGCCGCCGAGGATGGGAATCCGCGAGCCGCTGCCCCCGGCCACCATCGCTTTCAACCCGCCGCTCAACCAGTAGATGGAAATCACCGAGTAGACCCCGGCGAGCAACCCCACCGCCGCGGTCACCTGCAAGGCGCGGGGCTTGCGCAGCAGGGCGAGCGCCGCGCCGAGGATGAGCGACAAGTAAGCGAGCGGCAGCGTCACCACCAGGGTCTGCGCCTGCTTCACCGAAAGCGGCGCTTCCTGGCGCTTCTTGCGGAGAAAGTCGCCCTGGATTTTGTCGAGCGCGTCGTTCAGGCCGAGGTCGTCCCGCCGCGGCTTCTTCTCTTCGCCGGGCTTGACCACGTCCCAGCCCGAGATGCGCTGCTCGCCCACCATTGGCGCCCGCACGCGCACCAGCGGCAGGAAAAAGGTGGCCAGACCGAAGACGGCTACGGCGACGACAATGAGTTTTTTCAGCATGGTGCGAACCAGGACAATCTACCACAGAGGCGCAGAGTACGCGGAGACTGCGCGTCCCCCATTGCCATCGCCTATAATGGCGAGTCCGGAGACTCCATGCAAGCGCGGCGCCGCTATGTGCTCACCTTGCCCCGGGCGAAGCTCGTCCTGGGCCCGCGCACATTGATTATGGGCGTGCTGAACGTGACGCCGGATTCCTTCAGCGACGGCGGGCGCTTCTTCGATCCGGACAAGGCCGCCGCGCACGCGCTCGAGATGCAGCGCGCCGGGGCTGATCTCGTTGACATCGGCGGCGAATCCACGCGGCCGGGCTCGACCGGCGTCTCGGCCGCGGTCGAGCTCCGCCGCGTTCTGCCGGTGCTGCGGCGGCTGCGCGGGCGCCTGCGCGTCCCGATTTCGATTGACACCGCCAAGGCCGACGTCGCCGAAGCCGCCCTCCAGGCCGGGGCGCAGATGATCAACGACACGAGCGGCCTGCGCGCCGACCCGCGCCTGGCGGAAGTGGCGCGCCGCCGCCGCGTCCCGCTCGTCCTGATGCACATCCGCGGCACGCCCCGCACCATGCAGAAGATTCCCTTCGCGCGGAACATTTTGCGCGACGTGGAGAAAGGCTTGCGCTGGTCGGTGAGACAAGCCTTGAAGGCCGGCGTGCGCCGCTCCCAGCTCCTGATTGACCCCGGCCTCGGCTTCGGGAAGACCGCCGAGCAGAACTACGAAATCATCCAACACTTGAGCCGCCTGGGGCGCTTCCGCTTGCCCCTCCTCCTCGGCCCCTCGCGGAAGACCTTCATCGGCAAAGTGCTCGGCAACGCCCCGGCGGGCGACCGGCTGATGGGCACGGCGGCGGCGGTCACGGCCTCGATTCTTGCCGGCGCCCACATTGTGCGCGTGCATGACGTCGCCGAGATGGCCGAGGTGGCGCGCGTCGCCGACGCCTTTCTGGCTGCCTCACACACCCGATGAGTCCTTCGGCCAATTGGAAGGAGAAGCTCCGCTGCCCGCAGTGCCGCGGGCCGCTGGCGGTTTCCGAGAGTAGCCTGCAGTGCGGGGCTTGCAAAGTCAGCTATGAAGTCGCCCATGACGTGCCCATCCTGCTCACGCCGGCCGACCGTCAGCGCTTCGCGGCGCTGCTCGAAAACGCGAGCGGCGCCCGGATGGAAGCAGAGTACGCGCGGCGGCGCGAGCCCGGGCTCGGCGCGCGGCTCGGGCGGGCGCTGGCGCCGCCGCTGCCCGTTTACCACAACCCTGCCGAGCCGACGCTGCCGCGCCCGGCGGACGGCTTGAACCTGTGGCTCGGCGGCGGCGGGCGCGAGACTCCTGGGTTCGTGAACGTTGACCTCGGGCCGTTCGCGGGCGTGGATTTGGTGGCGCACGCCGGACGGCTGCCCTTTGCCGACAACGCCTGCGACGCCGTGGCCTGCGACGCGCTGCTCGAGCATGTCGAAGACCCCGCCGCCGTCGTGGCCGAAATACGCCGCGTGCTCAAGCCCGGCGCGCACGTCTTGGCCACCGTGCCCTTCTGCCATCCCTGGCACGGCTACCCGGCCGACTTTCAGCGCTACACGCAGGACGGGCTGCGGCGGCTCTTCGCCGAGTTCGACTGCGTCAGCCTGGGCGTGCGCAGCGGGCCGACCACGACGCTGCTCACCTTCTGTACCTACTATTGGAAGCTGATTTTTCCGGTGCACGCGGCGAACCCCGTGCGCCGCTGGTTCAACCGTCTGGTCGTGGGTGCCTGGGGCTGGCTCACCTCTCCGCTGCGCTACCTCGATCGCTGGCTCAACCGCCGCCCCGACGCCCATACCTTGGCGAATCATTTGTACATTCTCGCCAGAAAGAAATAGGAGGCACAGGAAGCAAAGGAAGCAGAAGAAGCAGAGGAAAAAAACCAAGCTCGGAGTTTTCCTCCGCCTTTCTTGCCTCCCTGCCTCTTTGCCTCCTTTACCCTGAGCGCAGCGAAGGGTTGCCTCCTTGCTCTGCGCACGGTATAAACGCTTTCGCACGCGAGGGAGTCGCGGGGGAGGACGTGCTGCTCGCTTTGTTCGCCTTCGACTGGATAGCCGTCGCCGACATCCTGGTGGTGGCGGTGGTTATCTACGCCTTCCTCACCCTCATCAAGGACACCCGCGCCTTCCCCATGCTGCTGGCGGCGGTGCTGTTGCTCGGGCTCTACTACGGCACCAGCTGGGCGCGCCTGGAAACGATGCGCTGGGTGCTGGCGAACCTGCTGCCGTATTTTGTCTTCGCCCTCATCGTCATCTACGCCGGAGAGATCCGCCGGGCGCTCGGGCGGCTGGGGCGGCTGCCGCTCGTGGCCTCGGCCTTCGGCAACCCCGATCGCGGCGACCCGTACGACGACATCGTGCTGGCCGCCAGCCATTTCGCCCAGCACCGCATCGGCGCGCTCATCGTCATCGAGCGCGAGATCAACCTGAACACCTACATCGAGAGCGGCATCGGGCTGGACGGCCTGCTGACCTACGACCTGCTCGTCAGCGTTTTCCATCCCGGCAGCCCGCTGCACGACGGCGCCGTCATCGTGCGCAGGAACCGCGTGGCGGCGGCCGCCTGCTTCCTGCCGCTCTCGCTCAACCCGCTGCTCTCGACCCAGCTCGGCACCCGCCACCGCGCCGGCATCGGCGTCACCGAAGAGTCGGACGCCGTGGCGGTGGTGGTGAGCGAGCAGACGGGCGCCATCGCCCTGATGAGCGGCGGCACCGTCGAGCTGAACCTGACGCCCGAGCAGTTGCGCGACCGCCTGCGGCGGGTGCGCCGGCAGCGCGTGCCGCGCCTGCCGGTTTCGGGCCGCGCGAGTTGACCCGATGAAATGGCTGAAGCGCTTGCTGCTCGACAACTGGTGGCTGAAGCTGCTGTCGCTCCTGCTGGCCTACGGCTTGTGGTCGGTGGTGACGCAGGCGCCGCCGGTCGAGATCCGGGTGTCGGCCCCGCTCGAGCTGCGCTTTGTCCCCGCGGGGCTGGAGGCGCGCGGCGAGTTGCCGGCGCGCGTGCGCCTGCACCTGCGCGGCCCGGAGACCCGCCTGCGCACGCTCCAGCCGGAAGAGGTGGCGGTCTTCATCAACCTCAACACCGCCACCGCCGGCCACTACCGCTTTGTGCTGGACGCCCGCAACGCCGAGCTGCCGCCGGGGGTGGAAGTCGTGAGCTTCGTTCCCGGCGAGGTCGAGCTCGACCTCGTTCCGCACTAAGGGAGAGAAGCGGCTTTCCGGAAAGCTTTGTCGAACTCAAGTGCTCTCGCCGAGGAGGCGCCATGCGCAAGCTGCTCGCAGTCCTGTTGGTTGTGCTGATTGTACTTGCGCCGTTGCCGGCGCGGGCCGGGGTTCCGCGGCCGCCGGAAAAGGCCGGGGCCGCACCGCTGGCCGGGTTGGACGAATTTGTCGCCCAAGAGATGAAGAATTGGAAAGTGCCCGGCGTGGCGGTGGCGGTGGTCAAGGACGGCCAGGTGATTCTGTCGAAGGGCTACGGCTACCGCGACCTCGACAAACAGCTCCCCGTCACCCCGCGGACGCTCTTCGCCATCGGCTCCATCACCAAGTCGTTCACCGTCACCGCGCTCGGCCTGCTCGCCGATGAGGGCAAGCTCGACTGGGACAAGCCGGTGCGCGAGTACCTGCCCGAGTTCCGCCTCTACGACTCGGTGGCGAACGAGCACATGACGCCGCGCGACCTCGTTACCCACCGCTCGGGCCTGCCGCGTCACGACGCCCTCTGGTACAACTCGACCTTCACCCGCCGGGAGATGGTCGAGCGGCTGCGCTACCTCGAGCCCAGCAAGGACTTCCGCAGCACCTGGCAGTACAACAACCTGATGTTCCTCACCGCCGGCTACCTCGCCGGGCAACTGGCGGGGACGAGCTGGGAAGAGCTGGTGCGCGCGCGCATTTTCGCGCCGCTGGGGATGACGGGCAGCAACTTCTCCGTCACCGACTCCGAGAAGAGCCCCGACTTCGCCCAGCCCTACGCCACCGTGAAAGAGGAAATCAAGAAAATCCCCTTCCGCGGCATTGACGAGATGGCGCCCGCCGGCGCCATCAACTCCAACATCGAAGACATGAGCCGCTACCTGCTCTTCCACTTGAGCCAGGGGAAGTACGGTGACAAGCAGCTGCTCTCGGCGACGAACGCGCAGCAGATGCAGTCCCCGCAGATGGTCATCCAGGGCGCGCTGCGCTACCCCGAGATCGGCCACTCCGCCTACGGGATGGCCTTCGTCGTCTCCAGCTACCGCGGCCACAAGATGGTGCAGCACGGCGGCGCCATCGACGGCTTCATCGCCCTGCTGACTTTCCTGCCGCAGGACAATATCGGCGTCGTCGTCCTCACCAACTCCACCGTGCGCCAGCTGCCAAATATCATCACCTACAACGTCTTCGACCGGCTGCTCGGCGCCGAGCCTGCCCCCTGGAGCGTGCGCCTGAAGGAGCAGCAGAAGAAGGAAGAGGAGTCCGAGGAAGAAGCGAAGAAGAAGGGCTACACCCCGCGGAAAGAAGGGACGCAGCCGTCGCATCCGCTCGCCGACTACGCCGGCGACTACGAGCACCCGGGCTACGGCGTCGCCACCATCGCGCTGGCCGAGGACAAGGCGGGATTGAAGCTCACCTACAACCGCCTGACCTCGCCGCTCAAGCATTTCCACTACGACGTCTTCGAAGTGCCCGAAGACCCGCTCGACCCCTTCGAGAAAACCAAGGTGCAGTTCCTGATGAGCGTCAACGGGGACATCGACCGCGTGCTGGTGCCGCTCGAGCCGAACGTGAAGGAAATTGTTTTTGCTCGCCGGGCGGAAAAGCAGATGCGCGAGCGGAGCTTCCTCGAGCCGCTCGCGGGCGAGTACGTCCTCGGCGCCACCACCGTGAGCGTGACCCTCAAGGGCGAAGACACGCTGGTGCTCGTCGTGCCCGGCCAGCCGCCCTACGAGCTCGTGCCTGCGCGCGGGCTCATCTTCGACTTGAAGGGCCTGACCGGCTTCAGCCTCGAGTTCAAGAAGGACGCCGCCGGCGCCGTGGCCGAAGCGGTCTTCTACCAGCCCAACGGCACCTTCGTCGCCCAGAGGAAACAGCCATGACCGATGAGTTGAGCATCTTGCGCGAGCACCTGGAGCGCTACCGCGGCGTCACCCTGCAGACGCTGGCCCTGGTGCCGGAGGAGAAGCTCGCCTGGTACCCCGCCATCGCCCAGTTCAGCTTCGGCCAGCAGTTCTTCCACATCGCGCAGGTGGAGGAGTTCTACTCCCACGGCTTGTTCGACGCCGACTGGGACCCGGCGCGGCTCACGGAGCCCGCGGGGCGGTTGAGCCGCGAGCAGCTCCAACAGAAGCTCGAAGCGGCGCGCGGGTTCACACTCGACCGGCTGGCGCGCCTCGAAGCGGCCCGGCTCGACGCCGCCGTCACCGTGCCCAACGTGCCCGTCAGCTGGCCGCTGCGCTCGTGGCTGTGGTACCTGGTCGAGCACGAAATCCACCACAAGGCGCAGCTGGCCGTTTACCTGCGGCAGATCGGGCTCACGCCGCCCTTCTTTGCTTTCGTCCTGCCGCCGGGAATGCGGCCCGACCTCCGCTGAACGATGGCGAAGCTTTTCGGCACCGACGGCATTCGCGGGGTGGCGGGTGAGCCGCCGCTCGACGCCGCGACCGTCTTCGCCGTCGGCCACGCGCTCGGGGAATATCTGCGGGAAGAAAGAAGTAACAAAACCCTGCGGGTTTTGTTGGGTGAAGACACGCGCGAGTCTTCTCCTTGGGTGACCCGATACTTGGCGGGAGGCTTGCGCGCCGCCGGCGTGGAAGGGGTCTCGGCGGGCGTCCTGCCGACGCCGGCCATCGCGCGCCTGGTGCGGGCCCGCGGGTTCGCGGCCGGCGCCATGGTCAGCGCCTCCCACAACCCCTACCGCGACAACGGCGTCAAGCTCATCGCCGCGACGGGGATGAAGCTCCCCGACGAGACCGAAGCCGAACTCGAAGAGCGCATCGGCGTGATCCTCGCTGCCGGGCTCGACCCGCAGCCGCTGGCGCCCCGGGTGGACATGAGCCTGGCGGGCGACTACATCGAGCAGTTGCGGCAGGCGACCCCGGCCAACCTCTGGGAGGATTTCAAGGGGCTGCACCTCGTGGTGGATTGCGCCAACGGCGCCGCCGCGGGCGTTGCCCCCAAACTCTTCCGGAGTCTCGGCGCTGGCGTCACCGCCATTCACGCCGCGCCCGACGGCAAGAACATCAACGAAGGTTGCGGAGCCTTGCATCCTGAAAGCCTGACGGCGAAGGTCACCGAGGTGCGCGCCCAGATGGGCGTGGCCTTCGACGGCGACGCCGACCGCGCCATCTTCGTCGGCGGCTCGGGGCGCATCGTCAACGGCGACGGCGTGCTGCTGGCCTGCGCCCGCTGGATGAAAGAGAAGCAACTGCTCAAGGGCGGCTGCGTGGTGGGCACGGTGATGGCGAACCTGGGCCTCGAGGTTGCGCTCAAGGCCGGAGGCCTGCCGCTCGTGCGCACGGCTGTGGGCGACCGCTACGTGCTCGAAGAAATGCTTCACCGCGGCGCCAACCTGGGCGGGGAGCAGTCGGGGCACATTATCTTCCTAGACGATTCGCCGGCGGGCGACGGCCTGCTGACCGCGCTCAAGGTCTTGACCATCCTGGCCGAGCGCGACACCACACTCGACGAGTTGGTCGCCGACCTGAAAGTCTTCCCCCAGACGCTCAAGAACATCCGCGTGCGGGAGAAGCGCCCGCTGGAGGAGCTGCCGGCGGTGGACAAAGCCATCCGCGAAGCTACCAACGCGCTCGGCCAGCGCGGCCGCGTGGTTGTCCGCTACTCCGGCACCGAGCCGCTCCTGCGCGTGATGGTCGAAGCCGAAACCGAGGCTGACGTCCAGCGCTGGACCGACCACATCTGCCGCGCCGTGGAAGCATCCTTCTGACCCTGAGCCGAGTCCAAGCGAGCAAGTCGCCATAAAGGAAGTGAGGCGGAGGAAGAGATGATCAACAAGAAGTGGAAAGTCTTAGTGGGGGTGGTGTTTTCGGTGGTGGTGTTCTCGGGGTTCGCCCTGATCGTTCCGGTGAAGGCGGCGGAGCCGGAGTGGACAAGGGTGGCGATGGGCGAGTACAGGTCGAACTTAGGCGAGGGTGAAGAGACGGACACGTGGGTGCTGTGGAAAACCCCGCAGGGCTATGCTGTCGAAGGCACCCGGGTTTCGAAGGACAAATACAAGACGGTAATGCGTTCAATGGAGTTTGAACTCGACGGAAACTTTCATTTGCTGGCCTACAAGGTGACTCCAGCGCTCGGTGCGCAGGAGTCGTGGCCAGAGGAGTTCGGCTGCCAGTTGGAGGCAGAGGAGATACGGTGCTGGAGGAAACGCCGAGGCTTCTACGGCAACGAGAAAGTCGTAGAACTACGTGACAAGCTTGCGATTAACGCTCCCTATGACCTGATTCCGGTCTTTCCGTGGTTTGCTGGCAGCGTGATTCAGCGCCTACACTCCGAGGACGGCGAAAAGGTGAAGAAAATGCAAATCGTCGGCTTGGATGATGCTGGGTTCGACGACGCCGTTGACTTCTTTCTCTTGGAAGGGCAAGTGAGTTTCGAAGGGATCGACTCTTTCAGCATGGCGGGGAAGGAAGTCAGCGCTAGGAAATTTAATGTCCTGCTCAAAGCACCTGGATCTACCGGTGAGACATTGATGTCTTGGACGTATTGGATTGCTGCGGAGGGTGTCGTCTTGGGGGCCGAAGTTGTGGGTAGAACTGGAGAACGTGGAGAGGCCTTTCGGCTGGTGCGGTATGCGAAGCAGGCCGAGTTCGGGCCAGGCAAATAGTGAGCGCTAGGAGCTGCTGCTACTACGAGGATGCGCGGTGGCCGTGGCGGCCGGACCCGTTTCTCCGACGTTTCATGCGCCGGAAAAAGCAGATTCCTCGCTCCGCCCCTCG
>Ga0209172_10003487_pt1 | contig 23859 bp, 21 predicted proteins | sample LarsenN4metaG_FD_184113 | JGI IMG/M metagenome (GOLD analysis project Ga0209172, IMG submission 184113) | Hot spring sediment bacterial and archeal communities from British Columbia, Canada, to study Microbial Dark Matter (Phase II) - Larsen... ... | reverse complement strand
ATTCCAGCAATTCTCAGTATGAGAATAATTCTCACAAAAATATTCATTTTGAACAGCTATCAATGGCTGGAATACCCATTCTGCCGTTCATAAAATTGAGCGCACAAGCCTTTAGAGGCTCTGACTTCAGTACAAATGTTTCAAAATGAGAATTGCTGAAATCGTTCGGTTTATCTTGACTCAACAGCTTGGCAGTGTAATGCCCACCATTTGGCAAATTGACATAGATTGTCTTCTTGCCTCTACTGCGAATCACATCCTCCAGTACATGGTGATTGGTGATGACCACGCCATCTTGGGTCAGAATGCTACCAGAGCCAATTTCTGTGCCAGCATAAATGGTAACGACCGCCGGACTAACACGTTTGCAATTGTCAACGACATTCGCGTGGACACCCGTCGCAATCAGCACAGAAGCCGCTGAAAATACAACATACGAGGAGGTTAGCAAAGGGAAGCACAACTGTTTCATAGCGATGTATGGTGAGAATGAGCAAACAGCACGATCGCCGACTCACGCGATCGCGTGACCGATGATGAAATCGCACAGGCTCAGTCAGTCAAAATCAGAGTCGCTGTCACCTGTGCAATCAGAGCATAAAAACCTTCTAGAGTGACCGCAGAGTGGGGCTTCTAGGAACTCAATCTATCTCCATTTACTTTCTTTCACCCGTTCAGGTGATCAGGAAGGTTTAGGCCAAAATATTGCTTCCTTAGACAGTTAATTTTTCCCTTTGGTTCGCCTCACGGATGGATTATTCAGTTCACCCTCCCAGTCCCTTTATTCAGACGCACTGGCAGCAGCTTGTACCTACCTGGAGTCAACCAGTTGGGTCACTCTTGATCGTGCTTCAGAGTAGTCTGTGTAGCTTCTTAGACCCTTCTGCGAACACAACCCAACAAAAACAGCAACTCCGACAACAATTTCTCGAATTTGGTCGGGTCATAGCCCATCAACTTCAACAAAAAGGCTATCTCGCCGAAGTATTTGATCCCTGTAATGGCTTGCCGACCCTATCTCCACCTGGTTCGTTGCACCTCGACGACGTTGCCGTTGTCCGCAACTGCCTGGGCTACCCGACTTTGCCGTTTCATGGCTGCATTGTTATTCTGCATCCCCGGTGGGGCGGCTCAACCTATCCCTCAACGCTGATGTCATCTGCCAGTCCAGAGGTGCTGCAACAAGTCGTCGATGAAGTCACCCGTTCGCAAGACAAGTTTGGTTGGCTGACCGACCTGCCATCAGACCTCACTTCGCCAGTTGAATATGAAACGCCAGCGCTTGTGTCTGACTCGGGCGATCGCGTCTTTGAGGTGTTGCGATAGACGTAAAACGACCGCTCTTAAACAACGGATATGTTAAGAAACATTGCGAGAAAAGCGCGATTTCATGCGCTTTTTCAAGGTTTCGCTCATGTTACGATAGATGGCAATTCTGAATTTTTAAGAGAGGTTGTTGGTTCATGCAAGCTGCGTTGTTGCTGGCAAAGTTACCTGAGGCATACCAGATTTTTGATCCCCTGGTAGACGTTCTGCCCATCATCCCTGTCTTCTTTCTGCTGTTAGCTTTTGTTTGGCAAGCAGCGATTGGTTTTAGATAAGTTTTTCGACATTACTCAACAAAAGCGGTTTTTAGTGTTGGCAGAGGCAACAATCTCTTGCAACTCAAGAAAACCTCAATACTCCTGTTTGAAAGCTTTCGGGTTATCCGATTTAAATCAAAAACAGGTTCAACAAACGATTCAAACAAAAAAGAGCGGGTGCATGCATCCGCTCTTTTTATTCGCTCAACCAAAATCGGTTAAGCAAGATATGGCGAGCCTAGTTGGATTGTGCAAGAGCTTTCCTATCAGGAACAGACTTTCACAACGCTCAGTTGTTCATCAACAATTTAGAACGGCTATAGCTAACCTGAGAAGCCAGAAAGCACGATCAAAATACCCAAAACAATCGCGCCAATCGTTAAGACCGAACCAGCGTTCCAGCTTCCTTTCCAGGAATAATTTTTGTCAGGCATTACACTTCTCCTTTTGCTGAGACAAAGTCAAAGTTTCTAGTTCTATTGTTACAAAACTTTGAGTCTGCTGTTTTTTCCGTTAGCCCTGCTCAGAAAAAAGGTCAACTTTGAGCGATCAACCCTGTAACGCCTGTGCAGCAGCCAGCGCGATCGCCCGTGGATAAATTAAATGCTCTTGCACTTGAATGCGAGCCTGTAACGTCTCCGCTGTGTCATCAGGCAAAACAGGCACCGCTGCTTGAATAATGATTTCGCCACTGTCCATTTCGGGCACAACGTAATGCACTGTACAGCCTGCAATTTTCACCCCTGCCGCTAACGCCTGTTCAACCGCATGTACCCCCTTAAACGCAGGCAACAAACTGGGATGAATGTTGAGAATTCGGTGTGGAAAGGCATCAATCAAAACCGGAGTCACCAGACGCATCCAGCCCGCCATTACCACCCAGTCAACCGCGTAATTTTGAAACGTCTGGACAATCGCAGCATCCAAAGCATCGCGTGACGCAAACTCGCGGTGATTTAACAGCACTGCCGGAATGCCCAACCGATCTGCCCGTGCTGCCGCCTTTGCCCCCGGATTGTTGTAAATCAATACCTGAATGCAAGCATTTAACTCACCTCGCTCAATCGCCTGGGCGATCGCTTCAAAGTTGCTACCACTCCCCGAAGCCATCACTCCCAGGCGCAAGGGCACATCTTTTGTAGGGGTGTGACTGGGTGAAATCAGGCTAGTTTCAGAAGACAGCTGGCTCATTCCCGTTTATCTGACAGTTGCAGGGCAAATTTCCATAGAAGCCAACAGATCATAGCGTGATCTAGCAGTGTCGCATCTGGGTGATTGCATCAATCACAGTCAGACAGAGTCTAAGCAGCTCAGGAATGGAAATTAAATAAGTTCAATGTTTGGTAGAGACGGGTTTTGCTGTTCAATCCATTGCAGGGTGCCAGGTAGATCTGCCAAACCCGCCCGTACAGTTTTCGGATTTATTAAATCCGCGATCCTTAGCTAGCGCACTAAGGTCGAACCAGGCGGACATTGGAAGTTGTTGGGATCCATTGCACCTTGCATTATGGGTGGAGTGGTAGAAGGCTGCTCAGTGCCACAAACCATATAGGCACCACTCAGGCGATCTCGACCTAAATCCTGACCAAACACCACGCCTGTGTAGCTGCGCAGCATCGGACTTTGAGCCTGCGCACTCAGAATGACATACCCAATCCCCACCGAATCAACCCGGTAGAAATAGTTAGGGGCAGACGTAGCCCGCTTGGGTTCAAGCTCACTTAAATCATTCGCAAACCGAGGCGGAGTCGCTTTTTTGTAATAAGCAACCTGGGCTTGACTCAGGACGATCAAGCGGTCAATGCCTTCATACTCCACATATTGGGCCTGTTGAGGAGGCACTGATTGACGAACCTGATTATCGGGTGGTGGGGTAACGATCGCCGATGAGCCTGACTCATCCACCTGGGAGCTATTCGACGATGAAGCCGGACGTGTAGCCGATCGCATCGCTTGCCGCACAACCATTTGACATCCCCCCAAACCCAAACTCAACGCAACACAACCCATAACAAACAATCGTTGCATCCAGCGACCCGATGGTAATAGTGAATCATTTTGCTGCGCCTGGGGTTTGAGATGGCTTTCCATGATGAAGGTGTTGTAGAGAGTGCCGCGATCGCTCAGAAATCGGCTTTCAGCACTGCCAGTATTAAGCGTCGCTAAAGCTAAAGTGCCCCATTTGATTCAGCCTAAAAACCTGTTTTAGAGAAGCTTCACGAAACCATGATGGAGTCAAGTAGGGAGCTTAATCAAGCGGGCGCTCTCCTAACCCTCTGATAGCCCCCTTGTCTAGATGTTCAGTCGCGAACATCAATGCGAATAGGCGAGCAGGCTCGAAGCTACTTTACCTTGCGCGAACCCTGCGGACATTGAAACTCTGCGGCTCGATACACTGTGCCGATTGTTGGCGGAGTTTGCGCCGCTTGCTCCGTTTCACAGATAAATTGGGTCGTGCTTCCGGCAGCGGTTGGCATTTTTTCAGCAATGACTACTCCAGTGAAACTCTTTAACTCTGATTTTTTGGCCTGAGCCTTCACCACCACTTGCTGATCAGTTGCCTGGGCAATTTGGTAGCGGTAACTCTCGGTTTCAGGGGCGATCGCAACCTCTAACAATTCCAGATTTTCAGCAAACTTTGTATTTTCTAAAAAGTACGCTTGTTGTGCCCGGTTCAACATCCCAATATTGGCTTTACCTTCAGACTCTTTAGCAAGAACCGCTCGGTTAGGAACTTGACTGGCATCAATTAAAAAAACATCAGCTGGCAACTCGGCTAAATTAGAAACCCGCTTTAACTGAAGCGTTTGAGAGCTAAAGTTACTTGGGCGCGCCACCCCTGGCTGAGTTTGCGTTTCTAACCGCAACGTATCTCCTGCAAGCGCAAAAATGGTCTGGATCGGTTGGGCTTCACCTGGCAGCAAAATATCGAGTTGCATTGGCTTCGCATTTGACTTGAGCGTGTATTGAAACTCAGTTGCCTGCTTTTTCCCATCCAGGTAATTGACAAAGTAACCCTTGCCATCAGAGCTAAAAAAAATGCTGGGAATTACGCTCTCTTGCAGCTTTTGCGGGGAAACATGCCACTCACCTAAAAGGGCTTTAGCCGTTGGGTCTTCTTTCGGTAGCGCCGAGACTGACGGAGAAGGGGAAGCCGTTTGGGTCATAGAAGGTGTGCGACAGGCAACTGCTCCTACACTCAAAAGACCGCTCAAACCCAGATATACGCAGAGCTTGGTGAGATGAAGCATAACCTGTTTGGGTGACATAACAATTTGCCTGAGCCAACGATCGCAGCCTCACAGAGAGCAACATCATTGGCTTGAAGCAAGCTTAGTGTACAAGTTCTTCGCCTTTTTGGGTAAATTGCACATCCTTAATCTTCCAGGCGGCATTCGCTGTTAATGTTTGCTGAATCCCCTCAAATAAGGCAGTTTGCTCACACGAAGACAGTGACTCAAAAGTACGAGGTGAGTCAGCCGGGGTTTGCAAGTCAACCGTGGCGACACCATCAGACACCTTAACGCTGTAGTCTGACACGCTAAATTCCTTCGTTTTTAGGGGCTTGATAACTTGCGCGATCGCCTCCTCCATTGCATCATCTGAAGGCAGCATCACCTTTTTGGCAACCAGATTACACTGGTTATCCAGCATATAAACGGTAGTTGCCACTTCTTTGTCAGCCGCTTTGTTAGAGGTTCCTGTTGAGGCTGAGCTTTTAGGAGTCGGGCTAGCGTTGGGCGTCAGGGGCGACACTGTTGCAGAAGGAGTTGGCTCAGCACTAGGACTAACCGCACTGTCAGGGGCCGTCTTTAGATTAGAGTCAGCACAACTTAATAAGCTCGTGCTAATCAGAACCAGTAAGCCAATCGTAATGGGAAATCGATTTTTCATAACCGTGTGCAAAACGCCATAAATGAACGACGAAGATCCACTGAAATAGTGTCTCGTCTATTAAACTTATATTCCTCTGTCTGATTTGATCATCCGTTGATTTTGACGAATATTGCTGAGAATGGTGCTTCAAATTCACAGTTTTTGATGCTTTTAAGCAACGCTTCAAGACTGCCCAAAGGCCAGCCAATACGATTCCGACAGGCAAATAGACTCAATCATACAAAGCAGAGTCCGTTAGGCTCTATCAAAAAGCAGAGCACAAAGTCAGACTGCTAGAAGAGGCAAAAGCCCGTAACAAAAGATTAAAAAATATATATTAGTAAGTAATTCTTTTCTACTCAGTTTTCTCAACCCTTTTATAGGTTGCTTAATGTTTTCGGTTACACCCCTGACACTTTCCCACGGTTTTCTGACGGCATTGGGCACCCAAGTTCGCACCTACTATCCCGAACGGGTGCCCGTCTCTGGTCCAGTCATGGTTGTGAGCAACCATCGTAGCTTTATGGATGCCCCTCTACTGATGGCATCTGTCAATCGTCCGGTGCGGTTTGCCTGTCACCACTACATGAGTCGCGTCCCAGTCATGCGCGAAGTGGTCAACTCACTTGGTTGTTTTCCGCTAGATGCCCCGACCGATCGCAACCAAAGCTTCTTCCGCAAAGCAGTCGATCTGCTGCGATCGCGTCAGGTAGTTGGCATCTTTCCCGAAGGGGCACAGCCGATGGTAAAAGCAACCCGCCCCAACGAGGTCGGCACCTTTCAACGGGGGTTTGCACACCTAGCTCTACGTGCGCCAATTGACGACTTAGTGATCTTGCCGGTGGCGATCGCCGCACGCGAAGAAACCACCAATTCCGCATTTCCACTCCGCTTTCTCAATCTCGTTGATCCGTCAGAACCGCTGTTTGATCAACCCGGTTGGCACCCCATGGTGATTTATCATCAGGTAAATGTGCTGATTGGTCGTCCCTATCGCATTCAAGCGTCACAACACAAAGACTATCACGGCAAACAAGCGCGATCGCTCGTCGCTGAGGTGACAGAAGCCTGCCATCAAGAAATTTATCAACTCCTTAAAGAAGGGTTTAGCTAGCCCGTTTGCTTTTCCCTAGCAACCTTTGAGCAGGTTGTTTACAATTTTTTACAGGAGTCTTAATTTTCAACCTGTCCATTTTAGCCAACGCGATCAACTCCATGGTGACCGAGCTTCCTGTTTTCTTAACACCCAAAAATTTACGGCCCCACTTACCCTTGTTTGTTTTCTTGCCAGGGCTGGATGGAACAGGCCAGTTGCTGCGCACTCAAACAGATGGGTTAGAAGTTGGCTTTGATGTGCGTTGTTTGGCGATTCCACCTAACGACCAGACCAGTTGGGAGCGTTTAGCCGCGCAAGTTGTTGAGTTAATTAAAACGGAGCTAAAGAAGACCAGCGATCGCCCTGTTTACCTTTGTGGAGAATCATTTGGTGGCTGTTTGGCGCTCAAAGTCCTCGCGCATCAGCCCAGTTTATTTCAACGGGTCATTCTGGTAAATCCCGCTTCGGCGTTTCGCTACAATCCACTGCTGGTCTGTAGCCATTCCCTTGTGAGTTTAGTACCAGAGTCAATCATTCATCGCTCAGCCGCGTGGCTTTGCCCGTTTCTGATTCAGGCAGGCCGCGTCTCGATAGAAGACCGCCATGCTCTGCTCCAAGCCGTTCACTCTGTGCCAAAAAAAACGCTGCTCTGGCGGCTCTCATTGCTAAGTGAGTTTGTCTGGCAAGAAGAACAATTACAACAAATCAAGCAACCCGTCCTTCTGGTTGCAGGTGGGGCTGATCAGCTATTACCCTCGGTGTCTGAGGTCTACCGCATTGCGAACCACATTCCCACCCAAAAAGTGGTGGTTTTGTCTCATAGTGGTCATGCCTGCTTACTAGAGAAGGAAGTTAATCTTTACCAAATCATGCAAGACCATCACTTTATTGAAGAGTTGTCTGCAGTAGGGCAACATTAGTCCTCACAAACTCAAAAGCGAGTTTTGATCTCTTTGGGCAATCTTCACCTGTGATAGATTCTCTGTGTCAGAATGATCCTGTTCTACTTCTGGGCGGGTTTGCTTCCACAGCTATGACAAAGTTTGTCTTCGTGACGGGTGGTGTTGTTTCCAGCATCGGTAAAGGAATCGTGGCAGCGAGCTTAGGTCGGTTGCTCAAGTCACGTGACTATTCGGTTTCGATCCTGAAATTAGATCCCTACATTAACGTTGACCCCGGTACGATGAGTCCATTTCAACACGGGGAGGTATTTGTAACGGCTGATGGGGCTGAGACTGATTTGGACTTGGGACACTACGAGCGGTTTACAGACACATCTATGTCCCGTCTAAACAGCGTCACGACTGGCTCGATTTACCAGGCCGTGATCAACAAAGAACGGCGCGGTGATTATCAGGGTGGCACCGTCCAGGTGATCCCCCATATCACCAATGAAATTAAAGAGCGGATCTTGCGGGTCGCTCGCGACACAAATCCCGACGTTGTGATTATCGAGATTGGGGGTACGGTCGGTGATATTGAGTCACTGCCATTTTTAGAAGCGATTCGCCAATTTCGTAAGGAGGTTGGGCGGCGCAATGTTGTTTACATGCACGTAACGCTGGTTCCGTTCATTCCCTCAGCGGGGGAGATGAAAACTAAACCCACCCAGCACTCGGTCAAGGAATTGCGCTCAATCGGGATCCAACCCGATATTTTGGTGTGCCGTTGCGATCGCCCCTTACCGACAGGACTTAAAGAAAAGATGTCGGAATTTTGCGATGTCCCCGTTGAGTGTGTGGTTACGTCACCCGACGCTCGTAGCATTTATGAAGTGCCACTGATTATGGAGCGCGAAGGTTTGGCAACTCAGGTGCTTGACCTGCTGCAAATGGAGATTCGCAGCCCCGACTTGAGCCACTGGGCGACATTAGTGCAACGGTTATACAGCCCGCAGCGATCGGTAGAAGTGGCATTGGTTGGTAAGTACGTGCAGCTCAGTGATGCCTATCTTTCGGTGGTCGAGGCGTTGCGGCATGGAGCCATTTCACTCGATGCTGACCTTAAAATTCGCTGGATTAACTCAGAAGACATTCAGACCCACGGCCCCGAAAAGTATCTGCAAGGGATCGATGGCGTCGTTGTGCCGGGTGGCTTTGGTGTGCGGGGGGTTGATGGCAAAATCGCAGCCATTACTTACGCCCGTGAAAACAAGATTCCGTTTCTCGGTCTCTGCTTAGGTATGCAGTGCGCCGTTGTTGAATGGGCACGGCATGTCGCGCACCTCGAAGATGCCCACAGCTCAGAATTTAAAACAGACGCGCAGAACCCCATCATAAACCTTTTGCCTGAACAAGAAGATGTGGTCGATTTGGGCGGCACTATGCGCTTGGGTCTTTACCCCTGTCGTTTAAGCCCTGACAGCCTAGCGTTTCAGCTCTATCAAGAAGAGGTGATTTACGAACGGCATCGACATCGCTATGAGTTTAACAATGCTTACCGCACGCTCTTTTTAGAATCAGGGTACGCTATTAGTGGAACTTCACCTGATAGTCGTCTAGTTGAGATTGTGGAGTATCCTGATCATCCATTTTTTATTGCAACGCAATTTCACCCAGAGTTTCAGTCGCGCCCCAGCAATCCTCATCCATTGTTTAAGGGCTTTATCCAAGCTTCTCTGGGCGAAGGGGTCACTACCAACCTCTCTCTTTCTGAGCAATCTTCAGATGTTTCTCCGGCTGAAGTTTCTTAAGTAGTGAAGGTATAAAAAGAATAACGGGGTTGACCTACCCAAGATAGTCTGTGGCTTACTGGATCAAAATCACCTACGATCGCAATACTTACGTGATTGATCTTGATCGCGTGGCAACTTTTTGTCATGCCCCAAACGGGCGTGTGTCATTTACTTTGCCAGACAGCTCAATCACGATCATTGTGAATCAGCAGAGCAACGCTGAGACTTATCAGCTCATTCTTGACTACGTTGAGAAGCAAACAGGCTATTCGTTACCTTAAGCAACTGTTCCAAGGGTGGCCTCACTCCGCTGATGCCACCTTTCGTTCTAGCCTCAATCATTTCCTCTTTCTCCCTGCCGCCGCTTTTGATTAAGCAAGCAAAGAGCATCCAGAAATTTTCCACCAGTTTGGAAAACCGCTGTAACTGCGACTCAGAAACAGCTCCAATCACAGAGTAGTGACCGCAGACTCAGGCACTTAACCTTCACGCTGACGAATTAAGTCGGGGCCGCGTGAAGTGCCAATCCGCGTTGCACCTGCCATAATTAGCTCCAATGCTTGCTCAGCAGTACGAATGCCGCCAGACGCTTTAATGCCAACTAAATCTTTGGCAATCTCCTTGAGTAAGCGCACATCTTCAACGGTTGCCCCCCCAAATAACCCCGTACTTGTTTTCAAGAAGGCAACTCCGGCATCCATACAAGCTTCAGCCGCTAGGCGTTTTTCAGATTCTGTCAACAGCCCCATTTCTAGAATGGCTTTGATGGTTTGCCCCGTTTCATCGCGAATCTCAGCAATCTCACGATGCACGTCATTCATTCGACCCGCTTTTAACCAACCAATGTTGATCACAACATCTAACTCGGTTGCCCCGTTTTCAGCCGCCTCGCGCGCCTCATATAACTTAACGGCTGAGGTTGTTGCCCCATAGGGAAACCCAATCACCGTACACACTTTCGGTTTTGCATTATGCAAAAGGTTGGCCGCCTGTCGTACATATACCGGGTTAACACACACCGAGGCAAAACCAAAGCGATCGGCATCTTCGCACCACTGATCGACCATCTCTGGCGTTGCGACGGGTGCCAACAAAGCGTGGTCAATAAACGGGGCAAGGTCAATATCAATTTCTGATAAATTCATCTCGATCCACAATTCTAGGCTATTGCCATCCTACGCGAAGGTTTGAGGATGCGATCGCCCACCTGACTGGAATCAGCGATCGCCTTGCGCTTAGATCCCAAATAGGGTCTGCAGCCGTTTGCGGATTTTGACAACAGGGGTTTCTTCCGACAATTCCGACAAAATCCCCATATCTTTCAGCATTTGTTGGCGTTCAACCAGTTTCTTAGCAATCTGATCAGCCAAACCCTGGTGGGCAGTGAGCAACCGTTGCAAATCGTTGCGTTCAATCACGAACAGCACCGACTCTTCTAAAGTACGAACCGTCGCTGAGCGAGGAATGCCCATCAGCAAAGCCATTTCCCCAAAAAATTCACTTTCATTGAGTGTTGCGATGTACTGCTCAGCCCGACGTGAAAAAATCTCGACAGACCCTTTGAGAATGATATAGAAGGCTTCTCCTGGGGTTCCCTCTTCGCAAACAATCTGCTCAGCTGGAAATAACTGACGATAGCCGTACTCAATCAGTTGCAACAGCTCAACATCACTACAGGCTTCAAAATAAGAAATTTTGCGGAGTAGATCTCTTAACGTCGCATTATTAAGCGAAGTAGAGACAGGGCGTTTACCATCTGCCATTGAAGCGGCTTGATCGGCATGATTGTCCTTCCCGTTGTGCAGAACTGGCAATAGCTCATGCAAATTATGAATCCGCAGATCTCGCTGGGGAAATGGAATCTCGATTCCTCTCTGACGCAATTCACGCTCAATCAAAAAATTTAACCCGCTCTTAATTGGCTCACTTTCAGAAGGTTGATTAATCCACACCAGCAACTCAAAGTCCAACGAGCTATCGCCAAATCGTTTGAGCCAGACCTTGGGCGGTGGGTCAGTTAGCACCCGCGAGCTTTTACGGGCAGCATCCAACAACGCCTCAGAGACTAGCAGCGTATCGCTCCCGTAGGCAACCCCTACAGAAATGTGAATTCGACAACGAGAGTCACGGTGGCTCCAGTTGATAATGTTATTTTCAACGAAACGAACGTTAGGCACGATCACAGAGACAGCATCCAACGTGCGAATCGTCGTTGAGCGAATGGAAATGTTCTCAACCGTACCTAAGAGTTTATCAACTTCAACAAAGTCGCCTACCCGCATTGGCTGCTCGATCAGCAAGGTGATACCGCTGATAAAGTTGCTGGCCAGGTTTTGTAAGCCAAAACCAATACCAATACCCAGCACACCTGCAAACAAAGTGAGAGAACTTAAGTTCACTCCGGCGGTCTGCAACACAATCAACATGCCGAGAATGCTCAGAAGGTAGCGAATAAAAGCGGCAATCACTTCACGGCTACCCCGGTCAAGCCCGATTCTGATCAAAAGCCCGTGCTTAATCCAATTACTGAGGAAGCGAGAAACCCAAAAAACAGCAATGACAATGACTAGCAACGTCAACATCAAGCTAAGGGAGTACCGATTTCCGCCAATTTCAAACATGGGCGTCGAAAAAGTTCCCCCGACCCCTTGTAGAATTTCTTGCAATTGACTGAGTAGCCAATTCATAAGCAGGCTTTAGTGAACAATATGCCTATTTTGACCGAAGGTGAGACATCCAAGTATCTTTGCAGGCTACAGATTTTAGTTCGCTCATTAAGAATGGCGGGCGACAGCTATATCTACTTTCGGCTGATCGATTCGAGTTCATGCCGAATCACCTTAAACACATGGCGTTGCTCAAACAGAGTGACAAGCTCATGGTTGAGCTTATTGTGCGCGGCTTCTTGCTTCAAAATTGTGAGGGCGGTTGTCACGGGTAAGCCCCGTTTGTAGGGCCGATCGCCCGCTGTAAGTGCATCATAAATATCCGCGATCGCCATGATCTGCGCCTGAATCGGAATATCTGGAGCTTTTAAGCCACGGGGATAGCCTGTTCCATCGAGTTTTTCGTGGTGTCCGTAAGCAATCATTGGCACATTCTCCAACTGCTTTGTCCAGGGAATCTGCTTCAAAAACTCGTAGGTATGGCTCACATGCGCCTGAATCGCCTCCCGCTCCAGATAGGTCAAGTTACCCCGTGCCACCATCAACTGCTCAAACTCGGCCTGGGTCAGCAAAGGCTTAAAGGTATCATCCACATCGCGGTAAGTGAGTTGAGCAATTTCCTGCAGTTTCGCGATCGGCTCCTCTGAGAGGATGCGTGGCTCATTTGCCAGCGATAGCACTTCCCAATAGTCATTCAAGCGGGCGATCGCGGCTTCCAGATCCTCATCAAGCTGCGACAAACACCGACAATGGGAGCATTCACCTGGTTTTGCCGTCGAATGCAGCAGTTGATACTCAGGGTTATCAATCAGATAGCGAAACTTTTGTTGGGCACACTCCATTTCTAGAGTGCGTTGGGCCAGAGCAAAGCGATTGCGTACCACTTCTAACTCTAGGGGATAGAGTTTCTTCTGCTTTCCTAAAATGGCTTCTGGCACACCCACCTTGCCAAAGTCGTGCAAGAGCGCCGCATAACGAATTTCTTGAATCTGCCGTTCATCAAAGCAGGTTGCTCCTAAAACGCCAGCATCAACCGTGTTGACTTCCTCACTCAGACGCACCGTGAGCGCCGCGACCCGTTCTGAATGACCCGACGTACAAGGATCTCGTGCTTCAATAATCTGCACCGAAGCTCGCACAAACCCTTCAAATAATTGCTCAATGCTTTCCTGTAGATGGTTCCGCTCAATTGAGATAGCGGCTTGACTGGCGAGCGATCGCAAAACCCGCTGCTCCCACAGGGTATAGCTTTGAGTCACTTCACAAACATTTTCGGGAGTGATGACCAGCTTGGGATCCCGCTTTCGATTAATCAGCTGCAACACGCCGATCGTTTCACCCTCCTGGTTTTGCATGGGTAAAACCAGCACGGAGCGCGTGCGATAGCCAATACTTTGATCAAAACTGCGATCGAGCCGATAGGGGAGGTCACCCGATAATTCGTACGCGTCTTCGATATTGAGGCTTTCACCTGTCAGTGCCACGTACCCCGCCAAGCTACGATGCAGCAAGGGCATTGCAAATTCTTGAAACGAAGCCGAAGGCTTAGAAAAATTTTGAGCCGCCTTAAACCATAAGACAGGCACTTCGCTGGTGCGATCGATCAGGTACACGCTCCCGGCGTCACTCAAGGTAATTTCTCGGCTCTTTTGCAGGATCAGATTTAACAGCTCGCCTAAAGAGTGAGAGCCAGAAAGCGCTGTACCAATTGCCAACAGTTGCTCTACTAACTCAGCACGCCAAGCAACTTGCTGCAAATCATTTGGACTGTCGGTCATGAGAATAACCTTAAATCAGGCATTGAGAGCAAAATCCACTAAATCCAGGTAAATGAACCAAAAAGTTTGGTTATTCAGACAAACGAGCCTCCGTAATCACTGTAGCAATTACTACCTGACTCGTTGCTTAGTTTAGCCTATCTTCTTATTCATTCATTAAAGACAGTTAACTGAAGCCGCACCGACCGCCCAAGCTCTCGGTTCTTAGTTAGAACGTATCAATGAAGTGTTTGCGATCGCCTACTAAAATTATCCGGAGTAAACTCACACCTTCGCCTCGCCGGTGCAGAAAGAGTCGTTGATTGATATTAACAACGTACCTGGTGGCTACGACTTAGAATCACGCACGATACATCGCAATTCTCAATTTAGTAATAAAAATAAAACTGTCTCTTGAAAAGATCTCTTTAAAAAACTATCCGCTCCTGAACGGAATACCCAGATGAAAGGTACACAGTATCAGGAGCGGTCTAGAGGGTCTTCAATTTGGAACCTAACTGCCGGGTGGAACCCAGAAACAGTATCGATCTGTCGCTTCGGTTACTAGAAACAATAATGTTTACTAGAGAACAGCCCCGGCGCACAGTTGGCTATGTCCAGACTGACGACCCACACATTTACTACTATCTTGCATGGGCATCACCTCCTTGTCCCTAAATGGTTGAATCTCAAGGAATTAGCAAGCTCGATAGTTAACTATCTAACTTGCTAACGATACTAACACAAGAATCTCAAGACCAACAACAACTAGCGACTGAAATAGAGGCGAGCATCTAAACCGTTGCGCCGCAGTGAACGACTGACAAATTCAGCGTCCTGCCGATCTCGGTAGGGGCCAAGCTGCAAATGGGGCGCGATCGGTGCGAGCTTCGCCTGAATCACCTGCTCAGGAATGCCCAACCGCGTTAACTGACTGGTCAAGCTGGCGAACTCAGTTTGCCGCGAAGGAATCACAACAACATAACCGCGATCGCTAAACTCACCAGAAGGGGCGCTAATCTCAACCGTCGCCACATCTGCTTTTAACCCATAGTCTGCAAATCGCTTTGATTGCGCCTGGGCAGCCTGCTCTGTGTCAAACATCCCGACTTGAATCACTGGCTCACCCTGAAATGTCTGCACAAATGCATCAGGCTCAACCAAGCGAATCTGCTGTAGTAGGTAAGGGCTATTGCCATTCACGTAAACCATGTAGCGCGTTGTGCGTACATTAATTGGCTTTGAGGAGTTGGGTTTAGCCGCTGGCGGAGCTTTATAGATATACTCGCGAGGAGTCTCAGGCGATGCGGGACTTTGGGGCACTGGCTTGGAAGGAACAGGCACTAAATCAAAATCCACATCAGGCGGTGGTGGTAAGGCAGATGTCTTCTGCGCCAAACTCACTTGGGTTTCGGCACAAACGGCTGCTGAAATCGCCCCACCCACTACTAGAGCCGAGAAAATCCTCCGCCAAAGCAATTTTTGCGATCGTTGAACGAGACGAGCTTCGTGCAATTGAGCCATGCCAGACTACTCCTAGTCTCAAAACTCTGGCAGCCATGTTACACGCAGTTTATTAATATGGCACAAAAAATTCTGACGGCAACTATTCAAATTGCACTCTTAATAAAGACAAGTCATCTTCAAAGATGTCCTTGAGGTTCAACCGCCGCACATAATCAATCAAATAATCTAAGCCTTTCTGGTTAATTTCCTTCTGATTGTCTTTCAGCGTCTCAATAAACGCATCTAAGCCCCAAACTTGGCCATTGGCTTGCATAATTTCGTAGACACCATCGCTAAAGATGTAAAGCGTACTAGAGCGAGGCACGTCACACCGCTGATTACTAAACCGGGCATCGGGCAACATCCCAATCGGAAAACCACTCGTGCGTAGCTGTTTAACCTCAATTCCATGAGTCGGATGCTCCTCTAGCAGCACGGCTGGAGGGTGCCCCGCGCTGGCATAACTCAACTGGCGTTTGGCCCGGTTATAAACGCCGTACCAGATGGTGAAATATTTGTCGTTGTGGTTGTCCATTTGAAAGGCTTCATTCAAAGCCCGCAAGACATGACTCGGCTGGTAGAAGTTAACCCCATCCATTGATTGCGCCCGCAACATGTTGAGTACCGCGATCGACGGCAGGGCTGACCCCAAACCATGCCCCGACACATCCAACAAGTAAATCGCGAGATAATCGGGATCGAGCCAGTAATAATCAAAACAGTCTCCCCCCAACTGATAAGACGGAATAAACCGCGACTCAATGTTGATTGAGCCTTCCATTGGGGTTGGCAGGAGCGATCGCACGTAGGTAGCGGCTTCCGCAAACTCTTTTTCTAAAACTTGCTTTTGGGCCTGCAAGTCCTGGTTCACCTTTTGCAAACGTAGCCCTGCTCGAACTCTAGCCTGCAACTCCAGCAGTTCCACTGGTTTCGCCAAAAAATCATCGGCTCCCGTATCCAGACCTTTGATGCGGTCTTCAACATTGGCCCGCGAAGTCAGCAGGATAAAAAAAGCATTGGACAGATCAGGATCCGCCTTGACTTGACGGCAGACCTCCAACCCATCCAACTGAGGCATAATCCAATCACAAATAATCAGAGAAGGCTGTAGACTTTTGGCTCGCTCCATCCCTTCGAGACCATCTTGCGCTGTTTGCACTTCATAGCCCTGTTCTTCAAGCAGGCGCTGTAAAAGTATTCGCACGGATAGATCGTCATCAATAATCAAAATTTTTGACATAACCTAAGGATGTTGCAGAAACGAGATTTGAGCTTACAATGCACCGGGGAATTAAGTAGATGACCACAATTGAATTCACAGTTTCCTCATAGAGAAAGAATAAAAGCCTTCTCTCCTGAGCCTCAGCCCCTTTAAACCTATTTATAAAAAGTCAGTAAAAATTAGAGCTGGTAATTTATCAATATCAACTAGTTTGATTTGGGGCATTTACAAAAGCTTGGGAAAAAAAAGAACTCTGTCAGAATCAAATATATGTGTCGTTGCTTAAACCTATCAAATTTCTAACTTTTGAGGGCTTCTGCTGTTGCAACCACTTCAGAAATCCCACCTTCAAGTTAATACAGACCTGAATGCCTTACCTAAGGTTCTAACCTGGTTTGATCAATTTAATTGTCCTCCAATTAACTATCAAACCTGGTTAAAGTGCCAACTGGCCCTGGCAGAGGGTTTTACAAATGCTGTACGACATGCCCATCGAGGCAAGCCGAGCACGTTATCGATTGAGCTTGAAGTGGCAATGTTTCCAGAACGAATGGAAATCCGAATTTGGGACTGGGGCGCACCATTCGACCTTGAAAAAGCCATACATCGGATGCCGGGCAAAGAAGCTGAGGGGGGTCGAGGCATTCCCCTGATGTGTCGAATTGCTGATGTTTTAAGCTATACCCGAATTGACAATAAACGCAACTGTTTATTAATCATTAAACAGTATTGAGTCCGCTGGTTGCCCTCCCAAACATTACCGATCGCCCTATGTCTCTTTTGATATCGCTGCTGGTTCTGCTGCTTGGGATCATCTTACCAATAGCCGTGATTGCTCCGATTGAGTGGGTGGCCCAGCTTCATATCCCTTTTTGGTTTCTTGCTACGATCGCAGTAGTTTTACTTGCGTGGTTGCTGGGAGATTAGATGGGAATACTACTAAAACAAATTATTGTCTGGCATTATTACCGCCCACTCTCAAAGAAATAACCTTCCCAATCGGCATTTTCTCTTAGAAATGAGAATTAAATAACTTCGATACCTTGTTGCACGGGCGTTAGCGCAGCATACCGAAAGGCTATACGGCTGTTCGTCCCTTTAGACAGCAAGACATTCGATCTGATTTAATCCATCGTCCTCAGCCGTTTCCCCTCGCACGCAAAAGCCCCACTCGCTTTTTGTGTCCAGCGCTTTAGACTCATGACACAATCGACCAACTACCAGCAAAATCACCCGCTAGACCATGAGCAGCAACGCTTAGCGGCTCTGCACGAGTATCAAATTTTAGACACGGCTAGCGAAGCTCCCTTTGATGATTTAGCCCAACTGGCTGCCTCTATTTGTGGCACACCGATCGCGTTGGTGAGCTTGATCGACAAAGAGCGGCAATGGTTTAAGGCCAAGCTTGGGCTTAGCGTCTCTGAAACGCCAAGAGATATTGCATTTTGCACTTACACGCTGTATCAAGACGACTTGTTAATCATCGAAGATGCCCGCGTCGATCAGCGGTTTGCGAATAATCCGCTTGTAACCGGCGCACCCTATATCCGGTTTTATGCAGGTGCGCCCTTAATTACGCCAACGGGGTATCACCTTGGCACCCTTTGTGTCATCGATCGAGTGCCCCGTCAACTCAGCCCACAACAGGTAGAAGCCCTCAAAGTTCTGAGTCGGCAGGTGATCAACCAATTAGAGTTGCGGCGCAACTTACGGACGCTGACTGCCGTTCAGCAAGAACAGCAACAAATTAGAACGGCGTTGCAGAGCAGCGAAGAGCAGTTTCGGACGGCATTTGAACGAGCCGCGATCGGGATGGCACTCGTTGACTTAGACGGTCGCTGCTTGCGCGTCAACCGATCGCTGTGCAGCATCCTTGGTTATAGCCAAGCTGAACTGTTAACCCAAAACTTTTACCAACTCACCCATCCCGATGAGCCAGCCGAGCACCAGGTCAACTTGCAACGGTTGCTGCGGGGCGACATTCCTTCCTACCGGGTTGAAAAACGCTGCTTGCACAAACACGGTCACGCCATTTGGTTGCGGCTCAACACTTCGCTGGTTAGAGATGCCTACGGAGAGCCGACCCATTTTATTGCTCAAGTTGAAGACCTGACTGAGGGTAAACAGTTTGAAGAAGAACTGCAAAGCCAAAACCAGCAGGCCTATCTACTCACCGCCATTACGCTTCGGATCCGGCAATCGTTGAACTTAAATGAAATTTTAGAAACGACTGTGGCCGAAGTTTGGCAATTTCTGCAAGCCGATCGCGTAGTTATTTATCGCTTTGAAGAAGACTGGAATGGCACAGTGGTGGTTGAGTCAGTCTCCCCGGAGTGGACTCCTGCTCTGGGGGCAATGATTGAAGACACCTGCTTTAAAGAAGGTCGTTGGGAGAAGTATTATCGCGGCAAAATTCAAGCGATTCACAACGTCGAACAAACCAACCTCTCACCCTGTCACTATGAGCTGTTAGCTCAGTTTCAGGTCAAGGCAAATCTCGTGGTTCCAATTATTCAAGGTCGCGGTGCTACAGGTAAACAGCAGCTTTGGGGCTTGCTGATCGCGCACCAATGCTCGGCCCCCCGCTATTGGCGCTCGTTTGAAATTGACTTTTTATTGCAGCTTGCTGACCAGGTTGGCATTGCGATCGCCCAGGCTCACTTGTTAGAACGCGAAAAACAACAGCGCGAACAACTCGCTGAGCGGAACCGCGCTCTGGAGCAGGCTCGGCAGGAAGCCGAACGAGCCTCTGAAATGAAAAGTACCTTTCTGGCAACCATTAGTCACGAAATTCGGACACCCATGAACGCCGTACTCGGGATGACCGACTTACTAATGGACACCAATTTAGATGCCCAACAGCGAGATTTTGCCTCCACCATTCAGACGAGCGGTGAGACTTTGCTGAATCTGTTGAACCAGATTCTTGACTTTTCCAAGCTTGAAGCTGGGGAAATGAGTTTAGAGCAGCTCGACTTTGACCTGACCGCCTGTATTGAAGAAGTAGCCGAGCTACTGGCAGCCCCCGCCTATGCTAAAGGGTTAGAGCTGGCAACCTTAATCAATCAAAGTCTACCGACGCGCTTAAAAGGAGATGAAAACCGACTCCGCCAAATTTTGACGAATTTGATCAACAATGCCATCAAATTCACCAACGCCGGAGAGGTCTTAATTCAGGCAGAAGTCGCCACCGAAACTCCCACCCATGTCACGATCGCCTTTTGTGTCATCGACACTGGAATTGGGATCCCACCTGCTGCCCAGCAAAAGTTATTTAAGCCGTTTTCTCAAGTAGACGCCTCAACTACGCGCCGCTACGGAGGTACGGGTTTAGGGCTAGCTATCTCTCGCCAGTTAGTTGAACTGATGGGCGGCGAAATTGGTGTTCACAGTGTTGAAGGCCAGGGTTCTCAATTTTGGTTTAACCTGACCTTTGAAAAACAAACCGACAAAGAGCTAGAGCAGGCTTACCCCCACTATCTCAACAATCTTGAGCAGTGCCGCTTACTCGTTGTGGATGACAACGGTACAAATCGCAAGATCATTCGCTATCAATTGGCAGCTTGGGGGACTCAGGTTGACGAAGCCGATGGAGCTACAGCAGCGTTACACCTTTTGCGCGAGCAAGCCCGATTGGGCCAGCCGTACCATGCTGCCATCCTAGATATGCAAATGCCAGATGTTGATGGTGCAATGTTGCTCCGACAGATTAAGGCAGACCCTGATCTAGCAGCAATTCCATTGGTGATGATGACCTCGCTGCATCAGCGCAACCAGATCGAGCGGGCACTCAGCCAAGATGTCGCTGCCTACCTAGTCAAACCCGTGAAGCGATCGCGCTTGCTCGACTGCTTGTCTGAAATTTTGGCAGCCTTGCCAGAGTTTCAGCAGCCCATCACCCCTAACGAGTGTGCAGCTATTAACTCAGCCATCGGCTCTAGCAAAGCAGAAGCACCTCAATCCAATCTAAAGATTCTTTTGGTTGAAGATAACCCCGTCAATCAGAAAGTCACGGTGAATCAACTGAAAAACTTGGGCTTTACAGCTGATATCGTCAATAATGGGCAGGAGGCACTCGACCAACTCACTCGGCAATCCTACGACATCGTATTGATGGACTGTCAAATGCCAGTGATTGATGGTTATGAAGCAACAACCATCCTTCGGCAGCGGGAAGCTCAAAGTGGTTGCCACACAATTATCATTGCCTTAACAGCTAATGCCCTTAAGGAAGACCAAGAAGTTTGCCTGTCTGTAGGAATGGATGACTACCTCAGTAAACCAATTTTGAAAGATCGGTTATCAGAGAAGATCAACTATTGGAGCCGAGAACTGCGAATGGCAAAAGAAGAAGATCAGGTGCAGGCAGCAAGTTCTTTAACAGATTTATCGAATGCTGAAGCAACTACCACACAACCCACACTCAAAATTGATTGGGAGCATTTACACCAAATTTCAGATAACAACCCTGAGTTTGAGCGCGAATTACTTCAGACTTTTGCTGAAGACACCCAGGCACGATTAAAAGCGGCGGCGGCGGCGATCGCCCAACAAAATCTGGTGTACCTGGAACACGAGGCCCATCACATTAAAGGCACAACAGCCAACCTAGGCCTAACCGAAATGTACGAGATTGCAACCAAGCTTGAAAAAGAAGCGCGCGATCGCAAACTTCACCTTTCGGGCACCTACCTGACTCAATTAGGCACTTTGTTAAACACGGTACAAGTTTGGTTGCAAACTCACTAAACGGTTTCTCGTGCCCCATTCGGAGAGCAAAAAAAATGTTCCAAGGGTTAATCACCCTCGGAAACACCAGCAATCAAGTTTAATTGACTACTCGACTGCTAAATCTAGAAGGCGATCGTTATTCGAGTTCTTCAAATAACTGCTCTTCAAACTGAGCTTCAATCATTGGCAGATAAGGCTCAATTTTTTTCAACTCCTCAGCAGAGAGTAGATGCGGACGGTTGAGCTTATCCATGCGAGCCAGGATCAAAAATGGATCAAGTGGTGCATAGATGCTGTATTCCTGCTCTTCGTAGTAAAAATCTGCTAAATGTTGCAGTTCTTCAGGGTCACCTTCAAACTCATCATCTTCAAATTCTTCATCTTCTAGATCAGGTAATTCACCTTCAACGGTTAACGTGACAGCTGAGCGCTTCAGCGTAAGATTTTGCTCTTCTAGTACAGCTTTTGCTGTCGGGAAAAGTTTTGCTATCTTTTCGTCATCTTCGATCAGTACCGCTTCTTCTTCCGCCGTGTCAGCTTTCCATTCAAAAATTTCAACAGGTGAGTCAAGCGGCATTAACAGTACATATTCATGCCCCTCAATTTCCAGCGAATGTTCCACGGTGCAGGCAATCTCTCGCCCAGTTTCATCCGTTACAATCACCGTTTCAAATTCACTATCTTCTTCGTACATAACAGGGTCATCTCCCATCGTGCGCTTGATTTATCAGTAAAAAAATTCAACTCAACATTCAGTTAGAGGTGTCTTTCGTTTACCACTTCGGCGTTCATCTAACCATTGTTGCAGAATCAGGGACGCTGCTTTGCGATCAATCAGTTCTTTATTTTGCATGAGCGATCGCCCTTCAGCAATGATTAATTGCTCAGCCTGAAACGATGTTAACCGCTCATCAACATATTCAACGGGTAATTGAAAAACTCCCGAAATAGTGTCAGCAAATTTTTGGACGTGTCGTGCCTGCGGCCCCAGCGAACCATCCATGTTGTAAGGCAAACCTACCACCAAGATTTGCACTTGCCGCTCATCAATCAGTTCGCGCAATTCTTGCAAGACCTGCTGAAACGATCGCCACCGAATCGTGCGCAAGCCTGTTGCAATCAGTCCTGTGCCATCGCACCCGGCAACACCAATCCGCTTTTTACCGACATCCAACCCCAAAGCTGCTACACGCATGAACTCACTGCCCCTCAGTTAAGAACCTTGGGGTGGCAGGTTCGATAAATCGGTTGGCAGTTTTAAGACAGGCTTTTGCTTCGGTGATTCACTTTCGCCCGACTTGACTGGCGGCTTAGAAACTTGGTTTGGCTTTTCGAGTTTGCTTTCTAACACAATTCGACTGGGTACTGGCTTCCGCGCAGGCTTTAAGCCTTGCAGCATTTCTGCAATTTGCAGCGCTTCTAACGCATTAGTCTTCGCCTCTTTTACCTTGTGCCAAACCGAGCGAGACATCATTAATGTATGAGCAATTTGAGTCGCGCCAATTTGCTCTAAAAAGGCTTCGCGCTCAGGCTGATAGTCAGAAGACACAAGTTGCAGCGCCTGGGCTGGCAAATCTCGAAGCACATGAGCCATCTGCGCCAACAACTCAGGGTACAGCCAGGTATAAGCCGGGTGAACGGTTAACTGAGCCTGGTGCGATTGCGACCCATCACGGCATAACCGCATCCGAAAATAACCGATCGCGGCTTTGCGTTGAGGCTCAAACACGTAGCCATCCACTACTTCTGTACGGGTCAACCAGTTTTTAACCCCTTCGGCGATCGCCCCCAACAAACTTGTTTTAAAGTCAGCAACGTGGCGATCGAACACCTGCCGCACCAACGGTGGCATCGAAGCAGTGTCTAACTGATACAGCAACTGTGCATCTGCATTACCCACAGGCAAAAGGTTTGGCAAATCCGGCTCACGCTCAACCAGGTTTTGCAACGCTTCGGGAGTGATCTCCCAGTAAGTCATGTGCGCTAGCGGCTGAAACCCATTCAACCGATACAGCGCCAATAACTCTTTATCGTTGACATCAACTTCAAGCAACCAGGTGCGGGCTTCCCAAATCGTCTCAAAGCAATAGCGCAGCAATTGCGAACCGACATCTGACAGGTAAGGCAACGTGACAAACGTGCGTGCGTCAGTTGGGACCGATGCAGCGACCTTCTTAGTGTCTGTAGAAAGTTGGTCTAAATCAAATACTGCCACTCGATCAACCCGCCAAGTAGTGCGCGATCGGTTAAACGGGGAAACTCGAATTGCCCCTTGCACAACCGAGTCAGACTGCCCCGAATGTGCGCAGAATAAATATTGTAAAGGGTTTAGAAACAACCCCAGTAAACCTAAAAAGCGATAGCGACTTTGCCAATATTGCTGCTTCAAGTGCCCATCAGGATCAATCACATAACTCAGCGGTGAGGCCCCAGCCCGCTCGTCTCCATACATTGATTCAATCACGTCCAGGTCGCGGTAATGAGCTGGGCGCACAACAACTGAATCATTTGGAGTTATGCGGTTCATAAAGTTAAAGGATTAATGATAACGAAGCAATGTGGGCCTGATATGGCTAATTTATATTCTAGTCACATTCTTGCAAAAGCACACTTTACCTGGGCAGCAATTCTCAGTATGAGAATAATTCTCACAAAAATATTCATTTTGAACAGCTATCAATGGCTGGAATACCCATTCTGCCGTTCATAAAATTGAGCGCACAAGCCTTTAGAGGCTCTGACTTCAGT
>Ga0209172_10003486_pt1 | contig 23865 bp, 23 predicted proteins | sample LarsenN4metaG_FD_184113 | JGI IMG/M metagenome (GOLD analysis project Ga0209172, IMG submission 184113) | Hot spring sediment bacterial and archeal communities from British Columbia, Canada, to study Microbial Dark Matter (Phase II) - Larsen... ... | reverse complement strand
CGCGCCTCATTTGATGAGGCAGGTCTACCAAGGAACACTGTTCAAGGACGGAATTGCTGTGCGCACAATGATCGAGCCGACAAGGAAAGCCGCCTGAATCTTTTTACACACCTATTGACAACACCTCGTCTTTTCACCCGCGCTGTACCAGAACGAGTGCAGCATGGCGACGCCGCGCTCGAAATGCGCCTGCGCCTTGGGATCGCACGAAGTGGGAAAAGTGACCTTGCCCAGTCTTTCCGACGCGAGCGCGGATATGGGAAGAAGCGCGAGCGCAATGAGGATGAGACGACGCGACGATGTCATGGCCTGCCTCCTTTGGGTTCGCATGTGCCCCGGCCCACCCACCGAAGCCATGAACGGTCGAGAAGTGTGCGCCTTGCCACCGCGCCGGTCAATGGGCAGCCGAGCGCTTCCACGCCACACTACAGATGTGTCGTGGAATTCCTACAAGCCGGTGTTCAGAGCTCCAGCAGCTTGAGGCGCTGCACTTTGCCCGAGGGGCCCTTCGGCAGCTCGTTCACGAATTTGATCACTTTCGGCGTCTTGTACTTGCCCAGCTCCGCGCGCGAGAACTCGAGCAGCTCATCGGCGCTCGCTTCGCAGCCGGGCTTCAACACGACGCACGCCATGATCTCCTGACCGTAGTACTCATCGGGGATGCCGACCGCTGCCGCTTCCAGCACGGCCGGATGCTTGAGGAGCGCCTCGTCGATCTCACGGGGGGCGATGTTCTCGCCGCCCTTGATGATCAATTCCTTGATGCGGCCGGTGACGAAGAGGAAGCCGTCCTCGTCCATGTAGCCTATGTCGCCGGTGTGGAGCCAGCCGTCCGGCTCGAGCGTCTTCGCGGTCGTCTCGGGGTCCTTGTAGTAGCACTTCATCACGTTGTCGCCGCGCACCATGATCTCGCCCGGAACGCCCGGCGGCTGGATCCTTCCGGTTTGGATGTCGATCACCTTCGCTTCGTTGCCGAAGGCGGTGCCGGGGCTCCCGATCTTGCGCTTCTGCGGCTCGTAGGGATTGGTGAAGCACGGGGCATTGGTTTCCGTCATGCCGAAGGTCTCGATCACGCTCACGCCGAAGCGCGCCTCGAACGCGCGGTGTTGCTCGGGCGGAAGCGGCGCCGAAGCGGAGCGGCAGAACCTGACGCGCGAGATGTCGAGGCCGCTCTCGCGCGGGTCAGGGGCATTGAGAAGATACGCGATGATGGTCGGCACCACGTTGATCCAGGTGACCTGATGCCGATCGACGAGCGTCCAGTAGTCGGTCACGCTGAAGCGGTGGGGCATGACGACGCTTCCGCCGTGCACGAGGGGCGCAACCGCCGTCACGATCTGTCCGTTGATGTGGTAGAGCGGCAGCGCGCACAGCACGCGATCGGCTGCGGTCAGCCGATGCGCCGCGCTCGTGTATTCGCCGCCAGCGCAGACGCTGCGGTGGGTGTGGAGGCAGCCCTTGGGCTTGCCGGTCGTGCCGGAGGTGTACATGAGGAGCACATCGTCGTCCTCGGTAACGTCGAACGGTTCAACTGCCGGCAACGCATCGCGATCGAAAATCTCTTCCGCGTTCGGTTCGATCACGATGGTCTTTACTTCGCGCTTCACTTCGGCAAGCGCCTGGCTCACGCGTGGCGCCAGTTCTTTGCTCGTGAACACCGCGCGGGCATCGGAATGGTCGAGCACGTAGGCCAGTTGCGATTTTTGGGACAGCAGATTGAGCGGGGCGACGACGAAGCCCGCATACATCGTGCCGATGAAAAGCCGCGCGGTCTGGTAGCCGTTGTGCAGCATGAGCGCGATCTTGTCGCCCTTCGCGAGCCCGAGGCCGCGGAGGTAGCGTGCGAGATCGCGCGACTGTCGCTGCAGCGCTTCGTAAGTCAGCACGCGACCGGTTTCGGGCGCGATGAGGTACGGCGCGTCGGGCTGTTCGCGCGCTCTCGTGTCAACGTAATGCCGAATCGTTCTCATGCTGGATCGTTGCGGCGCCATGCGAGGGATCGTCATTCCGGCGTATGCCGGAATCCTGTCATCTGCTCTGGATCCCGGCTTTCGCCGGGATGACAGCTGACCCTGGATCCCGGCCCCGGATTAAACCCTCCGGGGCGTGCTTGCCGCCGCCGGGAAGACGCGGCGGGGCTGTCGCCGGGATGACAGTTGCCACTCCGCCGCCTGCTGCTCAAACGCCGTGCTTGCGGTGATAGGCGCCGAAGATTTCCTCCACCGTCGGCTCGCGCGGCGGAATCTGCCGCACGATGCGCGTGATGTTCATGAAGTGCTTGTAGTTGAGATTGTCGGAAAAGCTGTTGCGCCCCCACGTGCCGCAGCCCATCGAAAGCGAAAACGGCAACCCGTTGTCGAAGCTGCCGCCGTTGGCGAAGGTGTGCGACTGCTTCACGATCACGCGGCACACCGTCATCTCGCGCGCGAGCCGCTCGATCTGCGCTTCGTTCTCGGTGTAGATGCCGCACGAGTGGCCGTTGCCGAGGTAATCGTAGATCCCGCGCATGATGCCGAACGCGTGGTCGAAGTCGCGCGCGCGATAGATCGTCAGCACCGGCGAGAGCTTCTCCCCGGAATAGGGATGATCCTTGCCGGTGCCGGTTTCCTCGACCATGAGGCAGCGGGCGTTGACGAGCTCCGGCCGGGTGAGGCCGGCGATCGCGCAGATCTTCGCCACCGACTGCGCGGTGCAGGCGGGCGAGAGCTTGCCGCCGGGGAAGAGCGCCTTCTCGAGCGTCGCCTTTTCCGCGGCGGTAAGCAGCGCGCCGCCTTCCTTCGCGAGCGCCGTGAGCATGCGCCCGTACACCTTCTCGTGGATGATCAGGCTGTTCTCCGAGGAGCAGCTGGTCGCGTGATCGAAGATCTTCGAGCGCATGATCTTGGGCGCCGCGTCCTCGCAGTCCGCGGTCTCATCCACGATCACCGCGACGTTGCCGGTGCCCACGCCGAGCGCCGGGGTGCCGCTCGAGTAGCCCGCGCGCACGTTGTTCTGGGAGCCGGTCACGACCACGAGATCGGCCTGCTTCATGAGCTCCGTGGACATCTCGCGCGTGATCGGCCGCGGCAGCATCTGCACGATGTCGAGCGGCACGCCGATGCGCGCGAGCTCCTCGTGGACGAATTCGAGTAGCCGCGCGCACGTCGAGTAGCCCTTGGGCGAGGGCGACAGGATGATGGCGTTGCCGCATTTCAGCGCGTTGATGATGTTGTTCGCCGGTGTTGCGCCCGGATTCGTGGACGGCACCACCGCCGCCACCACGCCGACCGGGCGCGCGAACTCGGTGATGCCTTTTTCCGGGTACTGCGCCAGCACGCCGGTCGAGATCGCGCCCTTCAGATCGCGCAGCAGCCCCAGTGTCTTGCGGTGGTTCTTGACGATCTTGTCCTCGACGTTGCCCAGGCCGGTATCGCGCACGGCGATCTCGGCGAGCGCGCGGTTGCGCCCGGGCTTCATGATCGCCCAGCCGGCGGCGAGCACTGCCTCGTCGAGCTCATCCTGCGTCGAGCGCTCGAAGACGCGCTGCGCGGCGCGCGCGCGGCGCACGAGATTCGCCACGACCTCCCGTGCGGAGGCCGCGGCAGTGAGCGTGGAAGACGACATGGCCTATTCCTGACGTTGCGTGTGACGACCCGCCCGGTGCTTCGTTTCGTGGTACATCCGCCGCAAAACGGGGTAGAGCAGGGTCAGAATCGCAACCAGCATTATCGGCCCGCTGATCGGCCGGGTAAAGAACACCGTCCAGTCGTTGGCGTGGCTGATCATCGTCGTCATGAACGACGACTCGGCGAGGGGCCCGAGGATCACGCCGAGGACGAGCGGCGTGATGGGAAAGCGGAAGCGCTCGAAGAGATAGCCGACGATGCCGAAGAGCACCATGAGCCACACGTCCGTGATGTTGTTGCGCGCCGCGAACGCCCCGAGGAGACAGCACATGACGACGTAGGCGGACACGATCACTTCCGGAAGCGCCAGCACCTTCACCATGAACCTGGTGGCGAAGTAGCCGATGACGCACATCACCACGATGCCGACGAAAACCGATGCGAACATCGAATAGACGATGTGGCTCGAGGTCTGGAACACCTGCGGCCCGGGCTGCAGGCCGTGGAGCAGGAAGGCGCCGAGGATGATGGCGGTCGCGCCGCTGCCCGGAATCCCCATCGTGACGAGGGGGATGATGGCGCCGCCGACCGACGCCGTCGCCGCCGTTTGCGGCGCGATGATGCCTTCCGGCACGCCGCTCCCCATCTGCCGCGCGCGGGCGCCGTACTGGCTTTCCATGCCGTAGGACAGGAAGGAAGCGACGGTCGCGCCGGCGCCGGGCACGAGGCCGACGACGATGCCGAGCGCGCTGCCGCGCGCGAAGGTGCCCTTGCGCGCGAAAACCTCCTTCAACTGCGGCAGCCGCGTGCGGATTTCGCTCACGGACTCGAAGGGCACGGAGCGGAACTGCTTCTCCAGCCGCTGGAATACTTCGCCGAGCCCGTAGGCGCCGACCATGACGACGAGGTAATCGATGCCGTCTGAGAGGATCGGCACGCCGAACGTGAAGCGGTGCGCGCCGTAGGTGTCGTCCACGCCGACCGATGCGATGAGGAGCCCCGCGAAGAGACTCACGAGCGCATTGGTGAGCGAGCTGCCGCCGAGGGAAACCACGCTCGCGAGCCCGAAGAAGAGGATCGCGAAGTACTCCGGCGTCGAAAACGTGAGCGCGATTTTCGCGATCGGCTGCGCCAGCGCGACCATCACCACTGCCGCGACGATGCCGCCGACGAACGCCGAGAGGAGCGTCCAGCCGAGCGCGTACGCGGCTTCTCCCTTGCGCGCCATGGTGTAGCCGTCCCAGAGCAGCGGCACGTCGATCGGCTCGCCCGGCACGCGGAACAGAATCGAAGTCCACGCGCCGGCATAGGTGCCCGAGATGTACATCGCGGTGAGCAGCACGATCGCCGGGATCACGTGCATGTTGTAGGTGAAGGGCAGCGCCAGCACCACGCCCATCACGAGCGTGAGCCCCGGCAGCACCGCCACCAGCAGTCCCAGGATGATGCCGAGCACGAGGACGAGGAAGTTGACCGGCTGGAAGACGTGGACGAATCCGATGCCGAGGTTGTAGAGCACGCTTTCCATCGTGCCCTACCGGATGCCCATCACGTTCATGAGAAAGAGCGTCACTTCCGCAAACGGTGGGACGCCGATCGGCAGCGAAACGTAGACGAGCTTCATGAAGATGAGAAGGAGGACGAGCGTGCCGATCAGGCTCACCGCGGCGATGACGCGCCCGCGACGATAACCGCCCAGCCACATGAAGACGGCGAGATAGGCGACGGTCGCGAGAAAGAATCCCAGCCGCTGCACGATCCAGACGTAGGCGAGCGTCGCGAGCATCCCGGCGACGAGCAGCAGCGGGTGGTTCTCCGCGGGCGGTTCGGCGGCCTGCGCATCGGCGTGCTGCTCGATGCCTTCCTCTGCCATTTCCTCGAGCACGCCGGCGGTATCCTGCGCGCGCGTGCCGAGGAGCGCGATCTTGACCACTTCGTAGAGGCACACCGCGATCGTGAGCGCGAGGATCGCCTTGGGCCAGAAGTCGGGTCCCAGCGTGCCCGCGCGCGCGTGATATTCGATGTTCGCCGCGACGTAGTAGAGATAGCCCGCGCCGGCGCCGACGAGGGCGTAAGGCACGATTCGCGACAAGGGAACAGAAAAGCCCATGATTCGTTGCAGACCGCGGCACGAGTGACCGCATGAGCGTCTTCCCGGCATCAGCCGGGATCCAGCCCCGTTGCACTGGATTCCGGCTTCCGCCGGAATGACGATCCTATTTCTTCGGGGCGTACTTGCGCATCACCTCGAGCTCGCGCTTCATGAACGCGACCGCCTTCGCCGCCGGGATGAAGCTCGCCTCGTCGGCGTACTGCTCCTTCAGCCACGCCTTGTAGTCCGCGGTCGATGCGGCTTTCTCGAGCGCTGCCGAAATCGTGTTCACGCGCTGCGGATCGGTGCCCGCCTTCATCACCACCGCGCGGAACTGGCTGATCGCGATGTCGTGTCCCAGCTCTTTCGCGGTCGGCACGTCCTTGAACGCCGGGAAGCGCTGGTCGGCGAAGATGACGATCGGGCGGAGCTGATTGCTGTCGAGAAAGCTCTTCACGTCGCCGAGCTGCTCGTAGAGGATGTCGGCGTGCCCGCCGAGCACGGCCGTATAGCGCTCCGCCGGCTTGGGAAACGGCACCGAGGTGAGCTTGAGCCCCTTCTGACTGAAGAAGATGGCGTGGAGATCGTCCGCGCTGCCGAACCCGGTCACGCCGACTTTCAGCGGGCGCTTCTTCGCCTCGGCTTCGAGGTCCTTCCAGGACTTGATCGGGCTGTTGGCCGCGACGAAGAACGCCGAAGGCTGCTGGATCATGATGCCCGCGGGCACGATGTCGTCGAGCTTCCACTTGGTCGCGGGGTCCATCTGCAGCGCAAGTGTGTCGGCGATGAAGACCGAGATCGAATAGCCGTCGGCGGGCGAGGTGAGCATCTTGTTGAGACCCGTCTGCCCGGTGGCGCCCGCGACGTTGATCACCGGCAGCGACACCTTCAGCTCCTTCTCGAGCGCCGGCGCGATCTTGCGCGCGAGCTGGTCCGCCCCGCCGCCCGGTCCCCACGGCACCACGAACTCGATCGGCCGCGTCGGATACTTCTCCTGCGCAAGCGACGGCCCCGCGGCGCCGAGCGCGATCAGCGCGCCGCACAGTCCCGCGGCGCTCGCACAAACGGTGTTCTTCATGACTCCTCCTCGCTGGACAAAAAAGGGCGCTGCACCCGCCCATCGTTGGTTTCTCCGTGATTTTACTGCTAAACTTCGGGCCACCCCACAACTGAACAGCCAGTTTATGAGATGGACGAGAAAAAACACGTTCGATTTACGGGGAGGCTGGTATTCGTTGGGTTCGGGTCGGTCGGGCAGGGCACGCTCCCGCTCGTCCTGCGGCACATCGACATGCCGCGCGAGCGGATCACCATCGTCACCGGTGACGACCGCGGCCGCAGGGAAGCCGAACACTACGGCATAAAGTTCTTCGTCCGGCCCCTCACGCGCGAAAACTACCGCGCGATCCTCGATCCCCTGATCGGCCGGGGCGATTTCCTCCTCAACCTGTCGGTGGACGTCGCGAGCGCGGCGCTGATCGAGTTCGCCTGCGAGAAGGGCGCGATGTATCTCGACACCTGCATCGAGCCCTGGCTCGGCGGATACACCGATCCCAAGGTGAGCCCTTCGCACCGCTCGAACTACGGACAGCGCGAAGAGGTGCTCGCGCTGCGGCCGAAGTTCGCGAACGGCGCGCCGACCGTGATACCGACTCACGGCGCGAATCCCGGCCTGATCTCGCACTGGGTCAAGCAGGCGATGATCAACATCGCGGGCGACCTCCACGGCAAGGTGGACATTCCGAAAACGAAGGAAGACTGGGCGCAGCTCGGGATGAAGCTCGGCATCAAGGTGATCCACTGCGCCGAGCGCGACACGCAGGTCGCGGAGCCGCGCAAACGCCGCTGGGAGTTCGTCAACACCTGGTCGGTGGACGGCTTCATCGGCGAGGGCTCGCAGCCGTGCGAACTCGGCTGGGGATCGCACGAGAAGCACTTTCCGCCCGATGGGCGCGAGCATGAATTCGGCTGCAAGGCGGCGATCTATCTGATGCGGCCGGGTGCATCCGTGCGCGTGCGGTCGTGGACGCCGAGCGAGGGCCACTTCCACGGCTTCTGCATCACGCACGGCGAATCGATCTCGATCTCGGATTACTTCACGGTGCGCGACGGCGAGCGCGTGATCTACCGGCCGACCTGCCACTATGCCTACCATCCGTGCGACGAGACGGTGCTCTCGGTGCACGAGCTCGCGGGACGCAACTGGATCGGGCAGGAGCAGCGGCGCGTGCTGATGGACGAGATCTACGATGGCACCGACGAGCTCGGAGCGCTCCTCATGGGGCACGCGAAGGGCGCGTACTGGTACGGCTCGCAGGTTTCGGTGCACGAAGCGCGCAAGCTCGCGCCCTACAACAACGCGACCAGCATCCAGGTTTCGGCGGGCGTATTGGGTGGCGTGATCTGGGCGATGGAGAATCCGCAGCGCGGTATCATCGATCCGGACGACGTCGATTTCCAGCGCGTGCTCGAGATCGCGAATCCGTATCTCGGCAAGGTGTTCGGCGTCTACACCGACTGGACCCCGCTGCATGGGCGCAATCATCCGTTCCCCGAGGATCTCGATACGTCGGACCCGTGGCAGTTCAAAAACTTCCGCGTCGTTTAGGCGTTCCGGTTCGTCGAGCGAGCCGTCCCGGTTTCGTCACCCGGCGAAAGGCATCCCAGGTTCGTCACCCGGCGAAAGGCATCCCTGGTTCGTCACCCGGCGAAAGGCATCCCAGGTTCGTCACCCGGCGAAAGACATCCCTGGTTCGTCACCCCGGCGAACGCCATCCCTGGTTCGTCACCCGGCGAACGGCATCCCAGGTTCGTCACCCGGCGAAAGGCATCCCTGGTTCGTCACCCCGGCGAACGCTATCCTTGGTTCGTCACCCCGGCGAACGGCATCCCAGGTTCGTCACCCGGCGAACGGCATCCCAGGTTCGTCACCCGGCGAAAGGCATCCCTGGTTCGTCACCCGGCGAAAGGCATCCCTGGTTCGTCACCCCGGCGAACGCCGGGGTCCAGACTGGATTCCGGCTTTCGCCGGAATGACGATCGGGGCGGAATGACGATCGGGGCGGAATGACGCCCTCACGAATTGTCCAACGTCAGGCGGCAGGTATGGCCGACGCCGAGCTGCATCACCACATCGACACGCCGTCGGCGTGGGTGTGCCGCTGGGCGGAATACATTCCCGCCGGCGGTCGCGTGCTCGACGTCGCCTGCGGCCGCGGTCGGCATGCGCGCTGGCTCGCCCGGCGCGGCCATGCGGTCGAAGCGGTCGATCGCGATCCGGCGCTGCTCGCCGAACTCACCGGCATTGCGGGCGTCACGACGCGTTGCGCCGACCTGGAAGGCGGACCATGGCCGTACGGCAGCGAGCGCTTCGCAGGTGTCGTGGTCGTCAACTATCTCCACCGACCGCTCTTTTCGCATCTCATCGCAGCGGTCGCATCGGGCGGCGTCCTGATTTACGAGACGTTCGCCGAGGGCAACGAGCGCTTTGGCCGTCCGAGCAATCCCGACCATCTGCTCCGGCACGGCGAGCTGCTCGACGTGGTGCGCGGCTCGCTGCGCGTTCTCGCCTACGAGGACATCGCGGTGTCGGATCCGCGCCCGGCGATGGTCCAGCGCATCTGCGCGATTCGCTGATCCACCACCCCGTCGCCCTCGGCGCCACCCCTCCTCGTCGGAGGAGGGGAAACAGCCAGTGGTGTGGTGTTTCTGCATCAACTGCAACCTTTTTTCGTCTCGCGCGTTAAGCGTGTAAGGATTTCGTCAATTTTTGCGACGTAAACTCGAATCGAAACGATTGAGAATCGTGATGGACGCGCCTGAAAACGATAAGCCCGCGGCGCCTCCGGCCGAGCAATACGGGACGGAAGTGTTGTGCGCGAGCTGGAATCCCGCGGCGAGCGCCGTGGCGGAGGAGCGCGCGCATGCGGCCCGTAAAGGGCACCGCGACCCATCGGCCGACGATCCCGAGTCGTTCCTGACCCAGTTCTACCGCCTGCAGGGAAGCTGACGCGCCGCTCGGCGCAGACGCACCCGTACGACGGCGGGCCCGGCTTATCCCTCGCGCCGGCATGGGGTAGAATGCCCGCTTTATGGGCTTCGGCCCTTTCCCATGGAATTTCGGGTAGATGGCATCGCTGCAGGGAAGCCTCGTCGCGATCGTGACGCCGATGCGGGAAGACGGCGAGCTGGATCTCGACGCCTTCCGCAAACTGATCGACTGGCACATCAAGGAAGGGACTGACGGCATCGTCGTCGTCGGGACCACCGGCGAGTCTCCCACCGTCGATTTCGACGAACACCACTTGCTGATCAGGACCGCGGTCGATCATGCCGCGGGCCGCATTCCGATCATCGCCGGGACCGGCGCGAACTCGACCCGGGAAGCGATCGAGCTCGCCGCGTACGCGAAGCAGGTCGGCGCGAACATGAGCCTCTCGGTCGTGCCCTACTACAACAAGCCGACCCAGGAAGGGCTCTACCGCCATTTCCGGGCGATCGCGGAAGCGGTGGACATTCCGCAGGTCGTCTACAACGTGCCGGGCCGCACCGTCGCCGATCTTTCGAACGACACGATGCTCAGGCTCGCGCAGGTTCCGAACATCGTCGGGATCAAGGATGCGACGGCCAATCTCGAGCGGGGAGCGGACCTCCTGCGGCGCAAGCCGCGGGACTTCATGGTCTTCAGCGGGGACGATGCGACCGGGCTCGCGCTGATGCTGCTCGGCGGACACGGCGTGATTTCGGTTACCGCGAATTGCGCGCCGCACCTCATGCACGAGATGTGCGCGGCGGCGCTCACCGGCGACCTCGGCCGCGCGCGCGAAATCAACAACCGGCTGCTGGGGCTGCACCGCCACCTCTTCTGCGAGGCCAACCCGATTCCCGTGAAGTGGGTGGTGCAGCAGATGGGACTGATCAAGGGAGGAATTCGCTTGCCTCTGACGCCGCTCTCCGAGGGATACATCCCGCAGGTACGCGAAGCGATGCGGCAGGCGGGAATCGCTACATGATGCAGAAAATCCTGGGATGCGCGGTCGCGGCGCTTGCGCTCGCCGCTTGCAGTTCATTCGAAATTCCGACCAAGAAGGTCGATTACAAGTCCGCCGGCAAGACGCGGCCGCTCGAAGTACCGCCGGACCTGATTTCGCCGACGACGGACGATCGCTATCGCGTGCCCGACGTGGGTTCGCGCGGCGGTGCGACGTTCTCCGAGTACAGCCGCGAGCGGCGCGGCGCCGATGTCGCTTCGGTTCCGTCGGGCGTGCTGCCGAACGTGAGCGATGCACGGATCGAGCGCGCGGGCACGCAGCGCTGGCTGGTGGTGAAGGGTGATCCGGGGCAACTGTGGTCGGTTGTCAAGGATTTCTGGCAGGAGTCCGGCTTCATCATCAACCTCGAGCTGCCGGAAGCGGGCGTCATGGAAACCGACTGGGCGGAGAATCGCGCCAAGATTCCCGACGGCTTCATCCGCAACACCCTCGGGCGGCTGCTCGATTCGGTCTATTCCACCTCCGAGCGCGACAAGTTCCGCACTCGGCTCGAGCGCGGACCCGAGCCGGGCACGACGGAAATCTACATCAGCCACCGCGGCATGGAAGAAGTGTTCACCTCGGCCCAGAAAGAGGAGACGAAGTGGCAGCCGCGTGCCGCCGATCCCGAGCTCGAAGCGGAATTCCTGCGCCGGCTGATGGTGCGCTTCGGCGTGCAGGAGCAGCGCGCGAAGCAGCAGCTCGCCGCCGCGGGCACCGCCGTGCCGCGCGCGACACTGCAGCGCAGCCAGGGCACGCTCGTGCTGAATGAGCAGTTCGACCGCGCGTGGCGGCGTGTCGGGCTCGCGCTCGATCGCGTCGGCTTCACGGTGGAAGACCGCGACCGCTCGAAAGGTCTTTACTTCGTGCGCTACATCGATCCGCAGATCGACAATCGCAGCGCGGAGAACAAGGGCTGGCTCTCCAGGCTCAAGTTCTGGGGCGGCAGCGACAAGCCGAAGACGGAGCAGTACCGCATTCAGGTGAAAGGCGCGGAGGAGGGCGCTGAAGTGAACGTCCTCAACAAGGAAGGGGTGCGCGACCGGTCGGAAACTTCGGGCCGCATTCTTTCGCTGCTCTACGATCAACTGAAATAGCGTCAGTGATGCGTTTCGCATCATTGGGCAGCGGCAGTCAGGGCAATGCGCTGATCGTCGAGGCGGGTTCGACGCGCCTCATGCTCGACTGCGGATTCGGCATCGGCGAGTGCGTCTTCCGTCTCCAGCGCCTCGGGCTCGAACCGGCGGATCTCGACGCGATCGTCGTCACCCACGAGCACGACGACCACATCGGCGGGGTCGCCCGCTTCGCGCGCAAGTACGAGCTTCCGGTCTATCTCACCTACGGCACGCTCACCGCGCTCGAAGGCGAGCGCGGGACCGCCGCGCAGGTCACCCTGGTCGACAGCCATACGCGATTCGCGATCGGCGACATCGAGGTGCGGCCCTTTCCGGTGCCGCACGATGCGCGCGAGCCCGCACAGTTCGTCTTCAGCGACGGCGATGCGACGCTTGGCGTGCTGACCGATACTGGAATGCCGACGCCGCACATCGTCGAAATGCTTTCGGGACTGAATGCGCTCGTCGTCGAGTGCAACCACGACGCCGACATGCTCGCGAACGGTGCCTATCCCCCTGCGCTCAAGCGGCGCATCGCGAGCCGCTTCGGGCATCTTGCGAACGACGCGGCGGCGGGGCTGCTCGCCGCGCTCGATCTCTCGCGCCTGCAGCACCTCATCGCCGCGCATCTCTCGCAGCAGAACAACACGCCGGAACGCGCGCGCGACGCAATCTCGAAGGCGATTGGCTGTGCGCCGGAGTGGATCGGCGTCGCTTCGCAGTCCGACGGCTTCGCCTGGCGCGCCATCGCCTGACCAGCAGAACTCCCCTCCTCCGATGAGGAGGGGTGGCGCGCAAGCGCCGGGGTGGTGAGGTTGTACAAGGCGCCGAAGTAGTTTGTCCCCTCCTCCGATGAGGAGGGGAAAAGAAAACCGGCCCCGCGGGGCCGGTTTTCTTCAGTGCCGCTTACTTCTTCGGCTCGTCCTTCTTCGGCTCTGGCGCGGGGGCCGGTGCCGGAGTCGTGGGCGCACCCGCTTCAGGCTTCGGAGCTTCGGGCTTCGCCTCGGGCGCCGGTGCAGGCGTCGGAGCCGCTTCAGGTTTCGGGGCCGGTGCCGGAGGCGGTGCCGGCTCCGATTTCTTCGGTGGCGGGGGCGGCGCCGGCTTGTCGCCGCATCCGCTCAAACCCAGTCCACCAGCCAGCAGAAATGCCAGAATAATCGAGCGCTTCATGTTGTTTTTCCTCAAAGATTAACGAGTTACATCAGTTGACCACGCAACCGGTCGGGCGGCGAGGTCGATACCACACCTACGACATTGCACAACAAAAAAAATTCAACGGATTCTCTTGGAATAAGCTTACAGCCCGCTTACATGGGCCGACATGGCCGGACCGCACGCCTCCCAGATCTCGCTGAACCGGTCGATGAGCTGCTGCGCGCCAAGGACGTCGTTCGTGCCCTGCGCCGCGCGGAGGTGATTGTAGTGGAAGCGATGCACGTAGTGGGAAGCGTCGAATATGACGAACGGGTCGTACACCTGTTTCGCCGGACGCAGCGTCTCGCGGATGCTGACGGCGTGACTGAACTGCTGCATCAGCGCCAGCATGCGCGGGCACTCGCGCTCGATGCGCGCCGTCTCGTGCAGCGCGATCATCAGCCGGTTCACGCGCGAGGCGAGCAAAAACTGCCGCAGCAGCTCGAAGCGCTGGGAGCTGTTGTAGCTGCGGCCGAGCGAGCGGTCGAAGATGCGGATCGTGCGCTGCGTCTGCGGGATCATGTGATCGATGACCCGCTCGTACTCGCGCATGCCCTCGAAGCGGCGATATTCCGCGTTCGGAAGATTGCCGGACGTCTCCAAGCCGTACCCCATGTGCCCGCCTTCGCCGAGCGAGCGAACAAGTCAGTTGTCGAGACGAATATAGCCTGCGCGATACCACTGGTAAAGGCACTCCGCCGCTTCGTCATCGAGCGCGAGCGGCGGTGCGAGACGGCGTCTGTCGGCGAGCCGCGACAGCAGCCTCGCCGCACGCGGGCCCGCCTCGTGCTTCTCGCCGTTCACGAAGATCGTGGGCCCGTGGAACAGCATCTGCGTCTTGAGCGCTAGCGCGATGCCGCGGCGCGTCGCATGACGGAAGAATTGAGCCGGCGCCAGCGGCCGGGCCGGGCGCTCGAAGACGACGTGCGCCTTGGGCTCGGTGAGATACCGCCCGAGAAAACAGAGCACGTCCTTCGCGTTCCACTCGATGCGATCCACGGTATGCGCGACTTTTCGCAGCATGTCGTTTCCGATACGCGCTGGGCGCCTCGCCGGGCGCATGTCCGGATCGCGATAGTCCCCTTCGAGCGCGAGGTCCTCCTGCAGGAATTCGAGGAAGCGCAGCGCGAATTCCCGTGCCGACGGCGCGCGAAAGCCGACCGACGCCGTGATGCACTCGTCGACCGCAACCCCGTCGTGGGCAATGCGGGGCGGCAGATACAGCATGTCTCCGGGCGCGAGCCGCCACGCGTGCTCGGCACGGAAGTGCTTGAGCAGCTTGAGCGGCGCGCTTTCGAGAAGCTCGAGATCGCGCTGGCGGCTCACCTGCCAGTGCCGCGTGCCCGAGACCTGCAGCAGGAAGACATCGTAGCTGTCGAAGTGCGGGCCGACGCCGCCCCCCGGCGGCGCATAGCTCACCATCACATCGTCGAGCCGCGCGTAGGGGATGAAGTCGAATTCGCGCAGCAGGGCGTCCGCGCGCGGCAGCACCTCGTTCACGCCCTGCACGAGCAGCGTCCAGCCCCGGCGCGGCAGGCGCGCTAAGCTGCGGCGCGTAAAGGGCCCGTGCGCGACGCGCCAGCGCCGCCCGTCGCGGACGACGAGGCGTGACGGTACTTCGTCCGACTCGGCGAGCGCGAAAAGCGTCTCGCGCGCCACGAAATCCGCGCAGTGCGGCAGCGCCCGGCGGACGAGCAGCAGCCGCTTCTGCCAGTGACGGCGCAGGAACGATCCCGCGTCGAGACCCCCGAGCGTCGTGCGTCGCATCGTGCGCGGATTATAGAGGTGGTACGCGTTTCGCACATCTGCATGGACGCTTGACCGTCCGGCGCCGCTCTTTACAAAATTCGGATAGAATCGATTCGAGGAGCAAACACAATCATATGCTGCAACCGGGTGAACCGGCGCCGGCTTTCGATCTGCCCGACGCCGACATGAACATGGTGAGCCTCGAGAGCTTCAGGAATCACCATAACGTCGTGCTTTATTTCTATCCCAAGGACGGCACGCCCGGCTGCACGATGGAAGCGATCGACTTCAGCGATCTCGACGACGAATTCAAGAGTCTCAAGACCGTGGTGCTCGGCGTGAGCATGGACGATTGCCTGAGCCATGGATCGTTCCGCGACAGGCACGGGCTGTGCGTGCAGTTGCTGGCGGACGTCGAAGGCGAGGTCTGCCGCAGGTACGGCGTGCTGCAGGAAAAGGAGAACGACGGCAAGCGGCGTCTCGGCATCCTGCGCTCGACCTTCATCATCGACCGCAAGGGCACGCTGCAGCACACGATGTACGGCGTGAACCCGCGGGGACATGCGGTCGAAGTGCTCGACCTTGTGAAAAGGATAGGCAAATGCAGGTAGCGAAGAACACGGTGGTCGGCATCAGCTACGAGCTGTTCGACACCGACGGCAATCTTATCGAGCGGACCGACGAGCCGATCGAGTACCTGCACGGCGGCTACGACGGCATTTTCCCGCTGGTCGAGCGCGCGCTCGATGGCAGGGACGTGGGCGAGAGCTGCCGCGTGCGGTTGGAGCCGGAGGATGCGTTCGGCGAGTACGATGCGCAACTCGTGCTCGTGGAGTCGCGCGACAAGTTTCCGGGCAACGTCGATGTCGGCATGCAGTTCGAAGGGCGCAGCAATCTCTCGGGCGAGACGCTCGTCTACACCGTCACCGACGTCGCGGACGACAAGGTGGTGGTCGATGGCAATCATCCCCTCGCCGGGCGCGCGTTCGATTTCGCGTGCACGGTGGCGAGCGTGCGCCAGGCGACGCAGGAAGAGCTGAGCCACGGGCACGTCCACGGCCCGCACGGCCACCATCACTGACGCTTCCGCCCGTTACCTTTCCCACTCGCCGCCCGCGCCCGTCATCCGCTTTATTCGTCATCCCGACGAAAGCCGGGATCCAGACAACGCTGGATTCCGGTTTTAGCGCCGGCATCACATTCGCTACGCGAATATGAGCCTCACTGAAACTCGTGCCTCGTTTTCACCGGAATGACGATGGCCGGTTTTCACCGGAATGACGATTTCCCTTCTACCCTTGCTGACAGGCGAAGAGGGTGACTCAACTCCCCGGTGTTGCGGTGAACGCCATGCGCCCGCCCACATTCTCCACCCGCACGCGCACCCAGTTCACCGTCGGCGATCCGAACACTTCGATGCGCGTGAAGTTGCGCACCGGTCGGCGCGTTTCCGGATGCAGCAGCGGCTGATCAACGCGATAGCGGTGCGTGTCGCCGTGAATCAACACCACTTCACCGCCAAATTCGAGCGTCTCGGCAGTCACCGTCTCGAGCAGCGGCGTGTAGCCGTGGCGCAGCGGGCCGGTCACCGCCCATGGATTCGCCTGCATGATGAGGACGACGGCACCGAGCCGGCTCGCGCGCGCAACCCGGAATGACTGCGTGATCCACGCGCGCACGGCGGCGTCACGAACCTTGAACTCGGCGCGATCGCGCGCGAAGTTGTTGTAGCTCCCCGGCACGTTGAGCGTGACGAACATGACGCCCTCGTGTACCCAGCGCGCATGCTCGGGATACGGGTGCTTCGCGTCCACGTCCGACTGGCGCGTGAGCGCGAGCCGCTGCTGTCCCAGCGTCGTGGGTTCCGCGAAGAAGATCTCGCGCAGTCTGCGCAGCCGTTCTTTCGTGTCGTAGCCGCCGGCGAGCCGACGCCAGCAGTCGGACCACTCATTGTCGCCCGGCACGAAGACGAACGGATGGCGCGAAAGATCGAACCACTCCCGCCGCTGGCGATACACGTCGTCGCTGCACACGCTGTGCCCGCTCTTGAAATCGCCGACGTGTACGGCAAAGGCGAGCGTCTCGCGGTTCATCTCGGCGATCATCTCGATGAACGGCTGCTCTTCGTGATCGTAGTACGGCGCATCGCCGAGCGCGGCGAAAGTGAAGGACGCCGCCGAAGCCGCCGCGGCGACGCACCACAGGATCGTCATCCCGGCGAAAGCCGGGAGCCAGTGAGAGCATGGATTCCGGATCATTGTCCGGAATGACGGACGTCTGCTGCGTCTGGGTTGTATCAAAGGGATCGGAGAGCGGGCTTTACGTGTCGAGCTCGCGCCGCAGCCGGTAGATCAATTCGAGCGCCTCTTTCGGACTCAGCGCATCGGGATCCACCGCACGCAAGGCATCGAGCACCTCGCGCGCCGCGGCGCTCTGCAAAGCGGTCTCGGCATCCGCGTCCTTCGTAGCCGCATCGGCTGCCGCAGCCGCCGCGAAGAGATCGCGCTGCGGGCCCGCCGCGAGCCCGTGCTCTTCCAGCATCGCGAGATTCTTCCGCGCGGCGCGAATCACCGACCCCGGCACGCCCGCGAGCTGCGCGACCTGGAGTCCGTAGCTTTCGTTCGCCGGTCCTTCCTCGACGCTGTGGAGAAAGACGATCGTGTCCTTGTGCTCGACCGCGTCGAGATGCACGTTGGCCGCCGGGCGGAATTCCTCCGCAAGCCGGGTGAGCTCGAAGTAGTGCGTCGCGAACAGCGTGAGACTCCGGTTCTTCTCGACGAGATGGCGTGCGATGGCGGTCGCGAGCGCAAGGCCGTCGAACGTCGAGGTCCCGCGCCCGATCTCGTCCATCAGCACGAGACTCTCCGGCGTGGCGTGGTGCAGGATGTAGGCGGCCTCCGTCATTTCCACCATGAACGTCGAGCGCCCGCCCGCGAGGTCGTCCGCCGCGCCGATGCGCGTGAAGATCTGGTCGATGGGTCCCACGCGCGCGCGTTTCGCCGGCACGAACGAGCCGCAGCATGCGAGCAAGGCGATCAGCGCGACCTGTCGCATGTAGGTCGATTTGCCGCCCATGTTGGGGCCGGTGACGATCAGCAGCCGCCGCGCATCCGAAAGCCGTGTATCGTTCGCGATGAAGTGCTCGACCTGCGCTTCGACCACCGGATGCCGCCCTGCATCGATCTCGATCAGCGGCTCGTCGGCGAACTCCGGCATCACCCAGTCGAGCGCCGCTGCGCGCTCCGCGAACGTCGCGAGCATGTCGAGCTCGGCGAGCGCGGCCGCCGCCCGCTGCAGTGCCGGAATGTGCGGAGTGAGATCGTCGAGCAGCTTGTCGTAGAGGAGTTTCTCGCGCGCCAGCGCCCGCTCCTGCGCCGAGAGCGCCTTGTCCTCGAACGCCTTGAGTTCCGGCGTGATGAAGCGCTCGGCGTTCTTGAGCGTCTGCCTGCGGCGGTAGTCGTCCGGCACGTGGTCGGCCTGCGAGCGCGGGACTTCGATGTAGAAGCCGTGCACGCGGTTGTACTCGACCTTGAGATTGGGGATGCCGCTCCGCGCCCGTTCGCGCGCTTCGAGATCCATCAGGAACTGCCCGCAGTTGGTCTGGATCGCGCGCAGCTCGTCGAGCTCGGCGTCGAAGCCGTCGGCGATCACGCCGCCTTCGCGCAGCACGGCCGCGGGCTCGACCTTGATTGCGGCGGAGAGGAGCGCGTGAAGATCGTCCTGCGGCGCGAGCGCGGTGGCGAGCTCGGCGAGGCGCGGCGCGGGTGCCAGCGCGAGAACGGACGAGAGCGCCGGCAGACGGGTGAGCGTTTCGCGCAACCCGGAGAGATCGCGGGGCCGCGCCGACTTGAGCGCGATGCGCGCGGTGATGCGCTCCACGTCCACGCAGCGCTTGAGATCGTCATGCAGCGCGCGATGCGGGCCGTCGCCCGATGCGCCCATCAGCGCGCGCACGGCTGCGAGCCGTTCGCGCAGCGCCATACGATCGCGCAGCGGGTGATGCAGCGTGTGGCGCAGGAACCGGCTGCCCATCCCGGTCGCGCAGACATCGAGCAATGAAAACAACGTGGGCGCGGGCTCGCCGCGGATCGTTTCGGTCAACTCGAGATTGCGCCGCGTCGCCGGGTTCATGCGGACGTACGCGCCCTGCTCCTCCACAGTGAGCGACCTGACGTGCGCGATCGCCGTGCCCTGGGTCGAGCGCGCATACTCGAGCAGCGCGCCCGCGGCGCCGAGCGCGACGTGCAGCGCCTCCGCGCCGAACCCGGAAAGATCGCGCGTCTCGAATTGCCGGCAGAGATTGCGGCGCGCGGCGTCGGACTCGAAATGCCACGGCGGCAGACGCTTCACCGCCGTGCTGCCGTTCGGCAGCGCCGGCGGGTCGCTCTGTTCGGAGATCAGGATTTCGGACGGCCGCAGCCGCTCGAGCTCGTTCGCGAGATTGGCGGTCACAGTCTCCATCACGCTGAAGCGCCCGGAAGCGAGCGAGAGCCACGCGAGCCCGGCCGTCGCGCGCTGGAGATTGAGCGCGAGGAGCACGTTGTCGCGTTTTTCTTCCAGCAGCGCGGAGTCGGTGAGCGTGCCGGGCGTCACGACGCGCGTCACCTTGCGCTCGACGGGGCCCTTCGACATATTGGGATCGCCGATCTGCTCGCAGATCGCGACCGACTCGCCGAGCTTCACGAGCTTCGCGAGATACTGCTCGACGGAGTGATACGGCACCCCCGCCATCCGGATCGGCTCTCCGGCGGAGGCGCCGCGCGTGGTGAGCGTGATGTCGAGCAGCCGCGCCGCGCGCTCGGCGTCGTCGTAGAACATCTCGTAGAAGTCGCCCATGCGATAGAAGAGCAGCATGTCCGGATACTGCGCCTTGATCCGGAGATACTGCTGCATCATGGGGGTATGGTTGCCAGATTCCGTGGCCGGCGACCTCTTCCCGTTGCTGACAGTCTTCACGCTGATGTACCGCTTTCGAGGGACGTTACTTGAGCGATTCGGCGACGATGTCGGCGAGGAGCTTCTCGACCGCGCGCAATGATTTGACCGATCGCTCCGGGCCCGAGGCGGGCAGTCGCCGATACGCGAGATACACCTTGTTCCTGTCCTTGGGCAGCGTGTAGATCGCGATCGAGTAGGGGCAGAACACGATATTGCCCGCATCGGCCTCCATCGTGTCGCGCGAGAGCTTGGCGCTGCAGAACTCGAGCATCTCGGCATCGGCATAGATCGTACGCGTGGCGCCGATGTCCTTACCGGTGCGCTCGAGCATCGCGCCGATGCGCGCGGTGTAATTGAGCACGAGCCCGCGATTCTCGATCGCGAGCAGCACGCGCTCCTTCACGTCCTCGAAGCTGCCCTTGCTCGAGCGGACGACCACTTCCGGGGAAGCGGCGTATGCCGGGCTGGCGAGTGCAGCTGCCGTGAGGAGTGCCAACGTCACGATCCAGCGTTGTCTCATGGATATGCCTCAGTTGATTGGTGGTGTTGCCGTTGATCCTGCCCTGTACGATGCCCTATTATGGCGCCACATCGGGTCGCCGATAAAACAACATGCCCGTCCGATTCCCCAACCCGCGGCATTCTCATTTTCCTGCTCCCGACCGAAGATCAAGGGCGGACAGAGTGCGTAATCATAACGAATGCGCGGCATTCCGCTTGGCGCCTCAGCGTGCGGGCTGCATCAATAGAGCGTGCTCGGGCGGATGCGCAGCCACCGCTCGCCCGCCGCGCGCTCGACTTCGCACACATCGCGCGCCGGATTGCAGCGATACGTCAGCAGCATCTTGTCGCGCACGTTCGAGAGTCGCTCGCGCCGGAAAATCGCACCGTTCACGCCTTCGCAGCGCGCGGAGTGCACGAGCAGCCCGTTCGCGCCCTGCTCGAAGAGAAAGCCTCCGAGCGCGTGCGTGAATGCGTAACTCTTGCGATCGAGGAGATCGGGATACGCCGCTTCGCGTCCCCGCAGATCGATCAGCAGCGCATCGCAGCGCACGTCGAACACGCGGCGCTCGCCCGTAATGAGGCGATCCTCGCGCGGGTAGCTGTCCGTCAGGAAGCGGTGCCAGTGATAAACCGTCTCATAGATCGTCGTCTCGACGTCGAGCGATCCGTACCACACGCCGTAGCGTCGCGCGTCGCTGAAGCGCGTGGCCTGCCACGTCGAGGGATCGAAAGAATAGCTGATCACCGTGCCGTAATCGAACGGCCGCGTGATGATCGCCGCTTCGGTGGGCGCGCGCTCCTCGGCCTCCGCAGCGACGGCGGTGGCGCGATCCAGCGGGTCTGCGGAAAGATCGTCGAAGAGATCCTGCGACGCGCGTATCGTCTTGATGTTGCGGACGAGGTCGGCGTGGAAATCGACGTTCGACGAACACAGCTCGCCGAACACCTCACGTGCCCCGCTCGTAGTCGAGATAGCGGCGCAGCGCGAGCAGCCCTTCGAATCCGTGCTCGATGACCACATCGACGGGCCGGGCGCCGAAACGGCGGTTGGCCGTGGTCATCCAGCGGTAGGCGAGATCGCGATCCTGGGGAAAGATGAGGCGCAGCGACTTGTGGATGCCGAGCAGGTGCCCCGCGCGGTCGAGAAGATCGCGGTTATCCGCAAGCGGTTCGCCGCGCCGATAGCGCGCGACGGTCGAGCGGTTGTCGGGCGAGAGGCCGAGCAGCGCCGCCTGCTCGCTCGCCGAGAGCTGCCAGTGCTCGAAGAGCTTCGTGAGGAGGCGCGCGAGCCGCTCCCGTCCTTCGCGCCCACGGATGTCGATATCCGGTGCTGCCGCTCGCTCGAGCGCCTTGGCCACGACCCTCTCCGTTGATTGGAGCGAAATGCTACGCATACTGTAGCATTAGCTACAGCCGCACGCAACACTATATATACGTCAGAGCGTGCCCTTGATCCCGGCCGCCTCGATGACCTGGGCGTATTTGCGGATTTCGCCCAGAAAGAACTGCCGGAAATCGTCCGGCGTGCTGGCAACGATTGTCATCCCGTCCTGCGCCATGCGGTTCTTCAGGTCCGGCAACTGCAGGACGCGCACCGTTTCGGCGTTGAGACGCGAGACGATCTCACGCGGCGTGGCGCCCGGCAGAAACATGCCATACCAGTTCGTCATGTCGTAGCCGGGCAGCCCCGCCTCGGCGATGGCGGGAATCTCCGGCGCGATCGGTGTGCGCTCGGGTGTGGTGACGCCGAGCGCGCGCAGCTTTCCCGCCTTGATGAGCGCGAGGCTCTGGAGGATGTTCATGAAGTACACCGAGACGCGTCCTGCGAGGAGATCGGTTACCGCGGCGCCCGCGCCTTTGTAGGGGATGTGCACCATCCTGATCCCGCTCATCGAATTGAAGAGCTCCGCGCTCAGGTGAGGCAGCGTGCCGCTTCCCGCGGTGCCGAAGTTGATCTCCCCCGGGCGCTTGCGCGCGAGCGCGACGAAGTCCTTGATCGACTTTACGGGTAACGACGGATGCACGACCAGCACGAGCGGCCCGGACGCGAGGCGTGACACCGGCGCGAGATCGCGCGCGGGATCATACGCGAGATTCTTGTAGAGGCTCGGATGCGCCGCGATACCCGCCGGCATGATGAGGATCGTGTGCCCGTCGGCGGGAGACTTCGCCACCATCGCGCTGCCGATCGTGCCGCCGGCGCCCGCGCGGTTGTCCACGACGACCGGCTGGCCCCACGATTCGTTGAGCTTCTGTGCGAGCACGCGCGCGAGGATGTCGGTGCCGCCGCCCGGCGGGAAGGGCAGGATGATGCGCACCGGGCCGGTGGGATAGCTCTGCGCTTTCACGGGGTTAGAAATGACCGAAGCGCTGATTACCAGTGCCACAGAGAAGGCGAGCGCTGCCGTCATGATCGTGCCCTCGAACTTTATTCGACCGGACTGTAGGCGGGCGGTCTGCGATTCGTCAAGCCGCCGCTTTTAGTGCGCCGCATGCCGATCTGTATGGCGTCATTCCAAACGCATTGAAAAAAATTCACACGCACTATACGTTGTCCTCAATAACCGGTGCGCTAAGAAGAAAACTCCCATTTTGGCAGATTTGATTTTTTATTTTTTCTCCGCTCTAATTTTCTTCCCCGGTCGTTAGTCGGTGCATCAGACGAGTTCGATAACGCGGCCGGAATAAGAATAACGTATCAATTCCCCATCAATCACGGAGGGGGATGGCTTGAATAGCAGTCCGCTATTCTCGTCGAAGTTCCGCTGCCGGGAGCTGTGCTTCGCACACCAGCTCCGCCGCACGCCGCTTGTACGTATTTCAGCTTTGCCTCCTCAATCACGGCTCTTCGCGTAAGCGAAGAGCTAAGAAAGCATCCAAGTGATTGGTCTCATCATCCTAATCGTCGCCGCCTTATATCTGGCATTGCTGGTCTGGGCTACTCGCACGGCATATCGGTGGGCAAAGAGACGCGGCTTCTCGAACCGTCGCTGCTTCGTAGTAGCGGCTTTCGCATTTCTTGCAATATACCTCCCGGTATTTTGGGATCATATCCCTACGCTGCTTGCACACAAATACTACTGCACGAAGGAGGCTGGCGTTTGGATCTACAAAAGCCTAGAACAATGGAAGAACGAACACCCCAACGCGGCGTCGTCTTTAACCTCACAAAAAATATCAAAGGAAGTACACGATCCACTAACAGGATCATATACGACTTACCTGAATGACAGGTTTATCAACGTATTGACGTATCGTCGATTATTCATCCCGATATCAATTTCAACGGAGCGGGTCGTGGACAGAAGTACTGGCGAGACACTAGCGAAGTATGTTGGAGTCGGAGCTGGGTACGGCACTTGGATGGTAGGCGGTGACTGGCGCAGCATGAAGATCTGGTTAAGCCGTGAGCCATGTGATGGCGAAGGTATGCCCTCCCGCAAAAAGTATGAGTCGTTTGTGCTTGCGGCAAGAACATTAGGAGAAAAGCAATGAACAACTCGTCGATGAGCTATTGTCAAATTTGGTGTATGCGCGGTTGATCAGGCGGCGACCCTGCTGCCCTCCTGACGTGGCGAAGCGCGCTTCTCGGTGTGCACTTCGACGCCGTCACGGAACTTTACCCCGCGAATCAC
>Ga0209172_10003484_pt1 | contig 23876 bp, 21 predicted proteins | sample LarsenN4metaG_FD_184113 | JGI IMG/M metagenome (GOLD analysis project Ga0209172, IMG submission 184113) | Hot spring sediment bacterial and archeal communities from British Columbia, Canada, to study Microbial Dark Matter (Phase II) - Larsen... ... | reverse complement strand
CCACAGATTGAAGAAACCCACCGATAGAATTGAGTGTAGATGAATTGCCTTGACGGCTAAGTGATAGTTTCGTTAAGTGGTATTGCGTAAGATTTTATTGCTTTTGAGGCTCGAAAGTGTTAAACATATTCACTACCAAAGAAGTGTTTTAACCAATTGCCGGAGCTTCAATATGATAGCTGATGAACTCAATATTTTGCAGCGGATGGCAAAGGCGTCCGTATTCGCAAGGCGGAACGATCCCGGCAAAAAGACGGGGTGCGGCATGGAACAACAAATCGATGCGATTATACTCGCACCTCCAATGCGAAAAAGCGCGCTTATATGCCGATGGTTACCAAGCTGCCCTTGCCGCATAAATAATTTCAAGCAAAATCATCTACACTCAATTGAAATGAGGCTGGATTCTTGATGCTTGATGCTCGTACTCCTACTCTTACTCTTACTCTTACTTACTTGTAGGAGTACAAGTAAGAGCAGAAATTGCAACACCATTTGTTGGATGCCACTTTTTCACTTCCACCGTTAGTACTTTTAGGAAAGTCCCCCTCCTGAATTCAGCTCGCCTTCGTAAAAACTCTTCTCTAATCCAGCAACTGTTTTACCGTTCAATCAATTTTTTCGGGATCAATTTTCCACGAATAGAAAAGTTTTTTGTATATTTTGGTGAACATTAAAACATATTTTATTAGTCTAACCCATTTTTTATAGAAATAAATCACTCATTTTGAAAAAAATACTTGACTTTAAATACGAAAAAAACTATAATATGGGTGAAAGTGGTGAAAAGTAGAAAATAGTGGTAAAGTTTGGGAGTATTCACCACGCCTAGGGTTTAAAACCGTGGTCGATATAGGCGAAACAATTCCAAAATTTTACGGTCGTTATCATTCGACGCTTGATGATAAAGGCCGCGCTGCCATCCCGGCAAAAATTCGGGAGATCGTGCAGCTTCGCGACATGCAAACGCTCGTGTTGCGGCTTCTCGAAAAGCCGAATGCCCGTTTTATTCGCGCTTATCCTGCCACCTATTTCCGCGATAAAATCTTGCCGATGGCTTCGCAATTTGACGAAGAAAGTGAAGAGGGCATTTATCACATGCAAAACATTCTCGCCTCATGCCAGCATCTTCGCCTCGACGGTCAGGGCCGCGTCAATATCCCCGCGGAATTTTTGGAGAACGCCCAAATTCAAAAGGAGATTCGTTACGTCGGCATGGGCGATTTTTTCGATCTGTGGAATCCGGAGATGAACGACAAATTTCAGGAGGCGCTGCGCAGCATTGCTGAGAGTAAAGCATAAGAATAAAACGTAAAAAATAAAACGTAAAAATTGTGTATGATGGCGCTTCAAAATTTCACCAGCCGGTTTTGGTCGAGGCGGTGTCGCAGTTTCTGCTCGCGCCAAACGTCAACATCATCGTCGACGTTACGCTCGGCGACGGCGGCCACGCGCTGGCTCTGCTCGAGAAGGGAGGAGCGGAGCTGCGCGTGATCGGCATCGACGCCGATGCGCAAGCGTTGGCGCGAGCGCAGGCGCGGCTGCAAAATTATCGCGAGCGCTGCCGGCTGATGCAAGGAAATTTTCGTTCATTGACACAACTTTTGGGCTCTCTTGGCGTGATAAACGTGGATGGAATCCTGGCGGATCTCGGTGTGAGTTCGCGGCAGATCGATCAGCCGGAGCGCGGGTTCAGTTATCTCGAAGACGGACCGTTGGATATGAGGATGAATCCCGATCTGCCGCACACCGTCCGGACGGACACCGCCGCCGGTTTGCTCGTGAGGCTGGAGCGGGAGGAGTTGAAAAAAATTTTCCGCGAATATGGCGAAGAGAAATTAGCCGGGCCCATCGCGGCCGCCATCGTCAAGCAGCGGTCGCAGCGCCCTTTGCAGCGCACCAGCGATCTGCGGCAGATTGTCGAGAAAGTCGTCAAAGGCCCGTATCGCATCAAATCGCTGGCGCGCATTTTTCAGGCGCTGCGCATCGCGGTGAATGAGGAGTTGGACGCCTTGAACGAGTTCCTGCCGGCGGCGTTGGCAGCGTTGCGGCCCGGCGGCCGGCTCGCCGTGATCAGCTATCACTCGCTGGAGGATCGGATCGTTAAACAGTTTTTCAAAAGGCAGGAAAAGGGCTGCACCTGTCCGCCGGAATTTCCGGTTTGTGCGTGCGGCAAGCAGGCGCAGGTGCGCATCTTGACCTCCAAACCAGTGACGCCGGGCCCGGAGGAGATTGCCGTCAACAGCCGCGCCCGCAGCGCGCGGCTGCGCGCCGCAGAAAAAAGATGAGCAAGCATGTTCTGAAAAATTCGCCACCGGCAAACAAGTCGATGGCGTCGAAGCCGAACAGTGGCGCGCGAAAAACCAAAGCGGCGCGGCCGCGCGCGGAATTTAGCTCGGCGGCGGTCAAGCGCAGCCTCGCCTTGTTGATTCCATTTGCAGTTTTTTTGTTTTTGGGATTGACGTTGATTTGGGAGCGCGTCAAAGTCCGCGAATTGGCGGCGCAGATTGCGACTTTGGACTCGCAGCGTGTCAAGCTTATCGAGCAGAACGGCAAATTGCGCATTCAACTCGAACAGATCTCGAGTTATGGCCGCATTTCACGAATCGCGACGCAGCGCCTGGGCCTCGTCGCCGTGCCGCAGCAGACGATTCTCGTTGAAGAGGAATAAAGGTGACTAAAAACGGCATCACACCGCAAAAATCGCAAGGCTCGAAAGCGCGAAGCAGCAGGCGGGATTGGCGCATGTTGGCGCTTGAAATTTTTTTTCTCTGCTTCGGCCTGTTGATCGTCGTGCGCCTGATTTACATTCAAGTGTGGCAGCGTGAGAAATATCAGAAAATGGCCAAAGTGCAGTATCTGCGCGAGATTCCGCTGCCGGCGCAGCGCGGCTTGATTTATGACCGCCATCAAAATCTTCTCGCGGTGAATGAAGCTTGTGTCTCGGTCGGGGTCGAGCTGCGGCAAGTGAAGAATCGCGCGGCGTACGCCGAAAAGTTGGCGCCGTTGCTGGGCCAATCGGTTGCCTCGCTGCAGGAGAAAATGAGCGGCGAGCGCAACTTTGTGTGGCTGCGCCGCCGCATCGATCCGGATCAGGCGCAAAACGTCAACAACCTCAAGTTGCCCGGCGTGCGTTTGGAAAAAGATTCGCGCCGGCGCTATCCGCACGACGAAAGCGCCGCCCACGCGATCGGCTATACCGACGTCGATAATCGCGGCATCGCCGGCATCGAGATGGCGTGTGATTCGTTGGTGCGGGGAGTGAGTGGCCGCAAAGTCATTCAACGCGACGCGGTCGGCAATTCGCTGCCGGAAGTGAGCATTCCGGATGTGCCGCCGGTTCACGGCAAAAACTTGATGCTCACCATCGACTACATTTTGCAAACGATCACGCACGAAGAATTGCGCGGCGCGATGGACAAGTTTGAAGCCAGCTCCGGCATCGCCATCATCACCGATCCGAACACGGGCGAAATTCTGGCGATGGCCTGCGAGCCAAGTTTCAATCCCAACAATCCGGCGGTTTACGCCGCGGCGACGCGCCGCAATCGCGCCATCACGGATGTGTTCGAGCCAGGCTCGACCTTCAAGCTGGTGACGTTCTCCGGAATTTTGCAGGAAAAAAAGCGCGCGCCAGACGATGTGATTTTTTGCGAGAACGGCGCTTTTAAATTGGCCGGCGAAACCGTGCGCGATCACGAGCCGCGCGGCAATTTGCCGGTGCGCGAAGTCATCGCCCTCTCCAGCAATATTGGCGCGGTCAAATTGGCGCGAATTTTGGGCAAGGAAAAATTTTTTCAATACGCGCGCGATTACGGTTTCGGCGTGCGGACGGGTTTGGAGCTGGACGGCGAAGTCAACGGCATTCTCAAAAACCCGGGTGAATGGTCGGGATTTTCGCTGGCGGCGATGACGATGGGATACGAAGTGGCGGTGACGCCGATTCAAATGGCCATGGCCTTTGGCGCGATTGCCAACGGCGGCTTGCTGCTGAAGCCGAGAATCCTGTCCGGTTGGATCGAGCCGACCGGCGAAGTCAAACGTTTGGAACAAACGCAAGTCGTGCGGCGGGTGATTTCCAAACCAGTAGCACATTTGCTGGCGAATTTGTTGGAAGGTGTCGTCGATCACGGCACGGCTAAAACCGCCGCGATTGCGGGCGTGCGCATCGCCGGAAAAACCGGCACGGCGCACAAGCCTCTCGCGACCGGGCGCGGTTATGCCCGCAACGATTACATCGCTTCATTCGTCGGTTTTTTCCCGGCAAATGCGCCGCGTTATTTGATCTTCGTGATGTTGGAGAATCCGCGCACGACTTATTGGGGCGGCTATGTGGCTGCGCCGACGTTCAAAAAAATTGCGGAACGCATCATCACCGCAACTTCAGGAAAGCAACAAAAAGGTGAGGTGGAGGACATGACGGAAATGCCAACGACGGACACGCGAACGATCGTCGTGCCGGACGTCACCGGCCGATCCGCTGCCATCAGCGCGGCGATGTTGGAGAAGCTTGGTTTTGACATCGAGCGCGAAGGCAAAGGCGATTTTGTGTTGAACCAACATCCGGCGCCGGGATCGCGCGTGCCGCCGCGTGCCACGATCACGCTCGATCTGTTCGAAATCGAAGCGGCCGGCGCGACGGCGTCGCCAAAAATGCCGAATCTCATCGGCCTCTCGGTGCGCGAGGCCTTGCAAAAATTGGCGTTTTTTAAAATCGAAGCCGTGGTTCACGGCAGCGGCCGCGTGGTGCGCCAATATCCGAAAGCCGGAACGGCAATCACGCCGGACATCATTTGTGAAATCGAATGCCAGGTCATAAGTTCGGTGGTGAAGGCTGCCGCGGTGCATTAAGCTGGTAGCTGGTTGCTGGTAGCTGGTAACTGGCGATCAGTAACAAGCAACGAGCCACCAGCATCTAGCATCGGGCATCCAGCATCAAGCGACCAGCGACCAGCGACCAGCAACGAGTATGCCCTTAATCTTGACCCTCGGCGAAGTGCAGCAAGCTTGCAGTGAAGCGGCGCGTTTCGCCGGTGAGCAATCGCAATTAACGCAAAGACCGGCGGGCCTTTCCACCGATTCGAGAAAATGCCGGGCCGGTGAAATTTTTGTGGCGTTACGCGGTGAAAAATTCGACGGCCATCAATTCGTCGCCGCGGCTTTGGCAGCGGGCGCGCTGGCGGCGGTAGTGGAATCGAGCTGGTTCGACGCACAAAAAGCAACGAGCGGAAATTTCATCATCGTCGAGGATACCTTATTTGCCTTGCAGCAAGTCGGCCACACGATTCGGAAGCGGTGGGGAAAAACCGTCGTCGCCATCACTGGCAGCAACGGCAAAACCACCGTCAAAGAGTTGGTCGCGAGTGTGTTGGCGCAAAATCAATCGGTTCATAAAACCGCCGGCAATTTGAACAATCACCTCGGCGTCCCGCTCACGATGGCGGAATTGAGCCACGGTCACGACATAGCCGTCATCGAAATGGGCATGAATCATTATGGCGAAATCGCGCGCCTTTGCGAAATCGCCGAACCGAACTACGGTTTGATCACAAACGTTGGCCGCGCGCATCTCGAATTTTTCAAAACGCTCGACGGCGTCGCCAAAGCCAAGGGCGAGCTTTTTGAATATTTGCACAGCCGCGGGGGAATTGTTTTTCTGAACGCAGATGATGCGAAATTAAAAACGGTTTTGCCCTCCGGCACCAAAGCCATCACTTACGGTTTGCATCAACCGGCGCAAGTCCAGGGAAAAATCGCCGGCGTTGATGAAAATGGCTGCGTCACCCTCGCGTGGCGAAATCAAAATATTCATCTCGCCATTGCCGGCACGCATAATGCCGGCAACGCCCTCGCCGCGATTGCCGTCGGCGAGCATTTCGGTGTCGCGCCGGAAAAAATTCGTTTGGCGCTCGAAAGCGCCCAGCCGATTGACAAACGCATGCAAATTCTGCGGCGCGGCAGCTTGACCATCATCAACGACGCCTATAACGCCAATCCGGATTCCATGCGCGCGGCGCTGGAATTTTTGGCTGTGATGCCGATTCAAACTGACGGCCGCCGTATCGCGGTTTTGGGCGATATGCTCGAGCTCGGCGACGCCGCGCCCTCAGCGCATGAAGAAATCGGCGTCATGCTGCGCGAGCTTCCCATTCACGCGGTGTTCGCGCATGGTCCGAACATGAAGCATTTGGCGCAGGCCGTCGGCGAAACGAAATGGGTGGAACATTTTGAAAACAAAGCGCGCCTCGGCGCAGAAGTCGGCCGCTCCGTCCGCCCCGGCGACGTGCTTTTGTTCAAAGGCAGCCGCGGCATGGCGATGGAGGAGGTTATTGAAAAGATGCCAATCGTTTAATGATATTTCTCGTATTCCTGCTCTTACTCTTACTCTTACTCTTACTCTTACTCTTACTCTTACTCCTACTCTTACTCGATTTTGAACGGCGAGTAAGAGTAGGAGTAAGAGTATGAGTAGGAGTAAGAGTAAAGTAAGAGCGTGGAGAAAAGGAGCCGATATGCTCTACTATTTGCTGTATCCGTTGCACAAGTATATCTCCGGCTTCAATCTGTTTCAGTACATTTCGTTTCGCGCGGCGTTTGCGGCGATTACCGCCTTGCTGATCAGCTTTTTCGTTGGCCCGCGCATCATTGGTCTCTTGCGCGAAAAACAAATCGGCCAGGAAGTGCGCACGGACGGCCCGCAGACGCATTTGAAAAAAAAGGGCACGCCGACCATGGGTGGGTTGATCATTCTCGCCGCGGCGCTGCTGCCGACGCTGCTGTGGGCGCAAGCGACCATCTACGTCGCGCTCGTGGTTTTGGCAACCTTGTGGATGGGCGCGGTTGGCTTCATCGACGATTACTTGAAAGTCGTCAAAAAATGGCCGAAAGGGCTTTACGGCCGTTATAAAATCATCGGTCAGGTTTTATTCGGGTTGATTCTTGGCAGCGCAATTTTTTTTGCGCCGCAGTTTGACGACTTTGCAACGCGGACGACCGTGCCGTTTGTCAAAAATATCGAGTTTGATTTGGGCTTTAAATTGAGTTATCCGTTCAATTATATACCGTATGTTTTAATCGTGATTTTCATTATTACGGCAACGAGCAACTCGGTGAATCTCACGGACGGATTGGATGGATTGGCCGTAGGTTTGGTGGCGATTTCCGCCACGACGTGGGCCGCGATCAGCTACATCTCCGGCCGCGTCGATTTCAGCGATTATTTGAACATCCGTTACTTGCCCGGCGCCGGAGAACTGACGGTTTTTTGCGCGGCGCTCGGCGGCGCGGCGTTGGGATTCTTGTGGTTCAATTCCCATCCGGCGCAAGTTTTCATGGGCGATACCGGTTCCTTGGCATTGGGCAGCGCTTTGGGCACGATCGCCATTTTGCTGAAAAAAGAATTGCTGCTCGTCATCATCGGCGGCGTCTTTGTCGCCGAGACCATGTCGGTGATTCTGCAAGTCTGGTATTTCAAGCGCACCGGCGGCAAACGCATTTTTCGCATGGCGCCGCTGCATCATCATTTCGAGCTGAAAGGCTGGAGCGAGCCGCAAGTCGTCGTGCGCTTTTGGATTATCGGCATTCTGCTGGCGTTGTTGAGCTTGAGCACATTTAAGATTCGCTGAAAAATTTGGAATCTCATGCCGATCAAAGACCTCAAATCATCTCCGGCTAAACGGCCGCAGTTGGCCGAGATCGACTTGACTTTGCTCGCCACCGTCATGGTGTTGTTGCTGTTGAGTATTTTTTTTATCTACACCGCCAGCTCGGCAAGGGCGGAACGGCTTTACGAAGACAGCGCGTTCTTTCTCAAACGTCAACTCCTCCGCGTCGTCATCGCGCTCGCCATCATGTTTTTGATCGCGCGCCTCGATTATCATATCGTGCTGCGACACTCGCCGCCGGCTTATTGGTTCGCGCTCGCCCTGTTGGTGTTTCTGCTGTTCGCGCCGGAAAGCTGGATGATTCGCGGCTCGCGGCGCTGGATCATGCTCGGGCCGGTTCAATTTCAGCCCTCGGAGTTCGCCAAGTATGCGCTGATTTTTTATATCGCCGGCAATCTGTCCAAACCCGACGTCGATCCGGAAAATTTTGTTGACGGCCTCTTGCCGCAATTGATTCTCGTTGGCGCCGTCGTGTTGGGCGTGGCCTTGGAGCCGGATTTAGGCACCGCGCTGTCGATTGCCTTGATCGCCCTTATCGTGCTGTTCGTCGCCGGCGCGAAACTCGGCCACCTGTTCTTTCTCATCTTCGGCGCCGTTCTCTCCGCCATCTCGATGCTGTGGCGCGTGGCTTATCAACGCGACCGCATTGAGTCGTTCATTGCCGCCGTGTTCGGCGAGGGTGAGCCGCCGTGGCAGGTGCGCCAATCGCTGATCTCGCTCGGCAACGGCGGTTTGTTCGGCGTCGGCCTTGGACAAAGCAAGCAGAAACTGCTCTTTCTGCCTGATCCGTTCACGGATTTCATCATGGCCATCGTCGGTGAAGAGCTGGGTTTGATCGGCACGCTCGCGGTGATTTTCATGTTCTTCATCATCATCTGGCGCGGCTTTCACATTGCGCATCGCGCCCCGGATCGCGCCGGAAAATTGACGGCCATCGGCATCACCGCCGCCATCGGTTTGTACGCGCTCGTCAACGCCGGCGTCGTGACCCACACGCTGCCCACCACCGGCATCCCGCTGCCGTTCGTGAGCTACGGCGGCTCAGCCTTGCTGATGAATCTGTTCGGCGTCGGCGTGTTGTTGAATATTTCGCAATTTACCGGCGGCCGGTCGGCAGGCAAGAATCGCATGAAAATGATACCGGTTGCCAGTGTGCGATGGTTTAAGGACCGTAGACGATAGGCAAAATAATTTATGCAAGAGCTACGCGTCGTTTTTGCCGGTGGCGGCACCGGTGGACATCTTTACCCGGCCATCGCCATCGCCGAAGCTTTCAAACGACGGGTGGCGGAATTTGACGGCGTCTTCGTCGGAACGGCGCGCGGAATTGAAGCGCGCGTCATTCCGCCGCTCGGTTATCGTATAGAATTTGTGCCGGTGCGCGGACTCTTGCGCAAGCTGGCGCTGAGCAATCTGCTTGTGCCGATTTATCTTGTAAAAAGCCTATGGCACTGCTGGCGCTTTTTCAAAAAATTTAACCCGCACCTGATCATCGGCACCGGCGGTTACGTCAGCGGTCCGGCGCTGCTCGCGGCGTGGCTGAGCCGCCGCAAATTTTTTGTGCAAGAACAAAACAGCTTTCCCGGGTTGGTCAATCGATGGCTGGGCGAGCGCGCTGAGATGGTTTTTCTCAGCTTTGAAGAAAGCAAAAAGTTTTTTCGCAAACAAGAACATCTGCGCCTCGTCGGCAATCCGGTGCGGGCGAATTTAGGAGGCGGAACTCGAGAAGCGGCGGCCCAAAAGTGGAATCTGAAACCGGATCGAATCACGCTGCTGGTATTCGGCGGCAGTCAAGGCGCACAACGGATCAACGAATTGGTTTTGGAAATTTTGCCGCGGCTTGATTCGATGAAGAACTTTCAAATGTTGTGGGCAACCGGCCCGCAGCATTTCGATCAAATCACCGCGAACGCCGCGAGTTGGAGCAATGTCAAAATTGTTCCCTATCTTGACGACATGGCCTCGGCCTACGCCCTCGCGGATTTCGTGCTCTGCCGCGCCGGCGCCACCACGATCTTTGAATTAACCAACTGCGGCTTGCCGTCGATTCTCGTGCCGTTTCCGTTCGCGACGGCGGATCATCAGACATTCAACGCCCGCGCGCTCGAGCACGCCAGCGCCGCGCGTGTGCTGATTGAAAAAGAGCTGACGGCTGAAGCGCTTTTTAAAAATATTCATGATTTGGTCACGCACACGGAGATTCGAAAACAAATGGCCGCCGCCGCAAAAAAGTTGGCGCGCCCCCAGGCGGCGGCGGAGATTGTTGAGATTTGTCTGTCGCATGTTGATAAGCTTGATTAAAAGAAGAGATGCTGATTCATACTCATACTCATACTCATACTCTTACTCTTACTCTTACTCGCTTTTGAAAGAGTAAGAGTAGGAGTAAGAGTTTTAAGGAGGCAGACCATGACCATCAAAAAATACGGCAAAATCTTTTTCTTCTCGACAACGTTGATGCTGGCCGGTTTGCAAATGGGAAAATGGCTGAACCGTGATGCCGGCTTTCGCGTCGAGAAAGTGATGGTGACCGGCTGCAAAACGTTGGCCGAACCGGAAGTGATTGCCGCCGCCAAAGTGCCGATGTTTCGCTCGATTTTCGACGTCGAATTTGCGCCGATTGCCGAACGCGTCGAAGCGCTGCCGTACGTGCAGAAAGCCCAGGTCACACGTGTATTCCCTTCGACCATTGTGATTGCCGTCAAAGAACGCAAGCCGCTCGCGCTCATCAACCACGCCGGTCTCTGGCCGGTCGATGAAGAAAGCGTGATCTTGCCGCGGCTGCAATCGCATCGCCGTCTCAATGATCCGGTTAGTTATGATACACCGATCCTGTCGGGAATCGCGTTTTCCAAAACCGGCAACGACAAGAAACTGGCGGCGACGAACAAGCGTGTCGTCGAATTTTTGGCGGCATTGCGCGCGACGAACGCCATGCTTTATCACGGCATTTCGGAGCTTAATCTGAATGCCAAAGGCCAGCTCACGTTTTATCTGATGGAAGGCGGCGTGCCGGTTTATCTCGGCGCCGATAATTGGATGGAAAAATGCGAGCGGCTTTTTATTTTCTTGCAGCACGTCAAGCCGGCGTCGGGAAAATTTTTAACCATTGATTTGCGGTACGATAATCAAATCGTGACGAGAGAGAGCTGAACACTAATACTCCTACTCTTACTCCTACTCATACTCGTACTCCCTTAAAAGCGAGTAAGAGTAGGAGTAGGAGTAAGAGAAAGAATAAAAGGAGGACAAACATGATCGTCGATTACATTTGCGCGCTGGATATCGGCACCACCAAGATTTGTGCGCTGATCGCGGAGGTCGATGAGCACAATCAAATCAAGATTATCGGCATGGGCAATGCGCCCTCGGAAGGCCTGCGCCGCGGCGTCGTGATCAATCTCGACCGCACGGTGCAGTCGATTTTGCGCGCGAAAGAAGAGGCGGAGCGCATGGCCGGCGTCGAAATCAAATCGGTTTATGCCGGCATCGCCGGCGATCATATTCGCAGCGTCAACGGTCGCGGCGTCGTTGCGGTTTCCGGCCAAGATCACATCATCTCGCCGGATGACAAGCGCCGCGTCATTGATGCGGCCAAAGCCGTGGCGTTGCCGTTCGATCGTGAGATCATTCACATTCTGCCGCAGGAATTCATCGTCGATGATCAGCGCGGCATCGACGATCCGGTCGGCATGAGCGGCGTGCGCCTCGAAGCCGAGGTTCACATCGTCACCGGCGCGGTCACCTCGGCGCAAAATATCTGCCGCTGCATCGAGCGCGCCGGCATGGGCGTGCACGATCTCGTGCTCGAGCCGCTGGCCTCGAGTTATTCGACGCTGACCGATGATGAAAAAAATCTTGGGGTCGCGGTGCTCGATATCGGCGGCGGCACCACGGATATCGCCATGTTTTATGAAGGCTGCATCCGCCACACCGCCATCGTCGGGCTGGGCGGCAGAAACGTCACCAATGATTTGGCGCACGGCCTGCGCACGCCGTTGGATCAAGCCGAAGCCATTAAAATCGCGCACGGCAGCGCGATTCATCTCGAGAACGAGCGCGAAGATGTTTTTGACGTGCCGGGCGTCGGCGGCCGTGTGCCGCGCAAGATTTCCCGCAACGTGCTCGTCGATATCATTCAACCGCGCGCCGAAGAAATTCTCAGCCTGGCTTTCAATGAAATCAAGAAATCCGATTACGTGCATTTGATGACTTCCGGCGCCGTGCTCACCGGCGGCTGCGCCATGCTGCCGGGCATGGTGGAATTGGCCGAAGAAATTTTCAACATGCCGGTCAAGCTCGGCACCCCGAACAGCGTGAAATCCGTGACCGATGAGGTTTATAAAGCCAATCACGCCACCGGCGTCGGCTTGATCCTGTATGGTTTTCATAGCAAAGGCAACGGCGATCACCTTCTCGTCGAAAGTGAAACGCATTTGTTCGACAAAATCGCGGAACGCATGAAACGCTGGTTTGGCGGCGTTGGACGATAATGAACTTTTTCAAAGACTCGAACCTAACTACTCTTACTCTTGCTCGTACTCCTACTCTTACTCGTTTTTCAGTTTAAAGCGAGTAAGAGTAGGAGTAAGAGCAGGAGTGGGAGGCAAGAGGAGCTTACCATGAACCTCCGACTCAATTTCGACGAAGCCAGTTTGCTGGCCGCCCGCATTAAAGTGGTTGGCGTCGGCGGCGCGGGTTGCAACGCGGTCAATCGCATGATCAATGCCGGTTTGCGCGGCGTCGATTTTGTCGCGATGAACACCGACATGCAAGCGCTGGAGACTTCCAAATCCTCGGTGCGCTTGCAAATCGGCAAAACCACCACGCGCGGCCTCGGCGCCGGCGCTGATCCTGAAGTCGGCCGCAAAGCCATTGAGGAAGATCGCGAGGCCGTCGCCGATGTGCTCGGCGAAAGCGACATGGTTTTTGTCACCTGCGGCATGGGCGGCGGCACTGGCACCGGTGCGGCGCCAATCGTGGCGGAAATTGCGAAAGATCTCGGCGCGTTGACCGTCGGCATCGTCACCAAGCCGTTTCTCTTTGAGGGCAACAAGCGCCTGAGACGCGCGGAAGAGGGCATCATCGAGTTGAAAGAGCGCGTCGATACCCTCATCATAATTCCGAACCAGCGGTTGCTCTCGGTGGTGCCGAAAGGCACGCCGCTCATCGAAGCGTTCCGGCAAGCCGACGAAGTTTTGTTGCACGCCACCAAAGGCATTTCGGATTTGATCTCGGTGCCGGGTTTGGTCAATTTGGATTTTGCCGATGTCAGAACCGTGATGTCGGAGATGGGCGACGCCTTGATGGGCGCTGGTGTGGCTGGCGGCGACGAGCGCGCATTGCAAGCGGCGCAACGTGCCATCGCGAGTCCGCTGCTGGAGGAGGTTTCGATTGCCGGTGCGTTGGGGGTGTTGGTGAATATTACCGGCGGGGAAGATTTGACGCTGCACGAAGTGAATGACGCCACCACGGTGATCAGCGAAGCCGCCGGATCGGATGCCAACATCATCTTCGGCGCGGTGATCGACAAGGCGATGGGCGATCAACTTCGCGTGACGGTGATTGCCACCGGTTTTCATAAAAACGGCCGGGCGCCGATGGCCGCCCGCATGGCGCGCTCGACGCGTTTTTTCGATACGACCTTGACCGAGCTTGATATTCCAACCTATCAGCGCAAAAGCGGCAGCGGCAATGGCCACGCGCCCAATGGCAACGCCGCGCACGAACCCATCATCCGGCCTTATGAAGAAGACGTTGCCGTTGAGCCGCAGCCGGTGGATGATTATGAAGTGCCGGCGTTTTTGAGGAAAAGGTTGAGCTGAAGCAAGTGGCAACAGGCTTCGTACTTTTTTGCCATTTGCCATTTGCTCCTTGCTTGCACACGGTGGCTACAGCCTGCCGGTTGTATGCCGAAAACAAAGGCCCGTTCGGTTTTTACTGCGGACATAGTCTGCAAGCAACCGGACGGGCCTTGTTGTTTACCACGCTTACCAAAATTTTTACTTCCCTAAAAACATTATTTGGCGGCGGGGATTTTGGCGTTCCTTTTGTGTCTATTATTATGTAAAGCCAATTGACTCAACGAAAGTTTTCCATTTCGCTGCCGCCTTTGCGCGAGCGGAAAGAAGATATTCCGCTCCTTGCACAACACTTCCTGCACAAGCATAATTTAGCTATCGGCAAAAAAATTCAAGGCTTCGCAGCAGAAACCCTCGCCGCGATGATGAAACATGATTGGCCCGGCAATGTCAGAGAATTGGAAAACACTGTAGAACATGCCGTGCTTGTCGAGAACGGCTTGATCATCTCACCCTCCAGCCTGCCGAGGAATCTCATCCCTCAAGAAAAATCCGAAGCCTTGAAGGAGCTCGGTGTGCGCGACATGCTCAACCTATTTGAATAAGGAAATCATTCTCGACACCCTCATCCGCGCCAACTGGATCAAAAAACGCGCGGCAGATATGCTCCGGATTGACGCGAGAAATTTGCCGTACCTGCTGCGGAAGCATAATCTCTCTGATGGCTTGCGGACGAATTGATGAACGTAAAACGTGAGGCGTTAAACGTAATCTGCAATTGTTGCCCTTGCATCTTGACCCCGCCGGAAAAAATTTTAAAAAACCCGTAAAAGTTTAGCGATCTGAACCGGAGTGCAATGCTTTAGCATTGCAAAACTAAAGTTTTGCACTCCGAGTTCACTTGGCTAAATTCATTCAAAAAGCCTTTGATTTTTTCAAGTCCATCGGTTAAATTACATATAAAGTAACCGATAGATTTGAGAATTTTACATAAAATTTTCAATTTGCAATTTTCAATATAGATTAACCGGCAAACCAGCTAACAGTTCGAGGTTTCGCCATGGAACTTACGGAAACCAAAAAACGCCTGATTTTTTCCGCCGCCCTTTGCCTTATCTTTTTTCTCCTGCTCGTGCGCTTTGTTTATATTCAATTGTACAAGGGCGATGAATTTTTGCAGGCCTCGGAGGAAAACCGGATTCGCACCATCGATATCGAGCCGCCGCGCGGCTTGATCATCGACCGCTATGGCACGATTCTGGTGGATAATCGCCCGGCTTATGCGCTTTATTCGACGCCGGCGGAATTGAGCACGAATGATTCGGCGGCCAGCATTCTGGTCGCGGCGCTCAAAACCACGCGACCGGCGCTGCGGGAACTCGTGCGCCGCAACAACCGCGGCAATTTTATTCCGATTAAAATCGAGCGGCAGCTTGATTTCACGACGTTGAGTTTGCTGCAAGAGCGGCGGCTCGATTTGCCCGGCCTCGATTTTCGCGCCGAGTCGCGACGTTCCTATCCGGCCGGCGTCAGAGCGCCGCATTTGTTCGGTTATCTCAGTGAAATCAGCGAAAGCGAGATCAAACAGTGGCGTGAAAAAGGATATGAAGCCGGTGATTTGATTGGCAAAAAAGGTTTGGAGCGGCGCTACGAAACGGTTTTGCACGGCACGAAGGGCAAGCAGCATCGGCAAGCGGATGCGCTCGGCCGTATCGTCGGCGATCTCTCTGGCGCGGACAATCCGGCGTTTCAAAACGTGGCGCCGGTTCCGGGCAAAAATCTTCTGGTTTCGATTGACGCCTCGCTGCAGCTTCATCTTGAAACGGTGATGGCAGGCCGCCGCGGCGGCGCCGTCGTGCTGAATTGTAAAAACGGCGAAGTCATCGCCCTGGTCAGCAAGCCAGATTATGACATTGAGCTTTTTTCCCGGCCGATTCCCGCTTCGCTCTGGAATCAATTGGCCAATGACCCGGCCAAACCGCTTTATGACCGCATGGTGCAAAGTGTGTATCCGCCGGGTTCGACTTTCAAGATGGTGTTGGTTTTTGCCGGCCTCGAGAGCGGTTTGATCGATCCCGAAGAGCGCGTCTTTTGCCCGGGTTATTATCGCTTCGGCACCCGCGCGTTCGGTTGTTGGAAAAAAGGCGGACACGGCGCGGTCAATTTGCTGCAGGCCATCGAGCAATCCTGCGATGTGTATTTTTATCGCATGGGCCTCAAAGTCGGCTTGAAGCATTGGGCGGATTATGCGCGCCTTTTTGGTTTCGGCGAGTTGACCGGAATCGACCTTGTCGGCGAGAGCGCCGGACTGGTCCCGGATGAACAATATTTGGACCGGCGTTACGGCAAGAACAAATGGAGCAAGGGATTGATCTTGAACGTCGTGATCGGCCAGGGCGATGTGTTGACGACGCCCTTGCAAATGGCTTATTTTGCGATGAACATTGCCAACGAAGGCAATAGCTTCCGGCCGCACGTCAAACGCGGCGCGCAGAACCCTCTGACCGGCGCCGAAGAATTTGATCAACCCGATTCCGTGCGCATTGCCGGCATTCGTCCGGAAACCTACGCGCTGGTCAAACGCGGCATGTATCTCGTCGTGCACGGCGCAAATCCCACCGGCCGCGCCTCCCAGGTGCCGGGCATTATCGTCGGCGGCAAAACCGGCACGGCGGAAAATCCGCATGGCGAGCCACATGCCTGGTTCATCGGTTTTGCGCCGTTTGAAGATCCGCAGATCGCCTGGTGTGTTTTTGTCGAAAACGGCGGCGGCGGCGGCGCTGTTGCCGCGCCGATTGCCAAAGGCATCATCTCGCTGCTTTTGAATGAAAGCAAACTGGTTCCAGGAACAAAGCGTTTTGCCGACGCCGGTTTAAAACCGTAGCAAATGTTAAGGATTAATTAACCGATTTGTACTATGTTTGAAGGCACGGAAGAAAAACTCCGCGATCTCGATAAAATCATCGTCGTCTGCATTTTTATTTTGGTCGCCGCCGGCCTGATGGCCATTTACAGCGTCACCACCGCGGTTCATACCCCGGAGATTTTGAAAGGCAACTTTGCCAAACAAGTTCTCTGGTTTACCATCGGCATCATGATCGCCTCGGCGATCGTCATGACGCCGATGAAATTTTTTTATACCTACGCCTATTGGTTTTATGGCATCGGCATAGTGCTTCTTGTTTTAGTCCTTTTCGTCGGCGCCGGCAAGGGCGCGCACCGGTGGTTTGTGCTGGGGCCGGTGCGAGTGCAGCCTTCTGAAATCGCTAAAATTGCCACCATCCTGGCGCTGTCGCGTTTTGCCGCGAGTGACGCCGTCGATTTGCGGCGTTTCAAAGACGTGGCCATGATGTTTGCGATTGTCGTCGTCCCGGCTTTGCTGATTGTGAAAGAGCCCGATCTCGGCACCGCCATTGTATTTTTTTCCCTGGCGATTCCGATGCTGTTTTGGGCCGGCCTCTCGCCTTTCATCATTTTTGTTTTGATCACGCCGATCGTCGCGCTGGTGGCGTCGTTCCATGTCGTTACCTTTTTCATTGCCATGGCGCTGATTATCGGCGCGCTGCTTTGGCTGCGCACGCGCCTGTGGATTGTCTTCACGGTTTTTCTTGTTAATGTGGCGGTTGGAGTTATTACGCCAAAAGTTTGGGAGGCCATGCACGATTATCAACGCGACCGCATTCTCACGTTTGTCGGCGTTGATGAAGATCCGAGAGGCACCGGCTATCAAGTCAATCAGGCAAAAGTGGCCATCGGCTCCGGTGGTTTTTGGGGCAAAGGCTGGCTGCATGGCACGCAAACCAAACTGCGTTTTTTGCCGGAGCAGCACACCGATTTTATTTTCACCGTCATCGGCGAAGAATTCGGTTTTTTCGGCGTTAGCCTGGTTATGGGTATTTTTTTAACCCTGCTCTTGCGATCACTTTTGATCGCTGGCTCGGCTAAAAGCAAATTTACGGCGTTGGTGGTCGCGGGCTGCGTCACTGCGATTTCAGTGCATGTGATCATCAACATCGGCATGTGCGTCGGGGTGATGCCCGTTACCGGCATTCCGCTGCCGTTTTTGAGTTATGGCGGTTCAGCGCTGTGGACGAACATGGCCATCGCCGGACTTATTTTAAATGCCGGTGTGCGGCGATTTCAATATTTATAGCCTTGACTTTCTTGGTGAACTTTCATACATTTTTAATACAATTCCGTGTTGTAAAATTTAATAAAGGTGCTGCATTGTGAGTAGGAAGCAAGGCTGTCGTCGAGGGGTGGTGTTCTCTTGTATCGTTGCGATCTTTTCTTTCGCGCCGGCGACCTTTGTATCGGCGCAGGCGCCAAAATTTGGCGTGGGTTTACGTGCGGGTGTGGCGCGATTGGAAAGTGATGTCAAACTTCCGCCGGTGCGTTTTGAAGCCAGTGGGCTTCTTTCCTTTGCTCTCAGGCCACATTTGCGTCTCAGCGCTGAAGCCGGCTTTGCCGATCTCGCGCTCGGCGCCGACCCCGACACCGCTATTCTCCGCCTGGTGCCCGTGGCGTTGCATCTCACCTTGCGATTTGCGCCGTACAGCAAGGTGACGCCGTTCGTGACTTTAGGCGGCGGGGGCGTCAACTGGAAACATCTCGATAAACGCACCAAGAAAACCATCCAACGGGCTGGACAAAAAGAAAACCAGTTTGATTATTTTCTCCAAACCTCCGGCGGGCTTGAGATTGCACTATCCTCACGCATGAGCTGGATGTTTGGCGCGACTTATCGCTATGCTCTCACCGATGAGTTTGATGCGTTTAAGAATGGCGATCAAAACGACGCTGTAGTCTCTGCCTTCACCGGCTTCACATTCAATATCGGAAAAATCTCCGGCGACGCCGATCGCGACGGCGTCCTCGACCGTTATGACTTGGATTTGCGCCGCAAGGAAGACCGCGACGGCTATCTCGATCATGACGGCGTGCCGGATCAGCGCATGACCGGCAATATTGGGGCTTACGTGAACGCTCCCGAGGTCAATACCGGCAATGACAATGCCCCGCCGATTGTAATTCACAAGCCGGTTTTGCACGCCACCGCCGGCAAGAATTTGCGTTTGTCCGCTGAAATTTTTGAAAATCAAAGCTTGCGCAAAGCCGCGATCATTTATCGACCGTTCAATGTCCCGCGCTGGCTGGTGGAGCCGATGAATCCGGCGAAGGGAAATTTGTATGTTGGCGCCATTCCCGGTTCCGCGATTCAGAAAGCCGGCCTCGAGTATTGTATCGTCGCCGTGGATGAGGCGATCAGCGGCGTCGGTTACTCCGGTGTGCCGGATCGCCCGAACTTCGTGCGCGTGCACGGCAAAGAAACCGGCTGGCGCCTCGTGACCGGACTCGCCGCCGCGGCCGGCTGGGGCGCCGCAAGTTATCTGGTGTTTCGCAGGCAACAGTAGCGCAAAGGCTGCGGTTAATGAGTTCTTCAAATCAGCGTGCAAAATACGAAACCGGTTTATTCTTTGAGAGCAAATTCAGATGCGAATCGAAGCCACCGACTATGTTGATGCAGCACAAGAAAGACTGGGCAATGCCAATTTGCTTTATGAATCGGCGCAATATTCATTCGCTTTGTACGCTGCTGGGGTGGCGGTGGAATCCTTGCTGCGGGCGTATATCGTGCGTATAGAGCCAAAATTCGAGGCGGCGCACGATTTGCCTTTGCTTTTGAAAACCAGCAATCTTCGCTCTCTTGCCACGCCGAATGAGTATCAGCAAATCGGCGCCGCAATAGCCGATCTTTTCGGACGATGGAGAAATGACTTGCGCTACACTTCCAATAATCGACTGTGGCGCTATTTGAAGAGAAAGAAATTGGATAGAGGCATTCGCGGGGATTTTTTAAAGGAAAACTGCCGAATCGCTATTGAAACGGCCACAGCCATTATACGAATTGGAGTGGCAAAATGGAAACAGTAATGCAACGCATTCAAAAAGCTCTGCGGAAGGAATTTTCGAACAAGGGAATTCTTCTGGAGGATGCTGGCGATGGATTTGTCGGGGGTTGGATTATTTCAAAATCCTTTGAAGGGCTCGACGGTAAGCAGCGTCAAAAAAGGGTTTGGAATTTATTTGATAAGTATCTTGATGAGAAAGATCGAACTCGTCTTGCGGTATTCCTTACCTTTACCCCTCTCGAGAAAAAGGCGATATTTGAGGAGGATTTTGATGAATTCGAGAAGTTCTCGAAGAAGAAATTGTTATCCGTTGGAAAGAAAACAATGCCCGTTGGGCGCAAAAATGGCCGCTTCGGACAAAAACGCCGCTAGAGATCTTTAGCGACCGGCCAATATCAGGCTCTTTCTTTTAAAAAAAACTACAGCAGTAGCGAAGTGCTATTGACCCCAGTTTGTAAGCTATGGTTGTGTCAAAATAAGAGGCAACGGAGAGGTCACTATGACTCAAAAAAATTTTATTCGCGCGCCGCGATTTTTCCGAACACCACCGCATTTCTGCCGGTGGATTCTCGTGCTTGGCCTCGGTTTGCTTTTCGTGGCATGTGGCGGGAGCAAAAACGCCAATGTGTCGACGGCGGAATCGGAAGGTGAAATCGACATCGACAAATTGTTGAGCACCCCCGCCGATCAGGAAAAGCAGGACGCCGAAGATGCCGAGGTGTTGCGGCTGTTGGGCATTACGCCCGAAACCGCCGCTGAGACGGCGAAGACAGAAGCGGCGGTTGCAGAAACCAAACCGGAACCGGCGACGCCCGACTTGCAAAAAGAAGTGGAGCGTTTGCAAGGCGAGCTCAGCGTCAAGAATCAGCAGATCACCGATTTGCGCAACAGCCTGATGGAAAGAGACGCCCGGCTCCAGGAATTGCAACAGACGCAGCAAACGCAAACGCCGCGCACCGCGAGCACGCGCAGCGTCTCCGGCGCCAATGGTTACGTGCAGCGATACGCCGAGGCGCGAAATCTTTATGAGCAGCGCCGCTACGCCGAGGCCGCGGCCGCATTTCAGGCGATCCTGGCTGAGAACGACAAGAGCAGCTACGCGGATAATTGCCAGTATTGGATCGGCGAGTGTTATTACGGGATGGGAAAATACGCGCAGGCCATCGCCGAGTTTGAAAAAGTTTTCACCTTCGCGCGCTCCAACAAAAGCGATGCGGCGCTGTTGAAGCTCGGGCTTTGTTATCTGCAAATGGGCGACCGCCAGCAGGCGCGCAGCGAGTTCGAGCAACTCATCGCCAATTACCCGAGCAGCCAATACGTGGCAAAAGCGCGGAAATATTTATCTCGGCTCTAAACTGAATTTTGCAAAGCCATTACGATGCCGGAATTACGCAAGGATCCGATTACAGAACGCTGGGTCATAATTTCGAGCGAGCGCGGCAAGCGGCCTTCGGATTGGACGATGGAACCGAAAACGCGCGGCGGCGGCTTCTGCCCGTTTTGTCCCGGCAACGAAGATAAAACCCCGCCGGAAGTGCGCGCGCTTCGTTCCGGAACCGACCAAAAGAACGTGCCGGGCTGGAAAATTCGCGTGGTGCCGAACAAATTTCCGGCGCTGCAAATCGAAGGCGAGCTTAACCGGCGCGGCGAGGGGCTGTATGATCTGATGAACGGCGTCGGCGCGCACGAAGTCATCATCGAAACGCCCAATCATCTCGCCGAGCTTTCCGACTTGGAGGCCGATCATATTTACGAGACGCTGCTCATTTTCCGAGAGCGCATCATCGATCTCAAAAACGACACGCGCTTCAAATACATTCTGATTTTCAAAAATCACGGCGTTTCGGCCGGCGCTTCGCTCGAGCATTCTCATTCACAACTGATTGCGACGCCGATCATTCCCAAGCGCGTGCACGAAGAAATCCAGGGCGCCAAAAAACATTTCGATTTCAAAGAACGCTGCATCTACTGCGACATCGTGCATCAGGAAATGCAAATGGGCAAGCGCATGGTCGTCAGCACCGAGGATTATGTTTCGCTCGAGCCGTTCGCGCCGCGTTTTCCGTTTGAGACCTGGCTGCTGCCGGTCAAGCATCATTCGCACTTCGAGGCGATGGAACTGCGCGAGTATTACAGTCTCGCCGCGGTATTGAAAGAAACCCTGCTGCGCATCAACCGCACGCTGGAAAATCCGCATTATAATTTTATTCTGCATACCTCTCCCGTGCAAGAGGCGCCGCTGCTCGAATATCATTGGCACATTGAAATTATTCCCAAACTTACCAAAGTGGCCGGATTCGAATGGGGCTCGGGCTTCTACATCAATCCGACCCCGCCGGAGATGGCGGCGCAGCATCTCCGCGAAGCCCAGATTTAGCCATGAAAAACAAGCTCAAGGTTTTTTTTGTCTCGCCTGAAGTAGCCCCTTTTGCCAAAACCGGAGGACTGGCCGAGGTGTCTGCGGCGCTGCCCAAGGCTCTCAAAGATCGCGGCCACGAGGTGCGCATGATGATGCCGAACTATCGCTCGGTGAATGAACGCAAATATACGCTGCGCGACGTGATTCGCCTGAAAGAGTTCGCCGTTCCCGTTGGCAGCCAGGTTTTGAAGGCCAACGTCAAATCCGCCTTCCTGCCGGATTCGAAAATGCAGGTCTATTTGCTCAATTATAAGCCGTATTTTGACCGCGACGGCCTCTATCAAAACTCGGCCGGCAACGATTATCAGGACAACGCCGAACGCTTCATCTTTTTCTGCCGCGGCTGTTTGGAAACGTTGAAGCTTTTGCAATGGCAGCCGCAGATCATTCATTGCAACGATTGGCAAACCGCTTTGATCCCACTTTACTTGAAAACGCTTTACAAAAACGACCCGTTTTTTAAAGAGACTTCGGTTCTGCTGACCGTTCACAATGTTTCGTATCAAGGCATTTTTGATGCTTCGATCATGGCCGAAACCGGCCTGCCGCCGGAGGTGTTTCATCCCGGCAGCGATCTCGAGTTTTACGGCAAAATGAATTTTCTCAAAGCCGGTTTGCTGGCTGCCGATTTGATCAGCACCGTGAGCCAAACGCACGCCGAAGAAATTCAATCCGCGGAATACGGCAAGGGTTTGGAAGGCGTTTTGAAAGGTCGCAAACAGAGCTTGGCGGGAGTTCTGAACGGCGCCGACTATGCGGCATGGGATCCCGAAAGTGATCGTTTCATTCCGCACCCATACACCTCGAACCAGCTCGATCCTAAAAGTGAAAATAAGCGGGAGCTGCTCAAGCGCGTCGATCTCGCTTTTGATGACGCGACGCCGGTTGTCGGCGTGATCTCCCGCCTCGAAAGCGACAAGGGCTTTGATCTTTTGGAACAGGCATTTGATGCCGTGATGGCGCTCGGCGTGCAAATGGTCGTGCTCGGCGTCGGCGAGGAAAAATATCACAAGATGCTGAGTCGTTTTGCCAAAAAATACGCCCGCCAGCTTTCCGTGCATTTGCGTTTTGACAACGCGCTGGCGCATTTGATTCAAGCCGGCGCGGATATGCTGCTGATGCCGTCGCGCTACGAGCCGTGCGGCCAGACGCAGCTTCATGCGCTGCGCTACGGCACGATTCCGATCGTTCACGAGACCGGCGGCCTCGCGGACACGGTGCAAAATTACGAAACCAAATCCGAGAGCGGCACGGGATTCGTTTTTAAAAAATATGAACCGGACGAAATGGTCAAAACCATCGAGCGCGCGATCAAAGCCTTTCTTGACAAAAAGCGGTGGACGAAGCTGATGAAAAATGCCATGAAGCAGGATTACTCCTGGGAAGCGGCGGCGGAGAAATACACAAAATTGTACGCCCGTTTGGCGGCGCGGGGAAGGAAATAAGTTAATCCGGGAAAAACCGTTTCTTGATATTCTGTACAAATTTAGCGATCTAAAAGGTCTTTGAAATTCCAAATCTCAAATAACAAATTCCAAACAAATTTCATTTGACGAACAATCAACAAATGCAAAGTGGTCGAAATTCGCCTGTCTCAACCACGAACAAGATGTTTCCTGACTGAACAGATCAAAATTGACGGGTGGACGAAGTTTTGCCATTTCGGGGCTATTTTCTGAATAATTTATGCGACAGACTGCGCTGGCGTTGTTCACGCGGTTGGCATAAAATTTGGTTATAAACTCAAGGGCATGGAAGGAATTCAAATATCACTTAGCAAAGTCGGCGCGCGCCGCGACATTGCGTTGTTTCGTGTCAAAGGCTATCTTGATACCCAAACCTGCGCGGAGATGCTGCGGGAAATGACCTCGGTGTTGAAACAGGGTATTTTCCACGTCATCGTCGACATGGGGCAGGTGAATTACGTCAGCTCCGCCGGCTGGGGTGTTTTTGTCGGCGAGATTAAAGGCATTCGCGAAAACGGCGGCGATCTCAAGCTCGTGCAAATGATGCCGGAAGTGTACGACGTTTTCGAGATGCTCGAATTCCATCACATTCTCGAATGCTACGAGAGTATCGA
>Ga0209172_10003483_pt1 | contig 23878 bp, 23 predicted proteins | sample LarsenN4metaG_FD_184113 | JGI IMG/M metagenome (GOLD analysis project Ga0209172, IMG submission 184113) | Hot spring sediment bacterial and archeal communities from British Columbia, Canada, to study Microbial Dark Matter (Phase II) - Larsen... ... | reverse complement strand
CTCCTCCTTTCAAGGGCAGGTAGAAATCCAGCGCCTCGATGGCGTCGAAATAACCGCAGCGGTCGCTTTCCCACCCTTCTTTCGCCATTTCCTTCTGAGTTTCAATTTGTGGCAGTGTACCACCATAGATTCGCAGGAATCGTTTCACTTCTTCTCTGCCGCCACGCAATGCTTCACGCAACGCTTTGATCTTGTTTCTGCGACCGGCCCACTCGCCCTTTTTGACGGCTGGCTTTTGAAAGTCATCCACGATTCTCTTGAAAGTTGACCAGGTGCGCCATTCTTTTTCGATGTCATTCATGAGAAGGGGGCGCATGTAGAGTTTGTCCCTTTGGTTGATCGTATACTCACGTGATCTAACTTCATCCAGCGGCCGCACCAAGCCAGTTACAGCAAAGTGCCAATCCAACGCTGTCAAATCGTAACCATTTTTGCTTTTATCTTTAATAAAATGTTTCGCCGAAGCGCACAAGGCATCCGCCAGTTCATAAGCGCGAGAGAAAGGATAGTGCGACTTGACAACCGCAATGCCGGCGCGTGCATGAGCTTTTTCTTCGTCGGCGAGTTGCTGGTTTGAGTATTCTGCAAGATACTTGGTCGCTATCGCCAGTCCCAAACGCCCCTCGCACACGAAGGTCACATCATCACCGCCAAACACGATGGGGCGGAAGGGAAGATGCCATTTCGGCTCGTCATCTTCTTCACGTTTAAAATAGGGAACGGGCACAAGATCAGCGATTTTTCGATCATTGGGCGCTTCTTCATCTGAGAGATTGTCGAACAGCATTTTTACTGTGTTGCGTAGGGCATTGGTGGCGGCTTGCTTGACGGAGTTGGAAAAGGCTCGCAGCGCAGTGATATAGTCAGCATTCTTTTCATTGTTGAGGTACTTGTCTCCGATTTTTTTTATGCGCTTTCCCATGCCGTTGCCATCGGTGTGAATGACAGCGAGATAAGTCGATTCGCCCTTTGTGCCGAAATGATCGAAATTATAAACAAAGTCAAATTTCTCGGGCAAAGGGGCATGAATTTTAAGTCTTTCGTGCCCTTTTTTTCTTGCCTTGAGTTTGGCTTTTACTTCTGAAGAAATAAGCGGCTTTCTTTCTCCAGGTGTTTCTGTATCGACACCAACGGCCGGTTTTCCGGTATATGCACATTCCGCTGTCACGCCCAAGCCCAGCAGTGGCACCGAGGGCTTGCGATCCAGCTTACGCTGTGCCAGCTCACGGATCAGCTCACGATGGCAAACCGAGAGTGCGTCTTGCTGCGGATCAAATTTTCTGCGCTTAATGACGAGCTGCAACCCTGGGGCCTCGAAGAGGGCTTTCTTGCTCAAGGCCTGTGTAAATTTTTGGGCCGAATCATCATCCGAGAATAAAATCAGCGCATTGCCGCCGCCGGTGAAAATCACTCTGACCTCCAGGCCATCTTGAGCATCTTTTGTCATGTCAAGTTCCACATCGTATTTACGGGAGTTCCATCGCGCATTATGATTAAACTCTCCGTCGTTCAACACCTCGACAACCCATTTGCTGGTTGCTTGCGCCACCAATTCCGAAGCGCCGATGTTTTGCGCCAATTGGTTGCTGCCAAAGATGTAATCCTGAATGCCGCTGGTTTCCACCAGCAACAATGATTGTGTGCTCATAAAGACTCCTGATTTGCAGTTTCAAACCATCCCTTCAAACTCTTGGAAAGATTCAATAAGTCGGTTCGACCGAATACGCGAATCTTGCCGTTGGCATCCCAGCTCTTTTCGACCTCTTTTTGAACATCCTTGGGATTTTCGACACAACACACCAGTGCCACACGAGCTTCGTCGCCGCCCAATTGCCGTGCTCGCACGTATGCTTGAAAAAGATGATTCTTGGTCTCGCCGTCCGCTCTCCTGCTGGCGATGCAAGAGATGGCAAAGAGCTGATAACCTCTCATCGCTGCCAAATCGAGCTGAAAATCGCCTTCTTCTTTATCCGAGCTGCTTTTTTTCTTTTTGCTATTCCGCAATGGGCGCAGATCTATGCCATAAGAATGTATGCCAATCTCGTCGATGATTTTTGAGAGTTCATCAAGCACATATTCCTCCAGCCATTCGCCGTCAAACCATTTTCGGCAACTGTTTATATCTTGCTGACCCAAATAGCTGGCAATGTTGGTAGGGCTATTGTTGAACTTTTCAAATGCTTCGATTACAGGCTTAAGGTTCGGATATTGCTCTCTGATTGGTAAAACAGTCAAATCACGTGTCCGCAACCATCCCCGGTCCCATTCCCTCCACTCTTTAATGCCCTCGATATTCGAATGCACTTGTGTCAACGGGCGATACAATTCGGAAAACTGTGGTTGAGTGCGCAGATTGTTCAAGTAATAGCCGTGCAATGCCACGATATCTTGTAGTGATAATCGCACCTTATCGCCCACATACGGAGATTGGGTTGGTTCATCACCATAACTGATGAACATTTTTAATGTCCGAGCATCGAGATAACTAAAGCAACAATTTTGAAATCTCTCTTTGAAGACGCGATAACTATGCACAGCCATCGGTTTGGTGCCGCCGGTATAATTCAGCCCAACCGATTTTTCAGGGGAGATATCATTGAGAATTTCGTTTTTCAATTTGTTTTCGATCGACCGCCCATTCGCCTCATCTATCTCACGAGCTGTCACATGAACACGAATTTCTCCGGCAATTATCTGTTCCTCGAGCAATTTTGCAATTTCGCTGGTTTGCTTGGTTTTTAACAAAAAGATTTGGCAATCATCTTTTGCCAATAACCGTGCAGCAACGAGGTTCGGCAGCGGATTTCCGCCCACGAGCAGAAAAAGATAGTCAGTCTTATACTTTTCGTTAATACTCTGACTTTCCATCGTGAATACCTGTGGTTGATCTTTCAAGTGCAAGAATGCGTGATGCAATAGAGGTTACGAGAATCGCTCAAATTATCGATTTATCTGCCAATTCTCCACTGCACCAATCAAATCATCATAATCAACATTGCCGAAACAAGCAAACCCAACAACCTTGCCACAACCTTGTCATTCCTCCACCCGAATCAGCCGGCCGTCGAGTTTGAGGCCATAGCATTTGCCATAGCGCCCGACAGCGCTAATCCGATAGAGTTCAAGAGTTTCCAGATTGGCAAGAGCAGTTTCCAGCTTGCGGTTGATCTTGCTGATGTATTGCAGCAGCCTCTCCAAAGTCAGGCCCTTGTCGCGTTGCAGGGAATCTTTAAAGCGCTTGAGCATGCCGGCGGCACCTTCGAGAACGCGATATTTCGCCAGCAGGTCATTCACGCTGGCGATGCGCAAAAAGGCGCTGCCCTCGGGCTTTTCAAAATACTGCTCATAGGCTTCGCGCGAAATGAATGGCGGCCGCTGTTGGCTGCGCTCGGCAAAGTGCCAATACAAACAAAACTCGATGGGCGGCAGCTCGATCTCCCTTCCGCCGATGCGCAGCAGCCGGCGTTTGGGAACCACTTGCAGCATGGGCGCGCGCGGCAGCGCGGCGATTTCGGCTTGCGTCCATTGCAACAGCTCGGCAAAAGAAGCGCGGCGCGCGAGAACTTCCACGGGCAAACGCTCGCGCAGGCGCACATACGGAATTTCGACCAGCTCGACTTTTACCTCGGCACTGTCAAACTCACGGCCATCGGGCAAGGGTAAAATTTGCGACATCGGCGCGGGATAATAAAAATCCGCATGATGCTCAGCCTCCGGCGGGGTGAGCAGCACGTGATAGAGCTTGTCCTGCTCGCGTCCCAGCATCTGTATCACCAGCGCCATGTAGGTGCTCATGGTCTTGCGGCCGCCGGCGAGGGAGCAGTGCACCGCGGTGTTCGCGTCGCTGGTTTTTTCCCACAGCACCCGCAAAATCAGCTCGAGAAAAGTTTCGCTGTCCCGGCGGCTGCGGATATCCGCCACCGGCAACAGGCCGTCCTGCGCCACGAGAATCTGCCCGGCGGAAAAGCGCACCCGGCCGCATGGCGCCGGATAGTCCTTTTGCATTTGGTAAAAACGTCCGTGCCGTCGATCGAGCAGCTTGTCGAGCGCTGCCTCTCTGCCCTCTTGTGTGGAGATCGCCCAAATTTCGGAAATGGGCACGCCCTGAACCACGCACAAGGCATACAGCGTCTCGGTCAAAATCTGCGGGGTGCGACCGAGCAGGGCGATAAGGAGATGGCGCGCGTCAGATGGCATGTCGGATTCTGCTGCCGGATCATACAGAAAAAAAGTCTTGAATTTGCATTTCTTTCACGGCCGGTATGGTAACCGTAAAGAAATTCAACGGCTTTTTGTGGACAAAATCAAATCCCAAATCACCGCTTTCATCGAGATAAAGATACCACATACCCTATCCACCTCGGCGAACTCATGGTACAACCAATCGGAACGGCAAAAGCGTTCGGTAAAAAGGCAGGAAGCCGGGCGCTTTTGTCTTTGACGTTTCCCGAAGGGCAGGAACCTCAGCACATCGGGTCGACTCGGGAAACGGATGTGCTTATTATAGCAAGAAAAAGAAAAGAAATCAAGACTTTTGTTGAAGCGGCTGCGGTGGAAGCGGTTGTGAGAACCACATGGCAGCGCGCTTTCAAGCTTCAGCCGGCAATTTTCTGACCAGCAGAAAGTCCCGCCGGGCAATCACGGCGGAGGTTATCGCCGCTCCGCCGCGCTGTCGCCGCGCAGGCGCAGCATCAGCCGGTTGTCCTGTGACAACCAATTCGGCGTTTGCTGAATGCGGCCGTAGAGATCGAACACCACCCAGGTGCTGCGCTCGTTGGGGTGATAGGCCATGCGCGCTTGCTGGAAATTTCCTTGATTGAGCGCGATGGTTTTGGGATCAGGAATGTAAACGTTGGGGAATTTCAAAATCAGTCGCGGCGGATTGTCCACGAAGCTGGTGATATAATTGAGCCGGCCGTTGCCGACCACCGACACCGTCGAGTCGCCGACGATCTGAACGGTTTGAATCTTCGAGCCTTCCGGCACCACCGGCTGGTTGTCGCCGGTGTAAAGATAAAACTCGACGCGGCGGTTGCGGAAGCGCGAGGGCTCGGTGTTGTTGTCGGTCAGCGGTTTCCATTCGCCGTAAGGCACGGGCATGAAAAAGCGGTTGCTGCCGATGCCGTGGCGGGTGAGAAAATCCATGACGCTGTTCATGCGGGCCTCGGAGAGCTTCATGTTGTATTCGTCGGTGCCGATGTTGTCGGTGTGGCCGGAAATCCAAACCTTCGCTTCCGGATAGGTGTCCAAAATCTCCTTGACTTTGAACATCGTCGGATACTCGGTGGCGCGGATGACGGATTTGTCAAAATCGAAATTGATGCGCAGGGTCATCAAAACGTTGCCCTTTTCCTCGGGCCTCACTTCGATTTTGCCCTCGCTGGATTCGGCGATCTTTTTGGCTTTTTCCAAACGCGCGGTCATTTCGGCCTCGAGGGCTTTCAGGCGTTTCTCCGTTTCTTCCGAGGCGAGCCGCGCTTCTTCGGCGGCCTGGCGGGATTTCTCGGCATCTTCGAGAGTTTGCTGCGCATTCAACCGCGCCAACTCCGCGGCTTCCAATTCCTTCGCCATCATTTCGCGCATGTCGGCAAACTGGCCTCGATCGGTTTGCACTTTGCCGAAATTAAACGAAAGCGAAAAGCGGTGCGCCTGCGAGTCAAAGGCGTTCATCGGGCTGTAAGCATAGTCCAGCTCGGTTTTGGAGCCGCCCAGCCATTCCATCGGGATGATCACGCCGAAGCCGGCGCCCCAGCGCGACAGCTCGGTGTCGTGAAACTTGTAGCCGCCGCGTACGGCAAACACCTCTGCGCAGTTCGGCGCCGGAATACACGCGGACTTTTTTGTCGGCGCGGTCGAGCACTTTCGCGACATCCGTGCCGATATTCAGTTTGTGCTTGCGGTCGCCTTCGGGATTAAGCGGGCCGAAGGGCAGCCGCAGGGCCGCGCCGCCGCGAACGGTTTCCGGCAGCAGGGAAGATTGATTGACGAATTGAATTTTGCTGACGGTGAAATTTTGCAGGGTGGCGCCGAAGTTCACGTGCTTGAGAACGAACAACATGCCGACGTCGATGCCGGTGGCGCTGGCCGAAACGCCGCCGAGATCCTGGCGGATGAATTTGACGCCGGCGCCGAAGGTGAGCTTGTTGTTCAAAAACGGCAGGGGCCGGCCGTAGCCGAAGGAGAGCACGAGATCGTTGCTGGTGGTGATGCCGCCGGTTTGCTGGAAGTCGCTGTTCAAATCGGTGATCTCACCTTCGTTGAAATAGGTCAAATTGAAGCCGAGCACGCCGAGGCGGGAAGGCAACGGGAGCGCTCCCTCCAGCGCTCCCTGCTGTGTGTCATCGATCCATTTATGAAAATGCAGCGAGAAAATGGTGTGCTGCAAATTGCCGAGGCCGCCGACGTTGTAGCGCATGACGTTGACGTCGTTGGCCAGCGCGGTGAAGGCTTCGCCCATGGCGACCTGGCGGGCGTACGGGCTGATGGAGAGAAACGGCGCGCCGTATTTGCCGAGGCCGCCCTGCGCAAAAGCCCCGCCCAGCGGGGCGGAAAACATTCCTGTGATGATCACAAAATTGAAAATATATCGTGGAGAATTTTTCATGGTTTTCGTCCTTGCAGCTCCGATCTCAAATCAACGCAAAATTAAAGACAAAATAATTTGACTGTGTCCGCAGGCTACGCCCGCAGGATGGCAAATGAGTGACACAATTATTTTGTCTCGGAATGATTTTGTCCTCATTTCATTGCACGATCACGAATTTTCGCATGGCGGTGGCGACTTGGGTGGTTCCGGTTCCGCTGTCGGTGAAGCGCAAATAAATTTTCGCCCAGTAAGTGCCGGAGGTGACGGCTGCGCCGGCGTCGGTGCGAAAATTCCACCAAAAATTTCCTTTCTGCGTGGCGGCGGCGCGGCCGCGTGAAATCAAGCTCCGGAAGGGGAGGTCGGCGCCCTCCAACATGCGAATCCGCTCGCCGGCGATGTTGTAAATTTCAATGCGCTCGATGAGAACGTCGCCGGTGTTGGCCACAACGCCGAGCCGCAAGCCGTCGGTGGCGTGTTGTTTGGCGTTATAGGGATTGGGCGCGACAAAGAAATCGAAGGCCTTGCTGCCGACCAAAGCAAATAAATTCGGCTCTTCAAGCGTGGGCCGCACCTGCACCACCTCCTGCAGCTTGGTGTCGTCGAGATCGAGAAATTCCGCGCGTACCTGATCGCCGCCGCTGACTTGCAGCTTGCCGTCGTTGTCAATGCTGGCGCCTTTGATAATCGGGATGCCGACACGGCTGCGAAATTCGCCGGTATCAAATACTTTGGTGGTAGCGTTGGCGACTTCATACAAAGTCAAATTTTCGGTATCGGTGTTCAGCGTATTCAGAAACTTCACGACGACGGAATCGCGGGCCGGCGAAAAATCGCGGTCGGTCTCGCCGGTGACATGCACGAACAGCGAATCGCCCACTGAAACGGTGTCGAGTTTGGCGCCGCCTCGATTTTCAATTCGAAGCGTCCCTTTGACGTTTTGAATCAGCAACACCCGCGCCGTGCTCACATCGGTCGGGTCGGTGGGATCGACGTAACGCACCGCCAACGTATCGCGGGTGGACTTGCCTTCCAAAACGTTGAGCCGGCTCGGCGGCGCGCTCGTCATCACCGCCGGATATCCGGGACTGAGAATGAACAGTCCGGTAGGCTGCTCGATAAGCTGCACGATTTGCTGGTCCCCGCTGCGCACAGCGCGAACTTGCAGGTTGACGGCGTCTTCGATCGGCAGCAGATTCAAATCCTCAAGCGCGAGAAAAACCGTGCCGATGTTGAGCGGCGGATTGTCTTCAACGCTGGGTACGCGATAATAATTCACGGCCCGGCCGCTGGGATCGGTGAACTTCAAGCTCGAAGCCGTGGATTTCGTGTTTTCCCAGTCCAACTGCCAGTCGTTCAGCTTGGGGGTGATCGCAGAGTTGTTGGTTTTCAGCACCGCTTGCAGCCGCACTGCTTGTCTTCGGCGCAGCAGGTCGACCAGCGTCAAATCAAACTGGCTCAACCCCGTCGTGCTGCTCAGCGGCTGGCTGAATAAATTGCTTTGGTTGGCTTCGTCGCGGATGTTCACCGTGATCTGAACCTGCGTGCGCTGCTGCGGATCAGCCGGCAAGACACTGTTGACGATCAGCTTCCTCCAGCTTGTGATAATCAGTTTCATCGAGTCGCGGATCGCCGTCGAGGTGATCGTGCCGGCGGTGTTGGTGTCAAAATAATGCGCGGAAATTTTCACCCGGCGCAGCACCGGCGTCAGCAGCGGATCGCTTTTCCTCTGGGCATTGTCGTCGTTGTTCAAAAAGGCTCGATATTGAATGAAGCGATGGCTATCGTGCACCGGATTGATGGCGGTTGCAGGTCCGGTGTAAAAGTCCGTGGTGTCTTTCGGGCCGTACCATTTGGCGTTGGCCAGCTCGGTGATGACATTGGCCGAGCGCAATTGCAGCCGCAGTCGCGTGCCGGCCGGAACATCGAGCGCCGCGCGCGGGAAGCTCAGGCTGTCGTAATCCACCGACGTGGAAAAATCAAAATTGTCTTGTTTCGATAAAAACACTTCGTTGGCATAAGCCAGGCGCAGCGGCAGCGCATTTTGGCTGACCGGCAGATTGGCGGCAATCACCAGGGTCTTATTCCGGTCGGACACATTTTCAACGATGCGGTTGGCAGCGCGCAAATCCTGCAGCGGATGCGCAAACGTGTAAATGATTCTCATCTGCCGATTGACTTCGAGGAGACGCCTGTTGCCGGCGTCGCAGATGAGCACATTGCCGTCCGGCAGCGCATTGGCGTCGGTCGGGCTGTTCAGCCTATCGCCGCCGGAACCCACCTGGCCCACGCCGAATTGCCAGCGGTTTTCCTTGGTGGCGCGATCCACCATCAACACGCGATGGTTGTTTTTGTCGGTGATCACAAACAGCCCGGTCGAGGGATCGACTTCGACGTCCACCGGCAGATTGAGCGAGAGATTATCGTTCGGCGCTTTGCTGAACTCCCAAACCACGGCCCGGCTTTTAAGATCGACCACCATCAGGCGATTGCGGCCGGTGTCGCAGATCAAAACCTCCCGGCCGTTGGTGAGCGGCACGGCGTCCGAGGGCGTCGAGAGCTGATTGGCGCCACTTAAAACCGTATTGTCGATGCGCCAGTCAATCGTTTTCAACGTCCAATCGACTTGAATAATCGCGTTGGCGCCCTGGTCGGTGATGATGATTTTAAATTTTCCGGTTGAATCCGGATAGGCAAGCGCCGCCACGGGTTTGTCCAGCACGCCCAACCCGCCGAAGGAATTTTCCACGCCGCCCGGCGCGGAAGAGTTGATCAGATAAATCTTGCGGCTGGGCGGGTCGGTAATGAGATAAAAATCCTGCAGCGCCGGCGAGGCCTCGAGCGCTTCGGGAATTTTTGAAATATCGCTCGGCGACACCAGGGGCGGCGCGGCGCTGGGATAGCGCCAGTCGATGCCGGAAACCACAAAGGTGTCCGGATCGGTAATCGCCGTGGGAATCGCCACCAAAGTCACCACGGTGTCGGTGAGCGCCACGTTTTGCGTCGCGGCCGGATCGAAGCGCTCAAAACGTGGGAAGCCGTCGCGATATTTGCCTTGGCCGAGCGTTTGGGCGGTGGCTTGGGTATACGATAGGCAGACGGTTGTAAGCAGCAGAGGGGCAAAAAAACGACTGTGCGGAAAATGCGTGGAGGTAAATCCTTTACGCATACGAGACTCATCCCTTTAGTCGAATTGTGGGCCGGCCCGCGGCCAGACTTTATTTCGCGCGCAGGTCGGTGTGAATGATTATACAATGACATTATATTAAATTTTTTCAAAAAGTCAATAAGTTTTTAAATAAAAAACCGCCATCAATCTTGCGACCGATGGCGGTTTTTTCGGTTTTGCTGCATGTTTCACCTCTTCTCGGTGATGCGCGCCGCCTTTCCTCTTAATTCCCGCAAATAAAACAGGCGCGCGCGGCGGACTTTGCCTCGGCGCAGGTGATCGATTTTCTCGATGTTGGGCGAGTGCAGCGGGAAAATGCGCTCGACGCCGATGCCGTCGGAAATCTTGCGCACGGTGAACGTCTCGCCGATGCCGCTGCCGCGGCGCTGCAGCACCACGCCCTCGAAAACCTGTGTGCGTTCCTTGTCGCCTTCCACCACTTTGCAGTGAACGGCAACCGTATCGCCCGGCCTAAAGTCGGGCAGATTGTTCTTGAGTTGACTGGCCGTCAAAGCCTCTAGCCGGTTCATGGTTTATTCCTCCTTGCGTTCAAGTAACATTAAATCGTCAAATTAAAATCTTTTATGATTCCAACAAATCTTTCCGCCGCTCGCGCGTTCTGCTTTCTGCCTGCTCGCGGCGCCATTGCGCGATTTTTGCATGATGCCCGGAGAGCAGAACCTCCGGCACGCGCCAGCCGCGAAATTCCTCCGGCCGCGTGTAATGCGGATAATCCAACAACCCGGCTTGAAACGAATCGCCGGTGGCCGAATCCAAATCCCCGAGCACGCCGGGCAGCAGGCGCACCACCGCATCGATCACCACCAGCGTCGGCAGCTCGCCGCCGGTCACGACGTAATCGCCGATCGAAATTTCCTCCGTCGCCAGATGTTGGTGCACGCGCTCATCAACGCCCTTGTAATGCCCGCAGAGAAAGATCAACGCCCGTTCCTGCGCCAGCGCCTTGGCTTTGTGCTGCGAAAACGTCTCGCCCTGCGGCGACATCAGAATGACGCGGGCGCCGGCAAGCTCGTCCTGGCGGCGAAGGTGCTCGACGCAGGCAAAAAACGGCTCCGGCTTCATAATCATGCCCGGCCCGCCGCCGTAAGGGTAATCGTCGACGCTGCGATGCTTGTCCGTCGTGTAATCGCGCAGATCGTGCACGCAAAATTCGACGGCGCCGCTTTGGCCCGCCCGTTTCATCATGCTCTCGCCGAGCGGGCTTTCAAAGAACTTGGGAAAAGCGGTGACGATATGAATTTGCATCTTGGCGACATTAATTTATTTTATCTCCCTCCCTACCCGCGTTTTATTCCTCGACCAATAAATGTACAGCGGCTTCCCTAAAAGCATCGCATAGAGCAAAATCGCTTTGTTGGGTTGGCGATTGTAGAGCTGCCCCGTGCCGGGCAGAAATAATGAGAGCAGTACGGCAATGAGTGGATTTCGTTTCGCCATTTTTCATTCTCACGCAGTTTGCGTTTAAATCTTTAATTTCGCATCATTCAGACAGAAGCAACTTCTAACAGCGTAAATCTTCATCCTTCTTCATCCAACAACCCCGGAATGGGATTGATGATGACGCGCCGGTTCGGCAAATCGACTTTTTGCACCACCGCGTCGATGGCCGGAATGAGTTTTTCCTCTTCGCCGTTGCGAATCACCCACACATCGTTGGCGGGATAGCGCGCCACCTCGACGATCTCACCGACCGGCGTGCCGCTCGTCGTAAAAACCGGCAGCCCGATGATTTCAAATTGATAAAACTGCCCCGCCGCCGCCGGCAGGCATTCTTCCCGCCCGATCATCATCTTCGCCCCGCGCACCAACTCCGCCTTATCGCGGTCATTCACGTCCTGAAACTTGATGAAAAAACCGTCGTTGGCGGTTTGCAGCCGCTCGATCACATACTCGCCGAGTTTCTGCGCTCCGCGTTGAAGCTGCACTTTCTGCAAACGGGAAAATTGTTCCATCTCGGCAACGGCGCGAACTTTCACCGTCCCGCGCAAGCCGTGTGACCGGACGATCTCGCCGATCATGACCAGTTGTGGCATTTTATGGCTCAAAACAAGAGATTATCGTCTCGCGATTTATTCGAGAATCTCCAGCACGGCCCGTTTGCCGGCTTTCGCCGAGGCCGCCGACAACAGCGTGCGAATCGACTTCGCCGTTTTGCCGTGCTTGCCGATGACCTTGCCCATGTCTCCTTGCCCGACCCGCAGTTCGTAGACGATCGTGCGCTCGCCATCGATCTCGTTGACCTGCACCTCGTTCGGCTTGTCGACGAGATGCTTGATAATGAACTCGAGGAAATCCTTCATAAGCAACCCTCCTTTGGGGTTCGTTCCGGAAAATTTGGCAAATAAACGCTCGTTTGAGAAATCGGAGTCCCAGTCAATTTATTCCGAGTTCCACCAATCAAACACACCAGAGGATATGTTCAACAACCAAACTTTTTGCCAACTTTCAGCCCCGCGTTTTCCATCATCCAAACCCGTTTTTCCAAAATCGAAAAACGCTTCGCGGCCAAACCAGTCGTTCGGCGACTGCCGCTGCGATCCCGTCAACAGAACTTTTCCCGGTGGGCTACGCCCGAAAAGAGTTGCTAAAGATCAAGCCGCTGGCGCCGCTTCCGCGCTTGCCGCTTCGCCTTCGGGCTTGGCGGTTTCTGCAGCTTTCTTGGCCTTGCGTTGCTGCTTCTTTTGTTCGCGTCGCGCCTCCTGGCGTTTTTGCTTTTCCGCCTGCAGCGCTTCCCACTTTTGCATTTCTTCGCCGATTTTGGCCTCGTCCAGGCCGAGTTTCTGCAAATGCCAGCGCATCATGATGCCCTGCCGGCGAAACAGGCTGTGCACCGTGTCCGACGGCTTGGCGCCCTGCGAAAGCCAATAAAAAGCGCGCGCGCTATTGATCGTAACCGCGGCCGGCTCGGTCCGTGGATTATAGGTGCCGAGATTTTCGAGATATTTTCCGTCACGGGCCACGCGCGAATCAATCGCGACGACGCGATAGAACGGTTGTTTCTTTTTGCCCATGCGGCGAAGACGAAGATGTACTGCCAAAACGACTCCTTTCGATTCAATAATTTTTAGTTCGCAATTATTTTGTCATTCTGAAAGACTGCGTCCGTAAGAATCTTTTTTGTATTTGGCATTCGTGTTAATTTAAAAAAGATTCCGGCGGAATGACATTTTAAAACGGCATCATCGGCAGGCCCCGACGCCCTTTGCGTCCGGCCTGCTTCAACATCTTGCGCATCATTTCATATTGCTTGAGCAGGCGATTGATCTCCTGCACCGAAGTGCCGCTGCCCTTGGCAATTCGCAGGCGCCGGCTGCCGTTGATGATATTCGGCCGGCGGCGTTCTTCCGGCGTCATCGAGAGAATGATCGCCTCGATCGCCACCAAACCTCTTTCATCCACCGCCGCATCCTGCGGAATCTTTCCGCCCAGGCCGGGAATCATATTGATCAACTGGCTGAGCGGACCCATCTTTTTCAAGCTCTGCAACTGATCGTAAAAATCTTCCAGCGAGAAATCAGCCTGGCGCAGCTTTTTCTCAAGCTCGCGGGCTTTTTGCATGTCAACAGCTTCCGTCGCTTTTTCGACGAGCGTGACAACGTCGCCCATGCCCAAAATCCGCGAGGCCATGCGCTCGGGATGAAATTTTTCCAGCGCCTCGACTTTCTCGCCGGTGCCGATGAATTTGATCGGCTTGCCGGTCACGGCTTTGATCGACAGCGCCGCGCCGCCGCGCGCATCGCCGTCCATCTTGGTCAGCACGACGCCGCTGAAATCCAACCGTTGCAAAAAAGCCTGCGCCGTATTCACCGCGTCCTGTCCCGTCATGCCGTCGGCGACGAACAAAATCTCATGCGGCTTCGTTGCGTGCTTGATCGCTTCCAGTTCTTGCATCAGCTCGTCATTGACGTGCAAACGGCCGGCAGTGTCGAGAATGACGGTGTCCAGCGTGCGTTGCCGCGCTTCGCCAATCGAAGCCCGGCAAACCTCGAGCGGCGTCGAATTGGCTTGCGAGAAAAATTCCGCGCCCGCCGCCTGTGAAACCACGCGAAGCTGCTCGACAGCGGCCGGTCGCTGCAAATCCGCGGCGACGAGCATGGCGCGTCGATTTCGCGATTTCAAAAATTTTGCCAGCTTGCCGCAGAACGTGGTTTTGCCTGAGCCTTGCAAGCCGACGACCATGATCACTGTCGGCGGCAGATTGGCTTCGCGCAGCGGCGCATCGCTTCCGCCGAGCAGCAGCGCCAGCTCGTCGTGAATGATTTTGATGACCTGCTGTCCCGGGGTAATGCTCTTGAGCACGTCGGCGCCGATGGCTTTGGCTTCCACCGCGGCGATAAACTCCTTCGCCACTTTGAAATTGACGTCGGCCTCCAAGAGCACGCGCCGAACTTCTCGCATGGTTTCGCCAATGTTTTCTGGCGAGAGCTTGCCGTGCCCTTTTAGCTTCCGGAAGATGTTTTCAAATCGGCTGGTGAGTTCCTGAAACATGTCCGATAACAATCAGAGTAGCCCCCGCCCCTTGTGGGCGGCTATCGCAGATGTAAAATCCGCTTGATCAACAGTGCCCCACCAGGGGGCAGGACTACAAATTCAAAGCGACAAAAAATTATCCGCCTGAAGCGGATTTTTGTTAATCAGCAAACCTTTTCGAGGTTGCTCCCAAGCAGGTAAATTTAGCAAAAATTTGGCCATGATGCAAGCTAAAATTTTACTCTTTCGCTTCTTTCCAATCCCGGCAAAACTGCACCAACAGCCGCACGCCGTAACCGCTGCCGCCTTTCGGCACGAGCGGCTTGTCTTCTTTCGGATGCGCCATCGCGGCGATGTCAAGATGCGCCCACTTATAGCCTTCCGCAAACGTGGCGAGAAACGCTGCGCCCTTGCTCGAGCCGCCGCCGCTCGGCTTCGAGGCGATGTTGCGAATGTCGGCGACGTCGCTTTTCATGTAATCAAAAAATTCCTGGAACAGCGGCAGTTCCCAAACCCGTTCGCCGGTGCGCTCCGCGGCTTTTTTAATGCGCGTCATCAAATCCTGATCATTCCCGAAAAGTCCGGCCGCGGTTTCGCCGAGCGCAACGTAAATCGCGCCGGTCAAGGTCGCGAGATCGATCACCGCTTTCGGTTTGTAGCGATGCGCAAACGCCAGCGCATCGGCCAAAATCAACCGGCCTTCGGCGTCGGTATCCGCGACTTCGATGGTTTTGCCGTTGCACGCGCGTACGATGTCGCCCGGGCGCTGCGCCGAGCCGCTCGGCATGTTTTCCGCCAGCGGCATGAGACCGACGAGATGCAGCGGCGCTTGCAATTCCGCCAACGCGCACATCGTTGCCAGCACCACGGCGGCGCCGGACATGTCGAATTTCATCAAATCCAAATCATCCGCGGGTTTGATGGAAATGCCGCCGGTGTCGAAAGTAATGCCCTTGCCGACGAGAACGATCGGACCGTTTTCATGGCGGGAATTTTTGGCGGGATGATATTCGAGCGCGACGAAACGCGGCGGGTTCACGCTCCCCTGCCCGACGCCGAGCAGCGCGCCCATGCCCAATTCGCGCATGCCCTTTTCGTCGTAAATTTGGCAAGAGATTTTTTGCGTGGCCGCGTTTTCAGCCGCAATCTCCGCGAGCCGGCTCGGCGTCAAATCATTCGACGGCGTATTCTGCAAATCGCGGCCGAAGCACGTCCATTTCCCGATGATTTGCCCAACACGCGCGCCGGCTTTGGCTTCCGCCGCCTGCCGCTCGTCGCTGATCAGCAGCGTGGCGCCGCGCAGGGGTTTTTCCTTGTCCGGGATTTTTGATTTGTATTTCAAAAACCGATAATTCGCCAGCAGCAGCGCTTCGGCAGTCAATTGCGCCGCCAGACGATAACCGAACTTTTCAACGAGAGGCCCTTCCAGCCAGAGATGCAACTGTTCGAGAGCCAGCTTGCGTGCCGCGAGCACGGCGTGGCCGATGGCGGATTGCGCGGTGTGCCGGCTTTCATTCTCGTTAAGCTTTTTGTTGTTCCACTCGCCCAGCCCGACGAGCAAAAGACGCTCGGCCCCGATCGCGTCCGGATAAAGCCACGCGGTCTCTTCCAATTTGCCGGTAAAATCTTTTTGGCGATACAGCCGCGAAATGAGCGGTGAGAAAATCGATTTGGTGTTGAAACTGGCTGTCTCTTGCGGCAGAAACAACGCCACTGCCGGACACTTCTCCGTCTCCAGCTTGCCAATGCTGATCTGAATTTCCATGGTTGCCTCGCACGATGAGTGTTCAAGGATGAAAATGCTTTTGCCAATCCTGGTGTGAATAAAGTTGCAGCCCCGATGACTGATAATGATTTTAAATCAAACTGTTGGCGGCCTCATGCTCCGATAAAAATAATCGCATGAACAATTTGTTTTTTTCCGTAAACGACATGTCTGGGACTACTGAAAATTTCCCTCCTGGTGTGCTATCACATCCTCCTCAATATATAAGACACGAAAATCATGTCAAGACTCACAAGTTTATTTCAACAAGCGAACAAAATCTGCTTGTTCAAAATGATGATCGGTGGTCAAGGCTTCGATCATGCCTCGTTGTTGCATAAGAACAAAGCTTGAACAATCTACCAGGCTCCATTCTTTGTCGAGACGATTCTTGAGTAATTTCCAAGCTTCTTTATCCAAAGTGGAGTCAATCTGAACGATTTCAACCCATGACGCGGCTTTGATGGTTTCGATGGTTTTAATTTGTTGCGGACGCGGTACCCGCAGCGGGCTAGTAAACAACGCCACCAATTCAAGAATAACATAGTTTGTGGTAATAACACGCGTACCCTCCACTTGCCACTGCTGCATCGAGGTTTTAGCTAAATCATGAAAGGGCTCGGTACGGACGAAAAAACTTGCCCAGCCAGAGGTGTCGGCAAAGATTTCAGCCATTAGTGCTCCCGTCTAATTCTCTCAGCAGCCCTTGTCCAATATATTCGTCATGTTTCTCACTTACATCGGTGACGCCAGACTCGAAAATTCCAGCCAATTGCAAAAGTGGATCACCAGTTAATGACTTGACAGCGTTTGTCAGCCATTGCAGCACTACTCTTTCCGGTGTTAGACCAACTTGTTGAGCTTTTTTAATCAGCGGTTGGTAAACCTCTTCAGGCACTTCTAATATGAGAGTATGTTCCATAGGAATGGCCTTTCTGTTAATGGTCTAATATTAAAAACATACAAAATTCCCAATTTATTGCCAATAAAAATTTTTGTGATGGCAGATGGTTTCGTGGCGAGAAAAAAGGAAGGCGGGCCACTCCAGGTTGGGTATGACGACCTTTCAAATTTTGCAAAACCCACTTACCCGAGTCTGGCCACACAGACAGGCCGTCTGTGTCACATCAACGACCGCGCCAGCGCTTGAAACTTATCCATCCACTGGCCGGGGAAGACGCCCAAGTTCAGCGTGCCGAAAATGGCGATGACGAGCGCAATGCCGACGGCGGGCAGCGGCGTGATCGGCATTTTTTCGCCTTCCGGCGCTTGCATGAACATGACGACGACGATGCCGAGATAATAATACAAGCTGATCATCGAATTGATAACGCCAAGAATGACGAGCCATAGGTAACCGGCTTGCACCGCGCTGCTGAAGACATAAAACTTGGCGAGAAATCCGGCGGTTGGGGGAATGCCGGAAAGCGAAAACATGAAAATCGCCATCGCCACGGCGGCAAAAGGCCGACGATACGCCAGGCCGCGATATTCGGAAATACTCACGTATTCTTGTTCGGATTTCGCGAGGAAAGATACGACTCCAAACGCGCCGGCATTCATGAAGGTGTAGCTCAACAAATAAAAGAGAATGCCGGCGTAGCCGGTTTCGTTGTTGGCAATCGCGCCAATGAGAATATAACCGGCATGGGCAATCGACGAGTAGGCCAGCATGCGCTTGATGTTGTCCTGGCGCAGCGCGATGATATTGCCAATCGTCATCGTGGCAACAGCAATCACCCAAAAGATTTGCTGCCACCAGGCCTCGGTCATAATATCCGCCGCGAGCAGCAAACGCAGCAAGGCCGCGAATCCCGCGGCTTTCGAGCCGGTGGCCATGAAAGCCGAAATCGGTGTCGGCGCGCCCTGGTACACATCCGGCGCCCAGGTGTGAAACGGCGCCAGCGCAATTTTAAAACCGAAGCCGATGACCATTAAAACAACGCCAATCGTGAAAAAATCTTGTCCGCTCGCGTCGCTATGCTGCGCCAGGCGTCCGGCAATCGCGGTGAGACTGGCGCTGCCCACACTGCCGTAAATCAAGGCGATGCCATAGAGCAAAAACCCGCTGGCGAAGGCGCCGAGCAAAAAGTATTTGAATGACGATTCCAGTGCCTTCGGATCGTCGCGGCGAAAACCGGCGAGGATATATAACGATACCGAAAGCGTTTCGAGGCCGAGAAACAAGGTCAACAAATGTGCGCTGGAGGCCATCAACATCATGCCAACTGCCGCAAAAATGATCAGCGCGAAATATTCGCTGTAGAGCAGATATTTTCCTTCGAGCGTATTCATCGAAAGCAACAGCGTCAAGGCGGCGGCGATGATGAAGAGACATTGAAAGCCGACGGCAAACTTGTCGACGCTGATCATGCCGTAAAAAGCCGTCGCCGGCTCAAGGGCCCAATGCTGGGTCGACAAAAGCAGCGCGCTGGCGAAGCCAATAAGCGCGATCGCGAGCAGCGTTTCGCGGTACATGCGCGGGAAAATCAGGCCGAGAATCAAAACCGTAAAGCCGAGAATCGTCAAAATAAGCTCGGGAGCAAGCAGATAAAAATCTTGGAAAGTGATCATGAAAAAAATGGACAATATGAAAGTCATTTTGGAAGAATCTTTTTTCTCTACAGCACGGGGCTTAAATTGTAAAAAGATTCCTGCGGAATGACATGGGGTGAGTGAGTTTTACTTTTTCGCTACCTCGGTTTCGTATAGTTGTTTATCGGGTTCTTCCGCGAGATCGACCGGCGCCAGAGCCGGGGCTTGTTGGACGCGTTCGGCGCGGTATTGCGCGGTGCGAATCAAGTGATCGACCGATTTTTCCATTTTATTCAAAAACGGTTGCGGCCACACGCCGATCAGAATGATCATCGCCACGACGGGAACGAGAACGGCGATTTCACGCTTGGAAAGATCGGCGAGATTTTGATTCTCCTCTTTCTCTAATTTGCCGAACATGACGCGCTGGAACATGCGGAGCATGTAAACGGCCGCGAAAATGACGCCGGAAGTGGCGATCACCGCATACCATTTATTTGTCAAAAACGTCCCCAACAGCACTAAAAATTCGCCGACAAAGCCGTTGAGTCCCGGCAAACCGATGGAGGACAGCGTCACGATCATAAAAAATGCCGTGAAGATGGGAATCTTTCTGGCCAGACCGCCGAAGTCTTCGATCATGCGCGTGTGGCGGCGCTCGTAAATCATGCCGACAATCAAAAAAAGCGCGCCGGTGGAAAGCCCGTGATTGACCATTTGCAGCAGCCCGCCTTGCAAACCCTGATGCGTGAGCGTGAAAATGCCGAGCATCACGAAGCCGAGATGGCTTACCGACGAATACGCCACGAGTTTTTTGAGGTCGGGCTGCACCATCGAAACCCACGCGCCGTAGATGATGCCGATGATGGCGAGAATCGAAATCAGCGGCGTGAATTGCAGCGCGGCGTTGGGGAAAAGCGGCAGGCAGAAACGCAGAAAACCGTACGTGCCCATTTTCAGCAACACGCCGGCGAGAATAACCGAACCGGCAGTCGGCGCTTCGACGTGCGCATCCGGCAGCCAGGTGTGAAACGGAAACATCGGCACTTTGATGGCGAACGACAAGCCGAACGCGAGAAAGAGCCAGATTTGATAATTTTCCGGAAACAGCAAGTCGCGAATCTGCACCAAATCAAACGTCAACATGCCGGTGACTTTGCCGTAATAAAAATAAATGAACAGAATCGCGACCAGCATCAACAGGCTGCCAACCATCGTGTAGATAAAAAATTTCAACGCAGCGTAGATGCGGCGCGGCCCGCCCCACACGCCGATGATGAAATACATCGGGATGAGCATCGCCTCCCAGAAGAGGTAAAAGAGCAGCAAGTCGAGGCTGGCGAACACGCCCATCATGCCGGTTTCGAGCAACAGCATCGAAATCAAATAACCTTTGACGCTTTTTTTGATGTCGTGCCAGGAAGCGAGAAAGATCAACGGCATCAGGAACGCCGTGAGCAAGATCATCAATAAACTCAAGCCATCGATGCCAAGGTGATAAGTCGCTTGAAAAGCCGGAATCCATTCGTATTTCTCTTCGAATTGAAAAGCCGTGCGCGAAGAGTCAAAGCCAAAGTATAGCGGCAGGCTAAATACAAATACAACGAGGCTCACCACGAGCGCGATCGTGCGCAGCAGCTTGGCGCGGTCGGTAGGAATTAAGCTGATCAGCAGCGCGCCGGCGGTCGGGGCGAGGATAAGGATAGAGAGTAGAGGAAAACTTTGATTTTCAAACATATTGAAATGTGTTTGCAGTGTGAATTTTTAAAAGTTTTTACGCCTAGCTATTTTTTAGATTCCAACGTTAATCCTACTGTAAATAAAAATCCTGAGTTAAAAGGGAAAATATCCTGGCTGCCGCCCAACAATGCATTGTAACGGCTGTTAATTTGCAGGGCGAATGTTTCATAAACACGCACTATATAAATGAGCCCGGGACTCAAATTCACTCTCACTTTAGGAAGATTGCAAAAAGGCGTATCACAGTGATCAAAGCCGCTGATCAATTTTGATGAAAAGAACGAAAGGCCGCCGGAGAAATCTAACAAGAAAAACGATGGATTGCTTTGATAAAGTTTGTATTGATAACTCAAGAGAAGCGAACTCATTTTCCAGCGCATGCCGCTGCGTAACGCGTCGTTTTCCTTTTGGGGATTAACCGGGTTGCTTTTCGCTGATTGTAAATAAAGCTTAATTCCAAAACGCGAACGGTTTTCGAGTTCAAGAAACGTTCTAAAATACAATCCGAATAAATAGGCCGGTTTTCGTTTAGTCGTCCACCTTGAAGTAGATGAACCTTGCGATAGGTTCATGGCATTCGTGCTGATACCGCTATAATAGCCAAGGTTGAAATCAAACGCCTGCGCCAAGCTTTGAGGTACACGAAAACCAAATACAACACATATTACGATGGCGGCAAAATGCGCAAACCGTATCATCTACCCTCCGAAGATCAGCATTTGTCTATCTCGTTAGCAAATACCCCAAAATAATAATTAATCCCAACACCAACGTGACCGCATAATTCTGCACAATCCTCGTTTGCCAGCGGCGCAGCCCGGCAGCGAGGCCGCCGAAAAGTTTTGGCGAGCCGTCAATGATCTTCACATCAAAAGTTTTCCAGATCATGCCGTCTCGAACTGCAGAACACGCAATTTTTCCGATTTGACGCGAGTGCTCAACGCCAGAATCTCGATTCCCACAACTTTCCCCTTTTTATTAAAATCCAAAATGACGCCGGGTTGAACTTCTTCAGACTCGACAATGGCAGTCTCATCCAACCTAAAATAAAGCGCGTCGTTTTCTTTGTCAATTTTTAGTCTCATTTTTTCTTACCCGTTTTCTTTTGCAAGCGTCGATCAAAGAATACAGTCACTATTCGATGGGGTTGAACATCTGAATTAATAACCACACGCAATACGCGGCCCAAGTTCTCTTTGATTGCTTTTGTGTAGTGCATATTATTATCTTCACCTCGTCGCTTTTTGTCCGGCGTATTGATCGTTCGCCAAACCCATTCTTCAAGAATGTTTCGCTCACGAAGCATATCTTGGGCATGCAGCGAAAGTTTCACTTTGGATGGCGGCATAAAATATCCCTATCTCATCAACAAGTACCCAAGAATAACAATCACTCCCAACACCAGGGTGACGGCATAATTCTGTACAATCCCCGTTTGCCAGCGGCGCAGCACGGAGGCGAGGCCGCCGAAAAGTTTTGCCGAGCCGTTTACCGCGCCGTCGATGAGTTTCACGTCAAAAATCTTCCAGAAGAAATTTTCTGAGAGCCATAAAAGCGGGCGCACGAACAACGCGTCGTAAATCTCATCGACGTAGTATTTATGTTTCAGCAAATTGTACAGGCCGAACAATCGCGAGGCGACGCGATCAGCGGCGCCGGCTTTGGCGAGATAGATTTGATAGGCGATATAAATTCCAACCAACGCGACGCCGACGGAGAGCGCCATCAAGCCCAATTCCAAGCCGAAACTGCCTTCGTGCGCTCCTTCAGGCATCGCCGCGCCTGCGGGAATGAAGCGCGTGAAAACCGGATCAAGCCAAGGCTCGAATTGATTAAGATGCGGAATGCCGACGTAACCGCCAATGATCGAGAGCACGGCCAAAATCATCAACGGCACGGTCATGACTTTCGGCGACTCGTGCAGATGGTGCATGACGGCGGCGTCCATGCGCGGCGCGCCGTAAAACGTCATGAAGATCATGCGGAACATGTAAAACGCGGTGACGCCGGCGGCGATGAGCGCGATGACATAAAGCGCCGGCGAATGCAAAAACGTTTTCCAGAGAATTTCATCCTTGGAAAAAAATCCGGAGAAGGGAAAAATGCCGGCGATGGCTATGCCGCCCATCAGAAAAGTCCAGAACGTGGTCGGCGTATGTTTTTTCAAGCCGCCCATTTTCGTGATCTGCGTTTCGCCCGACAAGGCGTGCATGACACTGCCGGCGCCGAGAAAGAGCAGGGCTTTAAAAAAAGCGTGGGTGACCAAATGAAAAATGCCGGCGGTAAACGCGCCGACGCCGCAGGCGAGAAACATGTAGCCGAGCTGGCTCACGGTCGAATAGGCGAGCACTTTTTTGATGTCGGTGGCGGTGATCGCCATGGTTGCGGCAAATACTGCGGTGGCGAGGCCGACGATGGCGACGACTGCCATCGCGAGGGGCGCTTGCAAATAAATGATGCTGCAGCGCGCGACCATGTAGACGCCGGCGGTCACCATCGTGGCGGCGTGGATGAGCGCGGAAACCGGCGTCGGGCCGGCCATGGCGTCGGGCAGCCAAACATATAAAGGAAGCTGCGCGGATTTGCCGGTTGCGCCAATAAAAAGGAGAAGCGCAATCGCCGTGAATGTCGCGGTCGAAACTTGTGGCGTGGTGAGCGACTCGCCGGCTTTGGAAAAAACGGTTTCAAAATCGAGCGAGCCGAAGGTGGCGAAGATGAGAAAAATGCCGAGAAGAAATCCGAAATCCCCGATGCGATTGACGACAAAGGCTTTGGTGCCGGCGCCGGCGCAGGTGAGGCCGGTGCTTTCATCGAAGATGCGGTCGTAATAATATCCGATCAACAAATACGAGCAGAGGCCGACGCCCTCCCAGCCGACGAACATCAGCAGAAAGTTGTCGCCCATCACCAGCAGCAGCATGGCGAACGTGAACAGATTCAAAAAGGCAAAAAAGCGCGCGAACCCGCGCTCGCCGTGCATGTAGCCGATGGAGTAAACGTGAATCAGGAAGCCGACACCGGTGACGACCAGGACCATCGTCATGGAGAGCGTGTCAAGGCGGAAGGCGATGTCGATGCCGAGATTGCCGGTCGCCAGCCACTGATAAAGCGTTTGCGTCAATAGGCGCGACTCCGCGTGTTCGCGGAGCAATTCAACAAAAGACAATACGGCGACAATAAAACTCGCCAGCACCACGCCGGCGCCAATGACGCCAACGGCTTTTTCATTCAACTTGCGGCCAAGCAGGCCGTTGATCGCAAAGCCGAGAAGAGGAAAAAAAGGTATAAGCCAAAGATAGTTTTGCATTCTGGTAGCTGGTAGCTGGTAGCTCGTTTCTGGTAGCTGGTGAATAAACCAAGCAACCAGCCTACCATTTCATCAAATTGATTTCATCCACGAAGACGGTTTCCTTGACGCGGAAAATTGCGACGATGAGCGCGAGGCCGACGGCGACTTCGGCGGCGGCGACGACCATGACGAAGAAGACGAAAATTTGCCCTTCGAGATTTTTTAGATGCGCCGCAAAGGCCACAAAAGTCAAATTCACGGCATTGAGCATCAACTCGATGGACATGAAAATAACGATGGCGTTGC
>Ga0209172_10003480_pt1 | contig 23913 bp, 27 predicted proteins | sample LarsenN4metaG_FD_184113 | JGI IMG/M metagenome (GOLD analysis project Ga0209172, IMG submission 184113) | Hot spring sediment bacterial and archeal communities from British Columbia, Canada, to study Microbial Dark Matter (Phase II) - Larsen... ... | reverse complement strand
AACTTGCGCGCCGCTTCGCCGCTGACGGCCGCCCGGAGCGTTCCGTCGCCTTCATAGCGCTGACAGCCGAGGAGCAGGGCCTGCTCGGCGCGCTCTATTATTCGCAGCACCCCGTCTTCGCGCCGCGCGATACGGTCGCTGCCATCAACATGGACGGCATCAACAATCTCGGCCGCACCCGCGACATCGAGGTCGTGGGTTTCGGCAAAAGCGAGATGGACGATCTCATCACGCGCGCGGCGCAGGCGCAGGGACGGCGTGTTGAGCCGGATTCGGCGCCCGAAGCCGGCTACTTCTATCGCTCGGACCACCTCCACTTCGCCCAACTCGGCATTCCGGTGCTGTACACCTCGAACGGCATCGATCTGCTGGAAGGCGGCGTGGATCGCGGCAGGGCGCTCAACGACGCTTATGTCGCCAACAATTATCACAAGCCGTCCGACGAGGTGACGGAAGAGTGGGATATGTCGGGCGGCGTGGAAGATTTGCAGCTCCTCTACGCCGTGGGCCGAGAACTTGCCGACAGCAATGTGTGGCCGCAGTGGCGTGCGAACGCCGAATTCCGGGCTGCGCGAGTGGCTTCAGGGCGCTAGACGCAATGGAGCGTCCTCACAGCGGGTGTGAGCACGTTTCGCTTGCCGACATCTGCGGTGCGCGCCACAGCCGCGCCGGGAGGCGCCAATGGGCAGGATCAGACTTTACGGCAGCTCGGACAGCGGCAACGCGATGAAGCCGCGCTGGGTGATGGATTATCTTGGCATCGACTACGAGTGGATCGAAACCAATTCCTTCAACGGCGAAACGCGCACGCCAGAGTTCCTGAAGCTCAACGCGGCAGGTCAAGTCCCCGTGGCCGTGCTCGAAGACGGCCGCACGCTGGCGCAATCGAACGCGATCATGCTGCACCTTGCCGAGGGCAGCGACCTAATTCCAGGGGACGCCTATCAGCGCGCAAAAATGCTGGAATGGATGTTTTGGGAGCAGAACAGCCACGAAATCTACGTCGCCGTTCGCATCGCGCGCGTGCATTATCTGAAGATGCGCGAAGCCGATCTCGACCCCGCCTTGCTGACGCGTGGCAAGGCGGCGCTCGCCCGCATGGAGCAGCATCTGAGCGGCGCTCCTTACCTCGTGGGGGACGGGCTGAGCCTCGCGGATGTCGCGCTTGTCGCCTACACCCGCAAAGCAAATCTCGGCGGGTTCGACCTCGCGAGCTATCCATCCGTGCAAGCGTGGATCGCAAGAGTGGAAGACGCGCTCGGTTTGCCGCCCTTTGCAAGCGACGCAGCGTAGGAAGGAACCTGCCGCGCTCTAGCCGCATTGGGCTTCGACGGTCTATGCTGAGCCAGGCCGCAACAGAGGGCGCATGAGCATCAACCCGGACCTTTGGCCCGTGCTGGTGACGACTTTCAGCCTTTTCCTGGCGGTCGGTTTCCTCGCACAATTGATCGATGGCGCGGTTGGCATGGCCTACGGCGTCATATCGACCAGCGTTCTGTTGGCGTTTGGCGTGCCTCCGGCGCAAGCATCGGCGACGATTCATGCCGCTGAGTGCTTCACCACGGGCGCATCCGGCGCCTCGCACATGCTGCACAAGAACGTCGACTGGAAACTGCTCGCACGATTGGCGCCGGCAGGCGTGGTCGGCGGCGCCATCGGCGCCTATTTGCTGACTGGCTTCGATCCCACCTTCATCAAGGCTGTGGTGATCGCCTATCTCGGCGCGCTTGGCATCTACATGCTGGCGCGCGCGCTGCGCGAGCCCAAGGAAGAGCCTCCGCATCTGAAGCATGTCGTGCCGCTCGGCGTCGTCGGCGGTTTTCTGGATGCGAGCGGCGGGGGCGGCTGGGGCCCGATCGTCACGTCGACGCTGCTGGGTCGCGGGCACACGCCGCGTTATGTCATTGGGACGGTCAACAGCGCTGAGTTTGTAGTGACCGTGGCCATTTCGCTTACGTTTCTGTTCACCCTGTTGACGGGGCGGTTCGAAATCGAAGGCGGCATCATTGCGGGCGGCGCAGCGCTCGCTGGCCTGATAGCCGGCGGCCTCTTTGCGGCGCCGCTTGCAGGCTACATCACAAAAGTGGCCCCGAGCCGGTGGCTTCTGGGTTCAGCTTCGGTGCTGGTGATTGCGCTGTCGATCTGGCAGGGCATCCAGCTCTGGCCGCGCTTGCTGGAATATCCGGTGTTCCGGCAAATGGCCGAAGCGACGGCGCTCGTATCGCATTAACCTTTGGACGCAAACCACGCGTTTACGACCCGTCAGCGAAGCTTTCCGCTTCGCTGGAGCACGCTTTTGACCGCCCCCATCAATTCCGCACTAGCCCAGGCGTTGTTCGGCGGTCCGGGCGGCGGTGTCAGCGCCGACCTTCTGGTCGCGATGGCCAAGGCGCGCGCCGGCATTGGCGTAGACGTACAAGCGGCCACGCAGGACCCCAACGCGCCGCTCGCGCCGGTCTGGACACCCGGCGTGTCGCCCAGCGCCGAAGCGCTCATCCAGCGCGCGCTATCGAACAAGCCGTTCTTCGACACCGGGGCGAAGCTCTATTCCGATCTCGGCGCGAGCGGCGATTATCGCAGGCTCTTCGCCCTTTATTCGGGGCTCACGACGTTGCAGGCGCTGGCCGGCCGCGCCGAAGACAAGGATCTGCCGAAGGCGCTGCTTGCACAGACGCAGGCGCATTTCGCGCGGGGTCTGTCGGAGCTCGAAGCGTTCTTCGCCCAGCAGCAGTTCGAGGACATGCGCCTGGTTCAGGGCGACCGCGTGGATAAGACGCAAAGCACCATCGCCTTGCCCAGCAAGTCCGAGGACTACACGACGCCCGTGATACACAAAGGCGGCCTCTACGACCGAATTTCCGGACTGGCCGCCGACGCGAAATTCGACATTGTCGCGACGTCCCTTGCCGGCGCGGTGCGCACCGTCGCCATCGATCTTTCGGAGATGAGCTCGATCCCGCGCACGCTGGGGAATGTCATCAGCTTCATCAATGGCAAGCTGGCGGCCGCCGGAGCCGCATCGCGCCTGGAAGCAGTCGATCTCACGCCGAAGACGAATACGCTCAAGGTCGGGGCGCGGACGATCGAAACGCGATACACCGGCCCAAAGCAGTATGCTCTTAAGGTCGATGTCCGCGCCGGCGAACGCATCGCGTTTGAGCCGGTCAGCGCTGCGCCGGCCTTCTATGTGCTGGGAACGAACGCCGCCGGCGCGCGCCTGATCAAGCTGGACGACGTCGGCGGAGCGCCGGGCCAGCCGGTATGGCTCGAGCGCCCCGGCTTCACGACCGATCCCGTCGGCGCGCATGTCGCCACAGGTTGGTATGGCCCTGGCGCGCCCTACAATGCCCCGCCGTCAAGCGCGCTGGAACAGCGCACGCAGGCGCTGATGTCCGGGGGCGCCAACAATTTCGAAGACCGGCTCCGCGCCGCCGGCGAAGCTGTGCTTAAGCTCGATCTGGGCGACGGGCGCACGATTACGGTGAGCACGGCTTGGCGCGGCGACGATCTGGAAGCGTGGCGCGCCCGCCTCGGCGAAAGCGAAGACCGCGCCATTCTCGACGATCTCGCCGAGCGGCTCACGCAATTGTTGCACGAACAAGGTGTCGCCGCCGGTGTCGATGTCTGGGAGGAGAGCGGCAATCTCGGGCTTGCCATCTTCAGCGCCGACCTCGTACGTGCATCGAGTCTCGTCATCGGAGGTCGACAAGCGCGCCTCGACGCCATTTCGCCGCCCGGCCAGATCGGCGGTCTGCGCGATGGCGTGTTTGCCCGACGGTTCGAGACAAATGCCGTTGGCGCTGCCGGTATGCTCTTTACCGGAGCGCAGACAATGGTGGTCACCACGTCAGCAGGCGCACACACACTCACGATCGACGGAGGCGCCGGCGGCGTCGATGCGACCGCTTTGGCGGCGCAGATCAACGGCCAGCTGTTCAACAAGGGCGTGAACGCGGCGGCCTATCTCGTCGAGACAAACGGCGCGCTCAGCTTGCGCATCGACGCGCTGCATGACGTATTGGGCGTCAGCGCCACGTTGAACGATGCCGAACACGAGGCGGACCTGCAGCAGCCTGGCGCGTGGGCCAGCGGCGGCTTGCCGAATGCGGCCGCGGGCACGATTTTCGGCGACGCGATACGGATGTTCGCTGCGCCGTCTTCGCCGCTGCTGGCGCATACCGGCGCGCTCGACATCAAGATCGTCGTCGCTACGGCGACGGGCGACAAGAGCGTCTCGGTTTCGGTCAGCGCGCAGGAGCGCGCGGACAATCCAGATCCAGCGCCCGGCGAATGGCATGCGACATTCAAGGCGCGGCTCGACGCGGCGCTGAACGCGGCTGGCCTCTATGTCGGCGCCGCTAGCAGCGATCTCACGCAATGGTCGGTGGCCGAGAATGCAGGCCAACGGCTGGTTTCGGTCACGGTGAACGGCGCTGCGCTGACGCTTGAAGGAGTGGCGCCTGCGTTCGCCCTTGGCGGCGCTCATTCGGCGGAGCGCAGCTTCACCAGCGCGCAAGCGGCGGGCGCGGTTGACGAGGAAGTGCCGGCTCTGGCCGCCGATCGCACGGCGTCGATCACGTTCACGACGCCGTGGGGCGAACAGACAATCACGGCGACGTTGCCGTCAAATCCCGGAAATGGCGGCGGCAACGGAAACGGCGGAGGTAACGGCAATGGCGGTGGTCAAAATGCGCCAGCCACACTGGAAAGCGCTGCCGCCGCGTTGAACGAAGCGCTCGCCGCGGCGGGCTACGATGTTGGCCTGGCGGCGGTCGCCCTATCGGGCGGCGGCGCCGGCTTGCGCGTCGTCACGGGCGCGTCGCACACGGTGCGCGGCATTTCCGAAATAGGTCTCGGCGGCGGTACAATCGGCGTAACGCTCGATCCGATCGACAGCGTCAGCCGCGCTGACGATCCCGTCGGCGCAGCGCGGGTGGCCGAGCGCGCCGCGCGGGGCGCTGCGGTGACCGAAACGATCCCCGCAGCGTCAACCTTGGTTGCTCCATCGGCGAATGCGTCCGGCTGGTTTCCGGGCCGCGCATTCGATGTCGTTGTTGCGGGCGCGGCCAAGCTCGCGACAGCTTCCGCCGTGGCCGCCGCTAGCGACGGATCGGTATATGTGCTGGCTGATCTTTCCGGCGATGCCGCTACCAGCGCCATCAAGGGCGCACGCGATGTCGCTCTGATCAAATACGATTCCGCGGGCAAGCTTCTGTTCATGCAGCAACTCGGTGCGACGCAGTCCGCCAGCGGCCTTGCGCTCGCGGTGTCGAGCGATGGAAGGATCGCGGTGGCGGGTTCGGTCGAAGGCGCGCTCAGCGGGACGAATGCCAAAGGCAGCGCGGATTCCGTTGTCACCGTGTTTGAAGCAGACGGTACGGAGCTTTGGACTGCGCGCCGTGCGGCCAATGCGAACGACGAAGCGCGTGCGCTCGCCTTCGCGCCCGATGGCAGCCTCATCGTAGCAGGCAAAGCCGACTCCGCGCTCGCTGGCCAGTCCGCCCTCGGGGCTTCCGATGGCTACGTCCGCGGTTATTCGGCGACAGGCGGTGAACTTTTCGCGCGCCAGTTCGGCACGGGGGGAAACGACACGGCGACCGCGCTCATGGTGCGCGGCGATGGCGCCGGAGGTGTCGAGATCGTCACCGGCGGCGTGGAAGACAATCGCGGCGTGCTGCGGCGCTTCATATATTCGGCTACCGCGGGACTCGCCGCCGTCGCCACGCGCGACATCGGCTACTTCAACAATGGGGCAATCAACGCCATCGCGGCCGATGGCGCCGATTTGTATGTTGGCGGCGAGATCGCGGGCGAGCGGCTTACCCTGGGCGGCGCGGCGCGCGGGTTGGTCGCGGGCAGGGAAGGCTTTGTTGCGCGCCTAGATGCTGGACTTGTCTCCACGGCGCTCGACCGCACAACCTATGTCGGCTCGGCCCAGGACGACGCGGTGCGCGGCCTCGCGATCGTGAATGGGAATGTCTATGCAGCCGGCACAGCGGGCGGCGTGCTCGCAGGATCAGGAGCGTCGGCGGCGCGATCGGCTTTCATCACGCGTCTCGATCAAAACGGCGAGCTGGCCTGGACGCGCACCTTTGTGTCGAGCGCTGGCTCTATCGACGTAAGGGGTCTTGCTCTAGACGAGGGCGGCGCTTCAGCGCTCGATGTTCTCGGCCTGCCGCGCGGCGCCCTTGCAACAGTTGACGCCGCGCCGCTCGTGGATCGCTCGGCTCTCCGCGTTGGCGATGAATTCCGCATTGGCGCGGACGGGCGCCGGCTCACAACGATCAAAATCGGGGCCCGTGACACGCTCGCCAGTCTTGCCGCTGCGATCAATCGCGCCATTGGGAGCGCCGGCCGCGCGCAGATCGTCAAGCAGGACGGCGCCGAGCGCATAGAGATCAGCGCGAGGGACGGTAAAGCAGTTCGCATAGAGCCCGGTCGCGAAGGGCGCGATGCGCTTGCGGCGCTCGGATTTGCGCAGGGCGTTGTCAGCAAGAGCGACGCGCCGCGCGGGGGCCTGCGCAGCTATGGCCTGGGCCTCATCGCCGCCGAGCTCAAACTCGATACGCCTGCAAACATTGCGCGCACGAAGGCCGAGCTGTCGGCGGCGGTGTCCATCGTGCGCCAGGCCTATGACAAGCTGCTCAATCCGAACGCGAAAGAACCCACGGCAGAGGAAAAAGCGCTCGAAGCGCGCCGTCAGAACGCCGGACAGGCGCCCGAATATTACGTCCAACAGCTCGCCAACTACCAAGCCGCCCTGGCGCGGCTAGGCGGGGGCTAAGCGCGGCGGTCCGGGCTTCCATCCGCGTTGGCGGCGGGCTAGAAGCCCCGCTTCGCAAAGCGCCGCGGTAGCTCAGTGGTAGAGCGCACCCTTGGTAAGGGTGAGGTCGAGAGTTCAATCCTCTCCCGTGGCACCAGCTTCCGCGGGCTCGGGCGATCCGCCGCAGGCTTGGCGGACGATGCGCCAGTCGCGGTCGCTGAGCGAGGGCGGGAGGCCCTGCCGCGAGCGGGCGCGTGCTGCGGCGGCGCGGGCCGGGGTTGCAGGATGGGTCAGCAGGAGCGTCGGGATATCGCTCACACCCTGGTCTTCTTCGAGTTGCTGAATGCGGTCGAACAGCCGCGCTAGCCCGGCCGAATCAATCCCGGCCGCATCGAGGTAATCGAGGCCGCGGGCGTCGGCTTCCTCCTCATCGCCGCGACTGTAGCGCAGCCCTGCGAGGTTGACCGATGCGACCGCGATTGCTTGCCCGGCGCCGGCGCCGCCGAACACGACGTCGAAGAAGATGCCGGCGCCCACCTGGCGCACGATGTTCTTCATGACATGGTTGCGCTCGATGTGCGCGATCTCGTGCGCGATGACGCCGGTAAGTTCGTCGGGATGGCCTGCAAGCTGGATGAGGTCGTCGGTGACGATGATGGCCGGCGTGCCTCCGTCATGCGGCAATGCGAAGGCATTCGGGAAATCGGCGTCGACGATGCTGATCCAGATCTGGTCGCGATGGGGTACGTCGGAAGCCGCCATGACCCGATGGGCCATCTCGTTCAGGATGCGCTCGGCTTCGTCGCTATCGTCGCAGAACTGGGTGACCGCGTTCACCTGAGACCAGGATATATCGGCGATCTGGGCGCGGTAGGAAGCCGGCATATTGTCGGCGATCGGGGCCGCGGCCATCGGCGCCCCGAAGAGAAACACGCCAGCCAAACTCCACGCAGCTGCAACTAAGCCGATGACAAGTCGTGGCGGCTCAACGCCGTGCGCGTGCGCTCTGAAAAGTGTCGGGGCGGCCGCGCCAAGCGCGTTCGTCGCCTCCACATCGAACACCAGCCGTTCCCCGGTATCCGGCTTGCGCTTTAGCACAATGCGGCCGTTGCCGTCGTCGGCGCGGCGCAGATCGTCATAACGCCATGCGTGCGTTGCGTCCTGGAGGCGGATCGTGATCTCTTGGCCGCCGAGTTCGCACTCGACGTCGTGCATGACTGCCGCGCGGCCGTCTGCGTAGCGCGCGCGCATCAGATCACCCCTACGCCCATGTCGAGATCGAACGCATCGCCGAGGCTCTCGCCGGCGCTCGGACCTTCGATCACCGGCTGGCCAATCTCTGCGAACTTCGGCGCGCCGATGATTTCAAGCCGATTCATCACATAACGAATCTGCAAAAAGCCGGCGACGGGGGCGAGTAGGCCGAGCGAGAAAATTGTGATCAGCCAGCCGGCCAGCGTGACGAAGAAGAGCGAAAATGTTCTGGCCTTGAGACGGAAGCGAGCGCCATCGATGGAGATGAGGCCGGCAATGCGGTTCATGGATGCTGCATTGTAGGGCGCCCAGCACAAGAGCACTGTGAATAAAAACGCGAAGCCAAAGGCGGCCACGACGGCGACGATCGCGGCCACATCGGGTTCGGACGGCTCGCCCGCCGGGTCAGGAGTGAATACGCCGCCCAGGCCCATACCGATCAGCGCGAACGCCACCACAAACGCCGAGGCGAGGTAGGCGATCGGAAACGAGAACCAGCCCAAGGCGAACGGGCCCCACAAGCCTTTCTGCCGTGACTGGCCGTCGTCCACAAACTCGAACGGCTGGTCGCCGAAGCGTGTGTTCTCCCACATGAGCTTGGCGCGGTTCATGCGCGCGGCGGGCGTGTACCAGCCGAGCGAGAGCACCTGCAGCACCCACCAGCCCCAAGAGGCGAACGCAAACCCCCAAGCCGAGCCCGCCAGTCCCATGCGGATGCCGCGCCAGCGCGTGCGTGACAGCTGATAGCGGCGCATCCAATAGCGAGCGGCCGCAATGAGCGGCACCAGTAGCACCCAGAAGCCGAAACCCAACCATGCCGCCGTCACCGGGTTCATCATCAGCGGCGCGATGTAAAAGACGAACACCCAGGGCAGGAAAAAGGTCGGCAAGGCGATCAGGAAACCGCGCACCAGCTCCCAGGCGCTGCCGGTATATTCGAGCGGATCGCCCATCACCCACGCCCGCGACCACAGACGCCGTCGCATCGAGGTGCGCGCCCAGAAGCGGTAGAGCGTCAGCGTGACGATAGTCAGCCCCGCATTCTTGAGCGCGAGTCCCAGCACGTTGAAGAACTTGCCGGTGTGACTGAACGGTTGCGCCTGTGCCGCTTCGACCGTCATGGTATCCCCCGGGTGGGAGACTAACCGCGCAGAGCCCCGTCCGTCGATGCCTGACATGAGCAAACAGCCCCCGCCGAAGAGCACCCGTGAGCAGCGCCTGGCCGAGGCCCTTAAGCGCAACATCGCCCGCCGGAAGGCGGCGCAGAAGCCTGACAAGAAAAGCTAATCGCCATGCGCGAATGACGCGAACCGGTCCGTTTCCGCGCCTTGCTTGGGGCCGCGGCGCACCCCATAACCAGCCGGGCGGCGGAGGGGCCGGCGAAAGACACTAATGGACCGTATCGTCATCACGGGCGGCGCGCCCCTCAATGGAACAATTCCGATCTACGGCGCCAAGAACTCGGCGCTGAAGTTGCAGGCTGCGGCGCTCTTGTCGGCCGAGCCGTTGATGCTCGAAAACATGCCCGACCTCGCCGACACGCGCTTCATGGCCCAGCTGCTGGAATCGCTCGGCGTCGAAATCACCTGGATCAAAGAAACGCGCACGATCCGCATGCACGCCGGCGACGTGACGTCGACCATCGCGCCGTACGATCAAGTGCGGAAAATGCGGGCGTCCTTCAACGTGCTCGGCCCGCTCTTGGCGCGCGTCGGCCATGCGACCGTGTCGCTGCCCGGCGGATGCGCCATCGGCGCGCGTCCGGTGGACCTCCACCTCAAGGCGTTCGAGGCAATGGGCGCCGACATCGTCATTGAGCAGGGCTATGTGAAAGCCGCGGCGTTGCGCGGGCTGAAAGGCGCCGCGATCGAATTTCCCTTTGTATCCGTCGGCGCGACCGAGCACGCCATGTTGGCCGCTGTGCTCGCGAAGGGCGAGACCGTGCTTAAGAATGCCGCGCGCGAGCCAGAAATCGCCGACCTCGCGGATTGCCTGAACGCCATGGGCGCGAAGGTGGAGGGCGCGGGCACGAGCGAAATCCACATAGATGGGGCTGCCTCGCTCAAGGGCGCCACGCACAAGGTGGTCGCCGATCGGATCGAGGCGGGCACGTTCGCCTGTGCGGTGGCGGCGACGGGCGGAAACGTGCTCCTTGCGGGCGCGCGATTTGAACATCTGGGCGCGCTCATCAAATTCCTCCGCGACATGGGCGTCAGCGTCGAAGCGGAGGGGCGGGGGCTGCGGATCGTGCGCAAGCGCAACGGCCGCATGAAGGCCGCCGACATCGACACGGCGCCGTTCCCCGGCTTCCCGACCGATCTGCAGGCGCAGGCGATGGCGCTGCTGTGCACCGCCGAGGGCGTGTCGCATATCCGCGAAACCATTTTTGAGAATCGCTTCATGCATGCGCCCGAACTGTCGCGTCTCGGCGCGCAGATCAGCGTGCAGGGCAATGAAGCGGTCGTGACCGGCGTGCCCAAGCTTTTCGGCGCGCCGGTGATGGCGACGGATCTGCGCGCCTCGGTGAGCCTTGTGGTAGCCGGCCTGGCCGCCGAGGGCGAAACGACGGTGAACCGCGTCTATCACCTCGATCGGGGTTTTGAGAGACTGGAAGCCAAGCTGGCCGCCTGCGGGGCGCAGATCAAGCGCGTGAGGGAAGAAGAGTACGCATGAGCGGAATGCTGAAATTGATGGCCGAGGACGCCGCCGACCTCGACATCATAGCAGCCGCCGCACAGGATGCGCTGCTCCGTGTCGGCGACATGAGTTACGATAAGAAGGCGCGGCGCTTTGCGGCGCTGCTTAATCGTTTCCGTTGGGAGCAGGCAGGCGAAAAGGGACCGTTCGAGCGCGTGCGTTCGGCGCTCTCTTTCGAGAGCGTTCTGTCGGTAAAGGCGCGAAGGGTGCGCATGGACGCGCCGGATGCAGTGGCCTCGCTGCTTTCCATTGGCTTCACGCCCGACGCGGAGCCTCCGGGCGGGGAAGTGCGCCTCCTCTTCGCCGGCGGCGGGGAAATCGCGCTGCGCGTGGAATGCCTGGATGCGCTGCTGATGGACATGGGCGCCGCCTGGCGCACCCCCCGCCGGCCCGATCACGAGAAGGCGTGAGGTGAGCGAGGGGCGCAACCGGCTCATCGACGTCGTGCTCGACGAGGCGTCGCTGGCGCCCGCTTCGACGAACGCCGAGCACGATCGGCGCATCGCGTTGTTCGACCTCAAGGAAGCTAACAGCTTCGAAGTGGCCGGCGAGGATCGAGGCCCCTATCTGCTGACGCTTTCGATGAATGAGGGCCGCCTCGCGCTCGATGTCAGCACGCCAGACGGCGAGCGCGTCGTTCTGCATCACGTCGCGATGTCGGCGCTGCGCAAGTTGATCAAGGACTATCTGTTCATCTGCGACAGTTATCACAACGCAATCCGCACCGCCGCGCCGAGCCAAATCGAAGCAATCGACATGGGCCGCCGCGGATTGCACAACGAAGCGGCTGAAGTGCTGAGCGAAGCCCTAGGCGACAAGATCAGGGTCGACATCGAAACCGCGCGGCGCCTGTTCACGCTGGTCTGCGCCCTTCATGCGCGGGGCTAAGCCGCCATGGATGAGGCGCCCCGGAGCGTGCTGTTCGCGTGCACGCACAACGCGATCCGTTCGCCGATGGCGGCCGCATTGACGCGCCTGCGCTTCGGTCCGCTCATTCGCGTCGATTGCGCGGGCGTTAGGCCGCACGAGGAAGTCTCGGCCATGGCGGCCTTCGTGATGGATGAGCTGGGCGTGGACATTTCGAAACATCGCCCGAAAGGCTTCGACGCCTTCGCCGAGGATGAGGAAGGGCCGTTCGACCTCATTGTCTCCCTCAGCCCCGAGGCGCATCACCAGGCTCTCGACCGTATCCCGGCGCTCGGTCTCGCAGCCGAGTATTGGCCGACGTTCGATCCTTCCCTCGCGGAGGGCTCGCGGGAACAGATCCTCATGGAGTATCGGGCGGTTAGGGACAGCCTGGACAGGCGCATCCGCGAGCGCTTCCCGCGCCCGTCGACGGGATAGGTCTGACCCCTTATAAGGCCCCCGCCGCCACGACTCACGGAGACTGAATGGCCAAGGAAGAACTGCTGGAATTCACCGGAACGGTAATCGAGCTATTGCCGAACGCCACATTCCGCATCGAGCTTGAGAACGGACACCAGATCATCGGCCACACCGCAGGCAAGATGCGCAAGAACCGCATCCGCGTGCTGGCCGGCGACAAAGTGCTCGTGGAGATGAGCCCCTATGATCTGACTAAGGGGCGCGTCACGTACAGGTTCAAATGACAAAAGGCTCGCTCGACCGCGCCGTCGTTGTCACCGGCGCCTCTACCGGCATAGGCCGCGCCGCTGTTGCGAGCGCCGTGCGCGCCGGCGCCCACGTGTTTCCAACCGTGCGCAAGGAAGCGGACGCGCAAAGTTTGCGCGCCGAGTTCGGCGAGGCAGTGACGCCGCTCATCTTCGACGTGGCGGACGAGGCTGCGGTTCGCGCGGGCGCCGCGCAAGTGGCGCAAGTCTTGGGCGACAGACGCCTTTTCGGACTCGTCAACAACGCCGGCATCGCAGTGCCGGGGCCGCTGCTGCACTTGGACACTGACGAATTGCGGCGTCAGTTCGAGATCAATTTTTTCGGCGTGCATAACGTCACGCGAGCGTTCGCGGACCTGCTCGGCGCCGATCCGAATCGGACGGGCAGGCCGGGCCGCATCATCATGATTTCGTCGGTTGGCGGACAGAATGGCGCGCCTTTCGTGGGCCCGTACGCGGCTTCCAAGTTCGCGCTCGAGGGTTACTCCCAATCGCTGCGGCGAGAGCTGATGCTCTATGGCATTGACGTTATTGTGATCGGGCCCGGCGCCATCGCCACGCCGATTTGGGACAAGGCAGAACAGAACGATTTGAAACGCTTCTCCAACACGCCCTATGCGCCGATGCTGGAGGGCGTCGCCAACTTCATGGTCACACAGGGCCGAAAAGGGCTACCGGCGTCTAAAGTCGGCGATCTGATCTGGCGTTGCTTGACGGATCCCTCGGCCAAAGTGCGTTACGCCATTCTGCGCCGGCCTTTCATGGACCGCACTCTGCCCAGCTTGCTGAACCCTCGCACGGTCGATCGCATCTACGCCAAGCGCCTGGGCTTTCCGAAGCGGCCATGACGCGGCTCATTCTCGCCAGCGCCAGTCCACGGCGATTGGCGCTGCTGGCGCAGATCGGCGTGACGCCGGACGAAATTGTCGCGGCCGACGTCGACGAAACCCCCCTTAAGAAAGAAACGCCGCGCGCGCTGGCGCTGCGGTTGGCGCGCGCGAAGGCGCAGGCTGTCAGCGCCGTTGGCGCGCGGGTGCTGGCGGCAGACACGGTCGTCGCCGTCGGCCGGCGAGTGCTGTCGAAGGCCGAAACGGAAGCGGAAGCGCGTGCTTGTTTGATGCTGCTCTCCGGACGTGGGCACCGCGTCTATACTGGCGTCGCATTGAAGAGCGCAGACGGCGTGCGTGTCCGGGTGGTTGAGACGCGCGTGACCTTCAAAGTGCTATCTTCCGCGGAGATCAACGCCTACATCGCCAGCGGCGAATGGAGGGGCAAGGCCGGCGGCTACGCCGCGCAGGGGCTGGCAGGGCGCTACATCGTCCACATCGTCGGTTCTTACTCCAATATCGTCGGCTTGCCCTTGTTCGAAACGGCGAACCTGCTGGAAGGCGCGGCGTGAGCGAGCCGCTGGAAACCTGGATCGACGCCGCTATCGGCGAGACGCGCGAAGCCCTTGTGCAGGACGGCCGGCCTATAGCACTACGCATTGCGCGCACAAGCGATGAAGGACGCCGCGCCCGTTGGGGCGAAGTGTATTGTGCGCGCGTGCGCGAACTCGACAGGCGCCGGCGCGGCGCTTTTCTCGACCTCGGTCTGCGCGACCAGCAGGGTTTTCTCCCGCTCGGCGATGACGGCCGCGCGCGTATGAAGCGCGAGCGGGTGGCGCTGTCCGAAGGCGAAGGCGTCATTGTGGCCGTCACACGCGAAGCGGCGCGCGGCAAGAACCCGGTGGTGGAGTTGCAGGCGACCGGTCACAACGGCGATGCCCCGCACCGGTTGGATCGCCACGAGGTGGATGACGAACTCCTTTTGGCGAGGCCGGGCGACGCCTTCGTCCGCGCCAAGCTCGACGCGGCGATCGAGGATGCGCTCGCGCGAACGGCGCCCATACCGGGCGGCGGCTTGCTGACGATCGAGCCTACCGCCGCGCTGGCGGCGATCGATGTCGACGCTGGCGGGCGGCCAGGAAGCGGGGATCCTGAACGCTTCGCGCTGGACCTCAACATCGCTGCCGCGCACGAGGCTGCGCGGCAGATTCGTTTGCGCAATCTCGGCGGTCTCATCGCCATTGATTTTGTTTCGATGCGAGCCAGATCGCACGCAAAGCTTTTGGAGGAGGCGGTGCGCACGGCGTTTGCGGGCGACCCGTGGAGCGTTCAGTTTGGCGCCTTGTCGCGTTTCGGCGTGTTCGATCTCGCGCGTGCGCAGCTGCGCGCGCCGCTGCACGAGCAGCTGCGCGATGCGGACGGGCGCTTGAGCGTGGAGACGGTCGCTCTGATGGCGCTGCGCGCGATCGAGCGTGAGGCGCGAGCGCAGACCGGACGGCAGATTGCCTGCACCGTGGCGCCTGTGGTGAAAGCCTGGCTCGACTCCGGCGAAATCGAATGGCGCGCCGAACTCTCCAACCGCATAGGCATGCGCTGGACGATCGACGCGAGCCCCAGAGAAGCTTTTTGGCCGCGCGACAAGATCGACGCGAGGGCGCTATGAGCCAGCGCAAGTGCGTGATCTGCGGCAAGCCGCAGGACGTGAAGTATCGCCCCTTCTGTTCCAAGCGCTGCGCGGACGTCGATCTCAACCGCTGGTTTTCCGGCGCGTATGCCATTCCGGCGGAAGAGCAGTCCGAGGATAGTTTCCCGCCCGAGCATCCGCCGAAGGAAGAGTGACGCTCGTCGCACTCTGGCGGCGCCGGCGTGGAATACGATGTTAATCAGCGCGCCATGCGCTTGCTCTTTCTTGCTTCTCTTGCCGTCTCAGCCGTCGCGTGCGCCAGCGCGCCACAGGAGCCGGTCCGATGTGCTGCGCCGCGCCTCGTGGTTTCCGATCTCATCGTCGGCGATGGATCGCTCGACCGAGGCTTTCCCGGCGGTGTGAGCCTTGTGGATGTCGACGACGATGGCGACCTCGACCTGATGGCGACCGGCGGCTACAGCCCTGTCGCAAACCCAACCCCGCCGCGCTACACATATCGAGCAAACGTCCTTTACCTCAATGACGGCGCCGGAAACTTCGCGCACAGCGAGCAGAGCGCGTTTACGCCCGATAATCCGCACTCCGGCAGCACTTGGGGCGATGTCGATAACGATGGCGATCTCGACGCTTTCGTCGGCGTCCAGCACGGCCGGCCGGACGTGTTCTACCGCAATCTCGGCTTCGGGCGGCTCGCGCGCGAAGACCTCGGTGACGCGACAACCACGCGCGGCAGCAATTTTGCGGCGAGCTGGGTCGACATTGATGGCGACGGGGATCTGGACCTCACGTCCGGCGGGCCGACTTTGGAGATGCCAGCGCCGCTGCTCATTTATCGCAATGACGCTGGCAATTTTGCGCGCGTGACGGGAACGCCGCTCGAAAACGGCAACTCCAACGCCGGCGCCATCCTTTGGGCGGATTTCGACAATGACGGCGACGTCGATCTCTTTGTCGCCAACAGCGATATCGCCCGGCAAAGCAATATCGCGCCCGCGGAGTACGAAAGCTCCCAGCTTTATCGCAACGACGGCGCCTGGTTGTTCGTGCGCACGCAGGGTCAGGCATTCAGCGAGGCAGCCCATCCCGCTGTCGGCGCCGCCGCCGGCGACATCGATGGAGACGGCGATCTGGATGTATATCTGTCCCAGTTCCGTGGTCCGGACCGGATTTTTCTCAACGACGGCGCGGGACAATTCTCACTGGACCCGCGCTTTACTGGCCCTGAGCACGAAGAACTTTCGACCGCGGCGGCGTTCGGCGATGCCGATGGGGACGGCGATCTCGACCTCGTCCAGGTAGCGTATGGCGAAGGCATTGGCTTCTGGATCAATGATGGGAGAGGCCAGTTTGTCCGGTCGGATGATACTGCGCTTGCGTCGCGGGTTCGGCACTATTGGGGCGCCGCCTCCGGCGACATCGACAACGACGGAGATGTCGACTTCGTACTCGGCTCCTGGGGTGAGACGGCGGCGGGCGAGTACATCACTCTGCTGCGCAACGAGTCGACGCCGTGCGGCAGGCCGCTCAGAATCGAGTTGCGCAACGGATACGGAGCTCGCGATCCGCTCGGCGCGCGAGTCACTTTGATCACGCGGGGGCCAAACGGCGAGCGGCGCCAACTGCGTGAAGCGATGGGACAATCGAGCATGCGCAGTCAAAGCGGCAGCGCGTTTCTGTTCGGCATGCCGCGCGGCGAGCGGGCGGTGGCGGCGGAGGTGCGGTGGCCGGACGGGCGTATGGAGCGAGTGACGCGCCTGAGCTCCGACCGGGTTAACGTCATCCGCGCGGAGTGACGTTTATGGGGGGCGCGGCGCGCAGCCCGCGCCGTTCTAGATCGCGCAGCAGCAGGCGGATATTGCGCGTGTTGGACTTGTTGGCGAGGTCGAACAGGTCGCCGACCAGCGGAATGGCGCCGAGAGCGCTGTCGACCAGTACGTTCCAGCCCATGCGCGCGAGCAGCCATTTCGAGGCGCCGAGTTGGTGCGCCCGCCCGATGATGTACAGGCTCAAGAGCGCAGTAAGGCCGTCGCCGACGCCCGGCACGAGACCAACGACCGAGTCGAGTCCGAAGCGCCAGCCGAGCCCCGGTATGCGAAAGCGCGTGTCGAGCCAATTGGCGAGCTGCTCGATGTCGGACACATCGACAATCTCCCGCGCGCGCACAAATTGCGGTGTCTCGTTTCGTCCCATGCGAAGCGAACGATTGCGCCTTGCGCACAGTTCCTGGCTGTGCGGGTCGCCCGCATTACACGGTGAACGCAGCGACGATCGGCACGTGGTCCGACGCCTTGTCCATTGCTCGCGCGGGCTTGAAAATCTCGAAACTCTGCAAACAATCGGCGGCTTGCGGCGAGAGCAGCATGTGATCGATGCGAATACCGTGATCCTTCTGCCAGGCGCCAGCCTGATAGTCCCAGAACGTGTACTTGTGCGCTGCGCCGTCAGCCTGCATGTAAGCGTCGCTCAGGCCCAGGTGCAACAATGCGCGGTAGGACGCGCGCACCTCCGGCTGAAACAGCGCGTCGCTCGTCCAAACACGCGGATCGTGGCAATCCACGTCGCGCGGGATCACATTGTAATCCCCGGCGATGGCGAAGCGCTCCTCCAGCTTCAGAAGCCGGCGCAGGTGCGCTTGCAGAGTCTCCATGAAGGCGAGCTTGAAGCCGAATTTGTCGGAGCCGATGGGATTGCCGTTGGGCGCGTAAATCGAAGCGACCCGCACCGGCCCGCTGGGCGCTGCAATCACGGCCTCGATGTAGCGCGCATGCTCGTGCTCGAAGCCCGGCAGGCCGCGCGTGACTTCCTCAATCCGATATTTGGAAAGGACCGCGACGCCGTTATAGCTTTTTTGCCCAAAGGTTTCGACATTGAAGCCCATGGCTTCGATCTCGAAACGCGGAAAGCGCGCGTCTTCGCACTTGATTTCCTGCAGGCACCAGACGTCGGCATTCACGTCCGCGAACACCTTCAACGCCGCGGGAAGGCGCGCCATAATGGAATTAACGTTCCAGGCGGCGATTTTGAGGCTCATGCCGCACTGGGCTTAGCCCAAGCGGCGGCTTAGGTTCAACCGAACCACCCGAGCGCGACGGCTGCGAAGCCGATGACGACCAGCGCAACGCCCGCCGCCAGGATGTAACGCACATGATGGCCCGTCTCGCCGGCCCGAGCCTCGTCAGCATTGGCTTCCACGTGGTCGCCGACTTTGCGCGCGGTCATGGATCCTCTCCTTTGCCCGAGGGCGGCATGCTAGGCTCCGCCCCATGACCATAATCCTTGCGGCCTTCACCTTGTTCCATCTGGCGGTCGGGCTGGGCTGCCTTGCGGCCGGGCTTCGCCTTCTTTCGCCGGTCGAGCGCGCACACTGGCGCTCCAGGCCGGCGCTGCTGGTCGCGCAGCTTCTGTGCTGGATTTATCCGGCCGCGGCGATCCTCTCGGCGAGCCTCGCGTGGGCGGCGCTACGCGCGGGCCAGGCGCATGCGCTCCCGCTGATGCTCGCTCCAATATTGTGGCTCTTGGTGATGGGTCTCGTGTTCGCGCTTGTCGATTTCGCCGAAGATGGCGTCATTGGCAACGCGCGAACACGAGATGGCGCCTAGTGCTGTTGCGGGATGCGCAACATCTGCCCGGGATAGATTTCGTCAGGATCCTTCAGCATCGGCCGGTTGGCTTCGAAGATGGCGCTGTACTTGTTGGGATCGCCGTAGAATTGCTTGGCGATCTTCGACAGCGTGTCGCCGGATTTGACCTCGTAGAACTGTGACTGCGGCTGCGGCTCGGGATTCGCCACGGTGATTTGATCGTTCACTTTCGCCACCCCCTTGGTGTTGCCAATCACGAGGATCGCGCGCTCTTTTTCCGCCAGGTCGCTGGCCCGGCCAGTGATGGTCACTTCGTCGCCGCGGACCGTGATCTGGCCGCCTTCGATGGTGATGCCGAGATCGCGCAGCATTTCGGCCATCTCGGCGGCGCTGGCCTTTTCCGCGCCGGGGCGGATCGGCGTTTTTGGTTCTCTACCGCGGTCGCGGCCGAAATTGAACAAACCCATGAGGCCCTCCTGCTGTTGGGACGAGGCTTACCTAGGGCGGCGCAGGGTTTCGACTAGTGCGCGGGGCTTGCTTCTGCGTAATCAGAAGCCGCGGAACACGGCGATCTCATCCACGGCCGCGCGATCGCTGCGCAGCGTGTTCACGGGCTTCGTCAGATCAGCATAGCCCAGCGCCATGCCGCAATAGACCATCTCGTTTTCATCGAGGGCGAAGTGCGCATGCAGCGGCTTGCGCATACGCGCCCAGGCTTCCTGCATGCACGACTGCACACCGCGCTCGAGCGCCGCCAAAGCGAGCGATTGCATGAACATGCCCAAGTGCGCCCATTGCGCGTGGCCCATGCGCCGGTCGATGACGAAGAACAGACCGACCGGCGCGCCGAAGAACTCGAAGTTCTGCGCCAAGTGCATGAGCCGGGCGGGCTTGTTATCGCGCGAAATGCCGAGGAGTGCGTACATGTCTTCGCCCACCTTGTAGCGGCGGGTGCGGTAGGGCTCCCAGAGATTAGGCGGGTAGACCGGGCGGTCGTCCTCTTCGCCCGGCAGGCTCCTCTTCGCCAGCGCCACGATTGTATCGCGTTCGGCGCCAGTCACAGCGATCACTTTCCACGGCTGGAGATTGCCCCCGGATGGCGCATAGCGCGCAACGTCGATGAGCTCGCGCACGAGGGCTTCGGGGATCGGGTCGGGTTTGAAGGCGCGGATCGAAATGCGCGCCTTGAGCGCTTGGGTTACATGCATGGTGCTAGTGGGTGGTCAGTGGTGAGCGGTGAATGGTGAGTAGCATTTACACGCTCCGCTCCCTACTCGCTATGCGCCACTCACTCGTTCATCGGCCGCGCTGCTGGATTTCCTTGACGTAAAGCCGTCCGGACTTCTGCGCCGTGTCGATCTCCTTTGCCGTAAGACCGCGCGCCAGCTGGCGGGCGCGTTTGCGCGCTCCATTGGCTCCGGCCAGCGAAACAGCCGCGTACAGCCAGGCCAGTGCATCGACGGGGTCACGCTCAATCAGCAAGTCGGCTAAGAGAGGCATCGCCGGCGTATATCCGATCTCAGACGCGCGTAAGAGCCAATAGCGCGCTTCGTCGGAATCCGAGAGCGTAGCCAGTTGGACCATCGCCTCTCCGTCCTGCGCGCCGGCGGCGGCGCGGAATTGTTCGCGGGCGAGTTCGACGTCCTTGCGCACGCCGACGCCTGAACGGAGTGCAATTCCGTAAGCTGTCTGCGCACCCGGCAAGCCGTCCTCCGCAGCGTGCGCGAAGTGCACGACCGCGGCTGGCTTGTCGGATTTGCCGCCGAGGCCGCGCCAGTAAAGCAGCCCCAAATGATAACGCGCGATGGCGCGATCTTCCTCCTCGAGTGCTTCCTCAAGTCGGCGCCGCGCGCGACGCCATTGCCGGCGCTCGAAGGCGTCGAGGCCCCGGTCCAGATGGGAGATGCGCCGGAACATCAGACTAAACAGAAAAGCTTACGCCACAGCCGCAGCTCGACGTCGCGTTCGGGTTTTTCACCTTGAACGAAGCGCCGATCAGTTCGTCCACCCAGTCGACTTCGGAGCCGAGCAGGAACGGAAGCGACATCGGATCGATGAACAACCGCGCGCCATTCTGCTCGATCACTGTGTCGTCAGCGTTTGGCCCAGGCGCGATCTGAATCTCGTACTGAAATCCCGAGCAGCCCCCGCCTTCCACAGCAACGCGCAGGCCGGCGCCGACGGGCTGGTCCTGGACCACTGTCTTGATCCGTTCGGCAGCGGCGGCGGTGAGGGATACGTCAGTCATTCGTTAACGCAACGCCTTGGGCGGTTTCTCAAGCGGGCAGGGCCCATATAAGGTCCGATCCTAGCAGCAAGGAGAAGTCGTTTCGTGGCTGACGGGCAGAAAACAGTCAAACCGGCGAGGGCCGCGAGACCAGTCCCGGCCAAGCCTTACGAGCGCCCCGCCCGCGCGCCCTATGCTACCGATCCGTCATGTTCGCGCGGGCGGCTTTATCCCGAGCCCGAGAGCCGCACACGCAACCCGTTCGAGCGCGACCGCGACCGCATCGTCCATTCCAGCGCCTTCCGTCGGCTCAAGGGCAAGACGCAGGTGTTCGTGGCCCACGAGGGCGACCACTACCGCACACGCCTCACCCATTCGCTCGAGGTGGCTCAGATCGCGCGCGCGGTGGCGCGGCGCATGGGGCTCGACGACGACCTCGCCGAGTGTCTGGGCATCGCCCACGATCTGGGCCATCCGCCGTTCGGCCATACCGGCGAAGACGTGCTCGACGCCTGCATGGAGCCTTACGGCGGCTTCGACCACAATGCGCAGACGCTACGCGTGCTGACAAAGCTCGAACGCAAGTATCCAACCTTCGATGGCCTCAACCTCACGTGGGAAACGCTCGAAGGCGTGGTCAAACACAACGGCCCGCTCATCCGCTATGGCGCCACGCTTGCGGATCTGCCCGTGGCGATCCAGGAATACGTGGCGCAGCACGATCTCGAACTCGCCAGCTGGCCAGGACTTGAAGCGCAAGTCGCCGCGCACGCTGACGACATCGCCTACAACAACCACGACATCGACGACGGCCTGCGCGCCGGCCTGTTCACGCTGACGGAGTTGCGTGAGGACGTGCCGATGGCCGCGCGTGCTTTGGCGGCCGTGGAGCAGGACCATCCGGGCCTTGGAGAGGACCGGCTTGTCGCCGAGGCCATACGGCGGCTGATCGGCGTCTGGATCGACGATCTCGTGTGGGAATCGTCCGAGCGCATCGCCGCCGCCAAGCCCAAAACCGTTGAAGACGTCCGGGCGGCGGGCAGGCCGCTCGTGGGTTTTTCAGACGCGATGAACGAGGACCAGGCGGTGCTGCGCCGTTTTCTGATGACGCGCATGTATCGCCACTGGAAAGTGAACCGCTCGCGCAGCCATGCCAAGCGCATCATCCGCGATTTATTCAATTTACTGCTCGCCGAACCAGAGCTGCTGCCGCCCGCCTGGCAGAGTGGCGGAGATGGCCCGTGCGGCCAGAAAACTGCGCGCCGCGTATGCGACTACATCGCCGGCATGACCGACGATTTCGCCATCGACGAACACCATCGGCTGTTCACGCTGGAGCGTTAGCAAGGCAGTAGGCAGTAGGCAGTAGTCAACGGGGATCGTTCTACTAGCGAACCTATTGCTCTCACGCCTGCTGCATGCCGCCTTTGATGGTAAACTGAATTTGGCGTTACGATTCCGGAGTCCCGCCTTTGAGCACGCGCTACGATTAGCGAACCTATTGCTCTCACGCCTGCTGCATGCCGCCTTTGATGGTAAACTGAATTTGGCGTTACGATTCCGGAGTCCCGCCTTTGAGCACGCGCTACGATCCTCGCATGCATGCATATGACGAGCAGTCACGTCATGCGGGCGTGATTTATGTGCTGATGCTTGTGGTGGCGCTCGCGTTCGGCGGGTTCGTCTGGCAGCTCTATAGCGGGCCGGAGGTTCAGCGCATTTCGGCGCCGGCCGGCGCTTACAAGATTGCGCCGCCCGAACTCATCGAGCCGGACGCGCGCGAGGGAGCGGCGCTGACGGTCCCCGAAACAGAGACGGCCGAGGCCGCTGCGGCGCCGACCGAGCATGCTCCGCCCGGCCCGCCTCAGCTTGCGCCAAGTCCGGTGTTTGCATCAGCGGGGCGTTACGTTGCTCAACTCGCAGCGCTGCAATCCGAGGCAGGCGTGGACGCAGCCTGGCGTCGGTATGCCTCCCGCGCGCCGGACCTCTTCGCGCAGGCCAGGCTTGACGTGGAACGCGCGGACCTCGGCCAACGCGGCGTTTATTATCGAGTCCGCGCGGGCTATTTCGCGGACCGCGAAAACGCCTCGCGTTTTTGCGAGCGCATTCGGCAGATGGGCCAGGACTGCATCGTGGCGGCGCGCTAAGAGGCGCGCATGGGCCAGCCCCTCTCCGTCGCTTTCGGCATACGCCAGCCTAAGCTGGACGAGCCTATGCGCGCGTTTTTCGCCGAGGCGCAGCCTTGGGCGTTCATACTTTTCCGGGAAGCCTGCGTAACGCGCGATCAAGTGCGCGCCCTGTGCGCAGAACTCCGCGCGTCGGTTTCGCGCGACGCCATCGTCTGGATCGACCAGGAGGGCGGGCGCGTGGCGCGACTTAAGCCTCCAGAGTGGCCGACCTGGCCGCCAGCGGCGGCCTACGCTGAGCGATGGATGGCGAAGGACCCTGCCGTCGCTCTGCTAGCCGCAAAGCTGGCGTATCGGCTCATCGCCGATGAACTGAAGTCCATCGGTGTCGATGGCGACTTCGCGCCGGTCCTCGACGTGCCGGCGGCAGGCTCTGACAAGATCGTAGGCGACCGAGCGTTTTCATCGATTCCGGAGAGCGCCTCGATCCTGGCGCGCGCCGCGCTGCAAGGGCTGCACGAAGGAGGCGTCGCCGGCTGTATCAAGCACATGCCCGGGCACGGACGCGCGACCGCTGACAGTCACCTGGCGCTGCCGCGCGTCTGTGCAAGCGAAGCCGAACTTGCGGCAGACGTCCTTCCTTTCGCGCAGAACGCGGACGCGGAGGCTGCGATGACGGCGCACATCGTCTATGAGGCTTGGGATCCCGATCGGCCGGCAACCTGTTCGCCGATGGTAATCGAACAGATCATCCGTGGCCGCATCGGCTTTCAAGGCCTCTTGGTGAGCGACGATCTCGACATGAAGGCGCTGCAATACGCGCTGAATGGCGGCCTTGCGCAGCGCGCCGAGGCAGCGTTGAGCGCAGGCTGCGACGTCGTGCTGCAATGTTCAGGTGTGTTGAAGGATATGGAGGAAACGGCCAAGGGCTGCCGTGTTTTGGAGAGCTTTTCGTTGGTTCGCGCGGGGGCGGTTGAGAGTTTGGCCAAGCGAGCGCCAGAGCCCTTCGATGCAGAATCGGGTTGGAAGCGCTTCCGGGAGCTTTTAGGGACGGTCTGAACAAGCCGCAGCGGGGCCGGTTTTGCAAGGGATTTGCGTGGGCGAGAGCGGCTTTTGCGGGCGCGCGGCGGGCGCGCGGCGGGCGCCGGCGCCATCGGCGGCG
>Ga0209172_10003479_pt1 | contig 23916 bp, 23 predicted proteins | sample LarsenN4metaG_FD_184113 | JGI IMG/M metagenome (GOLD analysis project Ga0209172, IMG submission 184113) | Hot spring sediment bacterial and archeal communities from British Columbia, Canada, to study Microbial Dark Matter (Phase II) - Larsen... ... | reverse complement strand
CCGACCTCCGACCCGTAAGGGTGGAGGTTCTTCGTTCCGAGATTCAGTGCGGTCGCCTCTTGCTGGAGGACCGGATGGGTGAGCGGTACGTCTTCGTGTTTGCAGAAGGGGTGATGCCCTACGACGGCGAGCCAATTCGAGGCATGCCCGGCTTCCGCTGTGTGCGATACGGCGCCCTGAACGTGATTTGCTGGACGGATGGTCAATATACGTACGGCCTTGCCGGCCCCCGTGAGCCGGCAGACCTCGCCGCTATGGTCGAATAAGTCTCTCCTCTACACCAGCCCAGCAAGACGCCGCATCCACGACGATGCGGCGTCTCCGTTTTTCCTTGGTGGCGGTCGGTAAACTTGGGGCGATGGGAGCCATACAAGACCTTCGAGACCTTCAGCGCGAGATCACCCACCTGCATGATGCGATGGCTGTGCTCGGCTGGGACCAACAGACCTACATGCCGCCGGGCGCCGCCGAGAATCGCGCCGAACAGTTGGCGACGCTGAGCGCCATCGCGCACAGCAAGTTCACGTCGGACGCGTTCCGGTCGGCGCTGGAGCGCGCCGAGAAGGAGTCTGCGTCGCTCGACTACGACAGTGACGACGCTGCGCTGGTGCGCGTTACGCGGCGCGACTTCGACAAGGCAACCAAACTGCCCGAGGAGTTCGTCGCGGAGGAGTCCCGGGTAACGACCCTGGCACATGAAGTTTGGGTGCGCGCGAGAAAGGCGAACGACTTCGCGGCGTTCCTCCCCTCGCTTCAAAAAATCGTTGACCTGTGCCTGAAAAAGGCGGACCTGCTCGGCTACGAAGAGCACCCCTACGACGCGTTGCTCGACAACTACGAACCGGGGATGAGGACCGCGGAGGTGAAGCGCATCTTCGGCGAACTCCGCGAGCCGCTGGTCTCGCTGCTTCGAGAGATTCAGGAAAGCGGCAACGACGAGGAGAGCATCATGAAGCGCAGTTACCCCGTCGAGAAGCAGAAGCAAGTTACGAACGACGTCGTTCAGCGCATCGGCTTCTCCTTCGACACCGGGCGCCAAGACATCGCGGCTCATCCGTTTTGCACAAGCTTCGGCTACAGCGACGTGAGGCTGACGACGCGCTTCGACGAGCACTACCTTCCTGGCAGCCTGTACGCCTCGATGCACGAAGCGGGGCACGGGATGTATGAGCAAGGCTCGCCGCCCGAGCTCGAGGGCACCCTGCTGCGCGGCGGCGCGTCGCTCGGCATACATGAAAGCCAGTCGCGGCTTTGGGAGAACCAAGTGGGTCGCAGCCGCGCCTTCACCGCGTACTACCTGCCCTACCTGAAGAAGCTGTTCCCCGAATCGCTCGGCGACGTTGACGAAGAGCGCTTCTATCGAGCGGCGAACCGCGTCGAGGCGTCGCTCATCCGCGTCGAGGCGGACGAGGTGACCTACGGGCTCCACATCATGCTTCGATTCGAAATCGAAACGGCGATGCTTGAACGAAAGGTGAACCTGAGCGAACTGCCCGACATTTGGAAGGAGAAGATGCAGGACTACCTCGGGATAGCGCCGCCAAACGATAGCGACGGCGTGCTGCAGGACGTCCACTGGTCGAGCGGCATCATCGGTTACTTCCCAACCTACTTGCTGGGCACCCTTGCCGCCGCGCAGATTTGGAGCGCGCTCTCAAACGACCTCGGCGATGTTGACGATTTGATCCGCAAGGGTGAGTTCCAGCCGATTCTCGGTTGGCTCCGCGAGCGAATCCATCGCCACGGCCGGAAGTACCTGCCCAACGAACTTCTGAAACGAGCCACCGGGAGCGACCTCGACCCGAATCCGATGATGACCTACCTGCGCAGCAAGTTCAGCGAAATCTATGGGCTCGGAGCGAAGGTGTGAGCGATACCGAGAGAATTCTCGAGGAGTTCGAGCGGGCCGCCGAACAGATGCAAGAGGCTGCCGCGCTGCTCAAGGTTCGCCTGCCGTCGTTGAAGAAAGCGATGCGCGCCGCGGACGCCGCGGTCGAGGAGACCGACGCACTGCGCCGCTCGCACACCGAGGCGCTGGAGCGCATTGACCAGTTCGCCTCTGCGCTTTCGGAGATCGAGGGGGCGATCAAGAGGAGCATGGACTCGGCTCAAAAGGCGCTTCACGATCACGGCATCCCTGTGGACGAACGAGCCAGGTTGCTCGATTTCGCGCGCGCGGTGTTCGAGCCACTCACCACGTCGGGCTTCGAAGTCATCATCCCAGCCTTGGGCGAGGCGATTGACGACGAGCGGCACACCGTCAAGGGTAGCGCGAAGAGCGAACTGGACGGAACGAAAGTCGCCGACATCATCTCTTGGGGGCATCGCTTCCCGAGCGGCGACCAGCGAACGGCGGAGGTGCTCGTCGGCGACGGCTCCCTCGTCGAACGGGAGGAGCAGGAAGTGACGGAACCGCCCGCTGCGCCGAGCGCCAAGGCAGGAATCTCGATGGTCCTCCCTGAGGAGGCCGAGAAGAAGACGTCGAAGACACGCAAGGCGACAAGCGGCAGCGCCGGACTGTTCGAGCGCTTGGAGGAAGCCGCGCGCAAGAACCGAGGCGAAGACGAATAGATGGGCCGCCGAGTTTCGTGGGCTGCGGAAGCCCACGCCGCGCTGCGCAAAGATCGCCTGCTCGGCAAACATGTGCTCCGCATCGGCGAGGTGTGCATCACCTTGCCGCGAGACCCGTTTGCTGCACTCGTGCGGAGTGTCGTGAGCCAGCAGTTGTCGGGCAGGGCGGCGAGCGCAATCTATGAGCGGCTGGTCACGACGCTCGGCTCGGGCGGCGTCGCGCCGGATTCTGTGTTGAGCGCGAGCGATGAGGCGCTGCGTTCCGCGGGCCTCTCCACGGCGAAGGCGCGGACGCTTCGCTGCTTGGCGAGCGCGGCGAAAGACGGCCTCGACTTTCTGCGCCTCCGCCGGGATGAAGACGAGCGCATCGTCGAGGCGCTGACGGAGATTCCCGGCATCGGCAGGTGGACCGCCGAGATGTTTCTGATCTTTGCGCTCGGTCGGCAAGATGTGATGTCGGGCGGGGACCTCGGCCTGCGCAAGGGGCTGGCGGCGGTGTACGGGCTGGAGGAACTGCCGAAGCCGAGGGAGTGCGAGCCGCTTTTCGAGCCGTGGCGCCCCTATCGCAGCGCGGCGTGCTGGTACCTGTGGCGGGTGTAACCGAGGTCAGTCCGTGTACGCCAGGCGCTTTTCGACGCGCTGATACCACCCGTCCGGCTCCGGCTCGTAGATGGAACAATGGTCCATCTCGCCGCCGTAGACGTGCAGGGTTACGGACGTGTCTTTGTCGCTCGCGTTGCCGAGGATGTGATACTCGAACGGCGGGATGAGGCAGCCGGAGTCTCCGATGCCGGCTCGAAGCTCCTCGACCTTCTCGAAGCGATACCGGTCGCCTTGTTGCTCTCGAAGGTCGTACCGCTCGACGTTCATCGTGCCGATGGCGACGCCCTCGACGCACCAGATACCGGCGTGGTCGTGCAACGGCGTGCGTTGCCCCGCCCCCCACGCCATGAGAACGGCGGTGAACCTGCCCTGAGGGCAGCGATACAGAAGCCGCCGGGCGTAGTGGTCCGGAATCGGCCGGATCAGTCGCTCTGGGAATTGCACCTCACCCGAGCGGAACAGTTCGGTCAATGTGACGCGAACCGCTTCAGTCAGGTCGTGAATGTCCTCTTTCTCGGCGGCGTCGCACAGGCGCTCGATCAGTGCGCGACAGCCGGGGAACTCCTCAGTGGTCAGACCGTCAGGCATGGCAAGAGGGTACCCCGAAAAGAGGAAAAAGGGGGGCCGGGAGCGTCCTTGCTCCGTCCTCCGTTACCACCTGTTCCTTGGTGACGGCCGCCCGATAGTATAGACGAACGAAAACCCGAAATGCAACGCCTTTCGCGGGTTTTTTTCTCACCCTCCGCGGAGGTCAGAGCGAGGCAGGGGAGAGGTCCCGCGCACCTGCGGACGGCCGCTTGGTGTGGGTCGGGCTCAAGAGATAGATGGCGCCGGTAGAGTGGCACCACGCCCCGGCGCGGCGGTTCAGGAATACCTGATAGACGATGGAGCCGTCCGAGCACCTCGCCCAACCGTTAACGCCGGCACCTGTGGCGACGAGCACGTAGGCAGAGGGTGGGATGCGCACGTCGTCAACCAGGGGGAATACCCGCTCCGCCTCGCCCATGGCAGTGTCCTCATCCATCAAGGCATGACCTCGCAGGTGGACCGTGAGGAAGCCTCGGTTCTGCAACACGACGAACTCCCGATTCGGGTCGAGATTCGGCTCCACGGCGACGATGCGTAGCATGTTCCTTATAGGAAGGGACGGCTCTGGAGGCGAAACCGATTCCGTGACTGCGTTCATAATGTCGGAGCTGATGGTTCGCGTCGTTGCATACATCCGACCGCACAAGCTCGAGGAGGTAAAGACCGCCATCGTCGCGGAGGGGGTGACGGGCATGACGGTCTCAGAGGCTCGGGGCACCGGGAGCGGCTCTGAGGCAAGCGACTGGTTTCGCGGTCGTGAGCATGTTGTCTCGCTCCCCGCGCGCATCAAGATCGAGGTGGTCATTCCGGCGGAGATGCAGGAGCGAATTGTGGAGGCCATTGTGCAAAGCGCGCGGACCGGCCGGGAGGGGGACGGCAAGGTCTTTGTGCTGCCGGAGCTGGACGCCGTGCGGATTCGTACCGGCGAACGGGGCGAGGCTGCGCTGTGAGGTGAACCCCGGGCGCCCCCCGAAGCGTCTGATTAGGGGATAATACGCCCCGAAGAGAGAATCATCATGACAATCGTGGCTTTTTTGGCAAGCGGTTTGGCGCTCCTGGCGCAGTCTGGGAGCATTCAAGTGAACTCGTCCGTGAAGTCGGGGGACGTTTTGAGCGGCGTGGTGGAGCTGCGCGTTACGGTGCAGTCCCCCAGTCCGGTTACGCAGGTCGAGTTCTACGTTGACGGGAAGTTGCGTGCGACCGACACGAGTACGCCCTACACGTACCTCCTCGACACCATTGTCGAGAACGAGGGGGCGATGGAGATCGAGGTCGGCGTCTACACCGCTTCCGGCGACAGCCGCAAGGTTGTGTTGAACGTTACGATTGACAACGGAGTTTCCAAGGGAGTCGAGTTCCACCTGCAGAGTGCGACCGAGTTCCTCCAAGTCTCCAAGTGGGACGAGGCGATCCAGGCTGCTCGCATTGCGCTGAAGGCGGATGAAAACAGCAACAAAGCGAAGATTCTGATGGCTCGCGCGTTCCTCGGGAAGAACATGCTGGATCGGGCGCAGCAGTGGGCTGAAGACGCCATTCTCACCGAGGAAACAGTGGAGGGGGCGGAGCTGCTCGCCGGCATCCATGTTCAGCGAGCGTTCCGCATCATCAGCACGTCCGGCGACAAGGGCGATGCGCTCAAGGCGATCACCGAGGCGCTCAAGGCAGCGGTCCAGCAGAGGCGCCTCTCCCTTCAACTGCAGATCAAGGCGCTGGGCGAAGTCACGGACGGGAACCGCCTGCGGCATGCCGACCTGCTGATCGCCAACCATCAGTACTCGGCAGCGCGCCGCATCTTAGGCGAGAAGTGGAACGAATACGAGCCTGACACCGCGGTCGGCAACCGGCTCATCTACGCGATGATGCGCTCTGGGATGATGAGCGAAGCCTACGCTACGGCTGAGGTGATTCTTAAGGAGGGCGTGCCGGACGCGGCGACCTATGCCTTGCGTGCAGCGGGCTTTGCGTACTACCGGAAGTGGCCGGAAGCCCAGGAGGCGCTCCGCGAGGGCACGTTCAGCGACCCGAACTCGCCAACGCTGATGACCGCGGCGGCCTACGTCGCCACCATGAGGGGCGAGAGGGCCGCTATGATGAGCCAGGTCAACCAGATGCTTGAGCAGCATGTGAACGCAGGTCAAGCGTACTACTACCTCTACGCGATGCAATACATGGTCGGGCAGTACGAGGAGTCCAGAGACAACTTCAGGCGCGCCGCGCTGCTCGAGCCGCTTCTGTTCGACGCCTATGTCGAGCGCGGCTACCAGGCGCTGACCAACGCGCGAAACCTGCCGGCGGGGCTCTCCTCCGATAGAGATCTGATTCTGGACCAGGCGCTAAGTTTCTTCGAAGTTGCGCTCGCGGCAAAACCCGACTCTGCGGAGGCGCTTAACGGCATCGCCGTCGCGAATCTATACAAGAACAACGTGGACGCTGCGGTGCGAATGGCTCAAGCCGCGACAAACGCCGCCCCGCAACAGCCGTGGGCGTGGTTCACGTATGCCGCCGCGCTCGGCGCCGCTCGAAAACCGACTGAGGCAACGCAGGCGGTGGACAAGGCGGGCGCCCTCGACCAAGTCGTGCTGAGGGGCAGAAGCGTTCCGACGATTGACCAAGCTTGGGACTACACCTGGCGATACGGTCGCCAGCCGGTGCTCATCCCGCCTCGGTCGTAGCGGTCGGCACTGCCGTTCCGCGGCGACGCAAGTGCCCTGCGATGAGCGCGATGTCCGTCGGGCGCACGCCCGGTACGCGCGCAGCTTGGGCGAGCGTCCGTGGCTTCACTTGCGAAAGTTTCTCGCGCGTCTCGTGGCTGATGCCATTCACCTGCTCATAGTCGAAGCCTGACGGAACGGCGAGCGCTTCGAGGCGACGGCGCTGTTCGACCTGTGCCTCCTGCCTTGAAAGGTAGCCCGAGTACTTCGCCTCTACCTCGATCTGCCGAGCCGCTTCCCGGCGCAAGGGGCTGGCGCCCCAGTCGGGAAGTTCGACCCCGAGGGCGCGGGCGACGGTGGCGACGTGCTCGAGCCGCGCACCTGGCCGCTGCAACAAATCGCGGAGCGGAATGCTGTTGCGCAGCGCCGGCAGCCCGGCTTCGCGAAGCACGTCGTTCGCCGAGGAGCCGACGCTGACCGAATCCAAGATGGCGGAGAGGCTCTTCTGGAAGCGCTTCTTCTCCTGAAAACGATCCCACCGCTTTTCCGAAACCAGCCCAACCTCGCGTCCAACCGGGGTTAGGCGCTGGTCCGCGTTGTCGTTCCTTAGCATAAGGCGATATTCGCTACGGGCGGTCAGCATGCGGTATGGGTCGTCAACGCCCTTGGTCACCAGGTCGTCAATCAGGACGCCGATAAACGAGTTGTCTCGCCGCAGGACGACATCCGGCTCGCCCATCGCCCGGCGGGCGGCGTTGATGCCGGCGACGATGCCCTGAGCCGCAGCCTCTTCATAGCCGCTGGTTCCATTCACCTGCCCCGCAAGGAACAGACTGCGGCAGCGCTTGCTCTCGAGCGTAGCATAGAGTTGCAGCGGGTCAGCCATGTCGTACTCGACCGCGTAGCCGGGGCGCAGCATCTCGACCTCTTCAAGGCCCGGGATGTGTTGGAGGAACTCGAGTTGCACCTCCGCGGGCAATGAGGTGCTGACGCCCTGCACATACACCGACTCCCCGCCCCACTCTTCCACTTCGAGAAACACCGTGTGCCGATCACGATCCGGGAAGCGCACGATCTTGTCCTCGATGCTCGGGCAGTAGCGCGGGCCGACGCCCTCGATCTGCTTGCCATAGACGGCGCTCAGGTGTAGGTTCCGGCGGATGACCTCGTGCATCTTCGGCGTCGTGTGCGTCTCATAGCAATCGAGCATCTCGCCCGCCGGCGAAACGCGGTCGTGCAGGAAACTGAAAGGTGGCGCGTCCTGCTCGCACGGCTGCACGGATACGCGCGACATGTCGATGCTGCCGAGGCGAATACGGGGCGTAGTCCCCGTCTTGAACCTGCGGATGCGGACGCCTACGCCGCGCAGGAAGGCGCTGAGGCCCGTGGTGGCAGGCTCGCCGTGGCGCGCAGCAGGCTCCTCCGACGCACCCTGATGGCAGACGCCGTTCAGGAACGTGCCCGTCGTCATGACGACCGCCTTGGCGGCGATCTGCGTTGTTGATCCGCCCTGCTCGGTGAGGATGACGCCTACCGCCTCGCCATTCTCGACGATCACCGTCTCAACGGTTCCCTCGATGAGACTCAGTCGAGGCTCGGCTTCGAGGGTTTCACGCATTAAGCTCGGGTAGAGCGACTTGCACGCGTGCGCGCGGAGCGTTTGAATCGCAGGCCCTTTGCCGGTTCCGACGACGCGGATGTGCGTCAGCGCGTGGTCGGTCGTTGCGCCCATCTGCCCGCCAAGCGCGTCCACTTCCCGCACCAGGTGGCCCTTCGCGAGGCCACCGATGCTGCAGTTGCAGGGCATGTGGCCGATTCGATCGAGGCGGAGAGTGATGCACGCGGTTTCTGCGCCCATCCTGGCGGACGCGAGCGCCGCCTCGATGCCCGCGTGACCCGCTCCTATGATAATGACGTCAAATCGGCGCACGACTCAGGCAGTTTACCGCGCGCGTCGCTTCGGTAGAATTCGCGCTCGTGGATTATCGTCGGTCTTACATTCGCGACCTTCTCAACGCTCAGCCCGGCACTGCGGCGGAAGCTTTCGGATGGGTGAAGACGCGGCGAGACAGCAAGGGCATCCACTTCGTCCAACTCAGCGACGGCAGTTGCTTCCGGGACCTGCAAGTGGTCATCGAGGAAGGAGCGCTACCCGAGGAGACCGTCAAGCAGATCACTACGGGAGCGTGCGTGCGCATCGCCGGCGACATCGTCGAGTCGCCCGCGCCTGGACAACCGATCGAGCTGAAGGCGCGCGAGGCGGAGATCTACGGCCCGGCTGACCCGGAGACGTATCCGATTCAGAAGAAGGGCGCATCGTTCGAGTTCCTGCGCGAAGTTTCGCACTTGCGCGTGAGGACGAACACGTTCGGCGCCGTGTTTCGCGTTCGTAATCGCCTCAGTTGGGCGACGCACAGGTTCTTCCAAGAGCACGGCTTTCTCTATGTGCACACTCCGATTATCTCGGCGAGCGACTGTGAGGGCGCCGGGCAGTTGTTCACGGTCACCACGCTCGACATGGAGAACCCACCGCGCACACCGGACGGCAAGGTGGACTTCGGAGAGGACTTCTTCGCGCGCCAGGCATACCTCACGGTCTCCGGGCAGCTCAACATCGAGTGCTTCGCGCAGTCGTTTACGAACGTCTACACCTTCGGCCCGACGTTTCGCGCGGAGAACAGCAACACGCCGAGGCACCTTGCAGAGTTCTGGATGATCGAGCCGGAGCAAGCGTTTTGCGACATCGAGGGCAACATGAACCTGGCTGAGGAGTTCCTCAAGTTCTTGATCCAGGATGTTCTCGATAACTGCGGAGATGACCTCGAGTTCTTTCAGAAGCGAATCGAGCCCACGGTCATCGAGACACTCGAATCGGTCGCGGACGCGTCGTTCGAGCGCCTGACGTACACGGAGGCGATTCGCGTTCTGGAGAAGAGCGGCGAGTCATTCGAGTTCCCCGTCTACTGGGGCGCGGACCTGCAAAGCGAGCACGAGCGGTACTTGACCGAGAAGGCGTTCAAGAAGCCGGTCATCTTGACGGACTATCCGAAGGAGATCAAGGCGTTCTACATGAAGCAGAACGATGACGAAAAGACGGTGCGTGCGATGGACGTGCTTGCGCCGAGGATCGGCGAGATCATCGGTGGCTCGCAGAGGGAGGAGAGATACGACGTTTTGGTCGAACGGATGACTAAAGCACGGCTGGATTTAGAGCCGTATCAGTGGTATTTGGACCTGCGTCGCTACGGCGCCGCTCCGCACTCGGGCTTCGGCTTGGGCTTGGAGCGGATGATCCTCTACGTAACGGGGATGAAGAACATCCGGGACGTCATCCCGTTCCCACGGACGCCTGGGAATGCGGACTTTTAAGCCTTCGCGCCCCGTACAATTGCCGGAGTTTGAGCCTCCGGTGTGCATATCGGCGCGGCGGCGGGTACATTAGTACCGTGCAGCGGCGTTGAGTACGTGCCTCGTCCGCAACAGCAGGCATGGGGCGCGGACGGTTTCGCCATGCAACCACAGGAAAAGGAGGAAGAGATCTATGAGATCTACTCTGAAGACGATCGTAGCGGCTGGTATTGTGGGGATGGCATCGACATCGTTTGCCATCGTCTTTCCCACGGGCCCCCATGCGGCGTCGAACTTCATCCCGTTCGGCGGCGGCACCGCCAATGGAACACCTACCATGCACCAGGTGTTCGACAAGGCGCTGTTCGCCGGCCAATCGGGCGGGCTTCCGGTTGAGATTCTCTCGATCGGGTTCGCCCCCGGGCTGAACGGAACGTTCAACCTCGGTCAGGTCACGATCCGTCTGGGTTACACTCAGCGGGTCCCCGGAGTCAACTCCGGCTCCGGTGGCCTTTTTATCCCTGTCCAAGGCGGTGGAGGCGGACCGAACCGAGACAACAGCCTTCCGTTCGCGACGTTCTACAACAACCCGAACACATCGTTCACGATCAACAACTTCGGGCCGAACAACTTCAGTGAGATGGTGTTCAACGGAACCCCGTTTGTGTACGATCCGAACCTCGGGAACTTGCTCGTAGAGATTGTCGTGCCCAGCCCGAACAACACGACGCTTCACGTCTCTCGTGCAGCGGGCAGCAGCCAGGCATCGCGCGCCTACTCAGGCATGCGGTTTGCCGATGCTGAGTCCCCGACGACGGCAACGCGTATGGACTTCCGGTTCAACGTCGTGCCGGAGCCGGGAACGATGCTCGCTCTCGGAGCCGGGCTTGCCGCGCTTGCGGCACGCCGCCGGATGAAGCGATCGTAAGCAGTCGTCAACATTTGACGACGACGGGCGCGCCTACTTTGGCGCGCCCGTCTGCTTGTGTGTGCGCTCCCAACTACCGTGCTCGGCGCTTCTCTCTACGGCGTCGAGAACGCGCTGACACGCCAAGCCATCCTCAAAGTTTGGTGACGGGGTTTTACCATGCGCCATGCGCGTCAGCCCGTCCGCGACGAGGTTGATGAACGTGTGTTCGTAGCCAATGATGTGCCCGGGCGGCCACCAGGCGGACAAGAATGGGTGGCTCGGATCGGTTGCCTGGATCGTTCGGAACCCGCGTCTGCCCTCTTCGTCCGTGCCATCGTAGAACTCCAGCTCGTTCATCCGCTCAAGATTGAACACAAGCGAACCTATCGAGCCGTTGATCTCGATGCGGTTGTGGTTCTTGCGACCAAGGGCGAATCGAGTCGCCTCGAAGGAGCCGACGGCACCCGTCTGGAAGCGGGCGAGAAACAGCGCCGCGTCATCCACATCCACGTAGTCGGTCTCCTCAGAGCCCTCGCTGGTCGGGCGCTCTTTAACGAACGTCTTCAGCATGCCGCTGACCTCGGAGATCTCACCCACAAGGAATCGTGCGAGGTCAATCAGGTGTGCGTTTAGGTCGCCGTGCGCGCCGGAGCCTGCGAACTCTCGCTTCAGCCTCCAGACCATCGGCGTCTTAGGATCGGACATCCAATCTTGAAGGTAGACCGCGCGAAAGTGGCGGATCTCGCCGATCGCGCCCTCATCTATCAGTCGCTTGGCAAGTTGGATTGCTGGACAGAAGCGGTAGTTGTGAAACAGCGCATGGAACACGCCGGCGGTCTCGATGGCCTCAACCATCTCTTCCGCCTCGGCGAGCGTGTTTGCCAGCGGCTTTTCACACCAAACGATCTTGCCCTTTCTCGCCGCTTCGATCGAAATCGGCGCGTGCAAGTGACCGGGCGTGCAGACGTCAACCAAGTCCACGTCATCGCGCTCGACGACCTTGCGCCAGTCGGTCTCGACCTCTTCAAAGCCGTACTGCACCGCGGCTCGCTCGAGCGCATCACGGTTGCGTCCGCACAGCACCTTAAGCCGAGGCGTCCAGTCGAGGTCGAAGAAGCGAGGCGCCTGGCGCCAGGCGTTGCTGTGGGCTTTGCCCATGAACTGATACCCGATCAAGGCGACGTTGATCGTACGCTTAGCCATCGTTGCGCTGTATCTTGTAGTCCTCAGGAATCTTGTAGTCTAACAAAGACAGGTCGGCGCCCCCGTCCACGCCGATTGTGGACATGCGCCAGGTCAAGGTTCTCTCCTGCCCGCTCACCTCAACCGACTTCTCGTATCCGCCGACCACGAGGTTCAACTTCTCCGAGACGAACAAGCCTGCTTGCACGGTGCGCTTGCCCGTTGGGAGTTCTTGGGTGATGATGCTCTCATACTGGGCGGCGCGACCGAACTCGGTGTCGTCATGGCCTGTCGGCTTCAGCCGCTCCGCGAGTTTGCCCAGAAGCGCTTCGGGCTCAAAGAAAAACTTGAGGCTGGGAACGGCGAATGCAATGTCGCGCACAGTTCCCTTGCCCACGAAGGCAGTCTTCTGCTCGAAGACGATGCGCGTAATCTCCCCGTCCTTGCAGATGATCCTCTCGATTGGCTCGCCGTCCTTCACAATGAGCACTGCCAGGCGGTCTGGCTTCTGCGCTACGAAGGTGCGTTGAATCGCCATGCCCGACTCTCCGCTGATGCTTGCCTCCTCGATGACGCCGCTCAGGGCGCGGATGCTGCGGTACCTCTCCGCGGCGCGGGCGAGCGCGTTTTGCTCGGGCTGAGGTGCAGTGGTGGAGCAACCAACTATGAACAGGGCGAAAACCAACGTTCGAGTCATCGGCGCGATTGTACACCGGGAACGGATTCGCGCACCGAAGCGTTGAAAGTATGGGTATCCCCGCATGCGCACGGGGCTTCTCCGAGGCGCAAATCGGGTATCCTATGTGATGACTTGGGGGCGACTGGCTTCGACAGGGTCAGGACGTCTCTTGGTTGCGAGTCGAGGTGCCGTATGGTCCTCGTAAAACAACGGCAAACAAGAGTAAGTGCGGAAACTCAGTACGCCTACGCTGCCTAAGTAAAGTGCAGCCGTTCCGCCGCCCCGATCCGGTAGGGGCGAGCCGGAGCGTCATCAAATCCGGATAGTCGTGACGCCCGCCGCCTTAGGGTGTCCCGCCGAAACCAATAAGGCTGGCTGTTAGGTTGCCCGTCCGTCGGCTTACCTCTCAGCGAGATTCAACGACGGACTACACTCGTAGAGGCCAAGGGTTCGCCGACTTTGGAAGGGGGTTCGATTCCCCCCGCCTCCACCACCTCTTATCCCGGCGGCCGGCGACCCTTCTCCGCGCGCAGGCGCAGCTGAAGCACGAGGTACCAGGCAAGCCCGAGGCTGCAACCGTAGGCCGTCGGGAGCGCCCAAACCCAGAACGACGGCAGGTCTGCCGGCTGGTAGCCCTCGATGGGAAGCAATTCCGTCGCATCGCGAAGCCGCACCCAAAGAAAAAGACCCGCCGGGACAAGTCCCGCTACGCTGCCGGTGAAGCCCGCGACCTCCGCGCGCCACGTGAAGAATGTTCCCGCCACCAACGCAATCCCGAGCGCCAACGCCATGGTCGGCCACAACTCTCCCGGGCCTCGCAAGACCGGAGCGAGCGCGAACGGCGCGAAGACGGCGAGCAATTGAGCGACGCTGCCGAGGGCGAACGCTCCGCATCCGCCCATGATGACGTCGTCGAACTGACGCGGGGGCTTGTCCACCATCTCTGACTCTACCCCCAAGTCGCCTTTGGCGGGGAACTCGGTTCACTCCCCCAGGCGTACATCTAACGGTGCAGGTGCCCGGGAGCAGGCTGGGCGTCAGCATGACGGCATGCGAACACGATGAAGCGTACGATCATCATTTTTGGAACCGTTTTGGGACTGCTTGCAGTCTCTGTGTGGTACCTCCTGGGTGCGAAAGGTGGCGGTGACGGCGACATCATCTATCGAACCGCGAAGGTAAGGAAGGGCGATGTAGTTCGCTCCTTCACCGCCACCGGCGTCCTGCAACCGCTTACGACGGTGGACGTGAAGAGCAAGGCGGGGGGCGAGGTGGTGCGCTTGGCCGTCGAAGAGGGCGACTACGTGCGCAAGGGAGACCTCATCGCGGAGATTGACCCAAGGGACACGCGTGCGCTCTATGAACAGGCTGCCGCCGACCTCGACGCCGCGATGGCGCGCAAAAAACAGAGCGAACTGAGCGTCACCATGCAGCGTGCTAGCAGCCAAGCCGCCGTTACCCAAGCAGAGGCTGCACTCGAGTCCGCGCGCCTTCGTCTGAAGACGCTCGAAGACCGCGCCCGAATCCAACCGACATTGACGACCGCGAACATCCAGCAAGCGCAAGCGAACTACGACCAAGCCACACAAGCTCTCGACCAACTCAGGAGTGTTACCATTCCGCAGACGCGAGCGCAAGTGGAGACGGAATACGAAAGGGCAAGGGTTGCCGTAGAAGCCGCGCGCGCGGACTTCGAGCGGCAGAAGAACTTGCTTGAAAAGGGATACATCAGCCGGCAGGCCTACGACCAGGCGCGCACCGCCCTCGAGTCGGCGGAAGCCGCGTTTCGAACGGCAGCCGAGCGCCGCCGCACGCTCGATGCAGACCTGCAGATTCAACTGAAAACCGCCGAGGCGCGAGTCAGCCAAGCGAAGGCGGCACTCGACCAAGCAAAGGCGAACCAAATCGAGGTGGTTGTTACCCAGCGCGACCTTGAAGATGTGCGCCTGGCCGTGAAGCAGGCGGAGTCTGTGCTGGCGCAGGCTCGGGCGAACCTCAAGCAGATTGACCTTCGCATCGCAGAACTTCAGGCGGCGAATGCGGGCATTGTACGGAGCGAAGTCGCAAGAGACAACGCGCGCGTGCAACTGGAGAGCACATCGCTTCTTGCGCCGAGGGACGGCGTGGTCATCCTCAAGTATGTCGAAGAAGGCACGATCATCCCGCCCGGAACGAGCGTGTTCTCCGAGGGCACCTCGATCGTCCAGATCGCCGACGTGACGAAGATGTACGTCCAGGTGTTCGTGGACGAGGCGGACGTGGGGCAAGTAAGCGTTGGGCAGCATGTGCGCGTTGCGCTTGAATCTGCGCCTGGGCAGCCGCTCGACGGCGCCGTCTCGCGCATCAACCCCGCTGCAACGACGGCGAACGGCCTGACACAGGTCGCCGTACGGGTTGAGATCAACTTCCCCTCACCCCCTCCGACCGAGGCGGGCGCAGAGGGCAGCGCAGAAGGAGAGCGAACGAACAGGCAGCGGCCCGCCGAAGAGACCTCCCGACAGGGCGGCCTTGAGAGAGCGGCTCCGACACAGGATCAAAGCGGAGAGCAGCCGCAAGCCGACCAGCGCCGAGGCCGCCGAAGCGGGAACATCCGCCTGATGCCGGGCCTCAACGCCAGCTGCGAGTTCATCATCAGCGAGAAGAAAGACGTGCTCATGATCCCCTCGAACGCAGTCCAGCGCGAGGAGGGAGAAACGTTCGTTGAGGTGATGAAGAACGGCAAGCCCGAGCGGCGCGCTGTGAAGGTCGGCATGACCGGCGACGTCAGCATCGAAGTTCTCGAGGGCCTCCAGGAAGGAGAGGAGGTCGTCACCAGCAAGATTGACCGACGCGAGATCGAGGAGCAGCAGCGGCGCATGGAGCAAGCCGCCCAGCAACGCAGCCCATTTAGCGGAGGAGGCGGCGGAGGCAGGAGGTAGAGCGTGAACTTCTTAGACACCCTTCGAACCGCACTCTCCGCGATTACGGCGAACAAATTGCGCTCGTCGCTCACGACGCTTGGAGTCGTCATCGGCGTCGCAAGCGTCATTGCCATGATCGGTATTGCCGAAGGGACGAAGCGCCAAGCCCTCGATGAGCTGGAAGCGTTGGGAAGCAACCTCATCGTTGTCTTCCCAAACTGGGGGCGAAGCGGGCAGAGAACCGGCGGTGACGAAGCAGAAACCCTGCGCATGGAGGACGTTGACCTCATTCGCCGAAGCGTGCCCACGGCCGTGAACGTCAGCGGCGAGGTGCGCACCCGCGTGTCCGTGAAGTACGGAAGCCTCAACGAGCGCTCCCAGGTAACCGGCGGCTTACCCGAGCTGCAGCAGATTCGGAACATTAAGATGAAAGAGGGTCGGTTCTTCACGGCGCAGGAGAACGAGGTTGCAGCCAAGGTGTGCATTCTCGGCTTCGACATCTACGAGCGCCTCTTTGAGAGCGCGCCGGCCGTTGGCTCCATCATCCGCGTCAACAACCAGGACTTCGAAGTCATCGGCGTGGCCGCCTTCAAGGGCGGCCAGGGCTTCATGAACCCCGACGACATGATCTACGTCCCCATCAACACGGCGAACTCGCGCATTCGGCGGCGTGACACGCTCAGCGGCATCGCCGTGCAAGCGGCGGACGCCGACGTCATGCCCTATACGCTCGCCAAGGTTCAGGAGACCCTGCGGCAGGTGAGACGCGACGCGAGCGGCGAAGACCTCTTCCGCGCGTTCAACCAGGGCGAACTCATCGAAACGGCGGAAGAGCAGTCGAGGATCCTCAGCCTGCTGCTTGGAGGCGTCGCAAGCGTTTCGCTGCTCGTCGGCGGCATCGGCATCATGAACATCATGCTGGTGAGCGTTACAGAGCGCACGCGAGAGATCGGATTGCGGAAAGCGATCGGCGCACGGCGCGACGATGTGCTCAGCCAGTTCCTGCTGGAGAGCATCCTGTTGTGTCTCGCCGGTGGCGTAATCGGCGTCATCCTGGGTATCGCAGGCGTCCACTTTGTCGCCGGCTTGATGGGCGTAGTACCCGTCGTCTCCGTTCCGGGTGTGATCATCGCCTTCGCGTTCGCCGCGCTCGTAGGGACGTTCTTTGGTTTCTATCCCGCCTATATGGCCAGCAAACTGGAGCCCATGGAGGCTCTCAGGACCGAGTAAGGGCGTTAGACGAGGTAAGGCTTCCAGATGCCCCTCATCAGAGGGCTGACCTGGTCGAGGATCTCGCGATTCTCGGTGAGGCGCGCCATGAGCAATGCCCCCTCGCAGTAGCAAACGCACGCCTGCGCCAGGCGTCGGCTCGGCGCGTCGGGATAGAGCTCCATGCGAGCGACCGCCTCGACGAACGCCCGCTCGAACTGGGCAACCACGCGCTCGATCATCTCTACAGCCTTGGAGCGAATCACTTCCGAGACGTGGCCGTTGTCGGACGCAAACAACCCGGCGAACACGCCTTCAAGCGGCGCGCCCTCGGCGCGAATCATCTCGGCGAAGCGAAGCGGGCGCTCAAGCGGCGGAACATCGAACGCGAACGCTCGGCGCAAGATGCCCTCGTCCGCCATCCGGGAATAAGCATCGAGTACCGCCGCACCGAGCGCTTCCTTCGATTCGAAGAAGTGATAAAAGCTGCTCTTCCCTGCGTTCGCCGCCTTCAGAATGTCGTCAACGCCGACGCTGCAGTACCCGCGATCGCGGATGAGCGCCATCGCCTCGGTTAGGATTCGCTCTTTCGTGTCGGTCTTTCGCGGCATTGCCCCTCTACGATAAGGGACGAACGAGGCGTTCGGTTCGTTCCCAGTCAATCACTTGGGGTGTAAACTGCCGCGCGTGCCTCCAACGGCAACCGCGAGCCCTGAGCCGGTCGCCGCCCGACGCCTTCGCTTCGACCGAAACGAGTGGGCGGGCGCGGTCGGAGACCTGGGCACAGACCTGCCGCTTCTCGTGGGCATGCTGCTGGCAACCGACCTCGACGCAGCGAGCGTGCTCATCCTGTTCGGCGCGATGCAGGTGCTCACTGGCGTTGCATATCGCCTGCCGATGCCGGTGCAGCCGCTGAAGGCGGTCGCCGCGATCGTGATTGCACAGAAGATCTCTGCGGGCGTCATCTACGGCGCGGGACTGGCTATCGGCGTTGTGGTTATGTTGCTCGCGGTCGTCGGATTGCTCGATTGGTTGGGGAAGGTCGTCCCGAAGTGCGTGATTCGCGGCGTCCAGGTCGGCTTGGGTCTGCAACTCGCGTCGGTGGCGCTGCAGCAGTTCGTATTCTCTTCGCCTCCAAGCAGCCTCATTCTTGGAGCGGTCGGCGCAGCCATCGCGTTCGCCCTGCTGGGGAACCGGCGCTTCCCTGCGGGCTTAATCCTCATCTGCATCGGGATTGCGATCGGCGGCTGGGCGCTCTGGAACACGGGCGCGAGCGTTCCGATTAGCCTTGCGCTCCCCGAGCCGAGAAGCCCTTCGCTCTCGGAAATCGTCACCGGCTTCCTCATCCTGAGCCTCCCGCAACTGCCGCTCTCTCTTGCAAACTCGATGCTGGCGACCCGGCAACTGGTGAACGACTTGTTCCCCGAGCGCAAGGTAACCCTCAAGCGCATCGGCGTAACGTACGCCGCGATGAACCTCATCAGTCCGTTCCTCGGCGGCGTTCCGGTGTGCCATGGCTCCGGCGGCATGGCCGGCCACTACACGTTCGGCGGGCGCACGGGCGGGTCGGTGGTCATCTATGGCGGCGCGTTCCTGGTGCTGGGACTGCTGTTCAGCGACGGCTTCGCGCTGATGGCGGAGCATTTCCCCAAGGCGCTGCTTGGGGTGCTGCTCTTCTTCGAGGGGGTGGCGCTCATCCTGCTGGTTCGGGACGTCGCGGTCGAAAGCCCGCGGCGCGACCTGCCGATTGCCGTCATCGTCGCGCTGCTGGCGTCTGGCATTCCCCAGTACGGTTACCTGGTCGGCGTTGGGTTTGGCGTCGCGCTCTACTACGCAGCGCGGGCTGGCTGGCGGGGCTGGGAGAGGGGCGGGGATTAGCCGCCGCCCTTGCCCTTACCCGGCTTGCCTTTGCCTGGTGAGCCGCCGGGCTTGCCTTTGCCCTTAGCGGCTTCGCTCTTCGCCTTGCCGGGGTGTTCCTTCCAGACCTTGTTCCAGTCCTTGGACTTCTTCCAACTGGTGAGGACCACGTCCGGCTTCACGCCCCGGTCTTTGGCAATCGTCGCGGCGATGACCATGTCGCCCCACTGGAGGCCTGACGAGCGCCAGCGGTTCACATCGGCATAAGGAACGCCGTAGCGACTGTACAGCATGTTCCCCCAGAGAGCGGAGTAGACGTCGTTGTCATGTGCTCGGTCAAGCCACACGCGGGTCTTGTTGAACCGGGCGGCAACCGGAACGAACACGGAACCGAAACAGGAGGTAGAACGATGAAACAGCAGAAAGAAGGGTCGGGGGGGGGCGTCATCGCCAAAGAGCACGGTCAATCGCCGGTGGGCGGCTTCATTAGGTTGGACGACCGGCGTCCTTGCCGGGTTCCACGCGGAACTTCCTCCTGCCGGGTAGCGTATCCATCAATTGCGGGGCGAGTTCCCGCACACCACACGGCAAAATGGACTCAACCGCACGCGAAGACCGCGTTTCGCCCCGCGCAGGAATCGTAGCAGGCGTCATCCTGCTGCTGGTTGCGCTGAGCGGTCTGTTCCTGTATAAATGGGGAGGCGCCTTCGCGACCGTGAACGCCGTCGAGGCAAGCGGCAGATGGCTGAAGCCCACCGACTCCCTGACCGCCGCCGGCGCGCTTACCGCCACGCTGAACTACTTCGCCATCATCTGGCCCGCGCTGGCGTTCGGCATTGTCATCGGCGCTGCCGTGCGCGCGTTCATCTCGCCGCGATGGGTTGCAAGGCTGCTCGGCTCCCAGCGAGCCGCCAGACGACAGTTGGCGGGGGCGCTTGCCGGCGCTCCTCTGATGCTCTGCTCCTGTTGCATCACTCCGATCTACTCGAGCGTTCGCGAACGAGGCGCGCCCCTCGGCTCTGCTCTCGCCCTGATGCTCGGCTCGCCGGGTTTGAACATCGCCGCGCTGATCCTCACGTTCCTGTTGTTCGCACCGCACATCGCGGTCGCCAGGGTTGCGCTAACGCTCGTCGCAGTTCTTGGCTTGACCGCGCTGGTCGGCAAGGCGTTCGAAGGTCGGGTGGGCGGAGCGTCGCTGACCAAGCCGAAGGAGCCGAAAGCGTGCGATGTTTCCATTCAGGACGTAACATCCTGGCGGGATGGCGTTCGACGCTTCGCGGGTTCGTTGGTTCATATCACTCTCGTGACGGTGCCTCTCATCGCGCTCGGGGTGCTGCTGTCGAGCCTCATTCTTCCTTCTCTCGGAAGCATCGGCGGCCTCGCGGCGGTCGTTACGGTTGGCGTCGTCGCAGCAGTCGCCGTGTTCATCGCGCTGCCGACGTTCTTCGAGATTCCGCTCGCGCTGCTGCTGCTTCAGGTTGGCGCGCCGGAGGGCGCCGCGCTTGCGCTCCTATTCGCGGGACCGATCATCAATCTCCCGTCGCTGCTTGTCCTGGCTAAGGACTCTGAGACGCGACGAGTGGCTGCCGCCTTGGCTTTCGGCATCTTCGCTCTTGCGTTCGGCGGCGGACTTCTGCTCGCGCTGGTTTAGCGACGCCCGGCGGGTATTCTTCCCTTCTCGTACTCACGAGAGGAGAAACAACGATGAGAGTAATGTTCAAGGTCAAGGTACCCACGCCGGAAGGAAACGAATTGGTCGCGACCGGAAAGATGGGAGAGGTCGTCGAGAGTTTCCTCGCCCGAGTGAACCCTGAGGCGGTCTACTTCACGCTGCAGGACGGAAGGCGGACGATGTTCTGCTTCGCCAACGTCGAGGACTCTGCCGAGTTGCCCATTCTGTGCGAGCCGCTGTTCCAGAGCGGTGCCGCGGAGATCGAATGCGTCCCTGCGATGAACTCCAAAGATATGAAGAAGGCGTTGGCGGCACTCCAGGGCGGCGCTTAATGATGACCTGGCAGGTGTAGATCCGGCAACCCGAAGAGACTTGAGGGGGCTGAACGATGACCGGTGAGTCCGCACTCGGCGGGTGCAGCGAGCTGAAATGACCCTGCGCACTTCGCCGGCTGCACAGGGAGTCTTCCTTTGCCTTGCGCTTGTGGGCTGCGGGAGCGAGAGGATCGCGGACACAAGCGGAGCGCGCAACGAGCTTTCCATCGTCATTCAGCCACTCGGCGAAGTGCCCGCCGAGCAAGTCGCTGCGGTCGAGAGCGCGCTTCGCGAGCAGTACGGCGCGTGCATTACGACCGCGGAGCCGACGCCCGCTGCCCGACGAGGCGTATTACGCGCCGAGGAGCCGTTACCGCGCCGAGCGACTGCTTGATGCGCTCTCGGCAGCGCACCCCGAGGCGGAGAAGGTGATCGGCGTCACTACGGCGGACATCTCTACGACCAAAGGCGAGCACGAAGACTGGGGCATCTTCGGCTTGGCGCGAATCAGCGGGCGAGTGTGCGTCGTCTCGACTCACAGGCTCCGCGCGCGAGGAGCCGGGGAGGAGCGGTTTCTCAAGAGGCTCAGCACCGTCGCGAGGCATGAGGTCGGGCACACGCTGGGGCTTAGACATTGTGCCACGGTCGGATGTATCATGGAGGACGCGAAGGGGAGCGTGGCTACCGTTGACCGCGCCCGCGACCTGTGCGACGCGTGCGCGGCATCACTTTGACCGAGCGTACCTACCCGTCCACCGGCCCAGCCAATCGGGTAGCCTTGTCCCATGCCTGCCATGGTTGCAACGTACGGCAAGCATGCGGAAGCGTATGCGCGGCTTGTCAGCTCCATTAACCGCCGCCGCTGGTGGCACTGCGTCCCATCGGATCCGGGGGCCTACGCAAAGCGAGGTAAGTTCTACGCAACCTCGCTCGAGGCTGCTCAGTTCTATGGCACCCCCGGGCCCCCGGAGAGGGTGACAGTGCACCGACCCTTGGTGATAGATAACGCTGGGCTTGAGAGTTTCCTTTTCGGCGATCGGATTCCGGCGGAACTGTGGGATACGCTACAGGGACTCGGATACTCGTACGAGTTCAGGAAGTCGGTTGACGCTAGGCTCCGCGATCGTGCTGCAGAACGCGGCTTCGACTCCATCGCCTTACTCTCTGACGCGGGCTTCCAGCGGTGGCTGACCACGGGCAGAGTTCCGCGGAGCATTGAACTGAACGTACTGCATCTTTCGAGCGCTCGGGGGCCCTCCAAAGACGGACCCCAGGAACGTACTCTTCTGGTCTTCGTTCCTAGCAACAAGTACGAGATACCGGAGGGCTACTACCATGAAGCGCAGTTCGCAGAGCTTTGTGCGTCGTGCGGTTGTCACCCAAGCGTTGTCCAATTCCTCTGCGACATGTTCGGCAACTAACCCATGTCTAAGAACGGCAAACAATTGAGCTGCCCGGTTCCATTCGAGGGCCTACGCGTGGCCAAGCGGAAAGCGCGGAAAGTCCGAGAGTCGGCTGCGGCATCCGAACCTGAGGAGTTCCTCGTGGACCGCAGCCATGGCATCCGCCTGTATAGAGGTGACGCTCTGCAGTTGCTCCGTCGGACGAAGAGCGACTTCGTAGACATGATCTTTGCAGATCCTCCATACTTCCTTTCGAATGACGGTATCACCTGTCAGGCAGGGAAAATGGTAAGCGTGAACAAGGGCGCTTGGGACAAAGCGGAGACATTCGAAGAGGTGCACGCCTTCAACCTCGAGTGGCTGGCGGAGTGTCGCCGTATTCTCAAGCCCGACGGAACGATTTGGGTGTCAGGCACCATGCACAACACGTTCAGCGTGGGATTCGCCATGCAAACGCTTGGCTATAAGATTCTGAACGACATCGCATGGTTCAAGGTGAATCCACCGCCTAACCTTTCATGCCGGTACTTTACTCACGCCACTGAGACGGTGATTTGGGCGCGCAAGTCGCCACGCTCGCGACACTACTTCAACTACGAAGCGATGAAAGAGATGCCCGACCCGAAGCCGGGTAAGCAGATGCTGAGTCTCTGGAGCATCGCGCCGCCCACGGCTTCGGAGAAGCGATATTCGAAGCACCCGACGCAAAAGCCCGAGAAACTCCTGGAGCGTATCGTCATCGCATCCACGCGACCCGGAGACCTGGTCTTGGACCCGTTCATCGGCTCGGGCACGACCGCGGTCGCCTGTGCGCGCCTTAAGCGGCGATGTATCGGGTTTGAAATTGATGGTGCGTACCTGGAGATAGCTCGCAGGAGGCTCGCGGATGAAGTTGCCCCTGCTCAGCCCAGGCTCGCCGTCGAATCGGGGGCGTGATCCGTTTGGCCTAGTACAATCGAATGAAGAGCGCCCCGTCTCAAGACATCCAGGCTAAGAATGAAACCAATCCGGGTAAACGCTTGGCGCAGGGCCGCCGCTGTATCGTGCCATCCTGCCCCATCCGTTACCCAGACGAATCGATGTCCATGCTCGACAAGCCGCTCCGCCATGTCGGCATACTGTCCAGCCGTCGAGTTCAGCTTGGAGCCTGGGGTCGAGTAGAAGTTTACTTCGATAACAGTGACGACATCAGCATGGAGCACGGCAAAGTCAAACTTCCTCGTCGCCTTTTCGTAGGGCAAACGCTTCCCCCATTTGCTTTCAATTGAACTGGGCGTCGCTTGGATCAGCGCGGAGGCGCCTTGCTCCTCAAGGCTGAGCACAGCTGGCGCGACGAGTCGCTCCATCGCCGTCCCGCTTCTGTTCTTTCGTGAGTTGGTATCAAGCCCGACCTCGACTCCAAGCACGTAATCCGGCAGACTGCGGACATTGCGAAACAGCTCAATGAGCCCACATCGTCGCGCAAACTCTATCAACTGATCGAGTTCCTCACCTCCCAGCGACTCGTGACCGGCTTTGTTGAAGTCGAACGTCAAGTCGCTCAGCGTGTCCGCTGTGGCCTCAACGACAGTCAGCTGTTGCTCGCGCGTTGCCATCAGAATGGGAAGCACCCCCGCCACCGTCGGGTGCTTCGCCAGCACCTCGCGCAACGCCAATTCCGGGTTTGGCTTTCCCGCGACATAATTAAGGGTGTTCAGAGAGACCTCGAGACTGTTTCGATTACCGTACACCTTTGCCCAGTTCACGAACCACTCCCATACCTTTAGCGAACCCCGAAAGGAGTCTAACAAGTTCGCGAAGGCGGCGTCAACGTCGCTGCCTCCTAAGAAGCTCTGCCAGTACTCTCTGACGTTCATGTGACGATCCTACCCCGTCTGTTTGCGGCCTTCAGGGACTACCGCAGATGGTAATCCCGTGCTATCCTGCGGCAGGCGTGAGTGAGCGGGTTGTGATCCGAGAGTGGTGCGAGGGGGACGGGGTGGCGGAGGTCACCCGACTGCTCAACGCCGCCTACGCCCGCCTGCGCGAC
>Ga0209172_10003478_pt1 | contig 23922 bp, 25 predicted proteins | sample LarsenN4metaG_FD_184113 | JGI IMG/M metagenome (GOLD analysis project Ga0209172, IMG submission 184113) | Hot spring sediment bacterial and archeal communities from British Columbia, Canada, to study Microbial Dark Matter (Phase II) - Larsen... ... | reverse complement strand
CGCCATCGGAACCCGCGCCACCGGCGTTGGACATGGCGAGCTGGAAGAGGCAGGACTACGCCGCGGTCGAGGCGGAGCAGCGCGCCGAGGCGCAGCAGGTGTACCAGGCCCAGGAGCGGGCATCCGTTCCCATCGTGGCTCCGGCGCCTGAGCGCCCCTGGTGGCAGCAGGCAGGGGACTGGATCGCCGACAATATGGGCAGAGGCGTGAAGGCCACGCGAGCGACCCGAGACGCGTGGACGCTGCGCCATCTTCGCTTCAATCGGCTGCCCAGCGGCAAGATCAGCGTGGTGGCCGATACCCCGCCGGGGACGCGCCTGCAATATCGCGAGGTCGTGCAGCGGCTGGGGTTCGATTTCAGGGGAACGCGCTACAATGCGGGGACGGTGGCAACCCACACCGCGGGCGGCCTGCTGCGAAGGGCGCTGTCTCGCGGGAGTCTCGTAACCGCCGGGGTGATTTCGGTTGTGCAGAACCTCTGGACGTTTGGCACGAACCCCGAAGAGGGCGCCACCTTCTGGGACCGGACGGTGAGGAACCGCGAGTTCTGGGTTTCGACCGTGGTGGATGTCGCCGTTTCGGTAGCGGTAGGCGTCGCGGCGGCGGCGATTGTGGGCGCGGTGATTGCAGTAGCCGCTCCCACGGCACCCTTGTGGGCAGCCGTCGCCCTCACCGCCGGTGTCGGCCTCTTTCTTGGGGGAATACTAGAGCGGGCTGGAATTCCCCAGGGCATCAAGGACTCAATCAACATCCGATCCCGGGACGGGTAGGGGATCATCATGCCGAAGACTATGCCCAAGCCTCCACTCGCATCCTACACGCCGGCCAAGATGGTCGTGCTGGCGGTCGGTTCAACCCTCGGGATTACCCTGCTGATATGGGCAGTCGACTCGCTAACAACGCCTTACGCTGGTGATCCGGACCTTTCATTCTCGATTGCTCACGTCCTAATGGGGATGATCTGGCTGGCAGCTGCGTTTTATAGCCGCTGGGCCTGGCAGCCCAGGCGAAAGCACGGCCACTGGCACCGGTGGACAGCGGCCTTTGTTCAGGCCGTCTATGCGTGCACTCTGCTGTTGCTGGCCAGCCTCGCATCGTGGAAGGCGACGCTTCACTCCTTCTTTCCCCTGGCAGCCCCCGTCTGGCGGCAGATTGGCGACGGCATCTTGGTCGGCCTCTTTGCCCTGGCCTGGGCATTGCCGGTGGTCTCGTATCCTCTCGCCCGGCGCCTGGAAGACACCCAGGAACGGCTAGACTTCAAATTGCTGGCACTTTCCGCCGGTGCCCCTGCTTTGCTGATGGTCCTGGCCGGCATCCTGGGCGCCGACTACGGGCTCCATGGCGGTGATGGGCGCATCGTGGTCGGGGGATTTCTGTTCTCGGTCTGTGCCGTAGGTGCGTCGCAGTATTTGGCAACCTATCTCTGGCGCTACCGCCCGTGGGCGAAGGACGAAGAGCAATGACCGTCTGGATGGTGCTGGCCGGCATCGTGGGCGCCTGGACAATGCACCGGGCAACACCACCTTCCGCGAAGTGCAGGGGTCGCTCTCCACGCTGGTGGGTCGCTACGGCGACGATGCCGCCTGAGTCGCCCTAGCCGTCACCTGTCCACCAAATCGGGGCAACTCCAGGGTTTCGGCGACGGCCGCGGCATCTACTTCCTCGACACGCTGGAGCGCTACCTAGACTTCGAGCGTTGGGGCTTCCGGCCGACGCGCGTGGAGCTGTATAACGTGGCGGTGATCTACGACTCCCCGCGCTGCCGGATGCGCCTGTCGCCGGCCTTCGAGCGCGATCGGGAGAAGGGCTCGGTGTATTGCGACTACGGGCGCCTGCATGCGCCGGATGAAGGCCTCTACATGGACTGGCAGGGCGAGCGCTGCATCGCTTGGCACGCCATCAACTACGAGAAATACTACTGGTTCCTGGAGGGCTGCACGCCGGAGGAAGCGGCCGAGCACTACCGCCGCCGCTCGAGGCGGCCGGCACGCGTGGCCTTTGAGGCGAGCGAGCTGGGACGCAGGCTGCACGGGATCGAATGGTCGGTGGCGCTCAAGGGCTTCGAATGGGAGTACTACGGTGAGCGGCTGTTCTCGCTTTTCGACCTACGCCAGCCGGAGCGTTGGGAGGCGCTGCGCCGCTTCTTGCAGGAGTACTTCCGGCTAGTGCCGCAGCATCCCCTTGCCGAGGACGTGTTTGGCGTCCCCCGCTGGAGTGTCTGCTGACCTGTAGCACTCCCTCGGCCTGATGAGAGCCGGCGCTGGACGCCACACACTATGCCCCTGACCAATTGGCGATGGCGTTCGCACTCTGCGCCTGCGGGCCTCGGACGCGGCTTTGAGGGTGGAGCCTGACTGTGGACGGGACGGTGGTCCGCAGCGCCAGTGACCCGGTGAGCGAGGCCTTCTCCTGGGACGGGTCGGGCCTTGGCGCGGGAGAGCATACCCTGAGGCTCGAGGCCAGGGACGTCGCCGGCAACCAGGGCGAGACGAGCGCCAGTGTGCACCTCCTCGCCCCGAGGCCCGTTCCCCCGACGCCAACTACCATGCCCGCGGGTCTGCTCCGGGACCTGGGGCGGCGTCCGGACCCTCAAACCCGTCGCAGTCCCTGCCGGCTCATCCCCGACATCGGTGCTGACGCGCACCTCACTGGCCACGCGGACGCCTTTGACCTCCCTCGTTCGGGGGCTTCGGCGCCTTGCCGGTTGGAGGCGAAGGCAGCGTGAGCGACGGCGTCGTGCCTGCCCCCGGGGGCGCGCGGACAGTGAGCAACACGCAGAGTTCGTCGTCCGGCGTCCTATGGGGCGCGGCCGCGGCTGCGGCTGCAGCCAGAGAGACGAGGGATCGACTGTTCGAACGGCGCGAGCTCCGCCGTGAGGCCGAGTGTCATGATCGGTGGTAGAAGTCCCCAGATCATCGGTTTAGGAAGTCCCCTGAACATCGGCATCGATGTACCTTCCTGGGGAGTACCCCTGGGAGGTGCGCATGCTGAGGAAGGAGGACTTCGCTGTGATCAAGGCGTTGAAGAAGCGCGACGTATACGTGAAGGACATAGCTGCCGAACTGGGTGTCCACCCGAAGACCGTCAGCCGCGCGCTCCGGCGGGGCTCAGCCCCGTCGCCGGCCGGCCGACGAGGCATCAGCAAGCTCGACCCCTATAAGGCGACCGTCGACCGTCTGCTGGGTGAAGGCGTCTGGAATGTGATGGTCATCTTGAGAGAGATCCAGGCTGAGGGCTACGCGGGCGGGAGCACGATGCTGCGCTTGTATGTCCAGCCCAAGCGTGCGCTGCGGCCCAGCCGGGCGACGGTCCGCTTTGAGACCGAGCCGGGGAAGCAGCTGCAGAGTGATTGGGGGGCGATCGTCGTGCCGATCACCGGCAGACCCACCCGAGTGCACTTCCAGGTGAATGAACTGGGCTACTCCCGGCGATTCCACGTGTGGTGCACGGACCGGGAAGATGCCGAGCATACCTACGAGGGCCTGGTGCGCAGCCTGGAGTACTTCGGCGGCGTTCCGGAAGAAGTGCTGGTGGATAACCAGAAGAGCACGGTGCTGATCCCATCCAACACGGGCCACCCGCGTTTCCCTGGCCTGCGGCTAGGGCAGGCAACGAGCGCTTCGTCGATCTGGCAGGCCACTACGGCTTCACCCCCCGCGCCTGCCGGCCGTACCGGGCTCGCACCAAGGGCAAGGACGAGCGGATGGTGGGCTACGTGAAAGGCAACTTCTTCGTGCGCTACCGCGCCTTCGAGAGCTGGGCGCATCTGAACCAGTTGGCCGAGCGGTGGCTGGCCGAAGAAGCCGACCAGCGGGTGCAGGGCACGGTGAAGGAAGTGGTCGCCGAGCGTTTCTTGCGAGAAGCGCCCTGCCTAAAGCCTTTGCCCCTGCATCGCTACGATACGTCCTACCTGGAGTTGCGCCGGGTGGGTTGGGACGGGTACGTTAATGTGCGGGGAAACCGCTATTCCGTCCCGGGTGAGCTGGCCGGACAGACGGTGGCGGTGCGCCTTGGCCTGGACGACCGGCTGCGGGTGTTCCATGTCGACCAGCTGGTGGCCAGCCACAGCCTGCGACCGGCCGAGGCGGGCTGGAGCAGCGTCCCGGACCACCATGCCGCCCTATGGCAGGCGACACTGAAGGTTGAGCAGCGGCCCGCTGGAGGCGTATGAGGTGGTGGCGACATGGAGCTAGAACACCTCCTCGGCAAACTCAAGATGGACCACCTGGAAGCGCAGCTGGATGCCGTCTGCGAGCAGGCAGCCCAGCGCCAGGCCGATTACCCTGTCGTTTGCCCTGCGGGCAACCGCAGGGCGAGCGGCAAGACTTTCTTGGTCCAGGCCCTGCAGGCCGAATGGCAGGGACGCTACCAACGAGGGACGGAGCTTCGGCTGCGCCAGGCGGGCTTCCCCTGGCTAAAGACGCTGGAGCAGTTCGACTTCGAGTTCCAGCCCAGCCTGGATCGGCGCCAGGTCCGCGAGCTCGCCGGTATGAGCTTCGTGGAGCGGGCACACAACGTGATCGTGCTCGGCCCGCCCGGCGTGGGCACACCTGCCCCGGGCGCAGGTGCCGGGGAAACCCACCTAGCCATCGCCCTGGGGATCAAGGCCGTGGAGGCTGGCTACTCGGTGCTGTTCCTGACGCTGGAGGAGCTCATCGGCCGGCTGCTGAGAGCGGCAAGGAGAGCCGGCTAGAACGCAGCCTGCAGCAGCTTACCTACCCTAAGGTGCTGATCATCGACGAGATCGGCTACCTGCCGCTCTCCAGCTTCGAGGCCAGCCTGTTCTTCCGGCTGGTCGTGCGCCGCTACGAGCGGGCCAGCATGGTGATCACCAGCAACAAGAGCTTCCTGGATTGGGGGGAGGTCTTCAGCGACCCGGTGCTCGCCACAGCCATCCTGGATCAGCTGCTGCACTACTCGACCACGCTCAACATCAAGGGGGAGAGCTACCGGCTCAAGGAGAAGCGTCGGGCAGGACTGCTAGGCGGAGCCGGCGTGCCTACCACCGGTGAGAAGGAGGTGGAAACCCAGCCTTGACCATCGGCAGGGGACATGACCCCCGATGATCAGGGGACATTTCATTCCGATGATTTGGGGACATTCCTAGACGATGTTGACAAGCTGAAGATAGGGCTCCCAGGCTGCAGGCGCGGTGGGCGCCGCCGCAGCCTCGCGCATAGGCGCCTGAAGAGTCAGGACGATGGGCGCCTCCGCCCTCCCTCCACCACAGTCCGAAGGCTCAAGGGGACGTATATGGGCGTACACCGGCCAAGGGATGGCGCGTCGGTCGGGAACTCAGGAGCGGCATTCGCGAGGAAAGGTCCTGATCTTCAGATTGATCATCTTCTCGCTGCTCTGGTCCCTGGCGGCCGGCGCCGGTGGATCCAACTGACTTCACAGGACACTGATCGCCGGATCGAGCTCCGCGGGCGGACCCGAGACCTCCTACGATATGGTTGACGAGTACTACGGGCCGGACTTGTTCATCGCGGAATGGGATGGGCAAGAGATCGACAGGGCCTCGTCGCGCCCGAAGCGGTGGCGCTGCTGGGGCTGAGCGGAAGGCACAACCCGGCACCAGCAATCCCATGATTGTTGTCACGAACGTCGCGGTTGCGGGATAGACGTGGACGAACATCGTTCAGAGGGCCCAGCCGCTCTCAGAGATCGCGCTCTGACTGCTCTGATGGACGGCCGGTTCAAGAGGGCCATCGGGCTCTATCATCGGCATGTCGAAGAACATCCGAATGACGGTGAAGCTCTCCTGGAACTGGCATGCGCCCATGCGGCAGCATCACATGAACATGAATTCCAAGCTGTAACGCGCCGGTTCAGCCCGGAGAAGATGACGCCGAGCGAAGCGGCCCGCCGCAAGACGGCTCAAGCCTACTTCAATCTGCGGAAGGACCTGGCGGTGGACGTGAGGCGAGCACTGGAAGAGGCAGTTCGCCTCGATGCGCAGTTTCCACTTGCGCACTATTCCTTGGGAAGACATCTCTTGTGGCGGGGCAAGGACAGGGATCCTGCCAAGCATCACCTAGGCAGGGCGGCCGCATTGGCTCCTGCATCTGGGGGCGCACGGCTGGGCGTGGTGGCTGGAGAAGTGGAGGACGGCGACTACAGGGAGGCGGCGAGGCTGAGCCGCGCTCTCGTAAGGGAGTTCCCTCTTTCAGGGCGCGTTTGGCTCACCTTCGCCCTGACAACTGTGCTCAGGACCCCATTGAGCGGCAGGCTGCTCGTGTTGTTTGCGGCCGCGATGCTCTTCATCAAGGGCTTTGGCCCGATAATGGTTCTCGGCTCACTGTCAGTCGCGATCCTCAGCGTACGCTCTCCGGAGAGCAAGTCCCAGATTGGCCATCTTCCCCGTCACGGCGCTGGCGGGATTGTTGGCGATCTATGTGCTCAGAGCAATCGTGGTTGGCCATGTCTATCCTTGGCGGGTTCCCGCGTATCTCCAAGCGGCCGGCGAACCTCCGTGGCGGCGATGACTTTCGCAGGACTCTCGGCAGGGGTTCCGGTCCACCGCGGGCAAGGCTCGCTCGACACCATCGGAGAAACCACGACATTCAGGGAATGGGTAAGGCCCCTCCGACGGCATGAACGCACACGAGCGTCGAGGCAGGGGCCATGGCCCGCGTGAAGATTGCCTGGCGAGGCCTCGCGCACCCGTCGCCTGCCTCCCGGATCGGTCGGGGGCCGACGCGCTCCGCCCCAGGGGCTGCGGGGCGTCGATGCTAGAATGGTCGCGGCCGACGTGCCGGACGCCGCGGACAGCGTGCACCCATGCCCGGACTCGATAACCTCGCCTCGACAGCCGCTGGGACTTCCGAAGTCGTCTCGCTATTCCTTGCGCTGGCGATCCTGCTGGCGGCGGCCAAGCTCGCCGGAGAGTTCTTTGTGCGCCTCGGCCAACCGGCCGTCGTCGGCGAGTTGTTGGCCGGATTGCTCCTCGGCCCGACGCTGATCGATCTGCTCAGCCGACCGTTCGCTGGCGGGTCGTTCTCGGCCGAAACGATCCACGTCTTGGCGCAGCTCGGTGTGCTGTGGCTGATGTTCGGCGCGGGGCTGGAAGTCGAGTTCGAGGACTACCGGCGCGCCGGCCGGCCGGCGGGGTTGGCCGCGTTGCTCGGCGTCGTGTTGCCCGTGCTCGGCGGCGTCGGGCTGGCCCTGGCCTTCGGCTATCCCTCGGGCCAGGCGTGGTTCATCGGCCTGATCCTGAGCGCCACGAGCGTCACCATCTCGGCCCAGACACTGCTCGAGCTCGGGAAGCTCCGCACTCCGGTCGGAACGGCACTGATGGGGGCGGCGGTAATCGACGACGTGCTGGTCATCATCATGCTGTCGGTCTTCCTCGGCGTCGTCGGGGGAGGGGCTTCCCTGGCTTCGGTCGCGGCGCAGATCGGCGTCATGGCCTTGACGCTGGCCGGCGTGGCGGCGGCCGCGTGGCTGGTCCTCCCGCGGGTGGCGCAGGCCGGCAGCCGGCTGCGCGTCAGCCAGGGAACGACCAGCCTGGTGCTGGCGGGCGTGTTGCTCCTGGCGTGGGCGACGGAGCACCTCGGGGGGATGGCCGCGATCACCGGCGCGTTCCTGGCGGGGGTCGGCCTCGGGCGGTCGCACCTGCGCGACGAGATCGAGCGCGGGCTGGCGACGCTGTCGTTCGCCTTCTTCGTCCCGTTGTTCCTGGTAGACATCGGCCTCCAGGCCGACTTGGGCGCGCTCGATTCGCGCGGGCTGGGGTTCGGTCTGGCCCTGCTGCTGGTCGCCGGTCTGACGAAGTTGGTCGGCGCCGCCCTGGGCGCCCGTCTCGGTGGGATGCCGCCCCGGCCGTCGATCCAGCTCGGCCTGGGGATGATGTCGCGCGGCGAGGTCGGCCTCATCGTCGCCGGCGTCGGCACCGCCGGCGGCCTGCTCAGCGGGGAAGTCTTCGGCGCGGTCATCCTGATGGTTATCGGGACGACGCTGGCCACGCCGGTTCTGCTGCGCCGGGCGTTTCGTCCCGAGGAGGGCTAGCATGCCTCAACTGGTGCACCTCGTCATCTCGGACCCGGGCAAGGTCGAGGGCGTGATCCGCGCCTGGGTGGAGGCCGGGGTGCGGGGGCTGACGATCGTGGACTCGACGGGACTGGCGCATCACCTGGGGCGCGAAGGGCCGAGCGACGACGTGCCGCTCTTCCCTTCGGTGCGCAAGATGCTCGCCGGCAGCGAGCGGCACAGCCGGATGCTGCTGAGCGTGATCCCCGACGACTTCGAGCTCGACCGGTTGATTGCCGTCACCGAAGCCGTGCTCGGTCCGCTCGAGGACCACAACACCGGGATCCTGTTCGTGGTGCCGGTGACGCGTGTCGTCGGCCTCAAGCCCGGCTCGGCCGCGCCAACGAAACGCGGGGCCTGACAGTGACCACCTCGATCGCCGACGTCATGCGGCGCGAGGTCGTCTCGGTCGGCCGAGAGGCATCGCTCGGCCAGGCGCTGGAGCTGCTGACGCGGCACCGGATCGGCATGCTTCCCGTGCTGGACGCGCAGGGTCGTCTGGTCGGGGTGCTGCGCCTGCGCTCGATTCTGAAACTCCTGCTCCCGGCGTTCGTCGACATGGTCGGCAACTACGATTTCGTCGAGGACTTCGGCGCCCTCGAACGCAGCGCCCTGAGCGAGGAGCGGCGGCGCGCGCCGGTGACCGACCTGATGGACCCGCCGCTGGCGGTGGCCTCCGACAGCGGTCTGCTGCGAGCCCACGCCTTCATGCGTCAGCACGATCTGTACGACCTGCCGGTCGCCGACCCCGACGGGCGACTGATCGGGCTGGCATCGTGGGTCGATATCGGCCTCGGCCTGCTGACCGGCGGCCCGCGCCGCGCGGGCGCGTGAGCCGTGGCCCCCATCCTCCTGTCGGCGGCGATCTTCGTCGTCGCCGTGCTGCTCGTGCTGACCGAGCGCATGGATCGGGCGATCGTCGGGTTCGCCGGCGCGGCGGCGACGCTGGGGCTGGCTCTGGGTTTCTACGACGAGCATCGGGCGGTGGCGGCGATCGACTTCGAGACGCTCGGCCTGCTGCTCGGCATGATGCTCCTGGTGGCTTTGCTGCGTCCCACCGGGTTCTTCGAGTACCTGGCGACCCTGGCCGCCTCGCGCTCGCGCGGCAACCCGGTGCTGCTGCTGGTCCTGCTGAGCGGCGTGACGACGGTCATCTCGATGTTCCTCGACAACGTGACGACCGTCGTGTTGATCGCGCCGCTGACCATCCTGGTGGCGGAGATCCTGGGCGTCTCGCCGGTGCCGTTCCTGATGGCCGAGGCGCTGCTGGCCGACACCGGCGGCGTGGCGACGCTGATCGGTGACCCCCCAACGTCCTGATCGGATCGGCGGCCGGGTTGTCGTTCAACGACTTCCTGACCCACGCGCTGCCGGTCGTCGTCGTGGCGTGGACGGCGGCGCTGGCGATGCTGCTGCGACTGTTCCGCCGCGAGTTGAGCGTGCGTCCGTCGGACCCGGCGGCGCTCGCCAAGCTCCGCCCGGAGGAAGCCCTGCGCGACCGCGCGACCGCCGTCAGGGTGCTGATCGTGCTGGCGACGGCGATCGGGTTCTTCTTCATCCAGGACGGGCTGGGGCTCGGCTCATCGTACATCGCCCTGGCAGCCGCAGCCGTGGCGCTGGTCTGGGTCCGACCGCCGATCGCCGCGACGCTGGCGACCGTCGAGTGGTCGGTGCTGGTCTTCTTCGGAGGCCTGTTCGTGATGGTCGGCGGGTTGGAGGCGAGCGGCGCCCTGGATGCCGTCGGCGCCTTCACGGCCGGCCTGGCGCGCGCCCAGCCGGTCGTCGCGGCGCTGGCGGTGATGTGGTTCGTCGCGCTCCTGTCGGCGCTGATCGACAACGTCCCGGTGACGGTGGCGATGATCCCCGTGATTCAGGGGCTCGGGCTGTCGGGTGCCGCCGTCGCGCCGTTGTGGTGGGCCCTGGCCTTCGGTGCCGGGTTCGGGGGGAACGGCACGATCATCGGGTCGACGGCCAACGTCGTCGTGGCCGACGCCTCGCGCCGCACGCGTGAGCCGATTACGTCGGCGATCTGGAATCGACGCGGCCTTCCGGTCATGCTCCTGACGCTAGCCATCGCCAGCCTGGTGATGATCGTCTTCTTCCCGCATTTCCAACAGTAGTCGACGCGCCGTCCCCAACTCGAGGCCGGGATCGGCCGCGGGGAAGGGCCGCGTCCCCCGGCCGTCGCCCCGGTCGTGAACGGCGGAAGGGCCGACCGGTGCCCGTCAGGGCCCGGTCGGTGCCGGCTCGAGAGACTCCACCAGGACGGGAACGGGGAAGAGGCGCCAGCCGATGAGGGTCGCAAGGAAACAGGCGACGGCACTCAGGACGAAGGTCTGCGAGACTCCGAGGCGCTGACCGATGGCTCCCACCAACAGCGCGCCCAGCGGCCAGAAGCCGCCCAGCGCCCAAGTGTACGTGCTGACCACCCGGCCCCGGAGCGAATCGGGCGCGAGCCACTGGATGAGGGTGTTGGTCACGGTGAGCTGGGCGATCAGCGCGTATCCCATGACGACCAACCCGGCCAGAATCAGACGGGCGTCGCCCGTCAGACCCAGCATCGCCGCCGCGCCGGCGAACGCCAGGCGCTGCGCCAGGAGTTGACGCGGCTGCGGCTGCCGACGGCCGCGGACCGCCAGAGCGATCCCGGCGACGAGAGCGCCGACGCCCATCGCCGCCATCAGTCCTCCGTACCCGGTCACCCCGAGGCCGAGGTCGTCCGCCAGCGCCGGCAGCAGGACGGAGGCGGGAAACCCCACCAGACTGAAGACGGCGATCATCGAGACCAGTCCCAGCACCGCTCGATCGCGTACCAGGTACGCTATGCCTTGGCGCAGCTCGCCCAGGCCTCCCGCGGGCGAAGCGCGGAGCCGGATGGGCGGAAGCCGCATCGCGGCAAGGGCCAGGAGCACAGCCAGAAAGCTCAGTGCATTCAGAAGGAACGCCGTCGCCTCCCCGCGGGCGGCGACGACGATGCCGCCGAGGGCCGGGCCGAGGATGCGCGTGCCGTTGAAGACCGACGAATTGAGGGCAATGGCGTTGAGCAGGTCGTGGCGGTCGACCAGATCGCTGAAAAAAGCCTGGCGCGCCGGCATGTCGAGCGAGTTGGCCACGCCTGTCAGCAGCGATAGGGCGAGCAATCCGCCGTAGGTGATGCGGCCGGTGTAGGTGAGGTAAGCGAGCATGGCGGCCAGTGCCAGAAAGGTCGACTGTGTCATCACCAGCAGTCGGCGCCGCGGATGGCGGTCGACCAGGACCCCCATGAACAGCGACAGCACGAGCACGGGCACGAAGTTGGCGAAGGTGATCACGCCCAGACTCAGCACCGAGCCGGTGAGGCGGTAGGTCAGCCACTGGAGCGCCGTCGTCTGCATCCAGCTCCCGAGGAGGGAGATGATCTGTCCGACGAAGAACCAGCGGAAGGCGGGGTAGCGCATCGCGCCGAGGGCGTCCGGCCACGGCCAGCCGACGCGCAGGTGTGGCGTGATCTGAGGGATCGTGCTGCGCATGCTGGAGTGGCCGCTAGCCGGAGAGGGCGGGCGCCTCCTCGAAGCTTTCCGTCTGGTAGACCAGGACTTCGACCTGGCCGCTACGCCACGCCTGGCGCGGCAGGCCGGCCTTATCCGAGAGCATGTCGAGGAACTCGACCGGATCGGGCACCTTCTCCCAGACCTGGGGCAGGAAGGTCGCCCGGTGCAGGCCGCGCCGGAGGATCACTCCATCGATGCCCGGCCGCAGCGCGTGCGGCAGGGCGGCGGGGGCCACGTCGAGCGGGGTGGGCGTCGACAGGCAGGAGACCTCGATGTGGATCGTCTCGAGCTCCTCGGGACGGACCGGCTCGAAGCGCGGGTCTTCGCGCGCCGCGGCGTAGGCATGCTGCCAGACATCTTCGATGAGCGGGCGGCGTGCTTCCAGGCCTCCGATACAGCCGCGCAGCGCCCCGAACCGCGTCAGGGTGACGAACGCCGAGCCGGGCGCCGCCAGCGCCGGCGGGACGCGTTCGACGTCCAGCGGCGCCAGCGGCAGGCCGTGCGCCGCCAGCGTCACGCCGCGGCGCGCCAGACGAAGCAGCAGGGAACGGTCGTCGGGCCCGAGCACGACGCCTCAACCGCCCAGCCGGCGGTAGGCGCGATTGTAGTAGAGGAGGGGATCCGACCCGTCGGAGGCCGCGCCGCCGAGGACGCGACCGACGAAGATCGTGTGCGTCCCCGCCGGATGCGACTGCTCGACTTCGCAGTCGAGATAGGCAAGGGAACCGGACGGGATCGGCAAGCCGGCGGGCGAAGTCTCGTAGGTAACGCCGGCGAAGCGCGGTTCGGCGTCGGGGATGGCGCCGGCGAAACGCTCCGCCAGTTCGCGCTGGCTGGCGCGCAGCACGACCACGGCGAACCGACCGCTCTGGCTGACCATGTCGTGGGTGCGCGTGCCGCGCTCGAGGGAGACCATGATCAGCGGCGGGTCGAGGGAGAGTGAGGTGAACGAACTGACCGTCATCCCGTGAGGACCACGGCCGTCCTGGCTCGTCACCAGGGTCACGCCGGTCGCCCACTGCCGCATCAGGGCACGCAGCTCGTCGCCGCTGCGGGTCATCGAGGAACGTCTCCCCGTCATCTTACCGTGCGGCGCGAGGCAGCGTCAAGCGACGCACGACCGATGTCGCGCGGCGGCGCCCCCGGGGTCAGCCGAGCCGCTCGTCGAACAGCACGTCGAGGATGACATCGTGGAAGTCCGTCAGGCGACGAAGGCGGGGGGCGATGGCGCGCCGCAGGGGAGCCGGGCCGATCAGCAACCCCGGAACCGGATGGCGCGTGTGGCCGCGGTCCGACAGGTCCTCCAGATTCCCGTGGTCCGACGTCAGAATGGCCAGGTCGGGGCCATCGCGCCAGGCGTCGAGGAACCCGGCCAGAACGGCGTCGAAGCGTTGCACCAGGTCGACGGCTTGGGCCATGTCGCCGCGGTGGCCGGCGACGTCGCTCGGCCAGAAGTCGAACCAGGCCAGATCGACCTGGCGCGCCAGCGACGCCATCAGGCCGCCGGCCTGCCGCGCGTCGTAGATCGGCGCCGGTGGAAACCCGGGCTGCTCGGCCCAGCCGCGGCCGGTGAAATCGGCCGAGAGGGCGGCGCCGTGCCGCAGGTCGTCGGCAGTGCGCAGCGTGATCCCGGCGCTGGTGGCGGCCAGCGGGATCGAAGAGTACAGGCGGTAGCCACGCCCGATCGAATCGAAATAGCGAGGGGGGTAGGCGTTGAGCAGCGCGGCGCTGCCACCGCGGCGCGCCACTTCGTGAAACAGGGTGCCCTGGCGCAGGATCCCGGCGACGGCCGGGTTCGGCTTCGGGCCGTAGTGGCCGCCGATCTCGGCCGGGACGTTGCGGCCGGTGAGCAGCGCTGCCTGACCCGTCGCCGACTGCGGATCGCCCGGAACGTCGAGGCATGCGTCGATCGCCAGCAGCGTGGCGTGCGGACCTTCGGCCGGCGCCGTATCGGCGACCAGGCGTCGACCGCCGAGCAACCCGCTCAGCGCGGGCGTCTCGGCCGCGGCGAAGGGGTTCACCTTGGGGTCGTCGGGGCCGAGGCCGACGCCGTCGAGAAACAAAACGAAGACGTGCCGACTCACGGGCGGCGAGTCCAGGTGAACCAGCCCGACGGCCGCCCTTCGAACTCGCCGCGTTCGATCCGCTCGAGGGCGAAGTGCGGCTCGAACGCCCGGCGCACGTCCGTCTCGGACGGCCATCCGTCGTCCGGGTCGAGGAAGGCGTCCAGCATGAACGGCGCGCCCGGCCGCAGCAGCCGGCCGACATGGGTCGCGTATCGGGGCCGAGCCGCGACTTCGAGGCTGTGGAAGCAGCCGATATCCAGGCCGAAGTCGAACGGCCCGCGCAGGTCGTCGAGCCGGGTGACGTCGCGGCGCAGGAAGGCGACGGCGACGCCGGCCCGGCGGGCCTTGCGCCGCGCGGCGGCGATGGCGCGCCACGAGAAGTCGACGCCTGTCACCTCCCAACCTCGGGTCGCCATCGTCACGGCGTTCGTGCCGGTGCCGCAGCCGAAGTCGACGGCGCGACCCGGCGGCGTCCGGTCGAGGAAGGCGATGACTTCCGGCGGCGTGACGCCCGTGTCCCACGGCGTGCTGCCGCTGAGGTAGCGCCACTCGAAATGCAGGCGGCTCCGGCGGGGCGAGCGCGTCATCGGCGGAAGTGTGCCGGGCCCGGGCCGGCGGGGGCCTCGCCGCCGCCGGGCGCCGGCGCGCGTGGGGATTGGCTCAAGGCAGCCGCTCGCGCAGCGTCGCCGGATCGAGCAGGTAGACCGACCGCCAAACCTCGCGGCCGTCGGCGTCGAACAGCAAGAACGTCGGCGTGAACTGCGCGCCAAGGTCGCGCGCCAGCACGGCGCCGGCCGGGCTCTGGATGTCGACCCGGATGACCTTCAAGCGACCCTCGAACTCCCTCTCGACCGCGTCCACGACGGGTCGCACCGTCATGCACCCCAGTCAGTAGGGGCTCTGGAACTCGAGCAGGACCGGCGTGCCGCGGCCGATCTCCTGGCGAACGGAGTCGGAGTCGGCGGCGGTCGCTCGACCCGGGGCGAGGAGCGCATAGGCCGCCGCCAGCCCGAGCAGCAGGGCGCCGAGGGCGACCAGATCCGGCGGACGCACGCCGTCGCGGAACAGGAGCACCGCCAGCAGGATGAGGGCGGCGGCCGCGGCGACGACGAACGAGTGCTGGTTCAGCCAGGTTTGCACGCGGCGATTGTAACGCCCCACGCTGCCGCTGGGGTGCCCGAAACGGCCTCGCCGGCGGCGCGCTTTGACACCCCCCTGCTCCTCCTTTAGAATCCTCGCCACCCCCAGCGCTGGAGGCCATCCCCAGGCCATGAAGGAAACCGCGTCGGACCGCATCCGCAACGTCGCGCTCGTCTCGCACGGCGGCGCCGGCAAGACTTCCTGGGCCGAGGCGGCCCTGTTCGTCACCGGCGCCACGACGCGCATGGGCAAGGTCGAAGAGGGCAACACCGTCTCGGATTTCGAGGAAGAAGAGATCCGCCGGCGGCTGTCGCTGTCGACGGCCATCCTGCCCGTCGAGCACCGCGAACACAAGATCAACCTGCTCGACACGCCCGGCTACACCGATTTCGTCGGGGAGTCGATCTCGGCGCTGCGCGTGGTGGAAGGGGCGCTGGTCTTCGTCGACTCCGTCGCCGGCGTCGAGGTCGGCACGGAAGTCGTCTGGGACTACGCCGGGCAATTCCAGCGACCGCGGCTGGTCGTGATCAGCAAACTCGATCGGGAGAACGCCAGTTTCGCCCGCGCCCTCGAATCGGTGCGGCGGCTGTCGTCCGAGGTGGCGTTCGTGCCGGTCCAGCTGCCGATGGGCGAGAAGCACGACTTCCGCGGCGTGATCGACCTGTTCGCCATGCAGGCCCGTCCGGGCGATGGAACGGAGAGCAGCGCCGTGCCGCCGGAGTTCCAAGCCGCGGCGCAGGAAGCGCGCGTGGCCGTCGTCGAAGCCGCGGCGGAGGGCGACGACGCCCTGCTCGAAAAATACCTGGGCGGCGAGGAGCTGACGGCCGAGGAGATCGCGCGCGGCTTCCGCGCCGCCGTGCGCGCCGGCCGCGTGGCGCCGGTCTTCGTCACGGCCGGCACCGCGGCCACCGGGATCGTCCCGCTGCTCGACGCCATCGTCGATCTCGTGCCGTCGCCGGTCGAAGCCCCGCCGGTACGGGCGAACGGACCGTCGGGGGAGATCGAGCTGGCGGCCTCCGACGCCGGACCGCTGGCGGCCTACGTCTGGAAGACGACGGCCGATCCCTACGTCGGCAAGTTGACGTATCTGCGCGTCTTTTCGGGCAGCCTGGCGTCCGACAGCCGCGTGTGGAACCACGTCAAGAACACCGAAGAGCGACTCGGAACCCTGCACGTCATGCGCGGCAAGGAGCAGATTCCGGTCAAGGTGCTGCACGCCGGCGACATCGGCACGGTGCCGAAGCTGGCGACGGCCGGCACCGGCGACACGCTCGGCGACAAGGCGCAACGCATCCTCGTCCCGCCACCGACGTATCCGAACGCCCTGTACGCCGTGGCGGTCGTCCCCAAGACGCAAGCCGATTCGACCAAGATGGGCGCCTCGTTGACGCGCCTGTGCGAGGAGGACCCGACGCTCTCCTGGCACCAGGAGGCGAGCACCAACCAGACCATCCTCCAGGGGATGGGCGACCAGCACATCGACGTCGCCATCCGCAAGGCCGAGTCGAAGTTCCAGGTGGGACTGCTGACCGAGACGCCGCGCGTACCGTACCGTGAGACGATCACCCGCAAGGGCCAGGCGGTCCACCGTCACAAGAAGCAGACCGGCGGTGCCGGGCAGTTCGCCGAGGTCCACATGCGGGTCGAGCCGCTACCCGAGGAGTCGTTCGAGTTCGTCAACGAGGTCTTCGGCGGCGCCATCTCCAACAGCTTCATGCCGGCGATCGAAAAGGGCGTGCGCAGCGTGCTGAAGAGCGGCGTGCTGGCCGGGTATCCGGTCGAGAACGTCCGGGTGGCGGTGTTCGACGGCAAGGAGCACCCGGTCGACTCGAAAGCCGTGGCCTTCGAGACGGCCGGCCGGGAGGCGTTCAAGGCCGCCTTCCGGGAGGCCGGACCGGTGCTGCTCGAGCCGATCATGGACGTGCGCATCACGGTCCCCGAAGAGAGCATGGGCGACGTGTTGGGCGATCTGAACACGCGGCGCGCCCGAGTCCAGGGGATGGAGACCGAGCGCGGGCGGAGCATCGTCACGGCCAAGGTGCCGCAGGCCGAGATGCTGCGCTACACCAGCGAGCTGCGTTCGATCACCGGCGGGCGCGGCGTGTTCACCATGTCGCCGTCGCACTACGAGGTCGTGCCGCAGCACGTCGCCGAGGGCATCATCGCCGCGCGCAGGAAGGAAGCCGGCAAGGAAGTAGAAGAGTAGGGGCGAGACGCACCGGCAACCCGCGTCCTTGCACGATTTCTGCACGAGAGCGAACGGCCTGGCGCCCTTCGTCCGCGCTCGGACCGGCAGGCTCAGGGCGAAGGCGCGCCGAGCTTGTCCAAGCGCGCCGGCCTGCGCAGGGCCGAGGTGCTCGGTAAGCGTACTTCGGCGCTAGGCCCTTCGATGCCCGAGAGCTGGCATCCGACACGGTTTCTCGACGTCGAGATCGAAGCCATCCACCGCGAGCCGCCGAGGCTGCGCAAGAAACCGCCCGCGCCGGACGCCTTTGTGTGGGACGGGAAGACCTACGTCGTGGTCGAGACCATCTCGACCTGGTCGAGGTACGAGCGGCGCGGACGGATGGCGGAGAACATGACTCCGGCCCACGCGGCGACGGCCGCGCGCCGAGGTTCGTGGGGGGTCGGGCGCTTCTACTTCCGTGTCCGCACCGACGGCGGGCGCGTCTTCGACCTGTACTACGACCGCCAACCGGGTTCCGCCGGCGATCGGCTCGGGCGCTGGATTCTGTGGCGGGAGGTCGAGCCCTCGCCAGGCTGATTCCCCCGACCGGGGTTGTGCACACCGGCCCGGTTCTCATCCGTTTCCTACCCCTTAGGGCGACATTCCCCATTAGAATCGTTCGATAGCGAGGCTGTGGTGAGGCGGCCTTTTCCTGACCGTCTTCGGCAGGTTCCCTGGGGCGGGCACAGGGCAGAGCCGCTGGTCGTGCTCGTCCTGGCGCTGGCTGGATGCCGCGCCGCGCCGGACGCCACCCCGGTCCCCTTCGAGTTCCCCGACGATGAGGAGACGCGCCGGCTGCGTGTGTTGGCCGAGATCGATTCGATCCTGTCGGCCGATTACCTGTACGCCGGGTCGACCGGCGTCGACTGGTCGTCTGGCCTGGCCGACCTCGAAGCCCTCGTCCGCCAGGGCGCCGATGACGGGGCGTTCCGTCAAGGGATCCGCGAGATGCTCGCCGTGCTCCCGGAGGACACGGTGCGTTACGCCACGCGAGAGGAGCGGCTGGAGGAGGCGCTCGAGCGCACCGCCTCGTACGAAGGCATCGGGGCGTTCATCGCCTTTCGCGCCGACCCGGAACCGCGCCTGGTGCTGCTCTCGATCGTCGAGGGCTCGCCGGCCGAGCGGGCCGGCCTCCGGCCGCACGAAGCGATCTACGTCATCGACGGCGAGCACGTCCGTGCCGAGGAGGGCGCGGCGGCGGCGCTGCGTGTCCGCGGGCTGGAAGGCACGACGGTCGTGCTGGAAGTCGGCGCGCCGGACGGGACGCGGCGCACCGTGGAGGTCGAGCGCCGCCGCGTCGTGGCGCTGTCCGATATCCAGGGCCGGCTCATGACCTCGGGCGATGTTCACCTCCAGGTTCCGGTGCTGGCCGACGCCAGACTGGTCGACGCCATCGGGGTGGCGATGGACGTGCTGGCCGAACAGTCGACCCCTGGCGGTCTGGTGCTCGACTTGCGGATCGCCGCCACGAGCGACGACTGGCCGCTGGAGGAGATGCTGGCCCTGTTCCTCGACGGCGAGCAGGGGACGTTCGTCGACCGCCAGGGCGCCGATGAGCTGATTGTCGACGGCGTCGACCTGCGCGGGTCGCAGACCGTCCCGCTGGTCCTGCTGGTCGGGCCGGACACGAGCGGCGCTCCCGAGATTTTCGCCGCCGCCCTCCAGGCCCGCGGCCGGGCGGCGACGGTCGGCCTGGCCACCCGCGGCAGCGTCTTCGGCTACGGCACGAACGTCCTCAGCGACGGCTCGCAGCTCATCTATGCCCGCTCGACGTTTCGAACGTTCCGCGGCCTCGACCTCGGACGGAACGGAGTCCGCCCGGTCTACCCGGTCCAGGCCGACTGGGATCAGGTGACGGAGACGCGCGACCCGGTGCTGCGGACAGCGCTGTCCCTGTTCGGCCGGTGATGCGGCCCCCCGGTGGGTGCCGCCTGGAGGGTATGCCATGATCGACTCGAACCGGCTGCCCGGCCGGTCGTTGCGCACCAGCCGCGCGCGGCGCCTGCTGGAAAGGGTGCGCCGCACGATCTGGCGTCTGCGCTGGGCGGGGCTGCTGGCCGTCGTCGCGTTCTGGGCCAGCCTCGACCCCGGCAACCTGAACGCGTTGCTGCTGGTCCTGGGCTATGTCGGCCGGCTGCTGTTCGTCATCCTGTACGTCATCATCCAGTTCGTCGCCATCTTTTGGTTCGTCAGCCGCACGCGGACGGTGATCATCCGTCCTGGCGACCCCAAAGCGGTAACGTTCAACGACTACTGGGGCCAGCCGGCCCTGCTCGAAATCGTCCGGCAGTGGATCACCCTGCTCGCCGACCGCGAGAAGTTCGTCGAAATGGGCGGGCAGTACATCAACGGGCTGATGCTGTTCGGCGAGCCGGGCACGGGCAAGACGATGCTGGCCAAAGCCATGGCCGGCGAAGCCGGCGTGGCGTTCATCTCGATCGAGGGCTCGGCCTTCCGCGGCATGTTCTGGGGGATGGACACGCTGCGCATGATGCAGTTCGTCGGCCGAGCGCGCATCCTGGCGCGGGAGTATGGCGCCTGCATCGCCTACATCGACGAGATCGACGCCGTCGGCATGAGCCGGAGCGGAGTCACGGGAGGCGGCGGCATGCCGATTCCGGGGGGGATGGGCGTCGCCGGCGGGATGAGCGGCGCGCTGACTCGCCTGCTGTACGAGATGGACGGGATCGGCGAGCCGACGCGCCTGGAGCGCCTCCAGGCGCGCCTGGCGAAACTGCTGCATCGGCCGCCGCCGAAGCGGAACTGGCACGTCCTGTTCATGGGTTCGACGAACCGGCCCGACGTGCTCGACCCGGCGCTCCTGCGGCCCGGCCGCTTCGACCAGATCCTCCAGGTCGACCGGCCCGACCGCGTCGGGAGGCGGGAGATCGTCGAAGGGTACCTGGCCAAGATCAAGCACGATCCGCAGAACGTGGATGTGGAGGCGATCGTGGCCGATACGCCGCAGGCCACGCCGGCGCAGATCATGGCCGCCATCACCAAGGACGCCGTGCGCCGGGCGCTCTTCGCCGGTCGCAAGGCCGTCATCCAGGAAGACATCGAGCAGGCCATCCAGGAACAGATCATGGGGATTCCCAACCCGGTGCGCGAGATGGATCGGCTCCAGCTCCGCCAGGTTGCGTACCACGAGAGCGGGCATGCCGTCGTGCAGCACTACGTCATGCCCGATCAACGCATTTCGCGCGTCAGCATCGTGCGGCGCGCCCGGGGCATCCTGGGCTACGTCCTTCCGGTGGATACGGTCGAAATCTATGGCCAGCCGCTGAGACGCATCGTCGCCGACATCATGGTCTCGCTCGCCGGTCACGTCTGCGTCAAGCTGTTCCTCGGCGAGTACTGGACCGGAGCCTACTCCGACTACCAGAATGCTCGGAACAACTTCCGCCATCTGGCCATGCTCGGTTACTTCGGCCCGCCGGTGGCCGAATTGGGTCGCGACGTCAAGGAGCTCAGGTTCACCGACGAGCGCGTGGAGAAGATCTGGACTCGCCTCGAAGAACAGGTCGAGGCGATCCTCATGCAGCACGCCGACGAGGTCGAGGCCCTGGTCGAGGCTCTGCTCGAGAAGTACGAGCTGTCCAACGCCGAGGTGCTGAAGATCCTGGGCAAGAACAGCATTCAGCTTGCCGTCGAGCAGGGACAGACGATGGAGAGCGTTCTCGAGCAGCTCGGCGTCAACCCCAGCGGCCTGGCGTACCTGCGCAGCCGTAACGCGCCTGCCGCGCCGCCCGGCGGTCCTGCCGCCGAGGACGGCGCGGGCCGCTAGGCGGTCCCGCCGCTCAGTGGCTTGCCGCGGATCGGCAACCTCGGCGCTGCTCACAGGAAAGCACCGGCCCGGAGGGTCCGGGCCGGTGCCGTTTCACGCGGGCGGCTCCCTCAACGCCAGGACCAGACGGCGTAGACGCCCTCGACGACGCCGCGAGGCTCGACCGTCCCTGAGGCGCTCATCACGAAGGCCGCCGGCGTCCCGTCGTCGGTGACGGCGGTAAAGACGATGTTTCGACCGTCGGGCGACCAGGCGGTCGCCGACTGCGCGTACTGGTCGAAGAAGGGCAGCAGGCCGACGAAGGCCTCCGTCGGTCGGAATGTGCCGAGGCGCCGGGTCTCGCCGCTTCCGACCTCGGTCACGTTGAGTCGAAGCAGCAGTGTCGGTTCGCCGCCCTCTTCCGCCTCCATCAGTACCGGGGCGTAGGACAGGAGACGCCGGCCATCGGGGGACCAGTCGAAGGCGGAGACCAGGTCGTCGCCCACGGTGGTCGTCACCGGCGCGTGGGGATCGGCGAGGTCGACGAGCTGCAGCCGGCCGAGCAGCGAGCCGTCGGGAGCCTCGGAGGCGATGAAGGCAGCGTGCCCGCCCGTCGGCGACCAGCCGAAAGCCACCGGGCCATCGAGCGCGGCGATCTCGGCGATCGGCTCGCCGAACGGCGTGGTCATCATCAGCGCCGGCGCCTGGCCGCCGTCGGAGGCGACCAGCAGCCTGTCGCCTTGCGGCGATAGCGCCGGGGCCTGGAAGTGGAACGGTTCGATTTCGAGGCCGTACTCGGTGACCGGCTCGCCAAGGCGGAGGAGCGACAGCCGGGCCTGGCCCGGGTTCTCGGCCTGCGATCCGCCGATGTGGGTCAGGATCGCCGAGCCGTCCGGCGTCCAGGTCCAGTAGGCGGGGCGCCCGGCGTCGACGACGTGCGGCTCACCGCCGTCGACAGGGACGTCCCAGAGAACGTAGCGCGAGGCGGTCGCCTGACCGGTGAGCAGCGACAGATGATCCCCGGCCGGCGACCACGAGACGTAGATCGGGTGCTCGACCGGCGACTCGTAGACCGACGTCCGTTCTCCGGTGGCGACGTTGAGGACGACGACCGATGAAACGGCGAGCGCCTCGCCGTCGAAGGCGTGGCGCAGCACCGCCAGCCGATCGGAGGCGAGCGACCAGGTCGGCGTGCGATAGAGGACGCGCCTCGCCTCGCTCTCGACGTCGGCGTCCTCGGTGAGTTGTCGCGGTTCCCGGCCGGCCTGGTCGACGACGTGGACGTTGCCGTCGACGCCGATGAAGGCGATCTGCCCCGACCTCGGCTCGAAGATCGCGAGGAAGGGGCTCTGCGGCAGCCTCTGCCCCTGGGGCAGGCAGGCGGTCAGCGTGAGGATGGCGGTCGCGGCGAGAAGGAGCGGTCGCGGGAGCATCCTGGATCGCTTCTACTCGATGGCGCGGCGTACGTCAACTACCCGCTTGTGAACGGGGGCACGCAGGGGAGCGCGGCCTACACGCGCACGGCCTCGAGTTCGGTCGTGGGTAGGGGATCGCCGAGGTCGACGGCGGCGACCAGCAGGTTGACGCGCTGGCCTTCCGACGGGTCGCGTCGTGCCACGTATCCGAGGAGACACTCGGCCGCCGGGCGGCCGGCGACGTGCAACCGTTCGAGGATCCACGGCGCCACGTCGGGCCGCAGCAGGAGAAGGTCGCGCCTCGGGCGCGGGGCGCGCGGCGAGCGTATCCACGCCATGCTCTCGAGAGGCGCCCGGAGGTAGGCGGATCGTCCGCCTCCTACGGGAGACGGCGACGAGAGTCGTCCGAGCCCCAGCACGTTGTCGAGCCTCGGCGGGGCGTGGAGCGGATCGCCGGCCTCGTACGGCGAGTCGACCGCAGCCCGCGTCTGAAGCGCCCAGACGACGGGCGTGTTCGGACCGGGCTGGACGAGCGCGAGGCTGAGATCCGGCAGGCGGGTGACCGAACGCAGGTCTCTATCGCGCAGCACAGGAAGCCGTCGCATCCAATCGCCGGAGACCTCGTCGCAGCGATACGCGCGTCGGCCGAGGCCGCGGAGCGGAACGCCGCGTCTCACCGAGGTCCACCATCGGGCGATGGAAAACACCGGTCCGAGGCTCTCCGGTGGGAGCAGGGGTCCGCGCGACGTCAGCCGGTACCAGAATTCACGCGGGATGTAGCGCAGCATCAGGTCGCGGTTCCACGCCATCCACTGCCGGTAGCCGCCGTCGGTATCCCAGTAGCCGTACTCTTCGCCGGCATGGCAGTCCGGGATGGCGGTCTCGCCCATCACGCGGTGGGCGTAGAAACTGACGTTGTGGAGCCACTCGTGCAGGCTGGCGATGGCCGTGCGGCTGAGGGGACCCGGGCGCTCGGACCAGTCGGCGATCCACAGCGTCCAGAAGGCCGTGCCGCGCACGCCGTGATCGCGGCCTACGGCGCCGCCGTGTAGCGCCGGGGTGACCCCGGCCGGCATCTTGTAGTAGACGCCCAGGCCGTCGAGCTCGTCGCGTGGAATCAGGTCTTCCCGCCCGCGCAGGGCGTCGTGCGCCGAGAGCCAGTAGCGCCCCGGCCCGGTACTCGATAGAGTTGTGACCGCCTCATCGAGGATCACTTCGGTGGCCTCGATGCGCAGCGCGCCGCCGGTGTAGGTGAAAACGAGGTCTTGGAAATCCCGGAAACAGCGCCGGCAGTGGTCGATCTCGCGCTGGGTCATCCGGCTGGCGGCTTCGAAGGAGCGGCCGGCGGCGTCGCGGATCCGGGCGCGGAGGTGCGGCGCGATCACGAACGCCATGCGATGGGCGTGCGGATAGCAATCGCGTTTCTGGCCTGAGGTTGGGGCGGATCTGGTCAGGCTGACGACCGCCGTCGCTGGGACTCGCCGTGAAAGGCGAGTAGGCCTCATGCAGGCCGGGAGTTGGTCGGGTACGCGTGGGCTGTGGGCCGGCCGCTGAGCGTGGTCTTGCGAGGCGACCGTCGCTTGCGGCAGAATTCGTTTTCATGGCAACTGGAGCGTGCCTCTAGCAGGCTGCTGAAAAACGTAGTGTGAAGATCGAATCGAAAAGCGCCTTGGGGTGTTGAAGGATAGAGAAACCAAGCTCGCCGGAGGGCTTGCATGCGCGGACCTGAGAACGAGATCGTTCCATC
>Ga0209172_10003476_pt1 | contig 23946 bp, 22 predicted proteins | sample LarsenN4metaG_FD_184113 | JGI IMG/M metagenome (GOLD analysis project Ga0209172, IMG submission 184113) | Hot spring sediment bacterial and archeal communities from British Columbia, Canada, to study Microbial Dark Matter (Phase II) - Larsen... ... | reverse complement strand
CGATTGGACGCCTGACACCCCGCACACGCTACGCCATCCCGGTAATCGTACGGGGAAAGCCGAGTTTCGGGTACTATCGGTGCTATGAAGCAGCAGCGGACGATCGCCGTCAGCGTCGTCATCCAGCGCTCTGGCAAGCACTACGTCGCCTTTTGCCCAGACCTCGATGTAGTCAGCCAGGGCCGCACGGTTGCCGCCGCGCGGAAGAACCTCGCCGAGGCAGTTGCTCTGTTGCTCGAAACGGCGAGCGCCTCCGAGATCACGCGCCGCCTTCGCTCGGAGACATACGTGTGCACCCTGCGGGAAGGAGGTGTGCGACATTCTAGCAAAGCACGGCTTCACCCGAGTGAGGCAGAAGGGTAGCCACATCGTGATGCAACGAAGGTTGAAGGAGACCACGACGACGGTGCCGGTTCCCAACCATAAGGAGCTCGCTCCGGGGACCCTATTGGGCATCATCCGGCAGAGCGGCCTCCCCCGTAGTTTGTTCGAGGAGGCGTAGGCGACGCCAGTTCGACCGGTAGCGGGGAAATCTCGAACCGCCCTTCACATTCGTCCCAACCCATCGAGTACCCTTCAAGTAAACCGCGCCAGGCAGAGGGAAGGACGAGAACGTCTTCGACATCCAGCAGGGCGTGGCAGTCTGTTTGTGTGTGAGGTTGGCTTAGATAATATGGGCCGAACACCGAAGTACGGCGGAGATTGGACGGAACGCAAGCTCCAAGCCCTGCGCAAGTACCTCCCTGCATACATGACGGTGCTCTCGAGAGCGAAAGGATACTATCGCCTCATCTATGTTGACGCCTTCGCGGGATGTGGGCACTACCAACCGGCGCATGGCCATGACTCCGCTGATGACGTCTTTCCGGAATTCACTGAGCCCGATACACGAGGCTTCTTGCAGGGCAGCGCAGCAATCGCGCTTGAGGTTGAGCCGCCGTTCGATGCATACATCTTCATCGAAGAGGAGCCTGAGAGAGTCGAGGAACTCCGAGCCATTTCCGAGAAGGCGGGCCGGAACGCAAGCGTGCTGGAGGGGGATGCGAATACGCAACTACGCGAACTGTGCGAGAGTACAGACTGGACCCGCAGCCGTGCCGTCGTATTCCTCGACCCTTACGGTATGGAAGTAGAATGGCAGACTGTGGAGGCGATCGCACAGACCGGCGCCATTGATCTGTGGTGGCTGTTCCCCCTCGGGATGGGTGTGATCCGCCTGCTGGATCGGGACAAGATGCCTACCGGCAAGCTCGCCGAGAGGTTGACCAAAACGTTCGGAACGAACGATTGGCAGAAGCGGTTCTACGAGAGACACAAAGCCTCGACTCTGTTTGGAGATGAGAGCTTCGACGTTCGGGCGGCGACCTTCGACCACATCATATCGTTCGTCCTCGAGCGCTTGAAGTCGGCCTTCCCGCACGTCGCCGATAACCCGCTCGTGCTCCGCAATTCAAAGAACGTCCCGTTGTATTTGTTGTGCTTTGCCGCGGGAAGTGAAAAGGGTGGCCCCACGGCCGTCAAGATCGCACGGCATTTGCTGAAGGATTAGCATGGCTGACAACTCAAAGATCGAATGGACTGAGGCGACGTGGAACCCCGTAACGGGATGCACAAAGGTGAGCCAGGGCTGCAAGCACTGCTACGCTGAGCGCTTGGCCAAGCGCCTCAAGGCGATGGGATCTGCCCGCTACCGCAACGGCTTCAAGATCACCTTGCACGAAGACCTCCTCGACCGCCCCAAGCGTTGGAAGGCGCCTCGCGTCATCTTCGTCAATTCCATGAGCGACCTGTTCCACCCGCAGGTCCCCTTGGATTTCATCTTGCGGGTTTTCGAAACGATGGAGGCGTGTCCTCAGCACACCTTCCAAATCCTAACGAAGCGGAGCGACCGGCTTAGAGGGTGCGCCGATGTGCTTCCCTGGCCGCGCAACGTCTGGATGGGGGTGAGCGTGGAAGACCAGAAGGTTCTGCATCGGGTGCTCGACCTTCAAGCCGTGCACGCCGCCGTCCGGTTCTTGTCCTGCGAGCCCCTCATCGGCCCACTCGACGAGCTGCCCCTCGACGGCATCCACTGGGTCATCGTGGGCGGGGAATCGGGCCCGAAGGCAAGACCGATGGATCCAGCGTGGGTGCGATCCATCCGCGCTCAATGCCGCAAGGCCAAGGTCGCGTTTTTCTTCAAGCAGTGGGGCGGAGTCAGAAAGCACACGACCGGACGATTGCTGGATGGCAGGACTTTCGATGAGATGCCGGTCACGGCCTGCGCCGCCGAGCCCCCTCGTGCCGGTTCCCGATGAAGGACGGACAGGCAGCATCGGAACGCTTCGGGCTGTTGACGTCGCCTCGGTGGCTGATGGAGCAGGTGGACGCCGTCATCGCCGCCCACGGAGGATGGCCGGGGGCGTTTCGGGGGTAGCAGTGGCGGACCTGCGGGCCCATTCTTCCAATTTGAACTTCACCGTGCAGCATCTGGTAACATCCCCGGCAGACTAAGGAGAGAAGAAATGGCAAATCCAGTTTCCGTCAGCAAGCTCCAAGCGAAGTCCCACAACGCCGCCGACGAGGTTCGCACGCCCAGCAAGACCCGGGTCGAGGTCGTTCACCTCGAAGGCGTCACGATCGGCCGGTTCCATTTCGAGCCGGGGTGGCGGTGGTCCGAGTGCGTCAAGCCGGTCGTTGGCACCGACCAGTGCCAGCTCTCCCATGTGGGCTACGCCGTTTCCGGGAGCATCGTCGTGAGGATGCAGGACGGCGCCGAGCAGACCATCAACGCTGGCGATTCGTACACGATCCCGCCGGGGCACGACGCGTGGGTCGTGGGCGACGAGCCGTTCGTAGGGATCGAAGTGATGAGCGCGGACGCCTACGCGAAGGCCTAACCCCGCCGCAAGCACCCGCCGAACCGCCATCGCCCTGGCGGCGAAAGTGGAGGGGAGCTCGACGGGGAGGTATTTGATGGTGCCCATTCAGCACATGGTGCAAATTGCTGCGAAGAAAAGGGGACGATGAAGCTTTTTGAGAATCCTCCAGATCCTTACTCGACAAGACCCAGGCGCTATTCAGAGCTGTGTTTTGCTTACTATCAGGAATCCGCTCGTGCCGACATGTCGCGAGTCCGGAGCCTGATCGAAAAGCTCTTCTCAGAGTTCCCTGAAGGCGAGCACAAGACCTCGCTCGCGAGCTCAATGCGTGCCTCCGATGATGGTTTCGACAGCGCATTCTTCGAACTGTTCTTATACAGTCTTACTTAGACGCCTTGGCTGTGAGTTGGAGCCAGAACCAATGCTTGGTGAGCTTGGACCATCGCGACCAGACTTCTTGGTCACCCTACCAAACGGGACGGAGGTCTACGTCGAAGCGGTTGTCGCAAATGGCAAGTCCGATGAAAAGCGTCGTCGGGACGCTATTCTTGGCGTGCTCTACGACTATATTAACGATAACCTGATTTCGCCAAAGTTTTTTTGGCGGATCGAGATCGTGGAAGTCGGCAATCAGCCCCCGAGATCAAAGGCCGTTGTTTCAGCCCTTCAAAGGCATGCTGACACTCTTGACTGGGCGGAACTGTCAACCCATTGGAACGCATCAATCCAGGACGAATCTGGGCAATGGAGGCTGCAAGCACTAGCTATTGAGTCCAACGGATGGGTGTTTCGATTCAGTCCGATTCCAAAGAAACCGGCAGCATTTTCTAAAGAAGGCCGTCCATTGGGGATCTTACCCATGGAAGCCGGATGGTCAATTACGAAAAACCAACTTCGGGCTCAGATTTCCAAAAAGCGAAAGCAGCATGGGACTCTCGACCGGCCGCTTGTTCTCGCGATCAATGCAATCCAAGGCGATGTTGACGATGAGGACTTCATTGGTGCAGTCTATGGCAGCGAGGTTGTTTATGTGCAATGCGGCTCCGATGGCAGACCGATTCAAGGCAAACTGTCAAGGGCGAGGGACGGAGCTTGGCTGGATAATAAGGGCACCAAGCACGAGCACATGCCCTACGTCGTTGGGTTTCAGCAGCTTTGTCCAACCAACGTTGCGCTGGCAAAGGTTTGCCTTTACATAAATCCCCACATCACATTGGACGAGAACCTCCTGATGCCGAAGCTCCCGCGCTTAATGCCAGCTCAAACCTGCTTGAACCAAATTCCGGGCAGTAGCCTGGCGGAGATCTTCGGTCTTCCGGAAGGTTGGCCAAGGGAGGGAGAAGCCAACGAGGTCTGAATGTCTCCGTTGCCCCTGCGCCATCTGCCCGACGTCGGCGCCGTAGGAGTTCCAAGTCTGCGCGTCTTGCCGTCCAGCGCCGCGAAGTGGCAGTCGCTTTGCGGCACGCGTCGCAGACGGAGCCAGCTGCGGGTGGAGCCCAGCAACCTGAGAAGTCAGCCCCGCCGCGGGGTGTGGGGCTGCGTCCAGGCCATCTCGGTTTCGCCCTCCCGATAGGGGTTTGCCTTCGGCTTCGACGAAACGACCTTCGCTCGCACGTAGATCTCGTCGCCGTCCAGTTCGTAGATCGCCGTCGTCCCCTTCACCACCGAGAGCACTTTGCCGACGTCTTGGCTGTAGATGCGCGTCACCGAGAGGGGGTTGCCGTCGGCGTCTGCGACTGGCGTGGACGAGGCGTCGTAGCCCAGGCGGGTGCCGTAGAACGTCGTCGTGTACTCGACGCCCTCCTCCGGCTCGATCTCAACCACCAGGTACCTCCCCTGCACGCGGACGTCGCGAAGCGTTACTCCTGTCGAGGAGTAGAAGTCGCCGCGCTCCATGGCTGCCACGATCGCCTCCGCGCTCAGTTGCCCTGCGCGCACCATCACCCACGCGCGCCCGGGGTTCGACGCGCCCGCGTGAAACTCGTGATAGTTGTGCGCGTCGTCCACGGCGACGCCGTACATCACCGGCAGACCGAGTTCGGCGAGGCGGGCGGTTAGAACGATGTCCCACATGCGCTCGGTTCCCGAGTGCGTCGCGTCGCCGTAGTTGTGCACAGCCGGATGGCCGTTGTACACCTCGAAGAACCTCTCGCCTCGCAGGCGCATCAGGTCCTCGGCGGTTACTGCCCAACCGAAGTTCGGGTGGTTGATGTGCGGGAACATGGGCACGCCCGAGCGCTCGCGCTGAAGCAGGACGGCGTCCACGTTCCGCTGCATGGTGTCGAGCACCGAGTTGCCTCCCTGGGGGCGGATGAGCTCTTGGATGTTCGTCGCGTTGACGTGGATCGGCTTTCCGTCGTAGGCGTCGCTAATCTCCTCGCTTTGAATCATCAGGAAGCGCCCGGACTGTTCGAACTGAGCGCGCACCTCGTCAAGCGTCTTCAGGCGGACGAGGCGCCTGCCGTTCTCGCGCCTGATCTCCACCCAGTCGTCGCCGAAGCGCCTCAAGTATGCGGCGAGTGTAAGGCCCGCGCCGCGACCGGTCGTTGCATCGAACCACCGCTCGCCCACGCTGAGGACGTTGTGGTCGGAAAGGGCGAGGAAGTGATAGCCGCGCGACTTGTACCAGTCCGCGACCATTTCAGGATAGTCATCGCCGTCTGACCAAAGCGTGTGCGTGTGCAGGTTGCCCTTCCACCACTTGGGCAACTGCTCCTGTCCCCACAGCGCGGGGGCCAGCAAGAGGACGAACGAGAGGACGAGCGCCGGCCGCATGCCTGTCAGGTTACCGCGCACCTGCGAAGCGCCCGCGACGCGTCACACCACAGCAGCGCTCGCCTAAGGGACGCAGACGCCGCCCCGAAACGTAACCGCCAAGCCAACAGGTAAACTTCGCGTTAGGCAGAGCAGGCGGTTCGGCGGTGAAGAAACTCGATTGGCTGGCGCAGTTTCCCTACTTCGCGTACGGCTCCAACCTCAACGAGGCGGACCTGAGGTCTTGGTGCGACGAGGAGCGCTGCAGGTACCCGCTCGCTGGAGTCGTCACCCGCGCGTTCCTCCCCGACCACGAGTACATCTTCAACATAACCTCCCCGCGCCGAGGCGGCGGAGTGCTCAACCTGAGAGACAGGACGGCGCAGGCTGTACACGGAGTCGTGTTCCGCGTTAGCCCCCAGGGCCCCCCCTACTGCGTTTGGGAGGACGACCCGCGTTACGGCCCCGCGACCATCATGAAGATGGGAGATGACGGGTGGGTCGCGCTTGACAAGAAGGAGGGCGCGCCTAACGCCTATGAACGCATCCCCGTTACCGTCTTTGACGAATACGGCGAGCCGATGCGCGTGATGACCTACCGCGTGCCCGAGGGGAGGGCGGAGTCAACGCCGGTACCTGCCTCTGCGCCGTACGTGGAAGTCGTCAAGCAGGGGCTTCAGGCACACGACCTCGTTGGCGAGGCGCAACTCGACGCCGCCGCTGCCGGCGAGATCGTTCCGCTCATCACCGACCGGTTGTTCGTCTATGGGACGCTGATGGCGGGGGAGCCGCAGGAGCTGCGCATCCAGCCCGACGAGGACGTGCTCTCTTGGGTGCCGGCAACCGCCCCCGGGCAGCTGTACGCCTTCGAGGACATCCCTTGCGTCCGTCCAGCGAAAGACTCCGTCGTGTACGGCGAGTGCATCCAGCACAAGAACCTCGATGCGCTGTTCCTCGACATTGACTACTATGAAGGCTTTCGCGGCTATGGCGACCTCGAGCACTCGCTCTACTATCGCGCCCTGACCTTCTGTGAGACCAAAGACGGCAAGCACCTCGCTTGGGCGTACTTCGCTCGCTCCGTTGAGGGCGCGGCTGAGGTGCCGAGCGGAGACTGGCGCTCGCGCTAACGTTGAGGCGCTACTTCGACAGCACGCGCATCCGGGTTAGGCGGTCCCCCCGCTGGATACGATCCACGACGTCCATGCCTTGCGTAACCTTGCCGACCACTGCGTAGCTGCGCCACAGGTACAGCCGATCCTGTTTAATGATGAACAGTTGCGAGTCTCCGCCAACTTGAAGTCCGGTGCTCGCCAAGCCGACGATGCCGCGAACGAAGTCAACGTCGCTCATCTCGAACGGAAGCTGCTTGCCCGAGCCGCCTCCGAGCACCTCGTCGGAGTCGATCGGCTTGTCCTTGCTGGCTGGCGCGCCCCACTGCGTAACCCAGTACTCGACGCGGTGGACGCGCTGCCGGTCGTAGAACCCGTTTCTGACGAGGGAAAGGATGTGCTCGACCGTCTTCGGGGACGTCTTCGGGTCGGTCGTGATGCGGAATGTGCCGCGCCCCTCGACCGTTACCTCAACGACGGGGCCGGACGGGTTGTACGGTGGAATCCAGGAGGGCGTCCCCCCTTGGACGAGAACGGCAACAGCCAAACTGATGAGCATGGCGGTAGGATACACCCATCCGCCCGCAGGACGAAGCCCGCGAGCGGCCAATAGAGGACTTGACATCGCAAGGCGCAAATGGTAGACTGCTGTGCACCTACGAGGAATGCCTGGTAGGAAGGAGAGACCACGATGGCAAGCAAAAAGAAGACCCAAGGTGTAGTCGAAGAGATCAACGCGATGGAAAAAGAAAAGGCACTGGAGATGGCACTCGGGCACCTGAACAAGTCGTTCGGGCCCGGAGCAATCATGCGGCTGGGAGAGGCGTCCGCGGAGCGTGTTGAAGCGATCCCAACCGGCGCCCTCAGCCTCGACCTCGCGCTGGGCATCGGCGGCATTCCGCGCGGCCGAATCACCGAGCTCTACGGCAACGAGAGTTCGGGCAAGACCACGCTCGCGCTCAGCATCATCGCCCAGGCGCAGCGGAAAGGCGGCGTCGCGCTCTTCGTTGATGCCGAGCATGCGATGGACGTCGAGTACGCCCGCGCGCTTGGCGTAGACGTGGACAGGCTGTACATCTCGCAGCCCGCGAGCGGCGAGGAGGCGCTGGAGATCATGGACGCAGTCGTTCGAACAGGCGCCGTAGATATCGTCGTGCTCGACTCGGTCGCGGCGCTTGTTCCCAAAGCGGAGATCGAGGGCGAGATGGGCGACACTCACGTTGGCATCCAAGCGCGGATGATGTCGCAGGCGCTTCGGAAGCTCGGCGGGAACGTGAGCAAGACGAACACAGCCGCCATCTTCATTAACCAGTTGCGCGAGAAGATCGGCGTGCTCTACGGAAACCCGGAGACCACCCCCGGCGGCCGCTCGCTGAAGTTCTGGGCGTCCGTGCGCCTCGAAGTTCGCCGCGCCGAGACGCTGAAGGACGGGACCGAGGCCGTCGGCTCAAGAACGAAGGTGAAGGTGGTGAAGAACAAGGTCGCCCCGCCGTTCAAGGCATGCGAGTTCGACATCATCTTCGGCGAGGGCATCTCCCGCGCCGGCGACGTGCTCGACGTCGCGAGCGGTCTGGACGTCATCACGCGTAGCGGCACTTACTACAACTACGGCGACTTGCGGCTCGGCCAGGGACGGGACAACGCGAAGCGCTTCCTGCAAGACAACCCGCAACTGCTCGACGAGATTGACGCGCGCGTTCGGGCGCTGCTTGCCGAGCGTCGCGCAGCCAACTTCTCCTCGTCCAACCAAGTCGCAACCGTAGAGGACGAGGTCGAGGAGGAGTCCTCTGTCTAAGCCCGACCCAGCTTCCGCCTCGAACGACACGCTCGCGGTTGCGCTGCGCTTGCTGCGCAACCGCGACTACTTCGTCGAGGAGCTGCGGCGCGCGCTCGCGCGTCGAGGCTGTCCGCAAGATGAGATTGAGTACTCCATCGAGGTGTGCCGGAAGCGGAGATACCTCGACGATTTTAAGTTGGCGCGCGACATCGCGCACCGCCTGGACTTCAAGAAGCACTACGGCCCGGCTCGCATCGAGGCGGAGTTGCGCAAGCGGTTCGCCGCCGACGCCGCAATCAACCGGGCAGTTCGCGGGCTGAAGCCCGAATCGGAGACGGTTGTTTACGCCGTTGCCGACCTGCGCAGGAAGGGTGTCCTGACGCCGTCTCAGATCGGTCGCCGACTCGCCGCCCGGGGCTTTTCCGAGGAAGCAATCCGCTCAGCCTTGGACGAACTCGTTCGAGACTGAGACTGGTACATGGTAGGGGGGATGCGGGTAGGCTGTGCCTATGCGCATTCTCTTTTTGGGGGATATCGTCGGCTCGGTCGGTCGCAAGGCGGTCGCGGCGGCTCTGCCGACGCTTAGAGAGGCTCACACCCCCGACCTCATTATCGCCAACGGCGAGAACGCCGCCGCCGGCCTCGGCATCACGCCGGGCATCGCAGACGACCTTTTCGCGCTCGGAGTGGATGCCATCACGCTGGGGAACCACGCCTTCCACCGCTCGGAGATTTCGACGTATCTCGACTCGGGCAAGCCGATTGTCCGCCCTGCAAACTTTCCGCCGGGCACTCCCGGCCGCGGGATGGTCCTTGTCGAGAAAGGCACTGTCGCCGTGGCTGTTTTGAATCTGTGCGGCAGGACGTTCATGGATCGCCCTTACGACGACCCGTTTCGCTGCGCGGACGCCTTGCTGGAGGAAGCTGAGGCGGTGGTACGGATTGTGGACTTTCATGCTGAGGCGACCAGCGAGAAGATGGCGATGGCTTGGCACCTTGACGGGCGCGTCGCGGCGGTCCTGGGGACGCATACCCACGTCCAGACGGCGGACGCGCGCATTCTGCCCGGGGGAACGGCGTTCTTCAGCGACGTGGGCATGTGCGGACCTCGGGACTCGGTCATCGGCATGGACACGGACATCATCCTGCGGCGCATGAAGACCCTGATGCCGCTCCGCCTCGAGGTCGCCAAGGGGCCGGGCATCGTGTGCGGCGTGCTGTTGGTCGTGGATGAGGAACTGGGCGTTGCGACAGAGGTTCAGCCGTTCTGCCTGGAGGTGGAAGCGCCGGAGGCAGAGTAGGCGCCCAGAGGTGTGCTCTTTTGGCGCGCTGAAGCGTCCTAACGGGTGATTCCCTGCCACGGGAGCGCGCCCGCGCGCCCGATTGGTACAGAATGGTAGGGTAAGGAGCAGGATGATGATAACGGCTTTGGCTTTGACGTTTCTCGCGGCAGCGCCCGCGCAGGTGGACTACAGCGTGTATGCGGGGCAGCCGCTCGCGACCGAGCAGATTACGCTCCAGGCGTGGGGCAGCGGCTTGGGCGAGGAGAGCACCGAGCGTTCCTCGGCGGGGCAGCACTCGATCAAGGTGACAACCAGCGGGTACTTCCAAGGAGTAGTGCTGAACCTCGGGCGCAAGCCTGACCTGAAGGCCTTCGCGCCGAACAAGGAGAATCTGCTCGTGTTTTCCGTCTTCCCCATTGAGGTCCAGGCAGGCGCAGCCTCCGGCGGCACCGGAGGGGGCGGTGGCCTCGGCGCCGGCGGCGGCCTTGCAAGCGGCGGCGGTGGGGGCGGGGGAGGCGGCGTCTCTGCCGGGGGAGGAAGCTCGACCGGCGGCGCAGCGGCAACCACAACCCGCCCAGCCAAGCAGATGGAGAACCTTCGAGTCATCTTGTGGACCACCGACGGTAAGGCGACAGAGTTGTTCCTCCCGCTCACCTCTGCCGGCAAGGCCGCCGGCAGGTGGGTGCGAGTGGGCATTCCCGTTGCCTCGATCCCAAGGTTCGGGCAGACGAACATGGTCGTGGATCGAATCGCCGTGAGTGGAGACGCGAGGACCATCTTCTACCTCGGAGAAGTCCGCGTCGTTACCGACTCGACACCGATCCAAGGCTTCCTTGATCGGACCGAGATGAACCTTGCCCGTGGCGACGAAGTGCTACTTACGGCGTCCGCCGAAGGTGGATACTCTGTACTGGAATACGCGTGGGACTTTGACGCATCCAACGGCGTGCAGGACGACGCCACGGGCGCTGGAGTGTATCACAGATTCCGCATCCCTGGCGAGTATGTGGTCACGTGCACGATCCGCGACAAGTACGGACTGAAGGCGCCCTGGTCGGGCACGATCAAAGTCACCGTCAACCCCTGACCGCTTGTCGTTGACAAACGTTTGAAGAGGGCGCCCAACGGGCGCCTTCTCTTTTTTTTGCGCCGTGTCGAAAAAAAGTCTCCGCAACTGTTGACAAGCGACGCCGCGATGGTTTACACTCTCGCAACGGGGTGTTCAGTGTGATGTTCTCACTGACAAAATCTGATATGGGGAAGGGGAGCGCATGTCGGCTGTTGTAGCATCAGACTTTCCATACGAGTCATTTCACGTTGATGAGTACTATTTGAGCCTCGCCAAGGAGGGCGACCAGCGAGCAACCGAGTGGTTGTTAGACCGCTACCGCCCCCGAGTCGAGACCTGGGCAAGGCGCTACTTCTTCCGCGGTGCAGAGGCGGAAGATGTCATCCAGGAGGGCATGATCGGGCTTTACAAAGCGATTCGCGACTTCCGAAGGGATCGCTCCGTTCATTTCCGCGCCTTCGCCGACCTTTGCATCCACAGGCAGATCGAGTCGGCGGTCAAGACCTTCCGCCGAAAGAAGCATGGGCCGCTCAACTCGGCGACGAGCATCTACACAACCATCGGAGAGAGGGGCGAGAGCATGCTCCTGGATATGCTCGTTGACCAAAGATGCCCGAATCCGGAGCGAGAGGCGCTCGCCCGCCTCTTCGAGGATGAGTTGAACGCCCTCGTGCAGAGCCTGTCGGACCTGGAACGCGAAGTGCTGGGATACTACGTGCTCGCTTGGCCCTACGCCGAAATCGCGAAGGCGCTCGGCCGCTCGACCAAGTGCGTGGACAACGCCATCCAGCGGGTGATGAAGAAGGTTCGCCGAATCGGGGCGTGAACGGCATGGCCGCGCGCGTCCTCGTCGCGGTTCTGGGGATTCCACCGCTGCTGTTCGTTGCCGCGTCCGGCAGCGACCTGCCCGTGCGCGTTTTCGCCGGCCTGCTCTGCCTTGCCTGCGCTCTGGAGGTTCAGCGACCAAACATGGTTCCGCTCATCGTCGCTCTCCCGTTGGCAGCGGTGCTCGGAACGCTGGTCACGATCGCTCCCGCCTTCCCCGGCGCGGGCTGGCTGGGGCTGGCGTGGTTCATCGTGTTCCACGCCACCTACCGCTTCGATGTCGAAGATGACCTTCGCTTCCGCGGAGTCATTGCGGCGGTGCTCTGGGTTGCACCGCCGTTGCTGTCCCTCGTGCCCCTTCAGGCAGGCGCAGCGGATGGAGCCGTCCTCGCGTTTCGCTGGACCCCTCTGGTCGCGCTGTTTCTGGTGCTGTGGGCTTCCGACACGGCGGCGCTGTTCGTAGGCAAGTCGCTCGGGAGGACGCCGCTCGCGCAGCACATCTCGCCGAACAAGACGGTTGAAGGCGCCGTCGGAGGGCTGCTCGCCGGCATCGGCGTCGGCGCTCTCGCTTGGGCGGCGGTTCCCGGCGGCTCGGCTGCAACGGGCGCCTTCTTCGGCGCACTCGTTGCGGTCGCGGGCATGATCGGCGACCTCGCGCAAAGCCGCTGGAAGCGCGCTGCCGGAATCAAAGACAGCGGCGCGATTCTGCCCGGTCACGGCGGGGTGCTCGACCGCTTCGACTCGCTGCTCTTAGCCGCGCCGGTCGCTCACCTTCTGTCCCTCTGGCTCCTGTCGAGTTAGGCGAGAGCCGGCAGGAACTCTCCGAGGAAAGCCTCGGCGCTGGACGGGCACACGCGCACGTCGCAACCGGTCTCCCGGCGCACATCGGCAATCGTCACTTCATCGAGAAACACCCGCTCGTCCTTCAGCGCGATGTCCGGCACGAGCACGACTCCCTCAGGGCGCGCCTCTTGGAGCGAACGGATCAGATCCTCCCCGGTGATGAGCCCCGCTATCGTGATGCCGCGGCCGAAGAAGTCGTTCGGCACCACGAGAACCTCCACGTCCGCCCCCGTCGCCTCGGCGAGGCGGGACGCAAACCGCTCGATCACCTTGGACGGCAGCGGCGCTGTGACGAGGTGCAGCTGCGCGGCGGAGGGCTTACCCAGCGAGAGCGCGCGGAAGCCCTCTTCCGCCTGGTCGAGGAACATGCGGCAAGTGCCCACGCCATCTTCGAACTGTGGGAACCCCTCGTACCACTCCGTCGGGGGAACCGGCTCGCCCGCATAGAAGAACCACTCGTCGCTGGGAAACACAAACGACGTGCCGAGGCGAAGCTTCAATTCGCGGCGCAACGTGTCCATCTGCTCCAGAATCGCGCGGCTGTACGCTGCGTTCACCCGTCTAATGGGGTATAAGTTATGCCGAAACTTCGACAACCCGACGGGCACGATCGCCACGCTTAGGACGCCGGGGTGCAGGTCTGCCAACTCTCTCACCGTGCGGTCGAGGGAAGGCCCGTCGTTCAGGCCCGGACACACTACGACCTGCGCGTGGACCTGGATCCCCGCCTCGATCAACTCGCGCAGCCGAGGGAGAATCGGCTCGGGCTGGGAGCGCCCAAGAAGAAAGCCGCGCAGCCGAGGGTGGGTGCTGTGCACGCTCACATAGATCGGCGAGAGCCGCTGCTGCTTCGTGCGCTCGAACTCCTCCTCGCTCATGTTGGTCAGCGTGACGTAGTGCCCGTGGAGGAAACTGAGGCGATAGTCATCGTCCATCAGGTACAAGGACTTTCGCATTCCCTTCGGCATCTGATGGATGAAGCAGAACACGCACTTGTTGTCGCAGGTGTGGATGCCGTCGGCGAGTTCGAAGGCGAATCGTATGCCGACCTCCTCGCCCCACTCACGGTCGATCGGCACCGTGTGCTTCCGCTCCTCGCGCTCAAGGGTCAGCTCGAACCGCTCCTCGCTGGAATAGTAGCGAAAGTCAACGAGGTCGCGAACGGGCACTCCGTCCACCTCGAGGATCAGGTCGCCGCCCCTTACGCCGGCGGCGGCAGCGGGCGACCCCGGCTCCACCCCCTCGACGGGGAGGCCGGTTACGCGGCGGGTCTGCTTGCTTCGGGGCATGGCGGCGGCATGGCTATTGTGCCACGATTACGCCGCTCGGCGTGGAGACGTTCGAAATCAGTTCGCCACCTCTCCGCTCCCATTCGACGCGGATGCTGCCGTGCGGCGTCGGCACCTCCCCACGTGCCCACTCAACGCCGGACGCCTCCGATGGCGAGAAGCGGAACTCGCGCATGCCTGATGCGACCGGCTGCATCCCCAGAACGAGGCGGGAGAGGAAGTGGGCAGGCCCGGCACTCCAGGCGTGGCAGTGGCTCCGCGTCCAGCGGCCTCCGGGCATGAAGCCGGGCAGCAGCTCCCAGCACGTCGTTGCACCGCGGTCAAGCATCATTCCCCACGTCTCGCGGATTCGCTTGAAGATCAGGTCGTGCCGTCCCATGCGCTCGAGCGCTTCGAACACGAAGAACAGGAAGAACGGCGTGCCGACCTGGACGAAGTCGCCCGCGTCCTCCGCCTCGCCCGCGATCAGCGCCTCGACTCGCGCCATGCGCTCCGGCGCCACAAGCCCCGCGAGGTACAGCACCACTTGAGTTTGCACGCTAAACGTGCCGCTTAGCAGGCCGGTGTCGTGCTTTACGCAGTCCGAGTACGCCTGCCGCTCCTCGGACCATAGGTGCCGATTCACCCCCTCGGCAAGGCGTGCGCGAGACTCTTGCGCGCGCTTCGCTGTCCCCTCATCGCCCAAAGCGGTGAACACGTTCGATGTGGAATCGAGCGCCATCGCCGCCCAGCCCTGGTTGTGGGTTACGACGCCGATGCCGGGCTGGTCCATCTCCGACCACTCGCACAGGTTCCACGCCTCGATGCTGAAGAGGCCGCGGTCGTCGAGGTGACGCTCCAACGCATGCATCTGCTGCTGTAGCGCGGGAGCGATGTTGCGCAGGAACGGGTGGTCGCCCGTCGCCTCGAAGTACTCCCAGCAGCCGATCGCCCAGAGGAACGACCAGGCAGGGATGACCATCGGCCAGCCGCTCGGGACGTGGCTCATGACGAACTCTCCCTGCCGCAGGCTCTCGGCGGCGAGCAGCCAACACCTGCGGGCGAGCGACCAGTCGCCGAAGACGGCGGCGAGGACGTGCGCCTCATTCCGGGCGTCGCCGACCCAGAACGTCTGCTCGTAGGTTGGGCAATCCACAAACGTGTCCTCGGCGCACAGCCGGGCGGTGCGGGCGCAGATCTCCCAGATGCGGTTGAGCAGCGGGTCGGAGCACTCGAACCTCGCCTCCGTGAGTGCGGCGGTGTGCTCGTGAACTCGGAAGTTCCGCACGGTGGCATCGCGCCCCTGCACGACGACGTACCGCGCCCCTCGGCGGATTGGGCTCCTGTGGCGGGTAATGCCCGCGGGGAACTCGTGCTCGATGGTGTTCGCCATCTCCCAGCAGAAGTCGGCTTCCCCCTCTTGGTATGCCTCGAAGCCGTTCAGGCGGAGGATTCCCGGGGCGGCGGCGTCCACCTCGTACTCCCAGAAGCCGACGGTCAGGCTGCCGAGGTCGAGAACGACCCTGGTCTCGTCGGTGCCCAGCGCGACCTCCTCGGGGCTGGGCGCATCGAGCGGAGCGAGCGACTTCGCGTATGCGGTCATTGCGAAGGGAGCGCCCCGCGTTAGCGGCGCAAGGACCTCGGGCGAAGGCTCATGGACGTGGCTGTGGCGGAGCCACGCGCTTGGTGGGGCGAGGAGCAGGGGCGCGACCTCCTCGTGGCTCTCGAACGGCCCCGCGACGAGCACCCTTGCTTCCCCGTCGAGTTGAACGTCCGGCAGAGACGCGGTGAGGTGCCACTCGTGGAAGAACCCGCTGACGTCGAGGACGAGGAAGTTCTCGCCTGCTCGCGCCTCAGCCTCCAGCCCAATACCGTTCTCGAACCGGGAGTTTCCGCTTGGGACCTCCTGCATGGCCTCCCCGTTCAAGAAGCCCTTGGGGCGAACCCAGAACCATGTGCCGGGCAGGTCGAGATGGAGGCGCTGAGATTGTTTCACGTGAAACATCAGCCCGACTGCGCCCCAGATCTGCTTGGGGGCGGCGGCGGAGTATCCCGGAAGCAGCATCTCCCGTAACGCCAGGGACAGCACCGCGTTCGGCGGCTTCACGACCGCAGCGTCGATCGCAGCGACCGGCTCAACAACCCGCCCGACCGCAAGGCGAACTGGGGCAGGCTCCGGACGGCGGTCGTCCTGCACCACCGCCGCCGCCTGCCACGCCTCCGCCTGGGCGGGGTGGAGGAGCTCCTGCCACCCCTGCTGGCAGGCGATGCGAAACCTTCGGGTGCTGAAGCGGACGTCTCGGCGGCACTCCCAGCGAGCGTCTGTCCTGGCGAGCACGTCGCCGTCCGCCTCAACTTCCGCCCATAGGCCAGCATTGGACTCCAGGTTCTGAAAGGTCGCGATCCCCGTCGCATGAACCAGTGCTCGGAGCTCGTTCTCCCCTGCCTCCCAGAGCGGCGTGACGTCGTACTCGTCGTAGTACGCCCGGTCGGAGAAGGAGCGGTTCGGGCCATAGCCGACCCAAACGCCGTTCAGCCAGAGGTTGTATCGGGTATCCGCGGTGATTCTGAGGACGACGCGGCCGGCTGAGCCGCCCGCGATGGTGCGCCGGAACTCTACCCATTGGTTCCAATCCCGGCGACCTGCCTCGTTCAGCCAAATCCACTCCGTCTTGCCAAGCACGGGCGCAGGTTACACCGAAGGGGCGGTATCCTGCCGCGGCGTGGAGCCGATCGTGCAGGTGCGAAACCTAACGAAGCGCTTCCGGGGCGTGCAGAAGCCGCCGGGGGTGCTCGGCGCGTTTCGATCCCTCTTCAAAAGGCGCTACCGGGACATCACGGCGGTGGACGGCGTGACCTTTGAGATCTCCCCCGGCGAGAGGGTCGGCTTCCTGGGACCGAACGGCGCGGGCAAGACCACGACGCTGAAGATGCTCAGCGGAATCCTGTACCCGACCTCGGGCGAGGCGACGGTGCTCGGCTTCAATCCCACCGACCGCAAACCCGCGATGCTGAAGCGAATCGCCCTGGTGATGGGCAACAAGATGCAACTCTGGTGGGACCTGCCGGCGTGGGATGGCTTCCTCGTACTGAAGGAGGTGTACGACGTGCCGGACGCCGAGTTCCGCCACCGCGTGGACGGCCTGATCGAGGCGCTCGACCTTTCCGAGAAGGTGAACACGCAGGTGCGGCGGTTGAGCCTGGGAGAGCGGATGAAGTGCGAGTTGGTCGCCGCGCTGCTCCACGACCCGAGCCTGGTGTTCCTGGACGAGCCGACGCTCGGCCTCGACGTCGTCTCGCAGAAGCGCATCAGAGAGTTCCTGCGAGAGTACAACGAGCAGAGGGGCGCGACCCTCTTGCTCACCAGCCACTACATGCAGGATGTTGCGGAGGTGTGCGACCGCGTTGTGGTGATCGACCGCGGTCGGTTGGTGTTCGATGGCTCGTTGGGTGAGTTGGTGCGCCGATTCAGCGCGACGAAGGTGTTGAAGCTTGTGCTGAACCACCCTGTACAGGAGTCCGACCTCCGCCGGTACGGTGATGTACTAACCTGTACAGAATACCAAGTAGTGTTGGAGGTGGAGCGCGGGCAGGTCACCTCGGTCGCTGCGCGAATCCTTGCGGAGCAGCCGGTGGAAGACTTGACGGTCGAGGAGTTGGGCATAGACGAGATCATCCGCCGGCTGTTCGGTGAAGGCCGGCAGGTCCCGAGTGGGTAGCGGCACGCGCTACGCGGGGCGGGGGCGGCGGAGTGTCTGAGCGCGCGGGAAGGGCGGGGGCGACCATCGCTCTCACGGCGCTGACGCTCGTCGCGTTCGCGAGCAACTCCCTGCTTGCCAGAGTCGCCCTGCGAGGCGGGGAGATTGACGCCGCGGGCTTCACCGCGGTGCGACTGCTCTCCGGCGCGGCGTTGCTGTGGCTGGTCGTCCTGGTGCCGAGGCGAGGGCGCCCGCAAGGCGGGTCAGGCGGGTGGGTGCCCGGTCTGATGCTCTTCGCTTATGCGATCCTCTTTTCGCTCGCGTATCTCCAACTGACGGCAGGGACTGGCGCGCTCGTTCTGTTCGGCGCGGTTCAGGTGACGATGATCTCGGTGGGCCTTTGGGAAGGCGACCGGCTGCGCCCGATGCAGGTGCTCGGCGCTGCGCTTGCGGCAGGCGGGTTGGTGTACCTCGCGATGCCGGGGGTGGAGGCGCCACCGCTGGGCGGCGCGCTGCTGATGGCCGGCTCAGGCATCGCGTGGGGGGTCTATTCCCTTCTCGGTCGCAGCGCCGGCGACCCTGCTGCGGCGACGGCGGTGAACTTCCTTTGGGCTGCGCCGATGGGTGTTGGGGCGGCGCTTGCGCTTCTGCCTTCGGTGCGACTTGGGGCGACGGGAGTTGCTTGGGCGGCGCTTTCCGGCGGGGTTACGTCGGGGTTGGGCTATGTGCTCTGGTATCTGGTTCTGCCGCGGCTGGGTTCGCTGCGCGGCGCGGTGGCGCAGTTGGCTGTTCCGGTGCTGGCGGCGGTCGGCGGGGCGACGCTGCTGACTGAGGAGATCACGGCGAGGCTAGTGGTTGCGACGGCTGTGACTCTCGGCGGTGTTGCGCTGGCTCTTCGGCGGGGGTAGGGGGTCGGACGCGTCGTGATGGACCGCCGAGCGGAGATCGGGATGACGGGTCAATCTGCAACGGGGGCATCACTGGCCGAGTCGGCATCAGGTGGCCGACGGATATGCACCCGGCATGCATCCGCATCGTCGCGTACACAGCGCACAGGCGAGGGAGGGAAGCACACTTGGTCTTCTCGTGAATACGACTATACGCCTTACGAATAGAAGCGTAAGACCTCCCTGTAAGCTGTGCGACCAGCTTTTCCGTATAACCGCGCATCGCCCACTCGAGCAAAACAAGCTCCCAGTCGGTCAGGCGCCCAATTATGGTGTTCTCAATCATCCGTAGTATGATACCTCGAATATAGCCGCTGCCCCCGGCCAGGCTAGCCGCGAACCCACCGCCAGCTGCTACTTCTACGCCTGTCACAAATGTCCCCATCCTGGCTCCTTTTTGGCGTGCTTTGATCGCGGAAGATTGTGCATACTGTCTCCGGAATGGAACCGCTTCGGCCCGCAAAGACACCTCGGTATTTCGATTCCAGGCAAAGGGAGCAAAGCTGGATCGTGGTTGCGATTATCAGTGCTTGGGTACTAATCGGAGCGTTTGCAGCGTTGCACCCAGAGTTCGAGATACGCGGCCGCTGGGCGGGGGCTTCCCCCACGAGCCACGATCCTGAGAAAGATCCCGTCCTCGGACAGATCGTCAAACTCCCCGCAGAGGACGTACTGGGGCGACCGTTGCCGAGGCCACGTCGCACCGTGTTGGTTTACGCGGGCCAGTGCTCCGAGTGCTCCATTGCGGCGGTGAGTCCGAGCCGCGTCACCGTGCCCGAAGGGTATGGCGTCGTCTTCGTATACGCAGCTTCGAGAGGGGCTGTGGAACAGTTCCTCGTCCGGCACCAGTTCCACGTGCCGACGATCGCTGATTCTGAGGGGACTCTTTCCACGCGCCTGAACGCTGTCTGGGCGCCTCGCTTTTATCTCCTGGATGACGATTGGCGGCTCGTTGACCTGCAAGTGCGACCGAACGCTCCAGTCGAGTGGGCGATCGTGAAGGGCCAGGCGCGCGCGTCAGCCACACGCCCGGCGACAGGTGTGTATGAATTCCCAGGCGGTGAAGTGAGATGAAAACAAACGTGAAAACCAGGGGGCGAGGCTTCTCTGTGGTTGAAGTTCTTGTGGTAGTCACGATCCTTGCGCTCATTGCCGCACTCCTATACCCAGTGTACGCGACATCCAAGCGCAGGGCCAAGGAGCGCGTGTGCATTTCGAACCTCAAGAGCATTTTCTCGGCAATTTCCATGTACCGCTCCAACCATGACGGGGAAGGAAGGTACGGAGACTGGATCTCGATGGGCTTGCCGACAGGGCTCAGCGTATTGCCTGATGAGGGATACATGGACCCAGGCGGACTCGAGTGCGTAGGCATCCCGTTCGCTCCGAACATCGAAAAGCCGTTCTACCTCCCCGCTGGCTGGCTGACCGGCTGGGAGCCACTCCGGGAACCTTCTAATCTGTCTCCGGGTTCTTGGAGAGACTACGTGGAGAAGTGGCGTGATGAAGCGATCTTTGTTCAAGATATGAACCACCAGGAGCCGGGGACCTCGGTCGGTTCGCTGCTACAGACACACCGCGGCCTCGGCCTCTATGTCGGTGGGCACGTCCGGGTTGTACTAAAGAAGGGGGATATTTTCCAACGGGAGTGGTGGAACTAGGAAACAGTTTGCACCGCTTTTCGACATTCGTTCATCATCACTCAAGGAGGTTAACAACAAGTGAAACAAGTACTATCATACTTCGCTGCTCTTGGTGCAGCGACTGTCCTTCTGTGCGCCGTGGCAGGGAATGCAGAGTCCAGTTGCAACTGGTCGGTGGTCTGCCCGGACATACTTTGTGAGGGCACGGCCGAGTGCAGCCAGGGTGACCCGCTGGGTTCGATATCTACGTGCTCGATGTCCGGCAACCTGTGTTGCGAGTGCACTGGTGTAAAGTACCAATGCGGCACTGTCCCCGGCTGCAACCCGCCACAGGCGTACATCTACACGAACAAGCGCAGCTCCGAGAACAGGATCTGCTCGGTCGGTAGCTGCGCGCCGACACCTTGAGCACTGTGAACCGCACACGCAAGGCGCAGATAGTCGTCCTGGTCGTGCTTGTCGCGCTCGTGGTCGCCTTTTTCTTGATGCGCCCGCCCGACCTGGAGGCACAGGCGCGAGAAATGGTATGGGCAGCGCTAAACAACGACCCCGACACAATCTATGCGTACGCGCCTGAGCACGAGATCAGGGAATGCAGGCTAACACGGGACAAGTGGCGGCAGGTTTGGCGCGAGTTGATCCAGCCTCGCATCCAAGGGTTTGAGCGACCTGGCGAAATCAACTCGCACCTCGAGCCCAACCACCAAGGCTTAGCGGAGATCGAGCTCCAGTATCCAAGCGGTGTAACCGCTCGCATCGGCGTTGCTTGCTTTGCCGGAGATAGCAAGTGCGAGTACCCGGCACTAAACTTCCTCGTGTCCGCGTGGCTAATCGAATACCAGCGCAAGCACCGTCTCTCTACGGACGATCTCACAAATGTAGATCGCGTACGAGCCTGGCTGGAGGGAATCCGGGCCGACAAAGAGCGCATGAAGGAGCTTGGGATTCCGGGGCGCGTCGAGGAGGACCCCGCGGTGCCCCTGAAGGCCTGGGACAAGTCCGAGGAGAACTGTCTGCTACTCCTGCAACAGGTGGAGCAAGAACACGCTCGTAGCACCGCGCCAACCGGGAACGGTGGGGAGTGAGCTTACGTGAGGAGCACCTGCCACTGACCTAGGCCGCACGAGCGTGGACGGGTCGGAGCCGTCGGACATTTCAACGACTAGCGCCGCAGAGGTACAATCGGCGTCACTTTCGAGACAGGAAAGGACGACGATGAACGAGCCTACGCTGAGCACAAGGTACGAGCCAACCGAGGTCGAGGAGCGCCGGTATCAACGGTGGCAGGACGCCGGCCTCTTCCAGCCGGAGCACCGACCGAGCGAGCGACGATACTGTATCACCATCCCCCCGCCTAACGTCACGGGCAGCTTGCACATGGGGCACGCGCTTTGCTACACCATCCAGGACGTGTTGGGCAGGTGGAAGCGGATGCAGGGATTCGAGACGCTCATCCTCCCCGGCACGGACCACGCGGGCATCGCGACGCAGAAGGTCGTTGAGTCGCAACTGCGACAGGAGGGGCTGACGCGGCACGAGCTCGGACGAGAGAGATTCGTCGAGCGCGTTTGGAAGTGGAAGGAGGAGTCGGGCGGGATGATCCTCAAACAGTTCAAGCGCCTCGGCTTCGCTTTCGACTGGTCGCGGGAGCGGTTCACGATGGATCCGCACTATCACGACGCGGTTCTGCGCGTGTTCCTCGATTGGTACGATCGCGGCCTCATCTATCGTGGCAAGCGCGTCATCAACTGGGACCCCGGCCTGCGAACAAGCGTAAGCGACATCGAAGTCTCGGACGAGGTGCGAGCGGGGAAACTGTATCACATTCGCTACCCGTTCGTCGAAGGCGATGGCTACATCGTTGTGGCGACTACGCGGCCCGAGACGATGCTCGCCGATGTTGCGGTCGCCGTACACCCGAGCGACAAGCGGTATCGAGGCATGGCGGGCAAGCGCGTGCATCTGCCGTTGACGGGGCGGACGATCCCGGTCATCGAGGACGAATATCCGGACCCAGAGTTCGGCACCGGCGCGGTGAAGATTACGCCCGCGCATGACGCGAACGACTTCGAGGTCGGCGTGCGCATGGGGCTGGACTTCAACGACCCCGACCAGGTGCCGACCTGCATTGACGAGGACGCGCTGGTCGTCGCGCCGAACACGCCGTATCACGGCTTGAATCGATTCGAGGCGCGAAAGCGCATCGTCGCAGACCTCGAAGCCGAAGGTTTGCTGGAACGCGTCGAAGAACACGAGGTCGCGTTGAAAATCGCGGATCGCAGCGGGGAGGTGATCGAGCCTCTGCTGAGCGAGCAGTGGTTCTGCTCGATGAAGCCGCTCGCCGAGCCTGCGATCCAGGCGGTGAAGGAGGGGCGGATTCGATTCACGCCATCACGCTACGCGGACGTGTATCTCGACTGGATGGAGAACATCCGCGATTGGTGCCTGAGCCGGCAGCTCTGGTGGGGGCACCGCATACCGGTTTACTACACCGAGGACGGCACCGCGATTCCGGCGATGAACGAAGCCGAGGCGCGAGAGAAGGCGGGAGGGGCGGACGTTACCCAAGACCCCGACGTGCTCGACACTTGGTTCTCTTCGGCGCTCTGGCCGTTTGCGACGCTCGGCTGGCCCGACGAAACGGAGGACCTCCGCCGCTACTATCCCACCGACGTGCTCGTTACGGCGCGCGACATCATCTACCTTTGGGTGGCGCGCATGGTGATGGACGGCTTGGATCAGATGAAGGAGATTCCGTTCCGCGACGTGTACGTGTACGCGACCGTGCTCACCGAGGACGGCAAGCGGATGAGCAAGTCTCTCGGCACGGGCGTTGACCCTCTCGAGTACATCAACCGCTTCGGCGCGGACGCGATGCGGTTCAGCCTTTTGGTACAGACGGGGATGAACCAGGAGATCCGCTTCGGCGAGAGGCCGATCCAGGAGGCGCGGAACTTTTGCAACAAAATTTGGAACGCCGCGCGCTTCGCGCTGATGCACATCGGCGACAAGCAGCTCGAAGAGCCGCCTCGGTCGGCGCTCGAGATCGAGGACCGCTGGATCCTCGACCGCCTGAACGAGACGATCGAAGTGGTCGGCGACGCCCTGAGCCGCTACCACATGATGGACGCGACGAAGCGGCTGCACGAGTTCTTCTGGTCGGAGTTTTGCGACTGGTACATCGAGGCGTGCAAGAGGCGGCTGGACGGCGCGGAGGGGGACGTTCCGCGGTGGGTGCTTGCGACGTGCCTCGACCGATTCTGCCGCCTGATGCAGCCGTTCATGCCGCACATCACGGAAGAGGTTTGGCACCGGCTGCCGGGCGTCTCGCAGGACTCGTATTTGGTTTACGCCGACTGGCCCTCGCCGGAGCCGGGGTGGCAGGACGCCGAGGCGCGGGAGAGGTTCGAGACGCTGCGGGAGGTTGTCAGGGCGGCGAGGAACCTGCGGCAGGAGTTCGGCATTAGCCCGAAGGAGATGCTGCCCGCGCTGTATGCGCAGGGGCTTGCCGAGTCGTCTGCGGACCTCGTTGCTTCGCTCGCCCGGTTCGGGCACGTTGACACGGGAGCATATGGAGGTGGCGAAGCCTCGGGGGCAGGAGCCGGCGACGGCAGCGGCTTCGGCGGAGGGGCGCCGGGCGCGGTCACTACCGTCGTCCGAGGCATCAAGATCACGATACCGCTTGAGGCAAAGTGGCTGGAACGAGACACCACGGCCGAGAAGGAGCGCCTCGCCGCACAGCTGGAGAAGCGCCGCAGGGAGCTCGACGAGTTGTCGCAACGCCTCTCGAATCCGATGTTCCTCGAGCGGGCTAAGACGGAGGTGGTGGCAGCTGCCCGTGCGACTGCGGAGCAGCTGCGCTCGGA
>Ga0209172_10003474_pt1 | contig 23949 bp, 19 predicted proteins | sample LarsenN4metaG_FD_184113 | JGI IMG/M metagenome (GOLD analysis project Ga0209172, IMG submission 184113) | Hot spring sediment bacterial and archeal communities from British Columbia, Canada, to study Microbial Dark Matter (Phase II) - Larsen... ... | reverse complement strand
AGTTTTGGGCTGATTTAGCTCATGAATTCATGCGTTTAAAGCCCAGTAAACTACTCTATTTCCAGAAAGGATTACATGCTATGCACTTTATACAGTCTGCTTTGTAACCTCTTTGTCACCCCTTCAGCTCTAGAAGATTACAACTACAAAACCCTAGTAGCTAATGATGGCATTGAGGCGATCGCTCTTTATGCACAGTACCAAGAACAAATCAGTATAGTCTTGCAAGATATGCTCATGCCCAACATGGACGGATTCACCACAATCCGTACTATGAAAGCCCTTAACCCGCAGGTCAAAATCATTGCTAGCAGTGGCTTACCTGCCAACCAACAGAAAGCGATCGCTGTTGGTGCGGTGAAATTTATCTCTAAGCCATATACAGCGATAGATTTATTGCATACTTTATCGGATGTGATAGGAAGTTAGGGAATTGGGCATTGGGCATTAAGTCAACGCTCTTATGCTTTTTCTCTTGCTCCAGTTTATTCTCTCTGTAAGTCTGGAGTCTGAGAAAGTTGCCTATCATACAGCAATACCAATAATATGCAATCACTAGGATATCTGCACAGTACACTGCTTCTTAACTTGTTTGTAAATTTTTTCTCATAGTTGTAATTAATTGTAGGTTATATGAAAAAATAAATATTATAAGAATTGAATGTTTGCTGGTGTAAAAATTTTACCAATATCCAATTGTAAAAAAAATTAGACTATATTAAATATATCAACAAACGCAATTAAAATAAAGACTATTTTTTCAAAAAAATCTGAGATTTAACTGAATAAATTTGCAGATTTTAAAGATAGCATTAATAGTAGCTTTACGGATGAAAAAGCAGCAATTGAGGCAGTTAAAATAGAGATAAATGATATTCAAAAAAATAAGATGTTGCCAGAGCAAAATATTGATGATGTGCAAGAACCAATTCTGAACGCACCGCCAGAAGTACGACAGATTATAGAACAAGTCTGGCATCTAGAAAAAAATCGCCTAGATAGAAAAAGCAATAGCCCCATCAACGATGAGATTTTGAATATCGTGAAGGGAGCAGTACAATGAAACTCACGTCCATTAAATTGTGTAACTTCCGCTCTTTTTATGGCAAAACACCAGAGATCATGATTTCTGGGGGAGATGTTCTCAATACAACGATTATTCACGGCAATAATGGAGCGGGTAAAACCAGTTTACTGAATGCCTTTACGTGGGTATTGTATGAGAGGTTTAGTGCTGCCTTTGCCTCAACAGAACAGTTAGTGAATAAAAGAGCGATCGCAGAAGCACAATCAGGACAAGCTGTAGAATGTTGGGTAGAAATTAACTGGGAACACGAAGGTAAACGCTATAACGTCAAACGCCAATGTCGCGGTTATAAAAATAAAACTGACTTTGCTGTAGGTAAAACCGAACTACTTATGCAAGTCGCTGGAGATGATGGTAGGTGGTATTTCCCCCTCCAGCAACCAGAAGAAATCATCGGGCAGATTTTACCAGTCAGTCTACACCAATACTTCTTCTTTGACGGCGAACGCATAGAAGAAATAGTGCGTTCTGATAAAAAATCAGAAATTGCTGAAGCCACAAAAATTTTCTTAGGTGTAGAAGTCATTAACCGTTCTATTAGACATCTGGGAGAAGCGAAAAAAAGTTTAGAGAACGAATTAAAAGCCATTGGTGATTCAGAAATCAAACAGCTTTTAAGGGAACAAAACAAACTCGAACAAGAAATAGAGCAAATCAACACCCGTCAAGCTGAAATTAAGCAAGAATTAGAATATCAGCAAACCTTTAGAAAAGAGACAGGTAATCGTTTACAAGAACTAAGCGCAGCTAAAGACTTACAAGAAAGACGACAAGAATTAGAAAATCAAAAGAAATTAAATCAAGATAACTGGCGACAGACTAAAGAAGCTTTGAAGAAAATTATTTCCTCAAGAGGTTATACAGTATTATTATCAGATACTACAGCCCAATTTCGTACTATTCTTCATGATTTAAAACAACGGGGTGAGTTAACTTCTGGAATTTCACGGGAATTTGTCACAGAATTACTCAATTCTCAACGCTGTATTTGTGGTGCGGAATTACATCCAGGTAATCAGGCCCACACTCATGTGAGTATATGGCTAGATAAAGCAGGTTCTTCATCAGTAGAAGAAACAGCAATCCGGATGAGCGCACAGGTAGACGAAATTGATAAACAAGCCGCAGCTTTTTGGGAAGAAGTGGACAGAGAACAAATCAGAATTAATCAATTACGCCAAAACATCTCGCAAATTGAAAATGAATTAGATAATATTCAAGAACGCTTACGCAAAGATCCCAACGAAGAAATCAGCAATTTGCAAAAACGGCTCGATGAGATTACAAGTAAAATTGATGAATTAAATCGAGAACAAGGTGCAAATCAACAAAAAATTACTCATCTTAAAGTAGAAATTGACGCTTTAATTAAACTAATTGCCAAACAAAAGCTTAACGAAGATAAACAATTATTAGCACAAAGACGCATCAACGCAACCCAAGATGCTATTGAACGCTTAACGGAAGTCAAAAACCGCCAAGAAAAGCAGTTTCGCTTACAATTAGAAAAGCGATTACAAGAAATATTTGCGGCTATTTCCTTTACACCTTATATTCCCAAAATTAGCGATAAATATGAATTAGCCTTAGTAGAAAATACCTCTGGTACAGAAGCATCAGTCGCAGCTTCTACAGGGGAAAATCAAATTCTCAGCTTATCATTTATTGCCAGTATTATTGATAAAGTCAGAGAATGGAGTGCCAAACGGAAAATTCTCACCGTTCCCGATAGTAGTACCTTCCCCATCGTGATGGATTCCCCCTTCGGTAGTCTAGACGAAACCTATCGTCGTCGCATTGCTCAAACTTTACCGAGATTAGCAAATCAGTTGATTGTGCTAGTCACTAAAACCCAATGGCGCGGTGAAGTAGAAGCAGAAATCGCCGAAAGAATTGGTAGAGAATATATATTAACTTATTACTCCTCTAAACCTGACTGCGAACAAGATTATATCGAAATAGCCGGAGAAAGATATCCCTTAGTCAAACAAAGTCCCAATGAATTTGAATATACAGAAGTGATTGAAGTTGAAAGAGATTGGTAATCATAAAACCCTGAATTGTTATTCAAGACGAGTGCATTCTTTGCGTAACTTTGTGTTTACCTCTGCGCTTAAATTCTCACTCTTTCTTCATCACTAAAATCCAAAAGATATAATTTTTTTGTAACAAACCATAGATCAACAAGGATGAGTTATGGTTGCAAATCCTGACCGAAATTATATATCTACTCAAGAATATTTGGAGTGGGAAGAACGCCAAGATATTAAATATGAGTATGTCAATGATCAAGTCTTCGCCATGACTGGGGATATTTCGATTTCCAATATCTTTAGTTTATGAGGATGTGTTTTTGGGTTAATTTTCACGCAGAGACGCATCTGTAACACAGGCGATCGCTCTCTTACTTGGTATAAAATAGAGATTAATGAATACGCTGGAATATCTCTACAAAGGCGATCGTTCTTTTACTTGGTATAAAATAATAAAGCTAGGCGTAGCCAAATCTAGGCATCGCTTGTACTTTTCAGTTAATATAGCGACAAAGCAATTATCAATATCATGGCTGCAAACAGAATCAGGGTTGCGAAAGATAAAGCTGAATTGGTGAAATCATTAGTTGCATCAAAAGACACAACAGGGCCATTTCAAACTTATGTAGAAGTGATAGTTTTTGCAGCAGCTTTGGGCGTTAGATATAAAAAGCGTATAGCTCTGGGCGAAACTACCAAAAGAGAACCATCTCCCATTCCTCAAGAAAACTTTGCATCATTGGGATATGAGCTGATCATTAAATTATTAGCAATTAATGAGACACAAGATATAGAAATCATTGCTTCACGAGAAGATTTATATGAAGATAAACGTACTGAGATATTTGAAGAATATGCAAATGGCGGACTTGATATATTAGAAAAAGAGTTACGAGGGGCAGTAGATTATTCAGAGCGTATTCTATTATTCTTAATTTCCGAAAAATATACTCAAGAAACACTAGAAGAAGACTTTAATTTGAGTAAATTTTTAAATTAATTATTTTAACTGAAACATATTTAATTATAATGAAAAATTTATATTACTATTGTCAGCTTTTCTCCCATTTAAATGTTAGTAATAGTAGCAAACGCGGCAATGCTAAATATAAACCAATTCTGATTCTATCTGTAATTGATTTAATTGCACAAGGTGTTATCACTCATAATCAGATTCCAGTTTCTGACGAATTAATTCAAACATTCGATAAATATTGGAACACAATTGGTTCTCATTCGTACAAGGGTGGTTTACACTATCCTTTTTTTCATCTACAAAATGAAGGGTTTTGGTATGTAGTAACTAAGACTGGTTTTAATGGACTACAACCCAAAACAACTAATAAATTAAAAGAAGCAGTTGATTACGCCTATGTAGATAATGAATTATTTCTTCTTTTACAAGATGATTTTTCCAGAAGAGAATTAACTTATGCACTTGTAACATCTTTTTTTCATGATAGTCTAAATGAATTAGAAGAAATTCTCCAAATTAATCAGGATTTGCAAGATGATGCAATACAAAATATAGCCGCATCAGAAAACTTAGAAAATAATCCAAAATGGACTTTCAGAAAAACCGTTATTAGAAATGCTTTTTTCAGAAAGTTAATTATTCATGTATATGATTACAAATGCGCCTTCTGTGGTTTGAGAGTAACCAAATCATTAAATCAAAATATTGTAGACGGCGCACATATCAAACCCTTTGCACAGTTTTGTGACAGTAGAATTCATAATGGAATTGCTCTTTGCAAAAACCATCATTGGGCATTTGACCGTGGTTGGTTCACTGTTGATAACCAATATAAAATCCTTATTAGTAAGGGTTTAGAAGAAATATCTCCTCATGCTAAACCAATGAAAGATTTTCATGGAGAACAATTACTGTTACCCCATAAAGAGCAATATTTTCCATCACTAGAAGCACTGCAATGGCATCAACAAAATATATTTCAAGCGTAATTACAACATAGGTGGTAGCCCTACTTCCTTTGGTTCTACGAACTCACCATCAAAATTAATTGTTTTATTTTCTACAGTTCTAGCATTAGCCAAAGCCTTGCGAAGTTCCGCAACTTCTATTGGGTCTTGAAGTCCACCCAAAATATAAATTAATAACTTAGCAGCTAAATCTCTACCCGCCACCTGTACCCGTTTTTTATTCGGGTCATATAAAACCCCATACCACAGAGACTGGGGATACTCCATACCAGAAAAGCCACCTTGTTGGTCAAATTTCCGCAACTTCTTAAAAATGCTAGCTAAGGAAAAACGCTTTTTGAATACTAATAATCCTAAAGCTTGGGCTATAGCAACTTGCGCTACAGGACGGAAAAGTATATTTGCTTCACCACCACCCTTTTCAAAACTAAACCTTCTTAAAACAGGCGTATCCTCATGTTCCAAAATTTTCAAACTAGGTAGGCTTGCCAAATTATCGAAAAGTTTTCTGAATTCCTCAATTCCCTGTTCAATTTCCTCATTTTCTGGACGCATGGGAATTAAACCTTTCTCGAAAGGTTTCCATTGGGAGAACTTTTGACCCAAGTATCTGTCTGACATATCTTGTAATGCTTGTAGCGTCGTCAAAACTGTAGAGTTAGTTGCTACTGTTGCACTGTTCCAATTAACGCGAGGGTTACGATTTGGTTTTTGTTCTAAAAGCGGATGAGTGACAGCAATTTTTCGCGCTACAATGGCAAAACCATCATCTTCATTTAGCTGTGCTAACTGACCTTTAGTTAACGGTGCAGCCATCAAGTTAACATGAACAAAAACTGACCTCACTCTCCGTCTGGCTTCGGTGCGAGTTTCCCCAGCATTCACCGCACAAATAAATTCAATCCCGATTTTTTCTTTGAGTAAGCTTTGTAAATAAGTGGGGTCTACTTGATACTGCTCTGTTAAATCTGACACAGTGATAAAACTATCATCAGCAGTTTTATCCTTTTTGTATCGTTGGAGTTTACCAGTTTTGATTAACTCTATTAACCCTTGTACCCCCATCAGTCGGTGTTGACCATCTAGTGCATAAATGGTGACGTTCTCTTCAGAAACACTCAGTAATCCGACCTTACCATCTTTATCTAGAGGGGTGAAATCAGTAGTAGATTTTTTCGCACGTCCTTCACTGTCCCACTCAGAAGCTTTGGGGTCATCTGCCCAAGGCTGATTAATTACCACCAGCACCGGCGGAAACTTATGATTTTTTCTAGCTGCTAAATACTGAACTAACGGTGCTTGACGCGACCAGTCGAGAGGACGCTGTTGAATTTCATCAATACTATCTGCATCAATTTCAATATTATCAGTTTCTGGGTTGTACTTTTTTTGCAGTAGAGGTAAACCAGAGGCGAAGTGAACCCGACCCGCAAACCATTCTAAAGTTACAGAACCCACATAAGCCTCAGTCCCACCCATTTCGGTCTTTTGAACCCAAATATGGTCTTTCTTATCTAAAAAGTTGCTTAAAAGTAAAGATAAGACTTGTTTTTCCTTGTTTTCGCGTTCTAAATAATTTTGAGTGATCTCATTAGTTAGATCAGGAGTACTATCTCTCATATTAATTTTTAAAAACTCATTAAAATAATGTAGCTATATTGTCCAAAAAATTAGATACTAGTAGACTAGTTTTTAAAAACTCTTTACTAACCGCACAGGTAATTTTTCTTTGTGTAGACGCGAATTTCATTCGCCCGGATAAAAAAATATGGGGTAATACTCATATGTCCAGAGGTAGGAATCAATGACTGAAGCACAACAACTAGAAAATAAAGGTCAGCAGACACGTACTGTAGCAGAGTTGGTGGAGTACATCCAAGCTCTGACTGCTGAAATTCAAGAATTGTATTGTTTTGATGCAATACCTTGGGTGGTCGGTTATTCGGGAGGCAAAGACAGCACTGCTACTTTACAGATGGTCTGGAATGCGATAGCTGGACTCCCACCGGAAAAGCGAACTAAAAAGGTATATGTTATCACTACAGACACATTAGTAGAAAATCCTATTGTTGCTGCTTGGGTACGTAATTCTCTAAAACAGATGAAATTGGCTGCTAAAGAACAAGGTTTGCCAATTGAACCTCATCTACTACAACCAGAGATAAAAGAAACTTTTTGGGTAAGTTTGATTGGTAAAGGTTATCCAGCACCGCGAGGCAAATTCCGTTGGTGTACAGACCGCCTAAAAATTCACCCCTCTAACCGCTTTATCCGTGACGTAGTTAGAGCCAAGGGAGAAGTTATTCTTGTTTTGGGTACGCGTAAGAATGAAAGTGTCAAGCGTGCTATCTCGATGGAAAGACATCAAGCAGGTAGTCTAAGAGATCGTCTCAATTCTAATGTCATTTCACTTAGTTCCTTCATTTACCATAGTTCTAGCCTACCTAATTCTTTTATTTATAGTCCTATTGAAGATTGGCGAACTGATGAAGTTTGGATTTATCTTAATCAATGGCAGAATCCTTGGGGATGCAGTAATAAAGATTTATTTGTTATGTATCGAGGCGCAACAGCCGATAACGAATGTCCTTTAGTTGTTGATACCTCTACTCCCAGTTGTGGTGATTCTCGTTTTGGTTGCTGGGTTTGTACAATAGTGAGCCAGGATAAATCAATGGAGGCCATGATACAAAATGATGAAGAAAAAGAATGGATGCAGCCTTTATTAGATATCCGCAATGAATTAGATAATGACAGTGACCAAGATAAAAGAGACTTTCGCCGCCTCCGAGGGGTTGTTCAACTAGTTGAGCGGAATAAAGATGGAAAGCCCTGTGTTGAACCAATTTATGGCCCATATACTAAACATTGGCGCGAATATTGGTTAACACGTTTATTAGAAGCGCAAACCCAAATTCGTCAAACAGCACCAGAAAGTATGCGTGATATCACATTAATTTCTTTAGAAGAACTAAGTGAAATTCGCCGTATTTGGTTGGAAGAACGACACGAATTTGATGATAGTCTACCCCGCATTTATCAAGAAATAACAGGTGAAGTATTCAAAGATCCTCGTCCTGGTGCTGACCATAAACTACTGGGTAGTGATGAATGGTCTGTGTTAGAAGAAATATGTGCAGATGATGGTATGCACTTGGAACTGATGGCGAAACTTTTAGATACAGAACGCCAATTTAGGAAGAAAAGCAAGCGCGTAGGAATCTACGAAAGCTTAGAGAAATGTTTTGATACCAGTTCCCGTTCCCCAGAAGAAGCGATTAAAAATGCTCATTTAAAGCGTGACTTGAGAGAAGCTGTTAGTCAAGGTGACATAGCCACAGTAAAAGAAAAAGTCAAGCAGTTGACTTTGGGTGATGCTGTCGATGAATCTCAAAATGAAACTGATAAGCAATTAACTTGGGCAAATATGAAATTTAAAAAATAAATAAGTCAAGGGCGATTAGAAATCGCGGCTATACAAACAAAACCCGCTTGCGTGGGTTAAATATTTTTACTTTCTTAATAGTCCGTGTAGGGGGATTTCTCTGCGAGACGCTACGCGATCGCCTGTGTAGCCGCGAATTCCATTCGCCGTGGACTGTTTAGCTATAACCATAAAGACAAATGATATTTCTAGAACTCGTATTACAAAACTTTGGACCTTACTCTGGCAGACAAATAATAAATCTTGATACAAGAAGTGAAGAAAACCACCGTCCAATTATCTTATTAGGTGGAATGAATGGTGGTGGAAAAACCACACTGATGGATTCTATCCGCCTTGCTCTTTATGGACAACGCGCTCAATGTTCTACTCGTGGTAACTTGAGTTATAGTGATTTTTTAACTCAATGCGTTAACAATAAAGCAACCCCTGCGGAAAAAACCAGAATTGAATTACTATTTGAACACATTGAAGACGATAAACCAGTCAAATATCGTATTGTCAGAACTTGGGAAAAAAATCCAAAAGATGGTAAAGACACATTAGGAATTTTAGGTGATGATGACACCTGGCCTGTTGACTCTCTAGTGAATATCTGGGATGACTATATAGAAAATCTGCTCCCATTAGGTATTTCTAATTTATTTTTATTTGATGGTGAACAAGTTAAAGAACTTGCAGAACAGGAAACACCACCGCCTATAGTTATAGAAGCTATTCGCGGACTTTTAGGTTTAGAATTGGCTGATAAATTGGCGGTTGATTTGGAAATCTTAGTGAACCGCAAGCGTAAAGAACTCGCAGAAACTAAAGATTTAGCTAATTTAGAAGAAATTGAAACACGATTAATACAATATCAGCAAGATTATCAAACAATAGCAGCAGAATTAGAAACGCTGAATAATCTAATTGAAGAACTAGAAACTCAACAGCGAGAAGCTTTAGATAAATTCATTTCTGAAGGCGGTAAAATAGCTGCCGATCGCAATCATTTAGAACAACAGCAAAAAGATAAAATATCTACAGCAGAAAGCCTCAGACTTTCCATGTGTGAATTAGCATCTGAGGTTTTACCTTTAGCACTCATCCCCAATTTACTTAATCAAGTCCAAGCGCAAGGAACAAAGGAATTTCGCTATCAACAAATCCAATTAGCTCAGGATGTCTTAATTGAGCGAGATAAACGCTTAATTAATTGGCTGAGTCAATTAACCATTGATTTAGAACAGGTGGAAAAAATTCAATCTTTCCTTAAGGAAGATGCTGAGAGTTTGTATACAGCTAGTTCTCCATCGGAAGCACCTTGGTTATTAGCAGATGAGGAAAGTTTGAGCCAACTGGATAATGTGAGATATCATTTGCAAAATACTCAAAAGTTAGCTCAACAACAGTTAGCTAAATTGAAAGATGTGGAAGAAGAAATCATTACGTTAGAAAGACAAGTGCAGACAGCCGCAGAACCGGAAGCATATAAAAAGCTGAGAGATGCGGTAGAAGATGCACAAAATCAAGTTTCTCAAGCTAAGGCTAAATATGAAATAACCCGCCGCAAATTTGCAGAATTAACAGATGTGATTGAACGGACAAAGAAAGAATTAAAAGAATATACAGATAAAAATCTTGATAGTAAAAATAGACAACATATCATTACAGCAGCCGCGAAAGTCCAAGAGACACTGAAACTTTTTCGAGAAAAATTAACTTTGAAAAAGCTGAATAAATTAGAAGAGGAAGTTAAACATTGTTTTCTCTATTTGCTGCATAAATCTGATTTAGTGCGTACCATCACCATTGATACAAAAACGTTTAGTCTGTCTCTTTTTGATTCCAACACTCAACCAGTTCCCAAACATCGCCTGTCTGCTGGGGAAAAACAACTACTAGCGATCGCTTTCCTCTGGGGGCTAGCCAAAGTCTCAGGACTCCGCCTACCAGTAGCCATTGACACACCCCTCGGTAGACTCGACTCCTCCCACCGCAACAATCTAGTAGAAAAATACTTCCCCGCAGCCAGTCATCAAGTTATCTTGCTTTCCACTGATACTGAAATCGGTAAACAAGAAGTTGAAACACTACGAAAAAATGAAGCAATCGCCCGCGAATACCTCCTCAAATACGACTCTTCAACCCGTCAAACGACTGTCATGGAAAATCAATATTTTTGGTAGGAGAAAATGAGTGGTGAGTGCTGAGTGTTGACTAGCACTCACTACTCATCCTATTTTGCTGCTAGCTGTTGCAAGGTTTTCAACGCCTCTTCAACGTGTCCTTGGAAGTTCAACATGGAATCAAATACATACTGCACAGTTCCCTGCTGGTCAATAACGTAAGTTACACGACCGGGAAACAGACCAAAAGCAGCTGTTGCACCGTATAGCTTCCGTACTTGGTCGCCCTTATCGCTTAAAAGTGTAAAAGGCAAATTGTACTTAGCCGCAAATCGTTGGTGAGATTCACTAGAGTCGCCACTCACACCAATCACTTCCGCACCAACACTTTGAAAAACTTCATATTGGTCACGAAAAGCGCAAGATTCTGCTGTACATCCAGGTGTGTCATCCTTAGGGTAAAAGTACAACACCACGGATTTTTTGCCTCGAAAATCACTCAGACTCACCGATGAGCCATTTTGAGCAGGTAGAGTAAAATCTGGGGCTGTGTCTCCAACTTTAATAGGCATAGATACTAACTAGATAGAACTTGTGTACATTTATTAATTATTTGTCAAACTGTCCTGAATCTGATCTCATTTATTTGTTCGGTTATCTGTAAAGACTTGTTCAGAACCAAGGGGTAGAGGTACGATGGGCTACGCCCCACGATAGGCGATCGCATCTTCAAGATGAATCCCTAAAACTTGCCTAATCGCCCTAAAATCACAATTTCTGGTGCTGGAGAAAATTAATTTTCTATTTTTTTAAGTATTATTAGGGATGACAAATCATAACTTGTGATATGGACACACTTTGTAATCTAGTTTTCTCAGTAGATAACGAGAATGAAGCGGTTATGAAGAACTTATTAAAATCCCATTAATTCTGCTTATTATAGTGGTCAAAGGGGAATTTAGGTTCTAGAATCGAATCGTAATCAACTATACAGAACAAATTATAGTCTACCACCTATAGTCACCCCCTGATTGCTAAAGTAACGCCATCAGGGGGTATTAATTTGAGGATCAAAACAAGAGTCAGGAAATCGTTAGCCGGAGTTCAGCATTTTGGGACAAAGAGCTTCGCTTTTGGCTTAAGAAAGGGGTGTAGGGGTGTAAGGGTGTAGGGGTGTAAGGGTGTAGGGGTGTAGGGGTGTAAGGGTATAGGGGTGTGAGGGTATAGGGGTGTAAGGGAAAGACTTTTTCATGTTTTCTGATGTACGCAGTTCATGACGACTACTTGTAGAAAACCTGAGACTGTGGTTGCTCAGATTCATCTGTCTGTAAAGAAATGTTGAAATTATTAAAACCAATATCGATATTAGCTAAACTTTGATCATTCTTTAGATTCTCTTAACAATTAAATTTTGTACTTCTCATCAAGTCTGCTGCGAATACGCATAACCGCGACATATTAGCGTAGTTTTGAAAGAACTGTTTTTTGATGGACTCTGAATTATTGATAATCTTGGGGAAGCTTCTATGACTATTATTCCAGGTACACTTGTAAAACTTCCTAACGGTCGTAATGGTCTGGTTATTCCTTCTTCTTGGTGGCAACCTGGACGTGTATTAGTGAAGTTACCACGTGGTAGAAAGCGATGGTTCAAGGTAGATGAGTGTATTCCTGTTTCATTAAAATAATTTCCTCAATCACCGCACCATCAACGCCAACCCAAAAGCTTTAATCCGGGGACAATTAGGTAGTAACTTACACCTAACCAAAAACCCATAAAAGTACCAACAGAACTGAAAAAAGCTATCGGTAAGGTGAGTTCTGACCACAGGGGCGTGCTAGAAAATTGTAGGACGGTGGTAGGAAATCCTAAAATCAGCAGTGTCGCAAAACCCATTGCTGCACCAAAGCCTCCGAGTACGGCATAAACTATGTGGTGACTACGAAAACCTGTACTGAGTGCCACTAGAAATACAGCGATCGCCACGGCTGCTACTAAGCCTTCACCGCGATCGCTTGTTGATGTAATCACCTGCCACAATAGCCAGCTAAAGGCATAGCTAATTGTACCCATCGCAGATGTGACCAACAATCGTCGCCGTTGACCAAAACACCCAGAAACGGTGATTCCCCAAGCTGTACCTAAACCGGCGGCGGCAAATACCAGGATTTCTGCACCCACAGCAGACTGAGAGTTAGTAGCTAATTCTGGTAGCTGCGTTGAGATAAATTCGACAAAGCGATCGCCTAAATTAGTGCGATAGGCCAAAATAAAGCCAAAAATTGTGCCGACACCAGCACCCAAGCCTGTGAGTAGCATTGCCCAAATCGTAGCTAGACAAGCTGTAAAAATGTGGAATATAGTCTTAACTATCCATAAACATAGTTTGCGAATAGTTTTCCCAAAGTTACCTAAAGCTTGTTCACTCCCTTGCACTAGGATTTGAGATTGGTTAGCAAGTTGATTCAAAAATTGCTGCCAACTGGTTGACAATGATGATGAATTTGGTTGAGTCATTGTGGTTAATCGTTTGAGGATAATCGCAGCACTAACTGGACGCGATCGCACATCCTCATTCACCATTTCATCCAATAAATCTGCTAACTGGGAATTGATATTCACTCGATTACGCCATTGCAAAATCCCAGTTTGTGGGTCTTCCAAATCTGGGGGATATTTCCCTGTGAGTAATTCAATCATCGTGCGACCAAGAGCATAAAAATCAGCTTCTGGCCCGATGTTTCCTCCTGTCACCTGTTCTGGTGGACTGTAACCCGACGAAAATAATCTGGTCGAACTAGATTCTTGTCTTAATCTCGCCATTTTGACGTGTTTTGCCCCACCAAAATCAATTAGCACCAATTGTTCCCAGCCCGTCCCCCCTTGATTTGGCAGTGCAGTGGAAACAGGAGTCCGCAACATTAAATTTGAAGGTTTGATATCGCGGTGAATAATTTGGCGTTTATGCAATTCCTGTAAAATTTTGAGTGCTTGAGTCAACCAGTTGACCACAATCTCCTCTGGACAGCCTTGAGGATAATTATCTAAAATCTCCGCCAGAGTCGGCCCGTTAATTTTTTCCATCACCAAACAAGCTAACTGGCGTGATTTGGGATTAGACAAATTAACTTGAAAATTTCCATCAGCTTCGACTTTAGGTACACCTGGATGTCGTAAACTCACCAAAACCGCCGCCTCTTGCGTAAATAATTCTAGTGCCTTGGGTGATTCTTCTACCAACACTTTCAGCACTTTTTCGGTTTGTGTCACTTCATCCCAGACTGTGTAAATTTGAGCAAATCCCCCTGAACCTAGAGGCTGAATTGGCACATAACGATCTAACAGATGTAGCACCGCGCCACAGCTGTTACAAAACTTGTTACCCCAAGGTTGGGGATAGGGACGTTGACAGTCAGGATTTATGCAGTGAACCGCAGTCTTACCGATGTGGGACACAACCGCTACATTACAGAGACTGACTCGATTTTAACGTTTATTGGAGATAAAAGGCAGAAGGCAGAGAGCAATGCAGTCTGCGGAGGGGCAGGAAAAATAGACAAGGGAGGCAAGGTTGAATTACTTCCAAATCCCCAGTCCCTATTGAGTAATAGACTGGCTCATGATGACATTCATCAAGGTATCTAGCAGGCGATCGCGTGATAAAGATGTTAGTTCTTTGCCGTGCAGAATTTCTTGGACTATGACATAGGATACTAGTGAACCAAAAAAAATGTGTGCCATCGCTTCCGGGTCGTTAATGCCTAATTCTGGATGCGCTGCAAAATACTGACTGAGGATTTGCCGACCTCGCTGCACAACGGTTTGATTGTAAAGTTTGGCTAGTTCGGGAAAGTTTTGTGATTCGGTGATCATCAAACGCAACAATCCCAAATAATCAGGATTATCAGCAACTTTTGTTAAATAAATCTTGGCGACTTGACGCAGTAAAATTGCTGGTTCACCATGTAATTCTGTATCAGCAAATATGCTCTGGAAACACGCCAGCGTCAACCTTTCCATCAATGCTTTAAACAGCCCTTCTTTATCTTGAAAGTGACTGTATATTGTCTGTTTCGACACTCCAGCCGCCGCACTGACCCGATCCATACTGGTTCTAGCGTAACCCTCCTGCAAAAATACCCGGATAGCCCCTTGCAATATTTGCTCCTGTTTGGGCGTGATGGTCAAAGACCCGCCTTTGGCGATCGCAGATAAAGGTTGTTCTAGAGGGAAAGTAGGAGTTTTAGGCATGAAGAGTAAACTTTTTTGCGTAATATCTTGCTATATCATACTGGACAGTCTAGTATGATGACAAAAATATTTGTCGTCATCTAGGGTGCAAATATGACACAGACTGCCCCAATCCCACCAGAAAATCTTACTGATACCCCCTTATTAAAGAAGCCGCAGCAACGCAAACCACCAGTGCCTTTACTGATAGGGGGATTACTCCTAGTAAGTGGCATTGGCTATGCTTTATGGCGTAGTCAACCACAAGGTTTAGCGAATGCACTCAAAGTCAGTGGCAGGATTGAAGGTTATGAAACTGAGATTGGGGTCAAACGTGCTGGCAGAATCGAATCAATAGCTGTGCGAGAAGGGGCAGCAGTCAAGCAGGGACAAGAGTTAATTAAATTAGACGACACAGACGACCAATTACTGCAAGAACAACTGCGTGGTGCGGAAGCGAGAGTGACAGCGGCTCAGTATGATGAACAACAAGCAATTTCCGATGTCGAGCGAGTCGCCAGAGAAATCCAAGAAATTAACAGTCAAATTAACGAAGCTAAACTGAATTGGCGACAATCTCAAGGGGATAGTACAGGCAGAATTGCGCAGGCACAGTCAAATGTAGCAGCAGCGCAAGCGACCTTAGTGCAAGCACAAGCGCAAGTAAAACAAGCAGCAGCCGAGGTTAATTTAGCAAAAATCAACCGCGATCGCTATGCCCAATTAGTCAAAGAAGGGGCAATCAACCAACAACAATTTGACCAAGCACAAACCACTCTAGACACAGCCATAGCCACCCTAGAAGCACGACAGGCAGCAGTGAATGCCGAACGCCAACAGTTAAGTGCGGCATTAGGCGCACTGACGCAAGCTAAAACCACAGGTTTAAATCCTGATATTCGTAATACCCAATTCGTAGCATTAATTAGAAGGCAACAGCAAAGCTACGCTCAACTCAAATCTGCCCAAGCTAAAGTCAAATCTGCTCAAGCTAAAGTCAATGATGCCCAAGCATCCAAGCAACAAATCCTCACCCAGATTGCAGACTCCAAAAAAGATTTAAATGTAATTAGTCCCTTAGATGGCGTAGTCACTGCCCGTAGTGTTGAACCAGGAGCAATAGTTAGTAGTCAGACGAATATTTTGACTATTGTTGACCCCAAAACAGTATATTTTAGAGGTTTTATTCCCGAAGGCGATATTGGTAAAGTCCGCCTGGGACAAACAGCGAAAATTTTCATTGATTCCGCGCCGAACAAACCCCTCGAAGGTAAAGTAATTGCAATTGATCCGCAAGCTTCATTCACACCAGAGAATATTTACTTTCAAAAAGATAGAGTCAGACAAGTAGTAGGAATCCGCGTCGAAGTTCAAAATCCCGATGGTTGCTTCAATCCCGAAAATCCCTATACAGGCTCAGATTTTCCATGCGCCAAGATGGGAATGCCAGCAGATGCGGAAATCGATTTGGAAGCAGGAAGCAAGAGACAGGAGACAGGAGATTAAGAATAGACTTCTTGCAACAGTCATTATTTTCGTTTTCTCCTTTGCGTCTGTACCTACCCTGCATGAAAGCCAAAGGCGAATGCGTGAGAAAAAATCCTAATTTTCAAAATGAAACAATCACTCACAAACTTTGCTGCAAACTTACCGCCAGCATCTACTCCCTCAACTACAGCAATCAAAGTTCGTGGTTTACACAAACACTATGGAAAATTAGCCGCTGTACGGGGAATTGATTTCAGCGTTCAGAAAGGCGAAATGTTTGGACTAATTGGCCCCGATGGTGCGGGTAAAACTAGCACTTTTCACATTTTAGGTGGAGTCATGGAAGCCACGGCGGGAGAAGTGCAAATATTTAATCAACCTGCACGAGATGCAAGGTTAATGACTGGCTATCTGACTCAACAGTTTTCGCTGTATTTGGATTTGAGTATTGATGAAAACTTGCGTTATGCAGGTGGGTTGCGACAAGTAGCAGATGATTTATTACTGGAAAGGCGCAATAAATATTTAAGATTAATGAATTTAGAGCGATTTGGCGATCGCCTAGCGGGACAACTTTCGGGTGGGATGAAACAAAAACTGGCTTTATGTTGTGCTTTAGTGTCACAACCAGAAGTTTTGTTACTAGATGAACCTACTACGGGTGTTGATCCTGTTTCCCGGCGGGAATTTTGGGATGTGCTAGCAGAATTATCAGCCGAGGGAATGACAATCGTAGTCGCCACACCATATCTAGACGAAGCCGAACGCTGTCACCGTGTCGCTTTAATGTACAGTGGACAAATTCATGAAGTTGGTACCCCCTCAGAATTAAGAGCTAATTTAGGCTTGCATCGCTTAGAAGTACGCACAGTAAACTTAGAAGCCGCAGAAAAAATACTCTCTCAGACTAATCAGACAAATATAATAGATGTGCAGATATTTGGCGATCGCTTAGATGTCCTTGTTCCAGATTTAGATGTTGGAGAAAGCGAAGTCCGCAAATTACTGCAACAACATCAATTACCCTCCCCTACCATTGAATATGGTGAACCCACATTAGAAAACGTCTTTGTCACCCGCCTACGCCAACAAGGTTCTGCACCGCAGTTTTTTCCATTTCCTCGTTCGCGAAAGAGAGGATTAGGGACTGGGGATTCGGGAACAGATGCTTTATCCAAGTCTTTACCGGCGATATATGCACACAACCTGAGTCGAGTGTTTGGTAAATTCCAAGCGGTGAAGAATGTGAATGTTGAGGTGCGTTATGGCGAAATTTTTGGGTTGTTGGGTGCTAATGGTGCGGGTAAAACCACCACGATTAAAATGCTGTGTGGGTTATTAGCTGCAAGTGGTGGTGAAATTTCTTTAGGTGGTGAAACTGGAAATCTACGCAGTGCAGATTTGCGACGGCGCATTGGTTACATGAGTCAAAAGTTCACCCTCTACGATGATTTAACCATTTTGCAAAACTTAGAATTTTATAGCGGAGTTTACGGTGTACCTCGCAAACTAAGACACGAAAAAATTGATTGGGTAATTGCTACCTGCGGCTTAGAAGGGCAAGAAAATATGCTTACCGGACAGTTACCAGGCGGTTGGAAACAACGGGTAGCCTTTGGTGCTTCCGTAATGCACGAACCAGACATTTTATTTTTGGACGAACCCACATCAGGAGTCGATCCCTTAGCGCGTCGCCAATTTTGGAAGCTTATTAACGATTTTGCTCGCAATGGTACAGCGATTTTAGTCACAACCCACTATCTAGAAGAAGCTGAACAGTGTAACCGCATGAGTTTTATGGTTGCAGGGGAAACCGTCGCCGAAGGTTCACCCAGTTCTATCAAAGCCTCGCAACCAGGACAGCTAATAGAAATCATCGTCAATCAAAACCAAGCTGCTTCTAAGCTACTCAAACAACACTTTGAATCGTGGCGAGTTTCTATCTTTGCAGATAGTTTACATATTGTCCTCGACAATCCCGAAGCAGAAATCAATCAATTAACGCAACTTTTAGAATCACATCAAATTACCATCAATTCCCTACGTCCCATCTCTTTTTCTTTAGAGGATGCCTTCATCGGCATAGTAGAGCGATCGCAAAATAATTAAAAATTAACCCTGTCACCTGTCACCTATTGTATGAAAAGAATCCTTGCTCAATGTATTAAAGAAATAGCACAATTTCGCCGCGATCGCCTTACCTTAGCATTAGCATTTTTACTACCATTTATTACTTTGATAATTTTTGGCTTTGCCATCAGATTAGAAAGCAAAGATATTCCGTTAATTGTACAAGATTTCAACCGCACCAACTTAAGTAATAGTTATATAGAAAGATTATATGCAACTAATCAATTTATACCCAAAAAATGGTCAGGTCGTAATCCCATACATGATGCTATAGATAAAGGAATTGCCAAAGCAGCCGTCATTATTCCGCCAGAATTTAGTAGAGACATTCAAGCAGGTAGAAATACCACCGTGCAAATATTAATCGATGCGACAGATGTTAATAATGCTCGTGTAATTAGAGGTACTATTCAAAGAGTCACAAACTTTTTCATGCAAGATCATGGGCTATTACCTGCGACTAACACTATCACAGCCAGAATGCGTTTATGGTTTAATCCTGGAAGATTAGAATCACTGTACATTGTGCCGGGAGTGTATGGAGTTGTCCTGTGGATTTTTCCCTCATTATTAGCTGCGATCGCAATGGTCAAAGAAAAAGAAAAAGGGACAATTTTACAAGTCTATACTTCTAGTATTAGTGCCACTGAACTATTACTTGGAAAAGGATTAGCATATCTATTAATCGCCATTGTCGAGACATTATTAGTCATGGGATTAGGCTCAATTATTTTTCAAATTGGTATCGTCGGCAACCCTATAACTTTACTTTTGGGTACTTTATTGTTTCTCATAGATAGTGTTTTCTTTGGGTTACTGTTAGGAGTCCGTAGCAGTAACCAAAATGCTGCTGTACAAGGTGTTTCTCTCATAGGTTTTATTACATCATTATTACTTTCAGGTTTTATCTATCCCCTCAATAATATTCCTTTCCCCTTATCGCTAGCACCTAACATAGTTCCTGCACGTTATTACATTAACGTTACTCGTGACGCGTTTGTACGCGGTACAGGATTTGCTGGGGTTTGGTTTGATTTAATTATGCTAGCAGTTTTGGGATTATTCTTTTTCAATGTGTCGCGCCGAGTTTTAAGCCGAATGCAATTACCTAATTAAAATTAAACGCAGAGGAGGCGGAGTTTTAAGAATAGATATTTCACTTAATATATTGAAGAAATTGGAATGCACTCTTACCTAGTACCCATTACCCAATCCCTAATCTTTATTTATGAAACTTATTCAACAGTTATTTAATAGTCCATTTTGGGCATTGGTACGCAAAGAGATTAATCAAATATTACGCAATAAACAGCTAATTGTTTTGTTAATTGTACCGCCGACAGTACAACTATTACTCTACGGCTTTATTCTGAATCCTGATGTGCATAACTTACGCTTAGGGGTCATTGATTATGCCAACATTAGTGCCAGTCGTGAGCTAGTTTCAGCTATGACATCCAATCGGATTTTTACTTTAGAATCTGTACCGACTAGCGAAAAAGAATTGAGTCTTCAGGTAGAAGAAGGAAAGTTAGATGTTGGAGTGGTAATTCCTCCAGATTTCCCGCGCCAACTGGCAAAAAAATCAGCAGAAATTCAAGTATTTATTGATGCTGTCAATGCTAACACCGCCGGGATTGCTGGAAATTATATGAATCAAATTATTCAGCAATATAATCTGCAATTAATTCCAGGTAAAACTAGTCCCCCAATCTCACCTGAAGTTGTGTTTCTTTATAATCCTGGACTGACTAGTAGTTGGTTTTTTGTACCGGGGGTTATGGGTTTAGTTCTAACTTTAATTGGTACATTAGTATCAGCAGTTACTGTTGTTAGAGAAAAAGATACAGGCACTTTAGAACAATTATTAATGACCCCGGCAGAGAACTGGGAAATATTATTATCTAAAATTGTCCCCTTGGCATTTTTATTAATGGGAGATGTTTTACTAGCTATTACTTTAGCCACAGTCATCTTTCATGTCCCATTTCGCGGGAGTTTTCCGCTATTTTTTGCTTTATCCAGTATGTATTTATTTGTGGGTATTAGCTTAGGAATTATGTTAGCAACTATAAGTAGTTCCCAACAGCAAGTAGTCCTGACATCTTTCTTTATTAATTTACCAATGGTACAGACTTCTGGCGCGATCGCACCCATTGAAGCCATGCCTCCTTTGTTCCAAGTCCTATCCCTACTCAATCCCCTGCGTCATTATATTGCGATTGTGCGCGGGATTTTGCTCAAAGGTGTGGGTTTAGATGTCCTGTGGATGAATGTTTTAGCATTAGTAGCCTTTGCTGTGGTTTTATTAACTATTAGTATTAATAAGTTTCGCAACCAGTTAAGTTAGGGGTGTAGGGGTGTAGGGGTGTAGGGGTGTGAGGGTATAAGGGAGTCATAATTTATATTCTCTTCCTTATACCCCCATAATTCTATTCAACTATAGCCATCCCAAATTACAGGGAAAGTGTAATCTGAAAACAGAGAAAAATTCGGAGTTTCTGCTTTGGTTTCCGTGTCGAGAACTTTGATCACTTTGTTATAGATATCTTCTGCTTGTTGGGGTGAATCACCAATGCTAGTTAATCCCAACTTGCCAAACTGGGACAGACAACCCATCAGATGAAATACTGTGCCGGTTTCTGTGCAACTATCGAAATGTAATCTGTGGTGGGCGATGATATCCATTAAATCGTTAGGTAATAATCCCCGATAGCGGTCTTTTTGGAGGTTATCAGTAGCGATGTAATATTTGGGACGACCTTGTTGACTATAAAATAACCCCGTAGATAGGTCATAACGACCATTGGTCAATAATTTTAAAGTCATGAAAGGATGAGTAGTCCCGCCTTTGCGGAGGTTGATTTCAATAGATTGAATGTCCCATTTGCCGTTACCTTGGTCAACTGCAATAAAATCTACGCCAAATCTTTCTAAAGCACCTTTTTCTGCTAACTTTCTGCCAACTTTTAACCCTAATTGCTGCAATTGCAAACGGTAACTTTCATCGGCGGGAAAACGACAGCCGAGATAAATTTGTCCATCGGGGCCGCCGAGGATTTGGTCATGGGTGGAGAGGATTTCGACTTCTCCAGTAGGGGTGATGCGTCCTTGAACGCTGGGAGAACGCTTGATTTCTCCTTCCACAAAAGCCTCAACAATTGCGCCTAATTCAACAATTCGTCCTGAAAAATTCAGCCAATTTTCTTGTTTAGCTTGAAAGCGCATAGTAGAAAAGCGATCGCTAATTGCTGCTACTCTTTCCAAATGAGTACTTTGTCCTGGTGCTGTGTGCATGATGGGACGCAAATCTAGGAGTGCGTTTCCTTCCCCAGAAATCCCTTCATTGAGTTTGACTACCATCCGTTGTAATGTCGGCTGACGTTCCCATAAATTACTAGCTGCTACTGCTAAATCTTGAGCATTCCAAACTAATCCACTCCCGTCTGGATGGGGAACTCCACTTTCTGCAAAAATTTGCCGACTCCCGCTTTTTGTCCCCCAAATTTGCAACTCTGGTGCAGCCGCATATAATGGCACATCTAATTTTAAAGATAATTCTGCTTCTAAATTGGTGGAGTTATAGCAGACCATCAAGGATTTTTCTAACCTGATTGCTTGGCGAATTCTTTCTATTAATCGCGGACGTTCTAAAATTTTTTGACTCAGGGGTTTAGGTGAAGAATCGTAAGCCGAAAGTAAGAGTAAACGATTACGAGCATGAGAAAAAGGAATACCTGGGAGTAATTGTAGATAGTAATCAATAATGCTGGGATGTAACGGCATTGATGTGACATAAATTAACCTCGTGCGGGGATTTCTTAACCGCATCAAAGCAAAAAGTAATCTTTCTTCATAATGTTCAAAACCCTCAACTTTTTGGATTTCGCGCTGGTCAATACTGAGGGAAGGAATGACGATCACATCCGCTTCCCCAGTATCAAACAGTTCGATAGTTTTCCAGCGATCGCGCAAACTTAATTGCAGACGATGAAACTGATCAACCTGTTCTAATTCCGCAACATTTACTGTCACCATAATGCCTACCCCATCGTGATCCCCACGCAGCCTACAACTCTTGTATATCTCAAAGCAACTGCCATAATGCGGATATGCAATACTTCTTTGAGCGAATGGCTGTAAAAACTTTAATAAAACTCAAAAAAGCTGCTTTTCCATTTCCCATTCCCTATTTCCCATTCTCAATATGTATAGAGATGTTGCACAAATGTTTGTGACTGATTTACTTTTGCAAAACCCCACTAAAATAAGAAAACATTCTTTGCGAATTAATTACTGAACTTGCTTGTATCGGGGGGTACGCATGAGCCGTCCAATAATTCTTGGTATTGTTGGTGATAGTGCTGCTGGTAAAACTACACTCACTAGAGGAATTGCTCAGGTACTTGGCCCAGAAAATGTCACGCTGATTTGTACAGACGACTACCATAGATACGATCGCAAGCAACGGGCAGAAATTGGCATTACAGCTCTGCATCCAGACTGCAATCATTTAGATATCATGCAGCAGCATCTATCCCTGCTTCGCACAGGTCAACCAATTCTCAAACCAGTTTATAGCCACAAAACCGGCACTTTTGAGCCACCACAGTATATTAAACCGAATAAATTTGTAATTATTGAAGGCTTACTTGGTTATTCTACCCGTGCTGCCCGTGATTGCTATGATGTAAAAGTTTATCTTGCGCCTCCAGAAGACTTACGCGCCACATGGAAAGTCAAACGGGACACTCTCAAACGAGGCTACACTCCAGAACAAGTATTGGCAGAATTAGAAAAACGCGAACCAGATTCAGATCAATTTATTCGTCCTCAAAGACAATGGTCGGATATAGTAGTAAGTTTCTATCCACCAGAGGGCGAAAGTGATGAAACTAACGGACACCTAAATGTGCGTTTAGTCCTGCGTCCGACCATTCCTCACCCAGATTTTACCCCAATTATCAACTTGACCAACGGTAATTCCGGGTCAGCGATTCGCCTGGGATTAGATAGAGATATGAGTAAACCCGTAGATGTTCTAGAAGTAGACGGTCACGCCACCTTAGAACAGGTAAATAAATTAGAACATATTATCTGTTCGGATATGCCACACCTAAAGAGCGTATGCGATCGCGAGAGCAACCCCGAAATTGGTAAAATCGCCGGTACGACAGGGGAAACACTGCAAAGTTATCCCTTAGCTTTGACACAGCTAATTATTACCTACCATATGCTCAAAGCAACGCAAATGTATCAATAGGAAGGGGAACAGAGAAAAAAGTTCGCTGATTGATGACAGTTGACAGTCAACTGTCATCAGGAAAAAATTATCTTCACATCCAAAAGTCTTGAGCTGAAGGGGTGACAAAGAGGTTACAAAGCAGACTGTATAAAGTGCATAGCATGTAATCCTTTCTGGAAATAGAGTAGTTTACTGGGCTTTAAACGCATGAATTCATGAGCTAAATCAGCCCAAAACT
>Ga0209172_10003470_pt1 | contig 23959 bp, 20 predicted proteins | sample LarsenN4metaG_FD_184113 | JGI IMG/M metagenome (GOLD analysis project Ga0209172, IMG submission 184113) | Hot spring sediment bacterial and archeal communities from British Columbia, Canada, to study Microbial Dark Matter (Phase II) - Larsen... ... | reverse complement strand
AGGTCCCCTCTCCCCTCGCGGGAGAGGGACAGGGTGAGGGGGGCGAATCAAGCACCGCGGCGCGACCTCACCCTCACCCCGACCCTCTCCCCTCAAGGGAGAGGGTGAACAGCGAAGCATCCGCTCTTCGCGATCCCGACTACGAGGTCCCCTCTCCCCTCGCGGGAGAGGGACAGGGTGAGGGGGACGAATCAAGCACCGCGGCGCGGCGTCACCCTCACCCCGACCCTCTCCCCTCAAGGGAGAGGGTGAACAGCGAAGCATCCGCTCTTCGCGATCCCGACTACGAGGTCCCCTCTCCCCCTGCGGGAGAGGGACAGGGTGAGGGGGACGAATCAAGCACCGCGGCGCGACCTCACCCTCACCCCGACCCTCTCCCCTCAAGGGAGAGGGTGAACAGCGAAGCATCCGCTCTGCACGATCCCGGCTACGAGGTCCCCTCTCCCCTCGCGGGAGAGGGACAGGGTGAGGGGGAACCGATTGGCACCGCGGCGCGGCCTCACCCTCACCCCGGCCCTCTCCCCTCAAGGGAGAGGGTGAACAGCGAAGCATCCGCTCTGCACGATCCCGACTACGAGGTCCCCTCTCCCCTCGCGGGAGAGGGACAGGGTGAGGGGGGCGAATCAAGCACCGCGGCGCGACCTCACCCTCACCCCGACCCTCTCCCCTCAAGGGAGAGGGTGAACAGCGAAGCATCCGCTCTGCACGATCTCGCTCACGATGTCCCCTCTCCCCTCGCGGGAGAGGGACAGGGTGAGGGGGTAAAAACTAGCAGTTCGCCCCGGCGGGGCACTCGCGCGCGGCGGCCACCGTCTGGCGCGCCTGCTCCAGGCCGCCGTAGTTCACGACGTCGGTGTAGCCGAGCTTCTTCAGGGCCTCCATGGCAATGCCGGAGCGCCGCCCGGTGCGGCAGTAAAGGGCGATCGGCGCGCTCTTGTCGGCAATCACCGAGCCGATGCGCTGGCCGATCTGCTCGTGCGGGATCAGCACGGCCCCATCGATGTGGCCGGCGTTCCACTCCTTCTCCGTGCGCACGTCGATGATGTAGCGCCCGCCCACGGGCTGCAGATCGGTCGCCGACACCGCGCCCGCGAAAAGACCGAGAACCAGAGCCATCAATACGCCCAACTTGATCATTTCACGCACTCCCCACAAACGTGGCAATACTATACCCCCTCGACCGCCCCACCCCGCCAAAGTTCGTGGAACAGCGGTCGACCATCATCCCAGTCCCTCATCCCCGGGAAAGCTGACGGTCGCCTTTCCCGCAGGCCCTCGTCCCGGGTAAAGGTGACGCATGCGGCGCGGCCTCACCCACACCCCGGCCCTTTGCTCGCCTCATCCCTGAGGCTCGCCCCTTCGGGGCCGCCCTCCGGGCGTCCAAATTCGCTCCCGGCGAATTTGTCCCCTCAAGGGAGAGGGTGAACAGCGAAGCATCCGCTCTTCGCGATCCCGACTACGAGGTCCCCCTCTCCCCCTGCGGGAGAGGGACAGGGTGAGGGGGACGAATCAAGCACCGCGGCGCGGCCTCACCCTCACCCCGGCCCTTTGCTCGCCTCATCCCTGAGGCTCGCCCCTTCGGGGCCGCCCTCCGGGCGTCCAAATTCGCTCCCGGCGAATTTGTCCCCTCGAGGGAGAGGGTGAAAAGCACAGCATCCGCTCTGCACGACCTCGCTCACGAGGTCCCCTCTCCCCTCGCGGGAGAGGGACAGGGTGAGGGGGCAACGATTAGCACCGCGGCGCGGCTCCACCCTCACCCCGGCCCTTTGCTCGCCTCATCCCTGAGGCTCACCCCTTCGGGGCCGCCCTCCGGGCGTCCAAATTCGCTCCCGGCGAATTTGTCCCCTCAAGGGAGAGGGTGAACAGCACAGCAGCGCATTCGTTCTGCACGGACCCGCTACAATGTCCCCTCTCCGCTCAAGGGAGAGGGAGAAAAGCGAACGCTCTGCACGATCCTCGCTACGATGTCCCCTCTCCCCTCGCGGGAGAGGGACAGGGTGAGGGGGAAAACATGCGATACAAACGACCGGCATTGCTGGCACTGTCCATGGCCTTCGCCGGCGGCACCGCCGCCAGCGAGTTCTGCGACGGCTTCAAGGACGGCTACACGGGCGCCTACCAGTCCGCCGCCGGCATGGCCGTGCACGTGATCGTGCCGGTCTGTCCGGTCAATCCAGGCAGAAGCTTCGGCGGCGCCGGGGCCGACTACTACAACGGCTCACTCATCGGCGCGCAGCAGGCCTCCGAGGACTACGCCCTGTACCGCTACAGCGTACGCACGCCCTACCACAACATCGCCCGCACCTGGGACGAGCGCCCCTTCCCGGCCGGCGCGATCCGAAACGCCGTCCGCTACCCCAGCTACACGCTCCGCGATCGCCGCTAACCGAAAAAGGCGACGGACACCTTTCTGAAAATGGATTCCGGCTCTCCGCTGCGCTGCGGCCGGAATGACGGCCGAAGACATAGCGAGAGTTCGGCACGATCGCATCAACTGAGTCCCCTCTCCCCTCGCGGGAGAGGGACAGGGTGAGGGGGAAACGAACTCCTCAATCCGGCACGTACTTGCCGAGCTCCGGCGCCAACACCTTCGCGAAGTCCGACAACCGCGCATCCGCCTTCGCCACGTCCTCCCCCTCGTGCACCGGGGTGATGAGCCGCACCAGCGAGCCGTCCGAGCGGTTGCGCGTCAGCGCATCCCAGAACAGGAACCACTTCACCAGGTACTCGTTGGTCAGCACCCGCCCGCGCTGGCTGAACCAGTAATACACGAGCTGCTTCTGATCCCCGTAGGCGATGAGCGTGCGGTTCACCCGCAGCGGTTGGCCGCTCACCGTCACGCCGTCCACGGCCTTCTGGTCGAATTCCTTGATCACCCAGCCACCGCCCGGCAGGCAGCCCTTCGGCGAGTGCACCGACTCGCCCTTGCGCTGCGACTCGTAATAGGCGATGTAGAGGTTCACGCCGTTCTCGGCGCCCTTCACGTAATTGGCCATCACGTAGTCGGTGAACTTCAGCGCGTCGATGTAGATCCGCTCCATCTCCGCCGGCCGCCCGGACCAGGCGCCCAACTCCATCGGAAACGACGCGAAGCTTTCCCGCGGCGGGATCACCTCCACCCGCTTCGGCAGCATCAGCGCCGGCACCACCGCCAGCACCAGCAGCGCGGTGGCCACCCACGCCTGCACCGGCACCGGCCGCGGCGTGAACTTCGCGTCCTTGGGGATGGGCGGCGGCAGCTCCAGAGCGAAGATGTCGCGGAACGGACGCTTATCGCCGCTTAAGCGCGTGAGCACCAGCATCTCCAGGAACAGCAGCGCGAAGCAGGCCATGAAGATGACCCAGCCCTCGAAGTCGTGCAGGAACCCCTCCGCCTGCTCGGAGCCGTAGCGATCCACCAGCACGCCGATCACCCCGATGCGGAAGCTGTTCATCAGCACGGTGATGGGGATGGTCGAGACGAACACCAGCACCCGCTTCCACATCGGCGCGTTGAAGAACACGGCGACGATGACGCCCAGCGTCATCAGCGGGAAGAGGTACCGAAGGCCGCTGCACGCCTCCACCACCTGCAGCTTGTAGGTGCCGAGATCGATGACGTTGCCTTCGAGGAAGACACTGATGCCGAACAACCGGATGACCCACACGCCGATCTCGGAGGAGATGAGCTGCAGCTTCTGCGAAAGATTGCTGTAAATAAAGGCCGGCAGCGGAATCGTGAAGATCAGCACGAAGAGTGCCACCCATATGAGTCTCGTCGCGCGCCAACCAAGCCACGCCAGCACCGCACCGGCCAGGCTTACGAGGAACGCGTACTGAATGATTGTATAAAGACTGCTCAGCTCCCCCAGGAAATAGAGAGCAATGCCAAGGAGCAGCAGAGCTACGCCGGCCCATGCGCCGTTGAACTCGACCTGTGCCAGTTCGTCGCGACGCTGCCATACGAGAAAAAGGGCAATCGGCACGATGAGCCAGCCGTGGCTGTACTCCTCGCTCTGCCACGCGGCGACGACCTTTTCCAGGCCGGAAAAATAGATAAGGACGAGAACGGCCAACGAAACGGCGGTGAGGACCCACATCGTCGGGCTCACGACCGGAAGGGACCTCGTCGCGACTTTGCCTATCATAATCCGTCAACTCCCAGCCAGGTCCTCTATCTGATCTCGCTCTCCACCGCGTCCAGGCACTCCCGCCACGCCCGCATCGCATGCGGCATGTCGAATTGCTGCACGAACACTTCCCGAGCCTTCGTACCCATGGTGCTGCATAAGCCGGGATTGTCCGCCAACTCCACGAGCCGCGCTGCCAACCCTCGCGCATCTCCCGGCGTCACCGCGTAGCCGATGTCGTATCGCCGCAGCAAGGTGGGGATCTCCCCGTCAGGGTCTCCGATCGCCACGGTGGGGCGCCCCGCTGCCGCAATTCCATAGAACTTGCTCGGCACGATCAAGCCCTCCAGCTCCGGCCGCAGCGAAACCAGGTGAACATCCGGCAAAGTAAGGCTGAGCCCGAGCTTTTCCCTGGGCTGGTAAGGCTGGAAGTACACGTTCTCGAGTGCAAGCTCACGCACCCTCCGCTCCAACCCCTCGCGATGGACACCACCGCCAATAAAGAGGAAAACCACGTCGGCGCGCGCCCTGAGCAGATCTGCGGCGCCCACCATCGTTTCAAACTCATGCGCCCGGCCCAAGTTGCCCGAGTATCCCACCGCGAACTTTCGCTCCAGACCCCACTCCGCCCGTAATGGGTTGGCCTCCCGCGCTATCGGGTGTACCGCACCGCCGTCCGCCCAGTTGTGGATAACCCGGATCTGGCGCTCGGGCACTCCGAACGACGCCAGCCGATCCGCCATCCGGCCGCCAATCGTGACGTTCATCGCCGCTGCCCGGAGCGAGATGTTTCGCAGCCAGGAAAGAAACCGCGCTAACCACCCCACCCCGCGCACGCCGAGCTCGACGGCAGTCTCCGGGAAGAGGTCCTGCAGCCAGTTCACCAGCTTAGCGGCGCGAATCCGGGCAGCGGCGCCGGCCACAATCGAGATCAGCGGTGGGTCGGTCTTTGCGACGACTACATCGCCCCGTTGAAGGTGCGCGAGCAGAAACCAGCACGCACTGAGGTAAAAAGTGAGGTAATCAATGGCGCGCAGCCCCAGCACTTGCCTACCAAATCGCGAGGTCCAGAGACGGTGAACACGAACGCCCCGAATGGATTCGTCTCTAGCAAGGACGGCCCGGGGATCGTCATATCGTTGCCTGCTAGTGACTACTTCGACGGATCTCCCCCCGTCGGCCAGCTCGAAACATAGATCCGATACCATCTGGCTGGTCGCGGAATGGTCCGGGTAGAAATAGCGATTGACGAAGTAGACCTTCACGTTCCATGCTACAGCGGCATGCCCGCCCGCCGCAGCTGGAGCTCCCGCACTTTGCAGTCAATCATGAACTCATATACCGCTCGCAAGACACAGAACGTCAGACCGGCACGCCCCTCTAAGAAGCCGCCCCGCAAGATATAAAGGCCAAAAAACACGATTAGTGGTCTTGCTGGCATGCGATATAGCACCTCCTTTAGCACCTTGCGTCGTGCCTGTGGGTCGCGTCTAAGGAGATCGCCCCAGCGAATGGCGCTAGCCATGCGCTCTAGTGCAAGTTTCGCTTCCATGCTCGAGTAACGATTGTGCTTCTCGAACCACGCATGAATGCCTTTATTGAAGGGGTAGTGAACTAAGTGCTCGTTTAGCAATCGCACATCCCCATCCGCCTGATACTCTTCGTTTACATCACGTTCCACCGTGACCCGTCCAATCCGCACTAGCCGCCCAAACCATGTTGGATAGCCGCTGCTACCACGGATCCATCGCCCCATCAGCATGTCCCTACGCCGCATACGAAAGAGCACCACCGAATCACTACACTCCGCTACAGATGATTGCATCTCGTCTGCCAACTCAGGCGGCACGACTTCGTCGGCATCCACCATCAACACCCACCGATACTTAAACGGAATTTCGGTCAAACCGTACTGTCTTTGGTTGGCGTAGTTATCGAACGGACGTTGAATGACTCTCGCGCCAGATTTAATAGCAATCTCACGTGTAGCATCCGTGCTGCAGGAATCTAGTACAACAACGTCGTCCGACCATGACACTGATGCTAAGCACTGTGGGAGATTCGCCTCCTCGTCTAGGGTAAGAATAAGAATGGAGATGCCCATCACTTCCTTGCAACAGGGCGGGATGCAACTACTTTCGCGGGATTGCCCGCTACAACTGTATGACTTGGAACATCCTTCGTCACGACTGAACACGCGCCAACCACAGCGCCCTCCCCAATTTCAATGCCCGGCATTAGAAATGCCCTCGCACCAATAAATGCGTCCTCACCCACCACAATCTCGCCGATGACAAGAGGCAGCGCTTCATCGTCGAAATCGTGAGTGCCACAACAAACATAAACCTCTTGTGCAATGACTGCCTTGTTTCGAAGCGTAACTCTTGCCAAGTTGTAAATATTACAGTTCGCACCTAGGCATGCTCGATCCTCAAGCACCAGGTTCCATGGCATTTTAATATTCGCCGACTGGGAAACGAATGGCGCTCCATAAATTTCTGCCCCAAATAGCCGCAACAAGAATACGCGCCATGCAGACAGGGGTTTCGGGGTTGGACGAAAAAGCGCTAGCCATACAAGATTCCATAACATCCCTTTTAGCCTAATTCTCAGTGACCATGGCGAGGTGTAACGTGCCCGTTGATCCATCCGATAAAGTCGTGTTTCCATCCTCATACAGCGGCGCGTCGTCTCTTATTGAGCCCTTGTGAGTTCTGCAAAATCGCGTAGATATAATTTTGCTACGGCTTCAATGCTGTAGGCCTTTGCTTTCTCACTTGACCTTTGCCCCATATCACGTAGCCGGCGCCTGTCCCGCAACAGCGACTCAGCGGCCTGGCACAGCGCGCCGGCTGCGTCTGGCGCTGTATGCTGAAAACTGACACCATGGACACCATCGGTGAAGAAGTCAGTGAAACAATCAAGTCGAGACAACACCGGAACTAATCCTGTCGCCATCGCCTCTAGTGGCGCCAAACCGAAGCTCTCCCCCTTCTCCGCAACTGACGGATATACAAAAACATGCGCCTTTTGATACTCCTCCGCGAGCTGAACCTTATCAAATATGGCCTCTTTAAAGAAAACTGGTAATCCGTCGGCAAGAGTCCTCAATTTTCTATAGTACTCACCGCCACCACCGCCAAGCTCAACCGTCCATGGCCCAACCACAATAAGCTCAACATTCCATTGGTTCTGAATTAACGCTCGGAATGCCTCGAGGAGAATATGCACGCCCTTCTCTGGGTGGAGCCGCCCTGCGTATAGAATGGTTATCCGGCCGCCAAGGGCTCGTGACTTTTCTGGTGGTTTAAAAACTGTCGTATCAATGGGATTAGGAATGACACGCACTCGGTTGCGAAGGTGGGGAGCCTGTCTAATAACTCGATTGGCAACCGCCACTGAAACTGCCGATAACCTATCGACACCACCATAGAATCGGTACTGTCCTTTTGGCATGCGTGCAATATTGACTACAATTTTTGTTCCACTAGGCTTCATTCCGAATGTAAAAAGAATTGGCAGCCAAAATGTGTTAGTAACCACGATATCCGTCTTGGGAAGAAGAAGAATCGCCCGGCAGGAATAGAGAAAATCTTTAATAAGGTCGATTACTATGCTGCGCGATCGGCGAAAACCAAGGTTTCTAATGTATTTCACTCCAACATGACACGCATTGTTTGATAATTCGGGATGATCGCGACAAATGATCTGGACATCATGTTTACTCCTATAGAACTCCATCGACAGTTCCTGCCAGAGGCGTTCCACAGCGCCATGTGGCGCCGGTGGTAACGACAGGAACGGTCCGGTAACTACAACAATTCGCATGGCTACGAACTTGGACAAGATATGCGGACTTCCCGCTCTGGGCGTCGCTTAACAAGCGTCATGCCGGGGCGATCCCGGAGCAAACCAAATATCTGTCTGAGTAACTCCAAGTCGAGCAGCTCCTAATCCACGAAAAGTTAAACGCTGCCAGCCCAGTAGGACTTTCCCAACATCCCGGTACGCTGCACGGTACGAATCATCCAGTATCACCATGCCGCCAGATTTCGTTGCTTTCGCAGCTTCTTGCACACAATCCATTCTTTTGAACGATGAATCCTCGGGGCCATCGATCACTACAACATCCCACGGCCCCCCGCGGTGAATCTGCTCAACATAATCTCTCACACCCCTGACCCCCGCTCTTTCCGGATTAACTAGGCGCAGTTCCAACGTACCTGCGCCCACGTACCTGCGCCCACGATCCCGCTTCTCCTTCGTATCTCCTCGTACCACGTCGGATCTGACTCAATCGTGGTAACACAACACCCCATCTTCTTGAAGAATAGCGTGGACCCTCCACCACCCCATTCGAAAACCTTAGTACGTGGTTGAATCTCAGTTTCCAGAAACTCAATTGCCGACCATGACATCCATGGAAGCATTTGATCGATAGCGGACCGACGTCTGATGATGTTATCCGACACCCAGCGTGTAACGTGCTGAGGGCGCCGAATCATGTGGCCAAGGACCAGCCAAATCCTTTTTGCATTGTTACCTTCCACTCGATATCACCTGGCCTACGAACCCAAGTCGACAAACTCTGGAGCCGCTCCACCCCCCAATTGCCATTCATATACCTCCATGAATTGCCTGGCGATCTTTGGCCACGTAAAAACATCTCTCGTCAGTTCATACCCGCACATCCCCATTGATGCACGTTCAGCGTCGCTCATTTCAAAGAGTCTCGAAAGTCCACCCGCCAAGTCCCCTGCGGTCGGATTACAAGATAATGCGGCGCCCTTCGTTACCCAGTTCTCCAGATTGCACGCCGGCGTAAATATTACTGGTACTTTACATGCCCACGCCTCTAGCACAACCATCGGCAATCCCTCGCTCAATGAAGGTAGTGCGAAAGCATCCGCTTCATAGTAGGAGCGCACCCTCGCAACGCCAAATTGTGGTCCCACAAAGTGCACTGATGATTCGACTCCGGACTCCTTAACTACCTGTCGCAACTTCGACTCATATCCAAGTTGATCCCACCCAGCGATTACAAGTGTCCATTCATTCGCCCGTCGACTATTTTGTCTCTGGACTACCGACCACGCACGAATCAAGCTGTCCAGCCCTTTCTTTGGATGCAACCGCCCAAGATAAAGCACGATCCTTTTATCCCTCGGCACTACCGGTCTCCAGTTCGGTGGCTCCCCATCTGGCTCCGGAATGTCGACCCCATTTGGGATCGTACACACTGGGTTACGTAGCCCGTATTTCCGAATGGCCTTCAATTCGGCTTCACACAATGCATGGAGACAACCCGCCAATGAAAGTCTTTTGTTTTCGAAGAGGTGAGCGGCGACCATCTTTTTAATTGCGGCGCGCTTCAGGGCCCAATCATCCAGCATGCCATGTGGACTAACTATTAATGGACCGTCTGTGTTGTGAACCCAACGTATGCAGTCCAATGCGTGCAACAGCCAAATGCCGTGTACATGTAACAGGCCCAGATTATCGGCGACTATTTTTCGAAAAAGTGCAGGTGAAAAGCCAAGAGACCGTGGGCGACATGGACGTGCGAGGTGAACGATTCCTGGCGCCCAACCCTCCAATCTATTCTTACCGTCATCGTCCTCTAGGCCGTAAACATTGACGCAAGTATTGGACATGCCTTGCAGAGCTCTGCTTAATCCGCGCAGTGCTTCAGCCACGCCACCTCCACTTCGCGACAGGGACGCCGTCAGCAGTCCGATACGCACGATCGTTTAATGACCACCAGTTAACGCCATTACGCTCGAGTAGTCGCTGAATGACTCAATCGACAGTCCCGCCGGTGTTGCTCTGCATCTCTTCAACAACTGTCTCAGTCGCCCGCCACCATCCCGCATCTTGGTCCCACTGTCGCTTCCACCCTCCCCACAGAACAACACCATCAGCATGCTTACGCACCGTTTGCAGCTGCAAATACCAGAAATCCTCTGGTATCAACAGGCCACGTAGACTTTCCTCCGAACCCTCGTAGTAAGGCGTTAAGAATGCATATACAGGCTTTCCATTCGCCAATCGTCTTGCCTCAGCTATATTCGCTTGCGCATACGTTAGCCACCCTTGCCGGTCCTCATAAAACGTATAAAGGGATGGGAATAACGCATCCACATCGTCTGCAATGGCTGCAAGACGCGTGTTCTCAACTTGCCATGCTCTTCGCTCGGGGTCGTCACTCTGTCGGATGGACCGCCAGTAGTCACGAATAGGAATAACGGAATAAAGCCCAACTGTCGCGTCGGGTGCAACGTCCTTATACCACCGCAGAACCTCTCGATACATACGGATACTGTTAGCGACCGACGACTCGTCGCCTCTAATTGGCCAATGCTCGATATCAATCACAACCGTCGACGCACGCTTAGCAGCATCTCGCGCCATTTTTCTAACCATATATCGGTTCGGCAACTCCGCAGGGTCCTCGCTCTCGAGCCACATACGCCCCCCTACCAAGGCAATAGGCTCAAATCCGAGTGATGTAAGGGTGGGTTTTCCTGTATGACTAAGATAGTCAAACCACCGAAATTCTGCGGCAGCACATTTTCCATTGCCAACAATACCTATAAAACACACGAAACAAACAAAAATATACGCGCACGATGAAAGCGGTTTCATTATTTTTGGATCGACTGTGAAGCGCGTTATTGGCTGCGCATTGCGCTCACGTTTAATTTCCTTCGGCCAGCTATCGAGCCAATCCCATTGACTTTAGAAAGAGCTTGGTCTCGACCCACCAAGCAGCGCTCTCGTTCCATGGAGTAGCGGAACTCTGCCAAATTACGACTCCGTCAGCCACACGCGCCACTTCTAGCTGTAGACGCCAGAATTCCCGATCAATATACGAATTAGCTAGTGCCAGATTGGACTCGTGGTACGTTGGACGCAACACCACATACACGGGTTTAGTCCCCGCCATGCGACGCGCCTCTGCAATGTTTGCTAGCGCGTACCGAACCCAACCTGCCTTATCCGGATAGAAGGTGTAGAGAGATGGGAATAGGATGCGAGACCGGCTAGCCACACCACTTAGATAGTCATTATCCCGCTGCCAAGACTTATACAGAGCAGACTCTACCGGTTGTAGCGCCCGCCAATAGTCGCGTACTGGCACAATGCAGTAATATCCCCATGCAACGTCTGGGGCAAGGTAATTGAACGCGTTAATTGTACTGTTATATTTTTGGATGCCTTCTGCTGCGAGGGTTGGCGTCTTGGACACAACGTATGGCCAGTGTTCGATGTTTATCCATGCCAAAGTTGATGGCCGAACGCGGTTAACGACAGCAACGACTTTCTCGTAACGAGGTGTGGTGTCCCGGCTTTCACCAAGGTCCCATAAATCGCCGGCGTATACGGTTTCCAGCCGAGCCAAGCCATATGTGGAAAGGTCCGGCTTTCCCGGGAATGCTAAGGCATCGAAAGCCTCAAACGCGACCGTCGGTACTGCGAAAATCAACCCTATAAACAAAAAGGTAGCCGCTGGTACACTTCCTTTCCTCATGGGAAATCTCCCCCAGTCTGCGGAATAGACCGCAAAATCCTCGAATTTAGATCTTTAAGAATAATCATATTACCTAATCCAAGGAATCATCGCTCTTGACCCCCAATCCGAATTTTGGGCAACGATCGCGTTTCCCTGCAGCGCGTCAATCTTTTGACACAAGCATATAGTATCCGCTAAGAGTTTGGGCGCCTTCACAGTCCATGCTGTGGACCCCTCGAATCTCACAAGACTACTCAACGCCGCAAGAGCAACCACGTTCGTTCGCGAGGGATTTCCGATCTGCCGTTGCCCATGGCATCCCACCAAATCTATCTGCCAACATTTCAAGAATTCGTTCGGGTCCCCCGACGCTTATCAAGAGCGTATGCAAAGGCCGTCAGGAAGCTCTCAGCCATAGTCTCCGCATTTATCTCGTCCGCTATGATTCGATATGACTCCCTTCCCATAGCGCGCAGTCGTGGAATATTTGACAGCGCATTTATCAGGCATTGCGCCAAGACCCTACTGTCACCCCCACTGATATTCCATCCGTTGCCAGGTCGCACCAAATCACTTTGCGTACCATCGCCATCCGCCACAATAACAGGCATGCCATACGCCATGGCCTCTTGGACAGCCAACCCGCCTAAGCCAGGAAGTACAAATATGTCAGCTGCTGCAAAAAGCTCAGCCAACTGATGGCCTCGCTTTTCCCCAAAAAACCGCGCTTCTGGCAGGATCCGCGAGGCACTCATTTCCAATGCGCTGCGCTCCGGACCCTCCCCAACGATCCACAAATCCACTGGACACACTGCACGAATAGTCGAACAAGCCTCAATTAGAATGTCGACCCGCTTGCTAGCCGTTAATCGGCCGGTAAAGAGTACTCTCGGTTTCCGATCCAGTTTTTCCTCCCGAACCGGGCATACCCAAGTCGGCCGCGGTGATACAGCATTGCTCGCAATGAACACGTTATCGGGCGGAACTCCAAGAGCCACATATCCCTCGGCCGCACGTGAGCTGTACGCCACAATGGCATCAAACGAACAATAAAGCCATTTTCTTCCAATCTGTCGGACTCGCTCGAACCCAGACGATAAAGGCATCACGCCTAGACCATGTCCCAAGACTGGTCTATCCCTCGCATGCATCCAACGAAGCACAACTGGAATGCTGATATACCGAGGGTTTGCCTCCACTACAACCACATCTGGGTCTGCTATAGACAGCCAGTCCGTCAACCCGGACTGCCAGCACAAATACATGTGCTCGCTAAAAAAATGTCGATTCCGCAGTTCGAAATATTCTGCCGTTCGCAAAATCTTCGGGTCCGCTCTTACAATCGCCTCACTTGGGGCTGGATCACCAGCGGCGATCGAAAGTCCACCCGCACATCCCTGCGCTATCAGATCAAATACCTGCGCCCGGTAAGGAACGAACACCCTTTGAAGCAGGCCCGCGCGTCCGCGAAATTGCATGCTTAGGGCGACCGTGCTTTGTCCGACGAACGTCTATCGATACTGAACATGGCCATGGTGCCTCGTGCAACGATAGCAGCCTTCATCACTGAATCGCTGGAGTTTTCCGCGCGCTGAAGCTTCCAAATTCTGCCGAGAAGGATCGCAAAAAAGAAAAAGTCATAACTGCTAACAAGGCTTCCTTGCTTGCAGGTCAAGACGAACGACGCCACAAACATAGCCATCACGACAGCAACACGCGACCGCGCGCCACCATCGATCCGCAATGCTTTGAGAGTCTTTATTCCCGCTTCTGAAGCCAGATATATGATGCTGATTAGCATTACAACTCCGATGACTCCCTCTTCGCTTAACACTTCCATCGGAACCATATGCGGATATGCACCAAGTATGCGTGGATCGGATGAGGCTCCATTTCCCAACCCCAATAGAATCGCCGTCCCCGAGGCGGACCACCAATGTGACACCATATGAAATCCGGCGTGGAACCGTCCTTGGGCCTCTTCCGCAAATCGCCGTCCACCCCAGCGTGCCGCTTGGTCGGAAAACTGCGAAAGTGCAAGATTGATTATGAGAGCGAACATTAAAGCAATGATCGCTAGCGTAAGCGCATTCCGTATGCCCCCCTTCGGCTGGGTAAGCGGCCAAAGAATCATGCACCCGGTTACGGTACCGATCAGCTGCCCACGCGATCCAGTTCGAACAATTACCGCCAGACATATCGCCACAACTACCCATCTCGCTATGGCCCAGAATCGCGACTCTTTCCATGCGCCGCCAAGGGCGGATGCGATTACAACGTAGCCGGCGACTTGCGCCGTGGCAAGGGGGTTAGCAGAGCCAGTGCCGCCGTATGAATTCAACGTTCCAGGAATCAATACGCCTCGCACGCCCCATTCCGCGAAAAATAATAAAACAAAGCAAGCACCTCCTCCCGCGATAATCAGCCATTTGAAAGCATCCTCCAAATCTCTTGTCTTATTGATCAAGAGTGGCCCCAACAATACGCCGCTAATAAGATACGGCATCGCGGTCACATATGCCTTCATGCTGAGATCCGTTCGGGGTGCCCAAGACATGGATACTGCGGCGTAAACAAGAAGGAGTAGAACCAAGATGCCCACTCCGTTATAGCCACGCAGGAGTGGCCTTCCTCGATACACAATCACGCTCAACCCGAGCGCTAGCATTCCTCCTATTACGAAATTCATAAATACGCTGTGGCGCACAAAAACTGGGTGACTTATCTGCGCCCATTGCTCGATGCCAAACAACCCAATGAAAAGTCCCAACGCCGACGCCGGTGCGCGAATTGTCGCGACACACGCGGCGGATAGGAGCACCAATAGCAACGCTAGCCCTAGCATATCCTACCCAGCATGAAGACGGCCGGAGAGCTCACATTGCTTTTAGTGTCTTCAAACCATTCGCGACACAACCGAAAGAGGGGGGTGGCACTGGTCACGACTTGGCAACACATCTTCAATCCAGACCATATGTATCAATATTTCATTGCGGTCGCTGGCATCCTGAGTACTTGCTTTCACGCTGTTCAGTGTTCTTCATGTAGCCAGCCACCTCGCCCTCACTACCCTGTGGACCCATATTCAAAAGCGACGCTGCGCTCCTAAAGTTGTATGTTACGCTACCCGCGTGCCCGTGGTCGCCTACTTGTCTGGCCGCTTATTCGCAACGACACAATAATCAAGGCAGTGGCCGGCGCCCGTATACCTGTAGCGACGATCCATTCTATTTAGCCACCATGCCATTATTGTAAAAATCGGCCTAACAGCATTTACAAGAATCACACTCGCGATTCCCGCGATACCCCCTCCAAAATCGCTGGCATTTTTAGGGAGGCAATGTCGCGCAAGATTCATTTGGTACGCTACCGTTCCTAAGTACCCTTGGGCCCACTCGATTCTCTCAACCTCGAATCCTGCCGCGCTTAGCATCGCTCGCCATCCGTATTGCGTATAGCGGAAATAATCAAACGGTGTCTCGTGTTCCTGAAAGTAGAGCGGCGCGCTAATCCACAACCGCCCGTTCTGTTTCAAAACCCTGTGCAGTTCCACAAGAACAGATATCGGGTTTGGAACATGCTCGAGTACCTGAGTGCAAAGTACTAAATCGTATCGTTCTGAAGGAACCGGAATTCGACTCAGGTCACACTGGTATTTCACGTGAGGATACTTGCGCGCATCACGCGCACAAATATCCGCCCCTTCATAGACAACATGCTTGAAAAAATGCCGATATGGGGAGTCTCCGGCGCCAGCATCGAGAACCAAAGCGCCAGGGGATACTGATTCAGCCGCTTCGCGTGCGAACCGTGCTATATGGAACGCTGGGGTTACGATCATTTAAATTAGGACACTGGAGCCCTTTTTAGGACCCTATTGAATTGAGGCAGTACGAGTTCCGCAATCTCTTTGGCCTGTATCCTAAGCACTGTAAAAAAACCAAGTCCCATCAGAATGGCCGCCGCCAACCCTCCACCAATAGCGCCCGCCATCCCCTCTATTCCAACGGCCCAGCTGAGCGCCAACGCAATCAGCCCGCAGCCCGCGGCAACCGCGTATGGAATTACGGCGTTACGAATCACCGATTGAGCAGTTATTCCACAATAATACCCGGCTATAACTACCTGCAATACGCCATTCATTACATGCTGAAAGCATATTGCCAACACCATTCCGACAATGTCGCCACTTCTCGCACCGATAACGGCCGCCACGACAGTCGTTAATGCGTGAAGCCACATAAGAGCGCCAAAGGTTGCCCAACGGCCAATCGCCTGCAGAATAGCTACTGCAAGCGGGGTCAACGTCAGAAATGGCAGGCATAGCAACATAATCTGCACAACATATGCTGCGGAGTTCCACTTCCCTTGCCATATTACATCGATAACGTCTCTGGCAAGAAAGGCTGCACAAATACATACCGGACTAAAAACGGTCATCATTACCCGGACGCTTTTTTGGAACGCAACGGCACGCCGCTCGGACTCCGTTCGGATGCTACTAAATGTAGGCACCAATACATTAAGCAAGGCAGCACTAAGCGGCTGCACAAACGAGTTTGCGAGTTGATAACCAAAAAAGTAGGGTGCCAGCAATGCCTTTCCCATTCGTCCTAATACCAGGTAATCACCAAATTGACTTACGGATATTGCCGGTGTCGATAGCATGATCCATCGAGACTCGCGCAAGACGTTTCGGAACACTTCACGACTTGACCGTTGTGATTGCGGCAACGCTCCAGCAGCACGCCGAAATCCGATCCATTCATACAGAGCAATGAGTGGCAATGGAAACACGAAACTTAAAGCGCCGAGCCCGAGAAATGCGAAAGTCACCATAGACAAATAACGAATCATCGTTGACGCAACCATGATCCTGGTTTGGTCGCGGAACCTGTATCTCGTTATCAATGCCGCAGAATAGACCATCCCAAACGTCGAGATTGGTATGGCAATCGCGAGCGGACCGACTACTTGAATCAATTGAGGTTGTCGATAATAATGCGCCGCTGCAATTGCACCGAAAAACAAAACCAATGCAATCGCAACGTTGCATAGGAAAGCGATTCTCAGGCTGGCCCTCGCAATATCCGAGAAATCCGTCACGTGGTGAATAAGTACTCTGTGCAAGCCTGCGTGTTGGAATGCGCCAACAATGGTTGCCAAGGAAATGGCCAGCGCATATACGGCAAAGTCATCCTCCGCTAGTAGCCAGCCAAGCGCGACTTGGGCAGCAAAGCTTGCAAGCTTTGATATCACTGCAGCCAGACCCGTCCAAAACATGCCACGCACTGCTACCTGAGCAACGCCAGCGGATGTGCCCGCATCATTGTGGGATGGACCCATATTATGCGACGCCACTCATGTCTGGAACTTCGTTCTTGTCTATCAAGGACTCGAACAAGCGTTGATACTTTCGCGCAACTATTTCAAGACTATATTCTGCTTCAACCTGCCTTCGCCCAACTTGTCCCATGGCGGCCGCAGCTACCGGATTAAGCACAAAATCCATAAGCACATCGGCGATCTGAGTGGCATCTAAAGACACAACTCGTCCATTAACGCCATCCCTGATTAAATCTGAGCAACCAGAAATCGCTGTCACAATACAAGGCAAGGACGTTGCCATAGCCTCAACCAACGCCGCCGGCATACCCTCGCCTTCAGATGGCAAAGCAAATATATCCGACGCTCGCATTAGGTCCGCAACTTTGTGGCTAAAGCCAATCCAGACAATTAATTGTCCAATGCCAAGATCGGTGATTCGCTGTCTCAATTGCGCGGCAAATCGAGCATCGCTTTCTGGACCAACAATTAACAGTTGAATATCCAAATTACGTTTATGCAAATGACCAATAGCCTCAATTAGCAAGTCCGGCCGCTTTCGTCTCGTCACGCCGCCCGCAAATATCACTGTGGGAAGGTCCCGAACCATAAACTGAGCTCGAAGTTCCGTCTTCTCTCTCACACCTGTAATCGGACGGTAGATGCTGGTATCTGTGCCCATTGGAATACGAGCAATCCTATTCTCCGAGAATCCGTACGAAATCAGCTCTTCATATATGGCAGAACTCATCGCGATCAATGCGCTCATATTCGCGACCATTTGACGTCGCCGTCGCGGCAAGCCAAGCCACCCTCTAAGTCCGGCTTTGTCTGCTAATTCGACTTTATGGTTTGCGAGGAATAAAACCGTTGCGACATTTCGTTTCGAGGCCTGATAGGCTGGGGCAACGGTCGTATGAAAGCCCTCAATGCCATGAAACAGATCAAATTTGTGAATTTCACTTTCAATGAATCGGCGCGCCTTTCGAATGAATCGCCACTGACTAATCAGAGTCGTCGATCGTTGAGAGACGAATCTTTGTTCAATAAATCGGTCAACTTTCTCCTGCGCCTTATAACCATGCGCAAGAGTGACCGAATACGATTCGCGATTTATATAACTATACAAACGATGCGAAAATGACGCTGGTCCATTGTAATGCTCCCCGGAGCCCGCCGGAGACCACAATAGGATGTTCATCATCCAGACTCTTTCAGGCTTTAGGTAGAAAAGCGACTATTTCTCTACGAGCCGCCGCAATTCGGCACGGCCGTCTTAGCCATTCGGTTAGAAAGAAAACATCTGACAACTCTATGTGCAGCCTTGCCGTCCCACATTTCCGGCTGCTGATAGCGTGACCTAGTATCGCTGTTCATTGCATCGTCCACCGCTGCCAATATCAATGCTGATTCCGTGCCGGCAATTGTATTTGTCCCCTTTTGCACCGTGATGGGTCGCTCGGTCGTTTCTCTGAGTGTGATACACGGTACGCCTAGTGCTGTCGTCTCCTCCTGAATGCCACCGCTGTCTGTCAATACCAGCCTTGCGTCTTTCCATAGGTTCAGAAACTCCATATACGGCAGCGGACCGGTCAGGTGAAAGCCTGCCGAAATCGTAATTCCGAACTTTTGCATATTGGCGCGCGTGCGCGGATGCACCGCAAAGATCAGCGGCAGCCGCTGCGCGATCTCCCCCAGCGCACCGATGATGCGCGTGAGTGTCTCCTGGTCGTCCACGTTCGAGGGGCGGTGCAGGGTCACCACGCCATATTCTTTGAGCTGCTTCTTGAGCGCATCCGTCGGGAACACGCTCGTGTCCATCTGCTTGAGCTTCTCGAGCTGGTAGAAGAGGTTGTCGATCATCACGTTCCCGACGAAGTGGATGCGCTCCTCGGGATGTCCCTCGCGGCGCAGGTTCTCCACGCCGCTCGGCTCGGTGCAGAAGAAGTAGTCGCTGATGGAGTCGGTGACGATGCGGTTGATCTCCTCCGGCATGGTCATGTCGCCACTTCGCAGGCCCGCCTCGACGTGGGCGACGGGGATGCAGAGCTTCTTGGCCACGATCGCGCAGGCGAGCGTGGAGTTCACGTCGCCCACCACCATGACGAGGTCGGGCCTGTCCTCCATGCACACCCTCTCGAAGGCCACCATGATGCGCGCAGTCTGCTCCGCGTGCGTGCCGCTGCCAACGCCCAGGTTGTAGTCCGGCTCCGGGATGCCGAGCTCCTGAAAGAAGACCTGGCTCATGCCGTTGTCGTAGTGCTGGCCGGTGTGGATGAGCTTGGCCTCGAACTTGTCCTTGTGCTTGGCCAGTTCACGCATGATGGGGGCGACCTTCATGAAGTTGGGGCGTGCGCCGGCGATTAGGAAGATGCGTTTCATTGTGTTGAGTGGTTGTGTGGTCTTTTGTACTGGTTTCACCCTCACCCCGGCCCTCTCCCCTCGAGGGAGAGGGGGGAAAGCGGTCACCCTCACCCCGGCCCTCTCCCCTCGAGGGAGAGGGGGAAGCGGTCACCCTTACCCCTGGCCCGTCTCTCGTTGATGGAGAGAGGGAAGCGGTCACCCTCACCCCGGCCCTCTCCCCTCAAGGGAGAGGGGGAGAAGATGGATTCCAGCTTTCGCTGGAATGACCAGTGGAAGCATGGTGCGGGCCACGTGCGCAACGGGGGGCGGCGCGGCGTCCGTGGCAAGCTGGCAATCAGAGCAGCCCTGCGTGTCCCGGTGATGACATTGCGCCCCTGCACCGCAATATAAATAAGAATACCCCCCGAGGTGGGCATTCGCTACAGGTTATTTTTCTATCTCGTTGAAAATTGCGGCGGCGTTGGCGGGATGGTGAGGGAGTGGGTGAGGTTTGGGGATGGGAGGGGGTTGATCACCCTCACCCCGGCCCTCTCCCCTCAAGGGAGAGGGGGAAAAGCGGTCACCCTCACCCCGGCCCTCTCCCCTCGAGGGAGAGGGGGAAGTGGTCACCCTCACCCCGGCCCTCTCCCCTCAAGGGAGAGGGTGGGAAGGGAGGGGGGTCAGGCGGCCTCGGCCGAGGGCATGCGGATCAGGTAGTCGAATGCGCTGAGCGCGGCCTTGGCGCCGTCGCCGGCGGCGATGACGATCTGCTTGTAGGGCACCGTGGTCGCGTCGCCGGCCGCCAGCACGCCGGGAACGTTGGTGTTGCCCTTCTCATCGACCACGATCTCGCCGAACCTGCTGAGCGCGACCACGCCCTTTAGCCACTCGGTGTTCGGAACCAGCCCGATCTGCACGAACACGCCCTCCAGCTCGACGTGGTGCGACTGGCCGCTCGCCCGATCCGTGTAGCGCAGGCCGTTCACCTTTGCGCCGTCGCCGGTGATCTCGGTCGTCTGGGCATGGGTGTGCACGCTCACGTTGCGCAGGCTCTTCAGCTTGTCGATGAGCACCTGGTCGGCCTTCAGCTGCCCGGCGAACTCGAGCAGGGTCACGTGGTTGACGATGCCGGCCAGATCGATCGCCGCCTCGACGCCTGAATTGCCGCCGCCGATCACCGCCACGCGCTTGCCCTTGTACAACGGGCCGTCGCAGTGCGGGCAGTAGGCGACGCCGCGGTTGCGGTACTCCTGCTCACCGGGGACGTTGACGTTGCGCCAGCGCGCCCCGGTCGCCAGGATCACCGAGCGGCCCCGGAGCACGGCGCCGCTGGCGAGATGCACCTCGGTCTCGCGGCCCGGCTGCCTGGCCGGCACGAGCTTCACGGCGCGCTGGGCGTTCATGATGTCCACGTCGTAGTGGCGCACGTGCTGCTCCAGGGCCGCCGCGAACTTCGGGCCCTCGGTCTCGGTCACCGAGATGAAGTTTTCGATGGCCAGCGTGTCCAGCACCTGGCCGCCGAAGCGCTCGGCGACGATGCCGGTGCGGATCCCCTTGCGCGCGGCGTACACCGCGGCCGCCGCCCCGGCAGGTCCGCCGCCGACGATCAGCACCTCGTAGGGCGCCCTGGCATTGAGCTTCGCCGCCTCGCGCGCGGCGGCGCCCTTGTCGATGCGGGAGAGGATCTCCTCCACGCCCATGCGGCCCTGCGCGAAGAGCTCGCCGTTCAGATAGATGGCCGGCACGGCCATGATCTGCCGCGCCTCGACCTCCTGCTGGAACAGGGCGCCGTCGATCGTCACGTGCGAGATGCGCGGGTTGAGGATCGCCATCATGTTCAGCGCCTGCACCACGTCCGGGCAGTTCTGGCAGGACTGCGACATGTAGGTCTCGAAATGGAAGTCGCCCTCCAGGTGGCGGATCTGCTCGATCACCTCCGCATCCACCTTCGGCGGATAGCCGCCGGCCTGCAGCAGCGCCAGCACCAACGAGGTGAACTCGTGGCCCATCGGCAGGCCCGCGAAGCGCACGCCGATCTCCGTGCCGGCGCGCTGCACGCGGAACGAGGGCGTGCGCTCGCCCTCCTCGCGCCGTTCGATGACGGTCACGAGCGGCGATGCCTCGGCGATGTCGCGCAGCAGCTCGCCCGTCTCGCGCGAGGCCTTGCTGTCGTCGAGCGAGGCGATGAGCTCCACGGGCATCGTCAATCGCTCGAGATAGGCGCGTAACTGGGCTTTCAGTTCATTGTCCAACATGCGATCGGTTCCTTTCTTCGGGGTCGAGGAGAACACGTGCCGGCCGCCAGGCCGGCACGGTTGAGCGCTTGCAACGGCCGGGGTCAGATCTTGCCGATCAGATCCAGCGACGGCTTGAGCGTCTTGGCGCCTTCCTTCCACTTCGCGGGGCACACCTCGCCCGGATGCGCGGCGACGTACTGGGCGGCCTTGACCTTGCGCAGCAGCTCGCTCGCGTCGCGGCCGATGCCGTTGTCGTGGATCTCGCAGGCCTTGATGACGCCCTCCGGATTGATGATGAAGGTGCCGCGCAGCGCCAGGCCTTCCTCTTCGATCATGACCCCGAAGTTGCGCGTGATCGTGCCGGTCGGATCGCCGATCAGCGGATACTGGACCTTCTTGATCGCCGCCGAGGTGTCGGCCCAGGCCTTGTGGGCGAAGTGCGTGTCGGTCGAGATGCCGTAGATCTCCACACCCAGCTTCTGAAACTCGGCGTAGCGGTCGGCGAGGTCCTCCAGTTCCGTGGGACACACGAAGGTGAAGTCCGCCGGATAGAACACGAACACGCTCCACTTGCCCTTCAGGCTGGCCTCGGTGACTTCGATGAATTCGCCGGCGTGGTAGGCGGTGGCCTTGAACGGTTTGACCTGCGTATTGATTAGGGACATATCACAGCTCCTGTTGATGGGTTGGTTGAAAGACGCGCTCAGGCTACTTACTGCGGCGCACAACGTCGAATTGATTGTTTCTATTCGGCTTATTGGCGATGCCTATCTCCAGCCTTGCACGGTAACGGGGCCCGGGAATGGTGCGGGCGCCGGGCCGCCGGCGCTCCGCGCAGGCGGTCGTCCGCACGCGAGGAGGATCTCCCGGCCAACGCGGGACGCCCTCCCGGCCAATTGCCTTTCAGGGTTCGCAGGCATCGACATACGCTTTCCCGCCTCACGTCGCGTGCAGGGTGCGCGACGCGCATGCGGCCTACGGAATCGGATCGAGGGGAGGGAGCGGTGGCGCGGGCGCGGCGGCATTACGTTCAGCTTCGCCCCCGTGTGTTGCGCCGCCGTGGCTGATGGACCTGCGTGCCTCCGCCTGCTGCCTTTTCCGCTCGCGCCACGTGTCCCGCGGGGTTCCTTTACTCTCGGTGGTTGTCCGATGAGTTGCCGCGCTCGCGTGCGCGATGACTGCGAGCGGTCGTTCTGTCGTCTATCATTCTTGGATAAGATCGCTGCGAACACGCGCGCCAACGGCTCGATGGGTTGTTGGTCTCATTCCAGGGGAGGAGAAAAAGGTGGTCGAGCTGGCTCGGATGACGGAGACGCACGAGGGCAAGCGTGCGCTCGCGGTGGAGATTGCGCTGGAGGCGGGAGCCCTGGCGCATTGCGGGTCCCACGACAGCGTCTTCAGGGGGCCAAAGACGATCGAGCAGGCCTATCGCGTGGCGCAGACGGACTTCGGCCACGTGCATGGCGTGTTCCGCAGCCAGGATGAGATGCAGGAGATCATCCGCGAGGTCATCCAGGACCACACGGCGAGCGAATGCCCGCATTGCCGGAAGGCGCGCGACGAGACGTTGTAGGGTAAGGTTTGGGCGGCGCGCGGGCATGCGGTCGTCATCGCACGGAAATGTGCCGGTGGTATCGTCGGCCGGCGAAGGGGGGTGGTTCGAATGGACGCAACGCGGTACGTCATCACGCAGGCCAGCACGGGCGTGGCCATCCGCCTGCCGGAAGGTTTTCGTTTCAAGGACGGCCGCGAGGTGTGGCGCCTGCTGCACCCCGAGGAGTGGCCTTACCGGGAGTACGTTCTCGATTTTGCCGAGGTCTCCACGATCTCCGACTGCGGGATCGCCTGGCTGCGCTTCTTCCTCGGCTGGGCGGAGGCCGCGCAGGTATCGGTGCGGCTGTGCGGTGTGAGCGATACGCTGGCGGCGCGCATGATGGAAGCCGAGCGGCGGGCCGAGGCGACCTCTGGCTCGGCGCGCCCCAACCATGCGCCCGCTCCCGCTCGTCGCGAGGCAGCGGAGAGCAGCACAGCCCGGGATCTGAAACCCTCCCCCTACGAGGTCCCCTCTCCCCTTGCGGGAGAGGGACAGGGTGAGGGGGCAACGATTGGCACCGCGGCGCGACTGTCACCCTCACCCCTTGCCCCTCTCCCATCGAGGGAGAGGGGAATAGCACAGCCTCAGATCTGAAACCCTCTCCCTACGACGCCCCCTCTCCCCTTGCGGAAGAGGGAGAACAGCAAAGCATCCGCTCTGCACGCTCCCGACTACGATGTCCCCTCTCCCCTTGCGGGAGAGGGTGAACAGCGAAGCGTCCGCTCTGCACGATCCTCGCTACGATGTCCCCTCTCCCCTTGTGGGACAAATTCGCCGGGACCGTTTCGCCGGGAGCGAAACGGCGCGTCAGCCCCGACAGGGGCGAGCCTCAGGGACG
>Ga0209172_10003468_pt1 | contig 23971 bp, 22 predicted proteins | sample LarsenN4metaG_FD_184113 | JGI IMG/M metagenome (GOLD analysis project Ga0209172, IMG submission 184113) | Hot spring sediment bacterial and archeal communities from British Columbia, Canada, to study Microbial Dark Matter (Phase II) - Larsen... ... | reverse complement strand
AACACCGGCGGCCTCGTGCGCTGGCCGGTCTACCTGTGCATCCCCGTGGGCATGGCGCTGCTGGGGCTGCAGGCGCTGAGCGAGCTGATCAAGCGCGTCGCGCACCTGCGCGGCCTGCGCGAGCGGCCGTCGCTGCGCGAGGAGGACCTGCCGCCGTTCATGCCGGACCCGCCGGCGGGGACGCGCTGAGATGGAGTGGCTCGCAGCCCATCTCGCGCCGGTGATGTTCGCGTCGCTGGCGCTGTTCCTGATGAGCGGCATGCCGGTCGCGTTCGGCCTGGCGGCCTGCGGTCTCGCGTTCGCGTTCATCGGCATCGAGCTCGGCCTGCTGCCGCCGGCGCTGCTGCAGGCGCTGCCGCTGCGGCTGTACGGGATCATGTCGAACGAGACCCTGCTGGCGGTGCCGTTCTTCACCTTCATGGGCCTCGTGCTGCAGCGCTCGGGCATGGCCGAGGACCTGCTGCAGACCATCGGCCAGGTGTTCGGGCGGCTGCGCGGCGGGCTCGCCATCGCGGTGATCCTGGTGGGCGCGCTGCTGGCGGCCACCACCGGCGTGGTGGCCGCCTCGGTCATCTCGATGGGGCTCATCTCGCTGCCCATCATGCTGCGCTACGGCTACCACCGCCGTCTGGCCAGCGGCGTGATCGCGGCATCGGGCAGCCTCGCGCAGGTGGTGCCGCCGTCGCTCGTGCTCATCGTCATGGCCGACCAGCTCGGCCGCAGCGTCGGCGAGATGTACGCCGCCGCGCTGGCGCCGGCCGGCCTGCTGATCGCGCTGTACCTGCTGTTCATCGTCGGGGCCGCGCTGCTGTTCCCGCGCTGGCTGCCGGCGCTGCCGCCCGAGGCGCGCGACTTCAGCGAGCCGAACGGCGCGAGCGGGCTGCGCTCGCTGGCCGTGCTGGCGGCGCTGGCCGCCGTCGCCGGCTGGCTGCTCACCGGCTCGTACCCGACGCTGCTGCAGGCCATCGGCCGCACGGCACCGCCGCCGCCCGACGAGGTGCTGCTGGTCGGGCTGGCCGGTGCCGTGCTCACGGCCTTCTTCGCCGCGCTGCTCGACCGGCTGCTCGGGCTCGGCTGGCTGTCGACCATCGCGCGGCGCGTGGCCTTCGTGCTGATCCCGCCGCTGATCCTGATCTTCCTGGTGCTCGGCACGATCTTCGTCGGCATCGCCACCCCCACCGAAGGCGGCGCGATGGGCGCCGTGGGCGCGCTGCTGCTCGCGGCCGCGCGCCGGCGGCTCACCTTCGCGCAGACCGGCCAGGCGCTGCTGGCCACCACCAAGCTGAGCTGCTTCGTGCTGTTCGTGCTGATCGGCGCCACCGTCTTCAGCCTCACGTTCCAGGGCATCGACGGCAACCGCTGGGTCGAGCACCTGTTCGACCAGCTGCCCGGCGGGCGCACCGGCTTCCTCGTGTTCGTGACGGTGCTGATCTTCCTGCTCGGCTTCTTCCTCGACTTCTTCGAGATCGCCTTCATCCTGCTGCCGCTGCTCGCGCCGATCGCCGACAAGCTCGGCATCGACCTCATCTGGTTCGGCGTGCTGGTCGGGCTGAAGCTGCAGACCTCGTTCCTCACGCCGCCGTTCGGCTTCGCGCTGTTCTACCTGCGCGGCGTCGCACCGAACGAGGACCGGTACGACGCGGCGACCGGCCGGCTGGTGCCGCGCATCCGCACGGGCGACATCTACCGCGGCGTGCTGCCGTTCGTCGCCATCAACGTGCTGGTGATGGCGCTGATCATCGCGTACCCGCAGCTGGTGCTGCGCGACAGCGCACCCGCGCCCGGCGCGGCGCAGCCCGATCCGGCGCAGCTGCTGCTCGAGCAGTTCGAGCGCGACCGCCAGCGCTGACGAGCGCTGCGGGAACGACGGCGCCTCGATCGCCGTCGTGACGAGACCTCGATCACTTCACCGCGGACGCCTCAGCGTCCGCCGAACGCGCGCGGCGGCAGGCTCTTCAGGTACAGGTGCAGCGCGCCGAGGTCGACGTCGCTCATCGCGCGCAGCGACTCGAACGGCATCACCGCGATGCCGCTGCCGTCGGGGCGCTTGCCGCTGCGCATCATGGCCATGAACGCGGCGGCGTCGGCGTAGCGCGCCATCGCGCTGCCGTCGCCCGGCGTCAGGTTGGCAGCGGCCGGCCAGGCGGGCGGGCCGCCGGGGATCTTGCCGCCCGACAGCTGCTCGCCGTGGCAGCCGAGGCACAGGTTGGCGACGTACTTCCCGTGCTCGAGCGTCAGCCCCTCGGGCACCGGCAGCTGCGGCGGCCGCGTGTGGTCGATCTTCTCGGCCGCGTCCTTCACCACGCCCAGCGCATACGCCACTCGCACCGGCACCGGCAGGCGCACGACCGCTGCGCTGCCGTCGACCGCCGGCAGCTGCCGCACGTAGGCGACGATCGACGCGAGGTCCGCGTCGGTGAAGCGGTTGTAGTCCTCGCTGGGCATCACCATCAGCGGCCGGCCGTCGGGCTTGACGCCGTGGCGGATGGCGCGCACCCAGTCGACCGGCTGGTAGTCGCGCGTGGCGCTGCGGCTGCCCGGCGCGATCTGCGGGCCGGCGACGAGCAGCGAGCCGTCGTCGACGAAGGTGCGGCCGGCGCCGTCGGCGCCGTGGCAGTCGACGCAGCCGCGCGAGGCGTACAGGTAGCGGCCGCGCTCGAGGCTCGCGGCGTCGTCGCGGTAGGCGACGGGCCGCACGTCGAGCTTCACGTGGCGCGCGGCCTTGCGCTCGGCCAGCAGCAGGCCGAGGGCCAAGGCCGCGCCGGCCAGCACGGCCAGCGAGGCCACGGCGATGCCGCCGCGGCGGATCCAGCGATTCATGGCAGGAAGGTCCTCTCGATGGGCACGGCGGCGCCGCCCCGCTGCACTGCTGTCCGGCATACGGCGCGGGCGACCGCGCGGATGCGCAGGCGCGCTGCGGCGCGGCCCGGCACTACGCCGCGCCGAGCTGCTTCATCAGGCCGAGCGCGTCTTCCTCGCGCCAGTACTCCACCAGCCGGCCGTCGCGCACGCGCGCGATCAGGATGCCCGGCACCTTGACGCGACGCCCGGTCGGCGCGACGCCGCCGAGCTCGCCCACGTGGTCGGCCTCGAACACGTAGCGCAGCACGACGCGGTCGCCCTCGGCGATCACGTCGTCCACGCGCACGCTGGGGCGGCTGAACACGCGCGCCATCCAGCCGACGAGCTGGCGCACGGCGCTCGCGTCGGCGGGCCGGCCCGCGCTGGCGAAGGGGTGTGCGCGCAGGTCGTCGGCCACCAGCGCGGCGACCGCCGGCACGTCGAAGCGGCCGAAGGCGGCCTCGATGAAGCGTTGCGCGATGGTCTTGGCGTCGGGCATGTCGGTCTCCTCGGCAGCGAAGCGCCGCCGCCCGCGAGGAGCGGGCAGCGGCCGGGGGATGTGACGGCGGGCCGGGCGCGGCTCAGCGCATCTCGACCAGGCCGGGCACCTGCGGCAGCCCGAGCGCGCGCGTCAGCTTGAGCCAGCGCGTGTCGTCGATCTGGCCGCGCACCATGTCCATCACCGCGCGGAAGGCCTCCGGCGGCGCGCCGGCCTGCATGCCGCCCAGCACGGCCGCCAGCTCCTGCGGCGCGAGCGCGGGCGCGGCCCAGCGCAGGATCTCGAACATCTCGGCCGGCGGGACGCTCGCGATGAGCCGGTCGTGGATCTCGAGCAGCTCTTCGTCGGTGTACAGCGCCCACAAGGTGGCGTTGTTGGCCGTCTCCTCGATGTGCATGTGCTCGAAGTTCTCGGCCACGAACAGCGACAGGTGGCGGTACAGCCGCAGCGCGAGGGTGGCGCGCTGCTCGACGGCGGCGGCGCGCAGCGCGCGCACCTCGGCCGCGAGGGTCTCGATCGCATCGACGTGCTCGACGTGGTCGCCGGCCGTCTTGGCCGCGCCGCCCGGGCGCCGCGCTTCGATGGCGGCGTGCACGAAGTCGTTCTCGTGCTTCAGGTGGCTCATGCAGGCCTCGAGCAGGCCGTCGACGGCGCGCAGCGCGTCGGCCATGTCGGCCTCGTCGGTGACGTCCATGCAGCCCAGGCGCACCAGGGTCTGCGACATCATGCGACGCAGGGTCTTGTGGATCACCACGTACAGGTCGAGGCGCGGCGCGGTCGCCTGGGCCGGCGCGATCGGGCCCGCGGCGGGCTGGGTCTTGGCGGAGGGCTGGAGCACGGAAGCGGTCATGTCGGTCGTCCTGAAGGTGTCGGGTTCGGGGTCCGTGGGGGGGCCAGCCGTCGTGGCGGCATGGGCGTCAGTGTCGGCAGCGGCGGGCCGGGCCACATGCGCCCAAGGAGCCATCGGGCCGGTCCGCGAAGGGCCATCGGCATCGATGGCTCCGCGCCGCGGCGGCCGGCCCGTGTCGAGCCGTCCAGGAAGTGACGACGACTCGATCACCGTTCGGGCCGAGCTCGTCGAAGCCCTGCCGCCGTCGTCGCGGGGGCTTCGACAAGCTCGGCCCGAGCGGACGGTGCACGGGCTCGGCCCGCACGGACCGTGTTGCGGTCGCGCATCGTGGAAAGCTCAATAGACTCGGCCCATGGACCCCGACGGTGCGGGCCTCACCGGCCTGATCCTCAGCGGCGGCGGCGCGCGCGCCGCCTACCAGGTGGGCGTGCTGCGCGCGCTGGCGCGGCTGCGGCGCGCCGCCGGCAAGGCGGTCTCCGGCCAGCCGTTCCCGGTGATCTGCGGCACGTCCGCCGGCGCCATCAACGCCGCCGCGCTGGCCTGCGGAGCCGACGACTTCGACGGCGCGGTCGACGCGATCGCGCAGGTGTGGTCGCAGTTCAGCGCCGAGCAGGTGTACCGCGCCGACGCCTTCGGCGTCGTGCGCACCGGCGCGCGCTGGCTCACGGCTCTCACCACGGGCTGGGCGCTCGCGCGCTGGCGCAAGGCCCGGCCGCGCTCTCTGCTCGACAACTCGCCGCTGGCGTCGCTGCTGCAGCGCTTCGTGCCGATCGAGCGGCTGCCCGCGATGCTCGAGCAGCGCCACCTGCACGGGCTGGCGGTCAGCGCGTCGAGCTACAGCTCGGGGCTGCACGTCACGTTCTACCAGGCGCGCGGCGACATCGAGCCGTGGACGCGCTCGCAGCGCATCGCGGTGCGCACGCGCATCGAACGCGAGCACCTGCTGGCCTCGTCGGCCATCCCGTTCATCTTTCCGGCGGTGCCGCTGGTGGTCGAGGGTCGGCGCGAGTGGTTCGGCGACGGCTCGATGCGCCAGGCCGCGCCGATCTCGCCGGCGGTGCACCTGGGCGCGCGGCGCGTGCTGGTGATCGGCGCGGGCCGCATGCAGGAGCCGCCGGGGCGCCGCGTGGCCGCCGACGGGCATCCGTCGCTGGCGCAGATCGCGGGCCACGCGCTGTCGAACATCTTCCTCGACGCGCTGGCGGTCGACGTGGAGCGGCTGCTGCGCATCAACCACACCTTGTCCCTGCTGCCGGACGAGGCGCGCGCGAAGACCTCGCTGCGGCCGATCGACGTGCTGCTGATCGCGCCCAGCCAGCGCCTCGACGACCTGGCGGCGCAGCACGTGGACGCGCTGCCACGGCCGGTGCGCGCGCTGCTGCGCGGCGTCGGGGTCGGCGGCCCGGGCCCCGACGCGCGCGGCGGCGCGCTGGCGAGCTACCTGCTGTTCGAGGCCGAGTACACGCGCGCGCTGATCGCGCTGGGCGAGGCCGACACCGACGCGCGGCGCGACGACGTGAAGCGCTTCTTCGGCTGGTGAGGCGCCGGCGCCGCAGCGCGGGCGCTCAGCGCGCCGCCGGCTCGAAGCGCCGGCCGGCCACGGTGAGGCCTTCGGCCGACAGCCGAGCCGCCTGCGCGGTGCGGAGGCCCTTCACGCGCCGCATGAAGTCGGGCCAGTCGCGAAACGGTGCCTTGGCGCGTTCGGCGAGGATGCGCTCGGAGGTCTCGACGCCGATGCCGCGCAGCCGCTCGAGCTGCGCCTGCGTGGCGACGTTGGCCTCGACCGGCGGCGGCGTCGCGTCGGCGGCGCGCGCGCCGAGGGCCGCCATCAGCAGCGCGGCCGCGGCCAGACCGCGCGCGACACCGGTCGCTGCGATTCGTGCGGCCCGGACGACACGGACGACCCGGACGACCCGGACGACTCCGGCGGGGCGCGGGCGCTGCACCGGCGCTCTCGGCTCAGGCCGCGGGCTGCGCGGCCAGCCAGCGCACGTAGCGCTCGACGCCGGCGGCCACGTCGACGAAGACGTGCCGGCAGCCCGAGGCGCGCAGGCGCGTGAGGTCGGCCTGCGTGTGGCACTGGTACTTGCCCACGAGCGCGGGCGGGAAGTCGATGTACTCCACCAGCCCGCGGCGCAGCATCTCGGGCAGCCCGAGCGCCGGCTCGCCGGCCAGCGCGCGCGCCGTGTTGACGGTGGCCACCGCGACGTCGTTGAACGGCTGCGCGCGGCCCGTGCCGAGGTTGAAGATGCCGCGCGCCTGCGGGTTCTGCAGGAACCACAGGTTCACCGCCACCACGTCGTCGACGTGCACGAAGTCGCGGTTCTGCTCGCCCGGGCCGTAGCCGCCGTACTCGCCGAACAGCTTGACGCGGCCGTGCTCGCGGAACTGCTGGAAGTGGTGGAAGGCGACCGAGGCCATGCGGCCCTTGTGCTGCTCGCGCGGACCGTAGACGTTGAAGTAGCGGAAGCCCGCGACCTGCTGCGGCGCGCGCTCGATCATGCGGCGCACGACGTTGTCGAACAACAGCTTGGAGTAGCCGTAGACGTTGAGCGGGCGCTCGAACTCGGGCTCCTCGCGGAAGGTGTCGCTGCCGCCGTAGGTGGCCGCCGACGACGCGTAGAGCAGCCGCGTGCCCTGCGCCATGCAGGCGTCGAGCAGGTCCTTCGAGTTGCGGTAGTTGTTCTCGAGCATGAAGCGGCCGTCGTGCTCCATCGTGTCGGAGCACGCGCCCTGGTGCAGCACCGCGTCGACGCGGCCGAGCTCGCCGCGCGCGAAGCGCGCGTAGAACTCGCGCTTGTCGAAGTAGTCGCTCAGCGTCGCGCCGAGCAGGTTGCGGTACTTCGGCCCGTCGGTCAGGTCGTCGACGGCGATCACGTCGTCGATGCCGATCGCGTTGAGGCCGTGGACGAGGTTCGAGCCGATGAATCCCGCGGCTCCGGTGACGACCACCTTCATGACGTGTGCTCCGTCGGGTTGGCGAACAGCTCGTCGTAGCCGACGCTGGCCGTGCCGAACTTGCCGACCACGATGCCGCCGGCGCGGTTGGCCACCGGCACCGCCTCGCGCAGCGGCAGGCCGCACGCGAGCATGGCGGCCATGGTGGCGATGACGGTGTCGCCGGCGCCGGTGACGTCGAACACCTCGCGCGCCTGCGCCGCCACCTGGAAGTGGCCCGCCTCGTCGAACAGCGACATGCCTTCCTCGCTGCGCGTGAGCAGCAGGCCGTCGATGCGCAGTTCGCGGCGCAGCGCCGACGCGCGACGCTGCAGATCGGCCTCGTCGCGCCAGCGGCCCACCACCTCGGCGAGCTCGGCACGGTTGGGCGTGATGACCGTGGCGCCGGCGTAGCGCGAGTAGTCGTCGCCCTTGGGGTCGATCAGCACCGGCTTGCCGGCCATGCGCGCCAGCTCGATCATGCGCGGGATGTGCGTGAGGCCGCCCTTGCCGTAGTCGGAGAACAGCACGGCGTCGAACTGCGGCAGCGCGCGCTCGTAGTCGGCCAGCATCTGCGCGAGCACCTCATGGTCGGGCTGGTTCTCGAAGTCGACGCGGATGAGCTGCTGCGACCGGCCGATCACGCGCAGCTTGACGATCGTGTAGAGCTGCGGGTCGCGGCCGAGCACGGTGGCCACGCCCTCGCGCTGCAGGGTGCCCGTCAGGCGCGCGGCGGGCTCGTCGTCGCCCACCACCGTGAGCAAGGTGGCCTGCGCGCCGAGCGACTTGACGTTGAGCGCGACGTTGGCCGCGCCGCCGAGGCGCTCTTCCTCGCGGTGGACGCGCACGACCGGCACCGGCGCTTCCGGCGAGATCCGCTCGACGGCGCCGAACCAGTAGCGGTCGAGCATCGCGTCGCCGACGACGAGCACGCGCGCGGCGGCGAGGCGTTCGCGGGTGACGAGGGAGGTGGCGGGCATCTACAGGTCCTCCAGCCGCTGCGGCGGGTAGCTGTCCCAGTTGAGGCAGCCGGGGCACTGCCAGAAGTAGTGCTGCGCCTCGAAGCCGCAGGCGGCGCAGCGGTAGCGCTGCAGCGGTGCGGCGGCGCGCGCGATGGCCGCGCGCAGCGCGGGCACGGTCGCGTCGTCCGGCGGCGCGCCGTCGGCCAGCAGGGCCTGCGCGGCCGACAAGGTGGGCTGCGCATGCAGATGGGCCACGAGGCGCGCGCGCGCCGCGGCGGGATCGGCGTCGAGGCGGTCGATGGCCTGCAGCAACTCCATCGACGGCGCGCGTGCGTACAGCTCGCGCAGGGTCGCGAGGGCGGCGGCTGCGTCGCCGCAGGCCAGCGCGCTGACGGCGTAGTCGCGCGCGACGAGGTTGAACGCCGCGGCGTTCGCCGGCAGCAGCGCGCCCCAGGCCGCGAGCGCCTCACGGTGGCGGCCGGCACGCGCGAGGCGCTGGCCCGCGAGCACGCGCGGGCGCGGCGCCGTCGGCGCGGCCTCGATCGCGCGGCGCAGCGCGTCGTCGGCCTCGGCCGACTGCTGGCGCGCGTCGGCCTCGAGCGCGAGCTCGCACCAGTAGTGCGCGATGCGCGACGCGAACGAGCCCGTGCCGGTCTTCTCGAGCCGCGCGGCGGTCTCGGCGGCCGCGCGCCAGTCGCGCGAGCGTTCGTAGATGCCGAGCCGCGCGAGCCGCGCCTCGGTGTCGAACGGCGTGCCGTCGAGCGCCTTGAACGCGGCCTCGGCGCGGTCGAACAGGCCGGCCTTCAGGAAGTCCTGCGCCAGCGCGTACTGCGCACGCTCGCGCTCGGCCGGCGGCAGGTCGGCGCGCTGCAGCAGGTGCTCGTGCACGCGCACCGCGCGCTCGTACTCGCCGCGGCGGCGGAACAGGTTGCCCAGCGCGAAGTGCAGGTCGGAGGTGCCGGGGTCGTGCTGCACCGCCTCGATGAAGGCGTCGATCGCCTTGTCCTGCTGCTCGTTGAGCAGCAGGTTCAGGCCCTTGAAGTACGCGCGCGGCGCGTCCTGCTGCGCGCGCTTCCACTGCCGCACGTCCAGCCGCGAGGCGATCCAGCCGAGCGCGAAGGCGACCGGCAGGCCCCACAGCAGCCACTGCAGGTCAAAGTCCATCGCGCGGCGGGTGCTGCGGCAGCGCGTCGGTCGACGGCGGCGACTGGGTGGCGGGCATCTCGCTGAGCACCGTGGTCGCCGACGCCGGCTCGTGCCGGCGCGCGTCGCGGCGGTGGCGCCACCAGCTCGGCACCATCGCGAGCACGCCGAACGCGCAGCCGAGCGCGAACGCCACGAGCACGATGATGACCATCGGGGCGCGCCATTCCTGGCCGAAGAACCAGCGGACGCTGGCGTCCTGCTGGTTGTTCAGCGCGAACGCGAACAGCGCGAAGAAGAGGAGGGCGCGGAAGGCCCAGACGAACGCACGCATCGGAGAACCCGCGGAAATTCTAGCCGCGGGGTCCGGCTGCGATGGAGCGAGGCGGCCCGGCGGCGCCGCGAGCGGACGCCGCGCGCGCGGCGCGCAGCGCCGGTCAGCGCGCGGCCGACGCGTCGTCGGCCACCGGCATGCTGGCGTCGACCGACTCGCGCAGTGCCTTGCCGGGCTTGAAGTGCGGCACCAGCTTCTCGGGGATGGTGACCTGCTCGCCGCTGCGCGGGTTGCGCCCCACGCGCGGCGGTCGGCGGTTGATCGAGAAGCTGCCGAAGCCGCGGATCTCGATGCGATGCCCGCGCGCGAGCGCGTCGGACATCGCATCGAGGATGGTCTTCACGGCGTACTCGGCGTCGCGATGCGTGAGCTGGCCGAACTTCTCGGCCAGCCTCGCCACCAGGTCGGAGCGCGTCATGCTGCGGCGTCAGCCGTTGTTGCCGCCGTCCTTCTGCGTGTCGAGCTTGGCGCGCAGCAGGGCGCCCAGGCTCGTCGTGCCGGCGCTCTCGCGCTCGTTCGACTGCGACAGGCGCTGCATCGCCTCTTGCTGGTCGGCCTGGTCCTTGGCGCGGATCGATAGCTGGATCGAGCGCGTCTTGCGGTCGATGTTGACGATCATGGCCGACACCTCGTCGCCTTCCTTCAGCACGTTGCGCGCGTCCTCGACGCGGTCGCGGCTGATCTCGCTGGCGCGCAGGTAGCCCGTGACGTCGGCCGTGAGCTGGATCTCGGCGCCGCGCGCGTCGACGCTCTTGACCTTGCCCGAGACCACGCTGCCGCGGTCGTTGACCGAGGCGAACGTGGCGAACGGGTCGCCGTCGAGCTGCTTGATGCCCAGCGAGATGCGCTCGCGCTCGACGTCGATGGCGAGCACCACCGCCTCGACTTCCTGGCCCTTCTTGTAGTTGCGCACCGCCTGCTCGCCCGGCTCGTGCCACGACAGGTCGGACAGGTGCACCAGGCCGTCGATGCCGGCGGCCAGGCCGACGAAGACGCCGAAGTCGGTGATCGACTTGATCGGGCCCTTGACGCGGTCGCCGCGCTTGACGTTCATGGCGAACTCCTCCCAGGGGTTCGCCTTGCACTGCTTCATGCCGAGGCTGATGCGGCGCTTGTCCTCGTCGATCTCGAGCACCATCACCTCGACCTCTTCGCCGAGCGTGACGACCTTCGACGGGGCGACGTTCTTGTTGGTCCAGTCCATCTCCGAGACGTGCACCAGGCCCTCGATGCCCGGCTCGATCTCGACGAAGGCGCCGTAGTCGGCGATGTTGGTGACCTTGCCGAACAGGCGCGTGCCCTGCGGGTAGCGGCGCGACACGCCCAGCCACGGGTCGTCGCCGAGCTGCTTGAGGCCCAGCGAGACGCGGTTCTTCTCGGCGTCGAACTTGAGCACCTTGGCGGTGAGCTCCTGGCCGACCTGCACCACCTCGCTCGGGTGGCGCACGCGGCGCCAGGCCATGTCGGTGATGTGCAGCAGACCGTCGATGCCGCCCAGGTCGACGAACGCGCCGTACTCGGTGATGTTCTTGACCACGCCGTGCACGATGGCGCCTTCGCGCAGGGTCTCGAGCAGCTTGGCGCGCTCCTCGCCCATCGAAGCCTCGACCACCGCGCGGCGCGACAGCACGACGTTGTTGCGCTTGCGGTCGAGCTTGATGACCTTGAACTCCATCGTCTTGCCTTCGTACGGCGTCAGGTCCTTGACCGGACGCGTGTCGATCAGCGAGCCGGGGAGGAAGGCGCGGATGCCGTTGACCAGCACCGTCAGGCCGCCCTTGACCTTGCCGGAGACGGTGCCGGAGACGAAGTCGCCGGACTCCAGCGCCTGCTCCAGCGCCAGCCACGAGGCCAGGCGCTTGGCCTTGTCGCGCGACAGGATGGTGTCGCCGTAGCCGTTCTCGATGGCGTCGATCGCCACCGAGACGAAGTCGCCGGGCTGGACCTCGATCTCGCCCTGGTCGTTCTTGAATTCGTCGATCGGGACGTAGGCCTCGCTCTTGAGGCCGGCGTTCACCACCACGTAGTTGTAGTCGACGCGGACCACCTCGGCGGTGATCACCTCGCCGGCGCGCATCTCGCTGCGCTTGAGGCTTTCCTCGAACAGGGCGGCGAACGATTCGCCGCCGGTGGTGGCGGTTTGGGTCTGGGACATTCGGGTTTCCTGTGCCGGCGGGAAGCTGCGGGATCGTTGCCGGCGGTGCTGCGGCCGAGGCCGCGGGTTGACGTTGAACATCCGACGCCCCCTGCGCACCACGCGGTGCTGTGGGGAGGGCGGCGGGCCCGGACGACCGGCGCTAGGCGCCGTCGGTGGCCGCCCGGCTTTCGCCGAACGGCCGGCGCTCCTGCCACCAGCCGAGCACCCGGTCGACCGATTGCTCGATCGTGAGCGCAGAGTTGTCCAGCGAGAGCGCGTCTTCGGCCGGCTTCAATGGCGCGACGCTGCGGGACTTGTCCCTCGCGTCACGCGCCTCGAGGTCAGCGCGAAGACTGTCGATGTTAGCCGGAATTCCCTTTGAAATCAATTGCTTGTAGCGCCTCTCCGCGCGTTCGGCGGCGCTCGCGGTGAGAAAGACCTTGAGCGCCGCGTCGGGGAACACCACGGTACCCATGTCGCGGCCGTCGGCCACCAGGCCGGGCGGCCGGCGGAACGACAACTGCAGTTCGTGCAGCGCGCGGCGCACGCCGGGCAGGGCGGAGATGCGCGAGGCCAGCGAGCCGACCGCCTCGTCGCGCAGCGCGTCGGCGACGTTCTCGCCGTCGAGGTAGGCGCGGCCGTCGGCGAAGCGCAGCGGCAAGGCGCCCGCGAGCGCGGCGAGCGCGGGTTCGTCGTCGGCGGCCACGCCGCTGCGCAGCGCCTGCAACGCGGCGGCGCGGTACAGCAGGCCCGAGTCGAGCACGTGATAGCCGAGCGCCGCGGCGACGGCCGCCGCGAGGGTGCCCTTGCCAGAGGCCGTCGGCCCGTCGATCGCGATCACCGGCACGTCGGCCGGATGCGCCTCGACCACGCCGAAGAACGCCTCGAAGTAGTCGGGGTAGGTCTTGCCGACGCAGCGCGGATCGAGCACGCGCACCGGCACGCCGCCGAAGGCCGCGAGCGAGAAGCACATCGCCACGCGATGGTCGTCGTAGGTGCGCACGGCCGCCGGTCGCCACGGCGCGGGGGGCGCGATCTCGATGAAGTCGGTGCCCTCGACGACGGTCGCGCCCAGCGCGCGGCACTCCGCCGCCATCGCGGCGATGCGGTCGGTCTCCTTCACGCGCCAGCTGGCGATGTTCTCCAGCCGCGACGGCCCGCGCGCGAACAGCGCCATCACGGCCAGGGTCATCGCGGCGTCGGGGATGTGGTTGCAGTCGAGGCGGATCGGCTCGAGCGGCCACCGGCCGCGCCGCACCTCGAGCCCGTTGGCGCTGCCGCGCACGTCGGCGCCCATCGCCCGGGCCGCCTCGACGAAGCGGATGTCGCCCTGGATGGAGTCGAGGCCGACGCCTTCGATGCGCAAGGTGCGCCCGCCGTGGGCGCCGATGGCGCCGAGCGCGATGAAGTACGACGCCGCCGACGCGTCGCCCTCGACGTGGATCTCGCCGGGCGTGCGGTAGGTGCTGCCGGCCGCGACGGTGAAGCGCCGCCAGCCCTCGCGCGCGACCGCGATGCCAAAGCGCGCCAGCAGGTTCAGGGTGATCTCGACATAGGGCTTGCTGATGAGCTCGCCGTCGACCTCGACCACGATGTCGCGAACGGCCACCAGCGGCAGCGCGAGCAGCAGCGCGGTGAGGAACTGGCTCGAGACGTCGCCGCGCACGCGGATCGGCGCGTCCAGCGCGAGCCGGCCGCCCGCGTCGCCGTACAGCGCGAGCGGCGGATAGCCCTCGGCGCCGAGGCAGTTGATGCGACAGCCCAGCGGGCGCAGCGCGTCGACCAGATCGCCGATCGGCCGCTCGTGCATGCGCGGCACGCCCGAGAGCTCGAAGTGGCCGCCCTGGGTGGCCGCGAGCACGGCCAGCGCGGCGGCCAGCGGGCGCATCGCGGTGCCGGCGTTGCCGAGGAAGAGCTTCGCGTCGTGGACGCGCAGCCGCCCGCCGAGGCCGCGCACTCGGCAGTCGGTGCCGTCGCGATCGACCGCGCAGCCGAGCTGGCGCAGCGCGTCGAGCATGACGCGCGTGTCGTCCGAGTCGAGCAGGCCGCGCACGTGGGTCGTGCCCTCGGCCATGCCGGCCAGCAGCAGCACGCGGTTGCTGATGCTCTTGGAGCCGGGCAGCTGCACCGTGCCGCCGGCGGCGCTCAGCGCGGGCAGGTCGAGGAAGGGGATGTCGTACATCGAGGTCGGGAAGCGTGTCGGTGGCGCCTCGGCCGACGGGCTCAGCGCGGCTTGTGCGACGACATGTGCCAGTTGGCCCGCGCCTCGGAGGCGCTGCGGATCAGGTCCTCCAGCGCATCGGCGTTGCCCGAGCGCATGACGTGCTCCAGCGCGTCGAGCGTGTGGCGAAAGCGCGCGGACTGCTTGAGCAGTTCTTCGCGGTTGCTCATCAGGATGTCGCGCCAGACCTGCGGGTCGCTCGCGGCGATGCGGGTGAAGTCGCGGAAGCCCGGGCCGGCGAGCGACAGGTAGTCGCGCCCCGCGGGCTGCCGCGCCACCGACGAGAAGTACGCGAACGCGAGCAGGTGCGGCAGGTGGCTCACGGCGGCGAAGGCCGCGTCGTGGTTCTCGGGCGTCATGCGCAGCACCTGCGCGCCGATCGCCGACCACACGTCGGTGGCCTTCTGCACGAGCGCAGCGTCGGTCTGCGGCAGCGGCGTGAGGATCACCTGCCGGCCGTGGTACAGCGACGCGTCGGCGTGGGTGACGCCGGCCACTTCCTTGCCGGCGATCGGGTGCGCTGGCACGAACGACGGCACGCGTTCCTTCAGCACGCGCCGCGCCGCGTCGACCACGTCGCGCTTCGTGCTGCCGACGTCCATGAACAGCACGCCCGGCTCGACCAGATGGCGGATCGCGCGGAACGTGGTCTCGGTGGCCGACACCGGCACCGCGATCAGCACGACGTCGGAGCCCGCCACCGCCAGCAGCGCCGACTCGGCGGCCACGTCGATCACGCCCATCTTCTTCGCGCGTTCGGTGGTCGACGGGCTCTTGCTGTAGCCGATGACGCGCTTGACCAGCCCGCCGCGCTTGAGCGCCAGCGCGAACGAGCCGCCCATCAAGCCGCAACCGATGACGCCGAGCTGGGTGAACATGGTCAGTGCACGTCGATCGGGTAGGTGCCCAGCAGCTTGAAGAACGCGCACACCGCGCGCAGTTCCTTCAGCGCCGCCGCGACGTGGGGCTGCTCGGGGTGGCCCTCGAGGTCGATGTAGAAGTAGTACTCCCACTGGCCGGAGCGCGCCGGCCGCGACTCGAAGCGCGTCATCGACACGCCGTGCTGCTTCAGCGGCACCAGCATGTCGTGCACGGCGCCGGGCCGGTTGGCGACCGACACGACGAGGCTCGTGCAGTCGTGCCCCGACGCGCCCGGCGCGGGATGACGCCCCGGATGCGTGACGATCGCGAAGCGCGTGCGGTTGTGCGCGTCGTCCTGGATGGCCGGCGCCACCACGTGCAGGCCGTACTCGCCGCCCGCGCGCTCGCTCGCGATGGCGGCGACCGAGGCGTCCTGCGACGCGAGCCGCGCGCCCTCGGCGTTGCTCGCGACGGGCCGGCGCTCCACGTTCGGCAGGTGGTTCGACAGCCAGCCGTGGCACTGCGCCAGCGCCTGCGGATGCGCGCACACGGCCGCGATGCCGTCGAGCGAGTCGGTCCGTCGCAGCAGGTTGTGGCGGACGAACAGGCTGGTCTCGCCGATGACGAACAGCGGCGTGGTGAGGAACAGGTCGAGCGAGCGCGCGACCACGCCTTCGGTGGAGTTCTCGACCGGCACCACGCCGAAGTCGGCCGCGCCCGCGGCCGTGGAGCGGAACACCTCGTCGATGCTGGCGCACGGCACGCGCACGATCGACGAGCCGAAGAACCCGAGCGCCGCCTGTTCGCTGAACGTGCCCGCCGGGCCGAGGTAGGCAACGCGCGTCGGTGTCTCGAGGGCCCGGCAGGCCGACATGATCTCGCGCCAGATCGGCGCGACGCTGTCGGTGCGCAGCGGTCCCTGGTTGGCGGCCTTCAGGTGGTCGATGACCTGCGCCTCGCGCTCGGGGCGGAACACGACCGAGCCTTCGCGCTTCTTGATCTCGCCGACCTCGCGCGCGAGCGACGCGCGGCGGTTGAGCAGGGCGAGCAACTCGCGGTCGACCGCGTCGATCTGGCGCCGCAGGTCCTGCAGCGAGGCGTCGGTCGGGCTTGCGGGCTCAGTCATGGCGTGCGGTCGATTCTCTCACGCACGTCCGTCGCGCACGCCCTCGCCAGGCCGCGCGCGCTCAACTCGCGCCGCCCTCGTCGGCTCCTTCCGCCGCGTCGTCGTTCGCGTCGTTCTCGACGATGCGCTGCAGCCCCGAAAGGGTCGAGCCGTCGTCCAGCGCGATCAGCGTGACGCCCTGCGTGGCCCGGCCCAGCTCCCGGATCTCGGCCACGCGCGTGCGCACCAGCACGCCCTTGTCGGTGATCAGCATGATCTCGTCTTCCGGGCGCACGAGCGTCGCGGCGACGACCTTGCCGTTGCGCTCGCTCTGCTGGATGGCGATCATGCCCTTCGTGCCGCGGCCATGGCGCGTGTACTCGGTGATCGGCGTGCGCTTGCCGTAGCCGTTCTCGGTGGCGGTGAGCACGCTCTGCGACTCGTCCTCGGCCACCAGCATCGCGATCACGTTCTGCCCCGGCTCCAGCGCCATGCCGCGCACGCCGCGCGCGGTGCGACCCATCGGGCGCACGTCGTCCTCGTCGAAGCGCACCGCCTTGCCGCCGTCGGAGAACAGCATCACGTCGTGCTTGCCGTCGGTCAGCGCGGCGCCGATGAGGAAGTCGCCCGGGTCGAGGTCGACGGCGATGATGCCGGCCTTGCGCGGGTTGCTGAACTCGTCGAGCGCGGTCTTCTTCACCGTGCCGAGCGCCGTCGCCATGAACACGAAGTGGTCGGCCGGGAAGCTGCGGAACTCGCCGGTCAGCGGCAGCACGACGGTGATCTTCTCGTCGGGCTGCAGCGGGAACATGTTGACGATGGGCCTGCCGCGCGAGGCGCGGCCGCCCTGCGGCACTTCCCACACCTTGAGCCAGTACACGCGCCCGCGGTTGCTGAAGCACAGGATCCAGTCGTGCGTGTTGGCGATGAAGAGCTGGTCGATCCAGTCGTCTTCCTTGGTCGAGGCGGCCTGCTTGCCGCGTCCGCCGCGACGCTGCGCGCGGTACTCGGCCAGCGGCTGGCTCTTCACGTAGCCGGCGTGGCTGAGCGTGACCACCATGTCCTGCGGCGTGATCAGGTCCTCGGTGCCGAGCTCCTGCACGTTGTGCTCGACCACGCTGCGGCGCGCGCCGAGCTTCGTCTGGCCGAACTCCTGCCGCAGTGCCGCGAGCTCCTCCGCGATGATGGTCGTCACGCGCGCCGGCCGCGCCAGGATGTCGAGCAGGTCGGCGATCTCGGCCATCACGTCCTTGTACTCGCCGATCACCTTGTCCTGCTCGAGGCCGGTGAGCCGCTGCAGCCGCATCTGCAGGATCTCCTGCGCCTGCTCGTCGGACAGGCGGTACAGCCCGTCGGGCTGCAGGCCGTAGCTCGCGGGCAGGCCTTCGGGGCGGTAGGCCTCGCGGCCGCCGGGGGTCTCGCGCTCGGCCCGCGCGAGCATCTCGCGCACCAGCGAGCTGTCCCAGCTCTTGCCCATCAGCGCGGCCTTGGCGACCGGCGGCGTCGGCGAGTTCTTGATGGTCTCGATGAACTCGTCGATGTTGGCCAGCGCGACGGCCAGCCCTTCGAGCACGTGGCCGCGTTCGCGCGCCTTGCGAAGCTCGAACACCGTGCGCCGCGTGACCACCTCGCGCCGGTGCTCGAGGAAGATCTCCAGCAGCTGCTTCAGGTTGCACAGCTTCGGCTGGCCGTCGACCAGCGCCACCATGTTGATGCCGAAGCTGTCCTGCAGCTGCGTCTGCTTGTACAGGTTGTTCAGCACCACCTCGGCGACTTCGCCGCGCTTGAGCTCGATGACGACGCGCATGCCGGACTTGTCGCTCTCGTCCTGGATGTGGCTGATGCCCTCGAGCTTTTTCTCGTGGACGAGCTCGGCGATGCGCTCGAGCAGCGTCTTCTTGTTCACCTGGTAGGGAATCTCGTCGACGATGATCGCCTGCCGCGCGCCCTTGTCGATGTCCTCGAAGTGGCACCTGGCGCGCATCACCACCTTGCCGCGCCCGGTGCGGTAGCCCTCGCGCACGCCGTTGAGGCCGTAGATGATGCCGGCGGTGGGGAAGTCCGGCGCCGGCACGATCTCCATCAACTCGTCGATCGTGGTGTCGGGGTTCTTCAGCAGGTGCAGGCAGGCGTCGACGACCTCGTTCAGGTTGTGCGGCGGGATGTTCGTGGCCATGCCGACCGCGATGCCCGACGAGCCGTTGACCAGCAAGTTCGGCAGCTTGCTCGGCAGCACCAGCGGCTCTTTCTCCGAGCCGTCGTAGTTGGGCCCGAAGTCGACCGTCTCCTTGTCGATGTCGGCGAGCATCTCGTGCGCGATCTTGGAGAGGCGGATCTCCGTGTAGCGCATCGCCGCGGGGTTGTCGCCGTCGACCGAACCGAAGTTGCCCTGGCCGTCGACCAGCATGTGGCGCAACGAGAACGGCTGCGCCATGCGGACGATGGTGTCGTAGATCGCGGTATCGCCGTGCGGGTGGTACTTGCCCATCACGTCGCCGACGATGCGCGCGCTCTTCTTGAACGGCCGGTTCCAGTCGTTGTTCTGCTCGTGCATCGCGAACAGCACGCGCCGATGCACGGGCTTCAGGCCGTCGCGCGCATCGGGCAGGGCGCGCCCGACGATCACGCTCATCGCGTAGTCGAGGTAGGACCGCCGCATTTCCTCTTCGAGGCTGATCGGCAGCGTTTCCTTGGCGAACTGGGTCATCGGGATTCCGGCGCGAACCGGTCGGACAGGGGGCCGGGGACCGGCGAGAAGGCCGAAATTCTAAGTGCCCGTTCCTGTAGCACTCGCGCAACAGGCAGGGTACGGGCTTGGACCGCGGGGCCCAAAATACTGCCGGTCCAATGCCATATGGCAGAATGACTTGTCGGTGGTAAACACTCGTGCGAGCGGGGGTTTGCCGGCACTGCCCGATCTCGTTTCTGGACGTTAGCAGTCCCTTCGGGGGCAATCCTTGAGAGGAGAATCATGAAGAAACTGAACAAGGTGGCAGCGTTATTCGCTACCGCCGCGCTCGCTGCTCCCCTGACCGGTGCGTTTGCCCAAGGCACTGCCCAGACGGTGGACAACTGGCGTAACGTCGACGGCCTCGTCTGGAAGAACGGCACCAGCGAACTGTGCTGGCGCGACGCGATGTGGACTCCGGCCACCGCGCTGCAGGAGTGCGATGGCGCGATCAAGCCGCCGCCGCCTCCCCCGCCGCCGCCTCCCCCGCCGCCGCCCGCGGCACCGGCCAAGCCTCCGGCCCCGCCGCCGCCCCCGCCGCCGCCGCCCGCGCCGGTGAGCGAGAAGGTCACGTTCGCGGCCGACGCGTTCTTCGACTTCAACAAGTCGGTGCTCAAGCCCGAAGCCAAGGCCAAGCTGGACGACCTGGTCGACAAGACCAAGGGCGTGAACCTCGAAGTCATCATCGCCGTCGGCCACACCGACAGCGTCGGTGGCGACGCCTACAACCAGAAGCTGTCGGTCGCCCGTTCCGAGGCGGTCAAGGCCTATCTGGTGAGCAAGGGCATCGAGAAGAACCGCGTGTACACGGAAGGCAAGGGCGAGAAGCAGCCCGTCGCCGACAACAAGACGGCCGAGGGCCGCGCGAAGAACCGTCGCGTGGAGATCGAAGTCGTCGGGACGCGTACCCGCCGCTGATTCGGCCCCGTGCCGAACGGACAAACCCCGCTGCGGCGGGGTTTGTTCTTTTTCGTCCGTACCATTGGCGCATGATCAACGCCGATCCACAGGAACTCGCCAAGTTCAGCGAGCTCGCGCACCGCTGGTGGGATCCCGACAGCGAGTTCCGGCCGCTGCACCAGATCAATCCGCTGCGGCTCGACTGGATCGACTCCATCGCGTCGCTCGCCGGGCGCCGCGTGCTCGACGTGGGTTGCGGGGGCGGCATCCTCGCCGACGCGATGGCGCGTCGCGGCGCGACGGTGCTCGGCATCGACCTCGCCGCCAGGCCGCTGAAGGTGGCGCAGCTGCATGCGCTCGAAGCGGGCACCGAGCGCGTCGAGTACCGCGAGGTCGCGGTCGAGACGCTCGCGGCCGAGCAGCCGGCGTCGTTCGACGTCGTCACCTGCATGGAGATGCTGGAGCACGTGCCGGATCCGGCCTCGGTCGTGCGCGCCTGCGCGACCCTGCTCAAGCCCGGCGGCCATGCGTTCTTCTCGACGATCAACCGCAATCCGAAGGCGTTCCTGTTCGCGATCGTCGGGGCCGAGTACGTGCTGAACCTGCTGCCGCGCGGCACGCACGAGTACGCGAAGTTCATCCGGCCGAGTGAACTGGCGCAGTGGTGCCGCGATGCCTCGCTCGACGTCGGTGCGACTCGCGGGCTCGAGTACAACCCGCTCACGCGCGTCTACCGCCTCAGCGCCGACACGAGCGTGAACTACCTGTTCGCGTGCGCGAAGCCCGCATGACGCGCGGCGCCGCCGCCGTGCTGTTCGATCTGGACGGCACCTTGATCGACAGCGCACCCGACCTCGCCGGCGCGGGCAATGCGCTGCGCATCGCGCGCGGCCTCGAGCCGCTGCCGTTCGACCGGTTCCGGCCGATGGTGGGAGCCGGTGCGCGCGGCATGGTGGGGGTGGCGCTCGGTGTCGGCCCCGACGACGCGGCGTTCGAGTCTCTGCGCGACGAGTTCCTCGCGCTGTACGCCGCCCGGCTGCTGCGCGAGACGCAGGTGTTCCCCGACATGCACCCGGTGATCGAGTCGATCGAGCGGGCCGGCCTGCCCTGGGGCATCGTGACCAACAAGCACGCGCGGTTCACGCAGCCGGTGGTGGAGGGCCTGGACCTCCACCGGCGCGCGGCCGTGGTGATCAGCGGGGACACGACGCCGCGCGCCAAGCCGCATCCCGACCCGCTGCTCGAGGCGGCCCGCCGGCTGCGCGTGTCGCCGGCGGCCTGCGTGTACGTCGGCGACGACCTGCGCGACGTGCAGGCCGGCCGCGCCGCGGGCATGGCCACCCTGGCCGCCGCGTGGGGCTATCTCGGCGAGGGCGAGCCGATCCACGCGTGGGGCGCCGATGCCGTCGTCGAGGCGCCGCCGCGCGTCTTGAACTGGCTCGGTCTGGCCTAAGATCGGGTGGTCTGGGACCGACCTGGCTTCGACGTGGGTGCGGAGTCGGATCAGGGCATGCCGAGCACCAGTTCGCTCGTAAATCCACTGGAACGAAGTAACTGCGAACGACGAACGTTTCGCTCTCGCCGCTTAAACACCGGTGAGCCTCGCAACGGTTGGCCGATGGGCCGGGTTGCAGACCGCAAGGTCGGTAGCTGCGAGGTCATTCACATCGGCTGGTCCTGAGCCGGGTCACTCGGCCCAGGGCGAGATCAAGTGACTGGCGCCGTCGGTAGCGTGCTGCTGCGCGACCGGAGGCGCGAGACTCAAATCAGACAGCTACGCATGTAGAACTGGCCGGCGATGGCTTGCGGACGGGGGTTCGATTCCCCCCGGTTCCACCAATTTGCTGCACAACGGCGCGCGCGATGCACGGACCCGCGAAGTTTCTGGTGCTGATCGACGCCGGCGGCGCGATGGTCGCGCGCCTGTTCGACGACGCGCTGCGCCCGGTCGGCGAATTCGACGCGTCGTCCGAGGAAGTGGCGGTCATGACGAGCGGCCTCGTGCCGGAGTCCGTCGGCGACTCGCCGCGATGGCGCGCGGCGCTGGCCGGCCACAACGAGTCGGAGCGCCGCGCCGCGAGCGTCTACACGCTCGACGTCTGACGGCGCGGCGCCGGCCCGCGCCTCACGACTTCACCTGCAGCAGCCGCGAGATCTCGGCGGCCGCCTGCTGCAGCCTCGGCAGGAAGCGATTCAGCATCTCGTCGGGCGGTGTGCGGTTCGCCTGCCCGCTCACGTTGATCGCCGCGATCGTGCGGCCCGAGCGGTCGACGATCGGCGCGGCCAGCGACACGAGGCCTTCCTCGAGCTCCTGGTTCACCAGGCACCAGCCCTGCGTGCGCGCCTGCGCGACGAGCGCGGCGAGCTGCGCCACGTCGGTCACCGTGTGCGCGGTGTGGCGCTCGATGCGGCTCGCGCGCAGCTTGGCCTCGACCTCGGCGTCGGGCAGGCCGGCCAGCAGCACGCGGCCGAGCGACGTGCACCACGCCGGCAGCCGGCTGCCGATGCCCAGATTGATGCTCATGATCTTGCGCGTCGGGATGCGCAGCACGTAGACGATGTCGGTGCCTTCGAGCACGGCGGCCGAGCACGACTCCTTCAGTTCCGAGACGAGCGCCTCCATCGCCGGCTCGGCCAGGTTCCACAGCGGCAACGACGACAGGTAGGCGAAGCCGAGGTCGAGGATCTTCGGCGTGAGGCGGAACTGCCGGCCCTGCGCCTCGACATAACCCAGCGTCTCGAGCGTGAGCAGGATGCGCCGCGCACCCGCGCGCGTGAGGCCGGTGCGGTGCGCGACCTGGGTGAGCGTCTGGCTCGGCGCGCTCGCCGAGAACGAGCGGATCACCGACAGGCCGCGCGCGAACGACTGCACGTACGAGTCGCCCGGCCGCGGCGGCGCGGGCGCGTCGTCGCGCGGCAGGCCGGGCACGGTGGAGACGTCGTCGGTCATGGCCGACTCATCATAGCCAACGGGTACCATCTCGCGTCCTGTTGCATGCACGGAGCGAAGACGATGGCCATGGACGTGGTCGACTACGAGATCAAGGGTTCGGAGATGCAGTTCGTCGAGGTCGAGCTCGACCCCGGCGAGGCGGCGATCGGCGAGGCCGGCAGCCTGATGTTCATGGACGCCGGCATCGGCATGGACACCATCTTCGGCGACGGCAGCAAGAACCAGGGCGGCTTCTTCGGCAAGCTGCTCGGCGCGGGCAAGCGCCTGGTCACCGGCGAGTCGCTGTTCACCACCGTCTACACCAACCAGTCGTCCGCCAAGCAGCGCGTGGCCTTCGCCGCGCCGTACCCCGGCAAGATCCTGCCGATGGACCTCAAGGCGCTCGGCGGCACCTTGCTGTGCCAGAAGGACGCCTTTCTCGCCGCCGCGCGCGGCGTGAGCCTGGGCATCGCCTTCCAGCAGAAGCTCTCGGTCGGCTTCTTCGGCGGCGAGGGCTTCATCATGCAGAAGCTCGAAGGCGACGGGCTCGCGTTCGTGCACGCCGGCGGCACGGTGCTCAGGCGCGAGCTGCAGCCCGGCCAGACCCTGATGGTCGACACCGGCTGCGTCGTCGCGTACACGCCGAACGTCGACTTCGAGATCCAGTACGTCGGCAAGATCAAGACGGCGCTGTTCGGCGGCGAAGGGCTGTTCTTCGCGAAGCTGAGCGGCCCGGGCACGGTGTGGCTGCAGAGCCTGCCGTTCTCGCGTCTGGCCTCGCGCGTGTTCGCCGCCGCGCCCCAGATGGGCGGCTCGCGCGAAGAGGGCTCGGTGCTCGGCGGCTTCGGCGCCGGCGGCCTGCTCGGCGGCGTGCTGGGCGGCGACGACGAGTAGCCGATGACGGCTCGGCGCGGCGCGACGTGCGCGACGGTGCGGCCGCTGCCGGCGCTGTCGGCGCTACCGGCGCTGTTGGCACTGATGACGGCATCGCTCGTCGCCGCGCCGCTGCGCGCGGCCGACCTCGCCGCCGCGCCGACGAGCGGTCGCGTGCATCTCGAGGCGTTCACGTCGCCGGAGCTGCATGCGCGCATCGCAGCCGGCGCGACGACGGTGCTGGTGCCGATCGGCGGCACCGAGCAGAACGGCCCGCACATGGTGCTGGGCAAGCACAACGTGCGCGTGCGCGCGCTGGCCGAGCGCATCGCGCTGCGGCTCGGCGACGCCATCGTCGCGCCGGTGATGGCCTACGTGCCGCAAGGCCGCATCGATCCGCCCGAGGCGCACATGCGCTTCGCCGGCACGATCGGCATCGACGAGGCCGCCTTCGAGTCGGTGCTCGCGTCGACGGCGCGCAGCCTGCGGCGCCACGGGTTCCGCGACATCGTGTTCGTCGGCGACCACGGCGGCTACCGGCGCAGCCTCGAGCGCGTGGCGGCGCGGCTCGAGCGTGAATGGCGCACGCCGCCGGCGACCCGCGTGCATGCACCGCCCGAGTACTATCGTGCGGCCGTGGAGGGCCAC
>Ga0209172_10003467_pt1 | contig 23979 bp, 20 predicted proteins | sample LarsenN4metaG_FD_184113 | JGI IMG/M metagenome (GOLD analysis project Ga0209172, IMG submission 184113) | Hot spring sediment bacterial and archeal communities from British Columbia, Canada, to study Microbial Dark Matter (Phase II) - Larsen... ... | reverse complement strand
GTGATTCGCGGGGTAAAGTTCCGTGACGGCGTCGAAGTGCACACCGAGAAGCGCGCTTCGCCACGTCAGGAGGGCAGCAGGGTCGCCGCCTGATCAACCGCGCATACACCAAATTTGACAATAGCTCGGCTGGATGCGGAGCAGGCTTTTGTCGGCAACCGGAACGGCGATGCGAAGGCAGCCATCGCCGGCGCGGTGAGGAAAGTGGAGGCGGTTTACGCCTATCCGTTCCAGAACCACGCGACGATGGAGCCGATGAATGCGACAGCGCGTTATACGCCGGAGCGGTGCGAGGTGTGGTGTCCGACGCAGAACGGCGAGGCGGCATTCGCGGCGACGTTGCGCGCCTCCGGCCTTCCGGCCGAGAAATGCGACGTCTACAAGATCCATCTCGGGGGCGGATTCGGCCGCCGCGGCGCGTTCCACGATTACGTGACCCAGGCGGTCTTGATCGCCAAGCAGATGCCGGGCACGCCGATCAAGCTGTTGTGGTCCCGCGAAGAGGACATGACGCACGGACGTTACCATCCGATCACGCAGTGCAAGCTGGTGGGAGCGTTCGATGCCAATAACAACCTCACCGGCCTCCACATGCGGATCTCCGGCCAGTCGATTCTGAGCTCCGTTCGGCCGGAAGCCCTGGGGCCGGACGGTCGCGATCCCGCCACGTTTCAGGGGCTGAATCCGAAAGGGGAGTTCACCTTCGGCTACACCATCCCGAATCTGCTGATCGACCACGCCATGCGCAACACGCATGTGCCTCCGGGCTTCTGGCGCGGCGTGAACATCAATCAGAATGCCATCTACATCGAGTGCTTCATGGACGAGCTCGCCGAGGCCGCCGGCCAGGACGCACTGGAATTCCGGCGCAAGCTGATGGCGAAGCATCCCAGGCATCTGGCGGTGCTGAATGCCGTCGCCGAGCGCGCCGGCTGGGGCAAGCCCGCACCTGCGGGAATTCATCGTGGTCTCGCCCAGATGATGGCGTTCAACAGTTACGTCGCGGCATGTGCGGAAATTTCCGTCCAGGGTGGAAACAGGGTGAAGATTCACCGCATCGTTTGCGCGACCGACCCGGGATACGCGGTCAACCCGGCGCAGATCGAGCGCCAGATCGCGGGGTCGTTCGTGTATGGCCTCTCGGCTCTGTTCGACCAGGAATGTACCGTGAAGGACGGGCGCGTCGAGCAGGAAAACTTCCACGTCTACAACTCGATGCGTATCGCCCAGATGCCGAAGGTCGAATCGATCATCATGCCTTCCGGCGGATTCTGGGGCGGTGTGGGCGAGCCCACGATATGCGTCGCAGCGCCTGCGGTGCTGAACGCGTTTTACCGGGCTACAGGCAAACGCATCCGCTCTTTTCCGCTCAGGAACCACGGCATTCAGTTGGTGTGAGGGTTTGACGGCGATTCGCCTGGCTGCCGCGCTCGGAGGCGCGCTTCTCGTGTTGGTCGGAAGCGCGCTTTCCCGTGCGGCGGACTCCTACACCATCGTGGGAGACGGAATTCCGGCATCGCTAACGGGGGCCCGCGGTGATGCGGCGCGCGGCCGAAAGGTCGTGACGGATCGCCATGTCGGACTGTGCCTCCTGTGCCACAGCGGGCCATTCCCCGAGGAGCGGTTCCAGGGCACCATCGGCCCCGATCTTGCCGGCGTGGGATCGCGGCTCACGGAAAGCCAGATCCGTTTGCGCATCGTTGCCCCCGAGCGATTGAATGCCCGTACCATCATGCCTCCCTATTTCCGTGTCGAGGGATTGAGGCGGGTCGCCTTGCAGCATGAAGGCAAGACGGTGCTGACGGCGGAGCAGATCGAAGACGTGGTGGCATTTCTTACTACATTGCGCGAGTAGTGGCACGAAACCCTGCACGAAGGCGATTCATGAGCGCTCTCGGTGCGCTGCTGGGAGCGTTCACATTCCGCTTTGCGGATGCTGCCGCGCGCGGTATGCCGGCCGTCATGCAGGAGGCAATACGCAAGGTGGTGGGTGACGGAGAGGTCCGGCCTGGAAGAGTGAAACTCGACGTGCCACCGCTCATCGACAACGGCAATGCCGTCCCGCTCGCCGTGAGCGTGGAAAGTCCCATGACCACGGTTGACTATGTGAAGTCCATCCACGTCTTCACGGAAAAGAACCCGCAGCCCAACGTCATAAGCGTCTATCTCGGACCGCGTTCCGGTCGCGCCATACTGACCACGCGCATCCGCTTGGCGGACACGCAAACCATTACCGCGATCGCCGAAATGAGTGACGGCTCTTATTGGTCGGCGAGCGTTTCAGTGGTCGTCACCCTGGCCGCGTGCCTTGAAGAATTGAACTGACATGTCCCGCGCGATCGTCAACGTGCCGTCCAGCGCCAGGCGAGGCGAGGTCATAGAGATCAAGACCATGGTGGCGCACGTCATGGAGACCGGGTTTCGCCGCACCCAGCTCGGAGTGGTCATTCCGCGGAACATCATCACCGAGTTTGTCTGCAGGTACAACGGCTCGGAAATTTTTCGGGCTACGCTTTATCCGGCCATTGCGGCGAACCCGGTGTTCACGTTCACCACTATAGCGACGGAGAGCGGCACGCTCGAGTTCGTTTGGCGGGGAGACAATGGCTACACTGCCACCGCTTCGGCGACGATCACCGTGACGTGAGGGAGTTTTCACCCCTCATGCACGCATCCGCGGGTTCTTTTCACAGACTGAGATGGGTCGTGTTGTCCGTGGCCGCCGCCGCGTTCGCGCACGGTGCCGAAGGCCTGGACACGCGTCGGTCGGGATACGAATTCATGAGCGCCGAGACGCGGGCGATGCAGGACGATGACTTGCTCAATCCCGCGATGCTGTGGGTGCTTGACGGCGAAGCCCTGTGGCGGCAGAAAGCCGGGACAAACCAGAGTGCGTGCGCCGACTGCCATGGCGACGCTGCGGGCAGCATGAAGGGAGTAGCCGCGCGCTATCCCGCGTGGGATGACCGCGCCAGGCGGCCGATCAACCTGCAGCAACGCATCAATGCCTGCCGCGTCAGCAGGCAAGGCGCGGAGCCATTTGCAGACGAAAGCCGGGAAGTGCTCGCGCTTCTGGCGTATGTCGGCCGACAGTCACGGGGAATGCCGATCGAAATTGCCGTCGATGCGCGCGTGGAGCCGTTCCTGAAGTCGGGCCGGGAGCTGTTTTTCCGCCGGCAGGGACAGCTCAATCTCGCGTGCACACAGTGCCATGACGAGTATTCCGGTAAGAAGCTTGCGGGAATTCCCATCCCCCAGGCACACCCCACCGGGTATCCGATCTACCGACTGGAATGGCAGTCGGTGGGTAGCCTGCAACGCCGCTTGCGTAATTGCATGAACGGCATACGCGCGCAGCCCTACGCTTACGGCGCGCCGGAGTTCGTCGATCTGGAGCTCTATCTCCTGTGGCGGGCGAGAGGCATGAAGGTCGAGACGCCGGCCGTGCGACCCTGAGCTGGGCGAGTAGTCGGAGCGGTAGGTACCGGGCTGTGCTGCGTGTAACATTCCAGAGGTCCCCTCACGTGAGCGGAGAGCGCCATGACGACCGAGCACTCGAGCCAGGCATTTTCCAGCGACGAGATCAGGGAATCGGCGAGCGGGTCCATGCGGGGCGAGGACATCCACGCCCGGGTTCACGACCTTACGCTGCGCGCCCTGCGGAGCCGGCGCTTCGATCGGCGTGAGATCCGCGACGTGGTGCGCGCGATCACGGAAGGCATCACGCTGGGCGCCGAGCAGAGCCGCGCGGATCTGCGCCAGTCTCTTGCCGAAGCATTTCGCGGCCTCGACGATGCGCTCCGAAAATCCACCGAAGCGGGTCAGATGGCGCTGCGCCAGATCGTCGCGTCGGGCCGCGAGTTTTCCGAGCACGAGCTGAAGCAGGCATTGTCCGACATGAGAAAGCTCGAGGACGACTTTCTCTCCACCCTCGAGCAGGTGACGGAAGGCGCGAACGCGCGCGTGCGGCCGGAGCTGCGAGAGGTCCTTACACGCATGCGCGAAACCGGCACGAGCACCGGCAAGCAGCTCGCCGGCATGATGTCCGAATTCACCCAGCGTTTTTCCGCCGCCTCGCTCGACGTGGCGCTGGGCGGGCTCGAGGCCGCGAGCGAATTCAGCGCGCGCTTCGCCCAGCTCGCGGGCGGTGTGCTCTCGGGAATCGCGGACGCCATCGCCGAGAAGCGTGCGCCGGCGAGCGGGGAGGCGCCCGTGCCGCCGACGCCGGCAGGTCCTGCCCACCGCGCCTCCTGAAAGCGCGCGCATGCTGCGCGAGACGCTCGGCGCGATGCGCGACCTGCCGCGCCTGCAGGAAATCACCACCGTTTTCATCCGCTATGGGCTGGGCGACATCGTGCGGCGCATCGGTGTCGCGAGCGTGCTCGAGCGCGCCGGCACGATCCTGCAGTGGACGGCCGGCACCGCCTCCCTCAAGCTCGAGCCGGCGCAGCGCATGCGGCTCGCCTTCGAGGAACTCGGTCCGACCTTCATCAAGCTCGGCCAGATCCTTGCAACACGGGTCGATCTGCTGCCGCCGGCGTGGATCGCCGAGTTCGAGAAGCTGCACAGCGAAGTTCCGCCCGTTCCGTTCGACGAAATTCTCCCGGAAATCGAGCGCGCGCTCGGCCGCTCGCCGTTCGCGGTGTTCAACGACCTCGAAACAACGGCGCACGGTTCAGCCTCCATCGCGCAGGTGCATCGCGCGCGGCTCGCCGACGGCACACCGGTGGTGCTCAAGGTGCGGCGCCCCGGCATCCGCGCCAAGATCGATGCGGATCTGCGCATCCTCGGCCACATCGCGGAGCTGATCGAAAGCGAGTTGCCCGAGGTGCGGCGCTACCGGCCGGTCGAGATCGCGGCGGAATTCGCGCGCTCGCTCGAACGCGAGCTGGACTTCACGGTCGAGGCACGGCACGTCGAGCGCTTCGCCGCCAACTTCGCGGGCGATCCCTACATCGTCGTTCCCAAGGTCTATCCGGAATGGACGAGCGAGACGTTACTCGTGCAGCAGCACATCGAAGGCATCCCGGGCACCGACCACGCCGCGGTGGACGCCGCGGGGCTCGACAGGAAATTGCTCGTGGCGCGCGGTGCCGACTGCGTGCTCAAGATGATCCTGATCGACGGCTTCTTCCATGCCGATCCGCATCCCGGCAACGTGTTCTATCTGCCGGGCAACCGCATCGTGATGATCGACTACGGCATGGTCGGGCGCCTGAGCGCGCACCGCCGGCGGCAGGTGATCGATCTTCTCGCCGGCATGGCGCGCCTCGAGGAATCCTCGATGCTGGAAGTGCTGATCGACTGGGCGGGTGAGGCCTACGTCGACGAAGGCAAGCTGATGGCGGACGTGAACGAGCTCGTGTTCGACTACGAGATGATGCCGCTCAAGGACATCCGCATCGGGACGCTGATCCGCCAGTTCGCCGCGATCGTGCGCCGCCACTCGATCATCCTGCCCTCCGATCTGACGCTCATGTTCAAGGCGCTTATCACGCTCGAAGGGCTCGGCCGGCAGTACGACCCCGACTTCCAGATCAGCGCGCACCTCACCCCCTGGCTGCGGCGGGCGCTGCGCCAGCGCTACCATCCGGGCGAGGTCGTGCGCCGCGGTCGCACGGCGCTCAACGAATTCCTCGGCGTCATCGGCAGCGTGCCGCGCGACCTGGCGCGGCTTCTGCGCGAGGCGCGGCGCGGCAGGCTCAGGGTCGATCTCGATCTGAAGCGGCTCGACACCTTCGGGCGGCAGCTCGATCGCACGCTCGATCGCACGACGGTCGGGATACTCACCGCCTCGCTCGTGATCGGCTCCTCGATCGTGCTGACCGTGCGGGACGGTCCGTCGGTCCTGGGCATCCCGGTGCTGCCGGTGATCGGGCTGTTCGGCTACCTCCTCGCCTTCGTGAACAGCCTCTGGATCATCTACGGCATCTGGCGCTCCGGCAAGCAATGAGCGGTCATCCCCTCCTTCGATAAGGAGGGGTGGACGCGACCGCAGACGGGGTGGTCATCCCCTCCTCATCGGAGGAGGGAAATGGGGGTCAGCGCAGGGAAGCGTTGATGCGCTCGAGGGCGACCGCTCCGGGGCAAAGCTCGCGCACGTCGAGCTGGTTGAGCGGCGTATCCACCGTGTTGAGATGGGCGTGCAGATCTTCCGAATCCGGATTGACGTAGAGCAGTCCCGTGACGACCTCGCCCGCAGCGGCGCGCTCCTGCAGGTAGTTCATGACCTTGATGCGATCGGTCGGATCGTAGTCCGGCGCGAGCTTGCGCAGCCGCAGCACCGAGCCGTCGTGCTGGCGCACGTCGATCGCTTCGCCGGGCGCGTAATCCGCGGTGATCTCTTGCTTGCCCTCGATGAAGTCGAGCCGGTTCACCGTCTCGTTGTGATGGCGCACGTAATCGTAGCTCTTGGTCGAGCCCGGATGATTGTTGAACGCGACGCACGGTGAGATCACGTCGATGAACGCCGCGCCCCTGTGCTCGATCGCCGCCTTGATGAGCGGCACGAGCTGTTTCTTGTCACCGGAGAAGCTGCGTGCGACGAACGTCGCGCCGAGGAGCAGCGCGAGGCCGATCATGTCGAGCGGCTCGTCGCTGTTCACCACGCCGCGCTTCGACTTCGAGCCCTTGTCGGCGGTCGCCGAGAACTGGCCCTTGGTGAGCCCATAGACGCCGTTGTTCTCGACGATGTAGACCATGTTGACGCCGCGGCGCATGCAGTGCGCGAATTGCCCGAGCCCGATCGAGGCGGAATCGCCGTCGCCCGATACCCCCATGTAGATGAGATCCCGGTTCGCGAGGTTTGCGCCGGTCAACACCGACGGCATGCGCCCGTGGACGCTGTTGAAGCCGTGCGAGTTGCCGAGGAAGTAGTCCGGGGTTTTCGAGCTGCAGCCGATGCCGGAAAGCTTGGCGACGCGGTGCGGCTCGATGTCGAGCTCCCAGCACGCCTGCACGATCGCGGCGGAAATCGAGTCGTGGCCGCAGCCGGCGCAGAGCGTCGAAATCTTGCCCTCGTAATCGCGGCGGGTGTAGCCGACCTTGTTCTTCGCGAGCGTCGGATGGTGGAGTTTCGGTTTGGCGAGATACGTCATGGTTCAGCCCTCAGGATACTTTCTTGAGCGGCACCACGGTGCGCGCGCCGGCGTGTTTCGCGATCTCGCCCACGATGAAGCGGGCGGTGATCGGCGTGCCGTCGTAGTGCAGCACCGAGATCAACCGCGTCGCGTTGATCTTCGCTTCGTTGACCAGCAGCGTCTTCAACTGCGCGTCGCGGTTCTGCTCGATCACGAATACCCACGGGTGCGAGGCGACGAAGTCCGCGATCTCTTCCTGGAACGGGAAGCCGCGCACGCGCAGCGCGTTGATGTGGATGCCGCGCTCCGCCAGCACGTCGAGCGCTTCCTGCATCGCCGGGCTGGTCGAGCCGTAGAAGATCGCACCGAAGCGCGCCGGCTTCTCGGCCGGGTAGAGCAGGGGCTTCGGCACGAGCTGCTTCGCAGTCTCGAACTTGCGGAGCAGCCGCTGCATGTTGTCCACGTAATCGGGCCCCGCTTCGCTGTAGCGCGCGTAGCGGTCCTTGGTCGTGCCGCGTGTGAAGTAGGCGCCGCGCGTCGGATGCGTGCCGGGATAGGTGCGATAGGCGATGCCGTCGCCGTCCACGTCGAGATAGCGCCCGAAGTCCTTGCCGGACTCGAGGTCCTCGTAGGTCATGACCTTGCCGCGGTCGTAGGTGCGGGTATCGTCCCACTGGAACGGATTGCAGAGCCGCGTGTTCATCCCGATGTCGAGATCGGTCATGACGAACACCGGGGTCTGCAGTCGATCGGCGAGGTCGAACGCCTGTGCCGTGAATTCGAAGCACTCGGTCGGATCCTCGGGGAAGAGCAGCACGTGCTTGGTATCGCCGTGCGAGGCGTACGCGCACGCGATGAGATCCGACTGCTGGGTGCGGGTCGGCATCCCTGTCGACGGGCCGCCGCGCTGCACGTCGATGATGACGACCGGGATCTCGGCGAAGTGCGCGAGCCCGATGAACTCGGTCATGAGCGAAATGCCCGGGCCCGAAGTCGCCGTGAACGCGCGCGCGCCGTTCCAGCCTGCGCCGATCGCGATGCCGATCGAGGCGAGCTCGTCCTCGCCCTGGATGATGGCGTAGCGCGCCTTGCCGGTCGCCGGGTCGGTGCGCAGCTTCTGGCAGTGCTTGATGAAGGCTTCGGCGAGGGAAGACGAGGGCGTGATCGGGTACCACGCGCACACCGAGGCGCCCCCGTACACCGCGCCGAGCGCGGCGGCGCTGTTGCCGTCCACGAAGATCTTGTTGCCGACGTTGTTCGCGCGCCTTACCCGAAGCCCGCTGGGGCAGGAAAGGTGCTGGAGCGCGTAGTCGCGGCCGAGCCGCAGCGCCTTCACGTTCGACTGCAGCAGCGCTTCCTTGCCCTTGTACTGCTCGGAAAAGAGCTTCTCGATCTCGCTCGGGTCCATGTCGAGCAGCGCCGAGAGCGCGCCGACGTAGATGATGTTCTTGAAGAGCTGGCGTTGCCGCGGATCGGAGTAGGTTGCGTTGCAGATCTCGGTGAGCGGCATGCCGATCACGTTGATATCGTCGCGGAACCTGGATTTCGGCAGCGGCTTGGAATTGTCGTAGAAGAGATACCCCCCCGGCTCGATCTCCTTCAGGTCCGCGTCCCAGGTCTGGGGATTCATCTGCACCATCAGGTCCACGCCGCCGCGCCGGCCGAGGTAGCCGCGCTCGTTCACGCGCACTTCGTACCACGTGGGCAGTCCCTGGATGTTCGAGGGGAAGATGTTGCGCGGGCTGACCGGCACGCCCATCCGGAGAATCGCGCGCGAGAACAGCTCGTTGGCGGACGCCGATCCCGAGCCGTTCACGTTGGCGAACTTCACGACGAAGTCGTTGACTGCTTCGATTCTTTTCATTGCCTGTGATCGTGTGTGATCATCACCCCGGCGCAAGCCGGGGTCCAGCCAGTGAGTCGCGTTGTCGCTGGGTTCCGGCTCTCGCCGGAACGACGGTTGGGGATGGAATGAAAGATGGGGATCATGCCGCCTTTTTCTGCGGGCGCGGCGTGCGACAGGCCGGCCCGGCGTGCGTCATTTCGAGCAGGAATTTCTGCATGTCCCAGGCGCCGGTCGGACAGCGCTCGGCGCACAACCCGCAGTGCAGGCACACGTCCTCGTCCTTCGCCATGATGCGGCCGGTCTTGAGCGGCCCGGACACGTACAGATCCTGCGTCAGGTTGAGCGCGGGTGCGTTGAGCCGCTGGCGCAGGTCCTGTTCCTCGCCGTCCGCCGTGAACGTGATGCAGTCCATCGGGCAGATGTCCACGCAGGCATCGCATTCGATGCAGAGATTGCCGGTGAACACCGTCTGCACGTCGCAGTTGAGACAGCGCTGCGCCTCGGCGAACGCCGTCCTGGGGTCGAATCCGAGCTCGACTTCGACCTTGATGTCCTTCAGCGTGACCTTGGTGTCCTTCCACGGCACCTTGTAGCGCTGCTCGAGCGAGATCTGGTTATCGTAGCTCCACTCGTGGATGCCCATCTTCTGCGAGACCAGGCTCACGGCCGGCGCCGGGCGCACGCGGATGTCCTCGCCGTTGCACAGCCGATCGATCGAGACCGCCGCTTCATGCCCGTGCGCGACGGCCCAGATGATGTTCTTGGGACCGAACGCTGCGTCCCCGCCGAAGAAGACCTTGGGATGCGTCGACTGCATGGTGACCTTGTCCACCACCGGCATGTCCCACTGGTCGAACTCGACGCCGATGTCGCGCTCGATCCACGGGAAGGCGTTTTCCTGCCCGATCGCGACCAGCACGTCGTCGCACTCGAAGAACGCGTCGGGCTCGCCGGTCGGCACGAGCTTGCGCCGGCCCTTGTCGTCGTACACCGCCTTCACCTTTTCGAAGGTCATGCCGACGAGCCTGCCGTCGCGGTGCTCGAAGGTCTTCGGCACGAGATAATTGAGGATCGGGATACCTTCGTGGATCGCGTCTTCCTTTTCCCACGGCGACGCTTTCATCTCCTCGAAGCCCGAGCGCACGATCACCTTCACGTCCTCGCCGCCGAGCCGGCGCGAGGAGCGGCAGCAGTCCATGGCGGTATTGCCGCCGCCCAGCACGATGACGCGCTTGCCGATCCTGCCGGTGTGGCCGAAGGCGACGTTGGCGAGCCAGTCGATGCCGATGTGGATGTTCGCGGCCGCTTCCTTGCGGCCAGGGATGTCGAGATCGCGTCCGCGCGGCGCACCGGAGCCGACGAAGACCGCATCGAAATCCTGCGCGAGCAGCGCTTTCAGGCTGTCGATCCGGACACCGGGACGGAAATCCACGCCCAAGTCGAGGATGTAGCCGACTTCCTCGTCGATCACCGATTCGGGCAGGCGAAAGCGCGGGATCTGGCTGCGGATCATGCCGCCGGCGCGTGCGTCGCCGTCGAACATGGTGAGCTCGTAGCCCCAGCGCGCGAGATCGCGCGCGACGGTCAGCGAAGCGGGTCCGGCGCCGACGAGCGCGATGCGCTTGCCGTTGCGCTGTTTGGGAGGCACCGGCAACCGGCCCCGGATGTCATCCTTGTAGTCCGCGGCGACGCGCTTCAGGCGGCAGATCGCGACCGGCTCGGGCTTCTCGGCGTTGCGCTCTTCCACGCGCCCGCGCCGGCACGCCGGCTCGCAGGGGCGGTCGCAGGTGCGTCCCAGGATGCCGGGGAAGACGTTCGATTCCCAGTTGACCATGTAGGCGTCGCTGTAGCGGCCCGCGGCGATCAACCGGATGTATTCGGGGACTGGGGTGTGGGCCGGGCAGGCCCACTGGCAATCCACGACCTTGTGGAAGTAGTCGGGGTGGTGGATGTCGGTCGGCTTCAAAAGGGTCGCTCCTCCGTTACGCCAGTCGTTCTTTACTGCTCAGTGCACCGGATAGCGATACCAACGCTTGAGCCCAAAAACGGTTTAACGGCGCCATCGCAAAAAAACCGTATCTTACGCCTCCCCCGTCGGGCTGGAAAGGCGCTGATTTTCAAGCACTAGGCGGATCGTTGGGCGGACGCGACGGATCCACGGCGACCCTGCGGGCAGCGCCGTGGGTCAGTGCCGGAGGACGCGGGAGAGAACGGGGCGCAAACGCCCGCCCACCGCACACAGGAGTGTGGACAGCGGAATCGGCTTGAGGTGCCGATGCGCGGTGACCGCCCCGGCGTCGGTCACCCGCACTACGGGGGCTCAGCGCTCGCGGGAATTCTGCTTGCTGTCGCGCCGCGGAGCGTCCTTGCTGCCCGGCGAGCGGTCATGCGGCTGGGTCTGGGCCGGTGGATCGCTCGCCGGAAACGTATCCTCGAGCGCCTTGTCGAGCATGCGCTCGTCGTGGTTCGTGCTTTGCTTATCCGCCTCCCTTGCGTTGCGACGGTCGCGCGGACGAGAAGTCGATTGCGTCATGCGTATTCCCCGGAATGGTTTCCTGTCCGACAGCCGGAATGGGGCGGCGGTTCCGTCGGGGGCTACTTGCGCGGCGCGTAGAGATCCGTGATCGTGCCTTCCGCCATCTCGGCCGCAAAGCAGACGGTTTCGGAGAGCGTGGGGTGCGGATGGATGGTGAGCCCGAGATCCGCCATGTCGGCGCCCATTTCGAGCGCGAGCACGGTTTCCGCGATGAGCTCGCCGGCGTTGACGCCGGCGATCGCCGCACCGAGCACCCGGCGCGTATTCCGGTCGAGCACGAGCTTCGTCATCCCGTCGTCGCGTCCGGTGGCGAGCGCGCGTCCGCTCGCCGCCCACGGAAAGACCGCCTTGTCGTATTCGATGCCGTCCGCTCTCGCGCGCGTCTCCGTGAGCCCCATCCACGCGACCTCCGGATCGGTGTAGGCGACGGACGGGATCGCGCGCGCGTCGAAATGCGCCTTGTGTCCCGCGATCACTTCCGCCGCGATCTTGCCTTCGTGCGTCGCCTTGTGCGCGAGCATGGGCTCGCCGCAGATGTCGCCGATCGCGTATATGTGCGGGACGTTGGTCCTGAGCTGCGGGTCCACCGGGATGTAGCCGCGTGCGTCCACGTTCACGCCTGCCGCTTCCGCACCGATCTCGTGACCATTCGGGCGGCGACCGACCGCCATCAGGATCGCATCGTAGCTCTCGGGCTTGGGCGCGCTCGCGCCTTCGAACGTCACCTTGAGCCCGCTCGCCTGCGCTTCGACGCGCGCGACCCTGGTCTTGAGGAGGATCTTCTCGTAGCGCTTCCCGATGCGCTTTTCCAGGACCTTCACGACATCGCGATCCGCGCCCGGCATGAGGCCATCCAGCATTTCAACCACGGTGATGCGGCTCCCGAGCGCGTCGTACACCGTCGCCATCTCGAGCCCGATGATGCCACCGCCGATGACGAGGAGCCGCTTCGGTATTTGCGGCAGCTCGAGCGCGCCGGTCGAATCGCAGATGCGACTATCCTCGTAGGGCAGTCCCGGGATGCGTGCGGCGCTCGAGCCCGCGGCGATGATGCAGTGGTCGAAGCCGACCGTTTTCACGCCCTCGGCCGTTTCGACCTTGATCGTGTGCGGCGAAGAGAACGCGCCGCGCCCGACGATCACCTCAACCTTGCGCTGGCGCGCGAGCCCCGCGAGTCCGCGCGTCAACTTGCCGACCACGCCGCTCTTCCACTCGCGCAGCTTCGCGAGATCGACGGCCGGCTTGCCGAACGCGATGCCGGCGTGCGCCATTTCGCCCGCCTCAGTGATGACCTTTGCGACGTGCAGCAGCGCCTTCGAAGGAATGCACCCGACGTTGAGGCAGACGCCACCCAGGGTCGGATAGCGCTCGATGAGGATGACTTTCTTGCCCAGATCGGCGGCGCGAAATGCTGCTGTATAGCCGCCGGGACCCGCGCCAAGCACCACCACTTCGGCGTGAACATCCGCTTTCACCGCGGCGCCGGCGCCGGCCTGAGCCGCAGGCGGTGTCGCGGGCGGGGACGTTTGAGCGGCAGGCGCTGCTGCCGGCGCGGGCTTGCGTTCGCCGACCTCCGCTTCGGTACTCGTCTCCAGCGTGAGGATCACGCTGCCTTCGGACACCTTGTCTCCGGCCTTGACCCTGAGCGCCTTGACAATGCCGGACTGGGGCGACGGAACGTCCATCGTCGCCTTGTCGGATTCGAGCGTGATGAGCGAGTCCTCCTTGTTCACGCGATCGCCCGGCTTCACCAGCACGTCGATGACGGGGATGTCCTTGAAATCGCCGATATCGGGAACCTTGACTTCGATCGTGTCTGCCATTCTTGGAACCTGTCAACGGCAACGGATATGGAAAACGAAACGCGCTCGGCGCGCGACGGTGGGCGGCCCGTCCCTAGAGGCGGATGTGGCCGTCCCCGAGCACCACGTACTTGAGCGAAGTGAGCCCTTCGAGACCGACCGGCCCGCGCGCGTGCAGCTTGTCGGTCGAGATGCCGATCTCCGCGCCGAGCCCGTACTCGTAGCCGTCGGCGAAGCGCGTGGAGGCGTTCACCATGACCGAGCTCGAGTCCACTTCGGCGAGGAACCGCCGCGCGCGCGTCCAGTCCTCGGTCACGATCGCATCGGTGTGCTGTGAGCCGTAGGTCGCGATGTGATCGATCGCCTCGTCGAGGCCTTCCACCACCCGCACCGAAAGGATCGCATCGAGGTATTCGGTATACCAGTCCTCTTCGGTTGCGGCCTTCATCTGCGGCACGATGCGCCGCGCCGTCTCGTCGCCCCGGAGCTCGATGCCCTTTTCGACGTAAATGCGGCAGAGCGGCGGCAGGATCTCGTCGGCAATGGCGCGCGCGACCAGCAGCGTCTCCATCGTGTTGCAGGTGCCGAGGCGCTGTGTCTTGGCGTTATCCGCGACGCGGAGCGCCTTGTCGAAGTCGGCGCGATCGTCGATGTAGACGTGGCACACGCCGTGGAGATGCTTGATCATGGGGATGCGCGACTCGCGCATGAGGCGCTCGATCAGGCCCTTGCCCCCGCGCGGCACGATCACGTCCACGTAATCCTGCATCGTGATCAGCTCACCGACGGCGGCGCGGTCGGTGGTCTCGATCACCTGCACCACTGCCTCAGGCAATCCGGCCGCCTTGAGCCCTTCGTGCACGCATGCCGCGATCGCCTGGTTCGAGTGCATCGCTTCCGAGCCGCCGCGCAGGATCGCCGCGTTGCCGGACTTGATGCACAGTCCCGCGGCGTCGGCCGTCACGTTGGGACGCGATTCGTAGATGATGCCGATCACGCCGAGCGGCACGCGCATCTGCCCCACCTGGATTCCGGAAGGGCGATACTTGAGGCCGCTGATTTCGCCGACGGGATCGGGAAGCACGGCGATCTGCCGCAGCCCGTCGGCCATCGCTTCAATGGTGCGCTTCCCGAGCGTGAGCCGGTCGATGAGCGCCGCCTCCAGCTTCCTCGCCCGTGCCGCTTCCAGGTCGCGCGCATTCGCTTCGATGAGTTGCGGTGTCGCGCGCACGATCGCGTCCGCCATCGTGGCGAGCGCGCGATTCTTCGTGGCGGTATCGGCCCGCGCGATGTGCCGTGCGGCGGCGCGCGCCTGCCGGCCCACGCCAACCATGTAAGTCTGAACGTCCACGTCTGACCTCGTCGGCGGGCGAGCGGCCGCGTGCGGCGGAATGCGTGGCGGCTCTAGAACAGCCCCTGCTGATTGCGCGCGGCCTCGGCTCCCCGGGCTGCGGCCATTCTACCGCGATTCGCTGCGGGCTTTCCTGCGCCGCGCGCGAAGCGCAACGCGAGGTGAAGCAGCTCGTCCCACACGTCGCCTTTCGCGAGGCCCTTGATGGTGCGGTCGATCGCGGCGGCGTGCCGCAGCGCCTCGGATACCTGCGCGAGCGTGAAGCGGCTCAGGTTCTGCTGCATGAGATTCTGGTGCGCCGGTGCCCAGATGCGCGCTTCGCGCCAGAGCATCGATAGCGGCTTGCCGGCCGCGGTGCCCGCGATCAGCTTTCCGATCGCGCGGATCTCCTCGCACATCGCCCACAGGACGAGCGGTGGCGCCGTGCCTTCCCCTTTGAGCCCGTCGAGCATGCGCGCGAGCCGCAGCGGATCGCCTTCGAGCAGCGCCTCGCCCAGGCTGAACACTTCGAAGCGCGCCACGTCGAGCACCGCTTCGTGCGCCTGGTCGTAGCTGACGCGGCCCGCGGGAAAGAGCAGCGCGAGCTTGCGCACTTCCTGGTAGGCCGCCATGAGGTTGCCTTCGACGCGGTTGGCGATGAAGTCGAGCGTCTCCGCATCCGCGTCCTGTTCCTGCGCCTTGAGCCTTCCCGCGATCCACTGCGGCAATGACTTGCGGGGAACCGCTTTCGCTTCGACGAGCACGCCGGCGTTCGCCAGCGCCTCGAACCAGGCGCTTTTCTGGGCGCGCCATTCCAGGCCGGGGAGCGCAATCAGCGTGACGGTATCGGGTGGCAGCGCTTCGCAAAACGCCTGGAGCGTCGCAGCGCCTTCCGTGCCGGGCTTGCCGGTCGGGATGCGCAGCTCGAGGAGCTTGCGTGCGGAAAAGAGCGACTGCGCGCTGGCGGCGAGCCCGAGGTCGCGCCACTTGAAGCCGGAATCCACAGTGAGCGCCACCCGCTCGCTGTAGCCGGCGCTGCGCGCGGCGGCCCGGATGCGGTCGCCGGCTTCGAGCGCGAGCAGCGGCTCGTCGCCGAACACGACGTAGAGCGGCCTCAGCTCGCGCGCGAGATGCTGCGGCAACTGCTCGGTCGTTAGTTTCATGTGTCGGCCGCCCGGGCGCTCAGGATGCGAAAAATGTTAGCTGCGAACGCCGCGCCGCGCAAAGCATTTCGCGTGCGAGCCGGCACAAAACGAGCGGGGACGGGACTGGGCGAAGCGAGCGTGCCATCACGCAAGCACACCTCCATTCCGGCGGCAGCCCGGAATCCACAAAGTGTGTGGCTGTGTGGCTGTGTGACTGGATGCCGGTCCGCGGCTTGAAACATGCCGGGCATGTCTCACCGGCATGACCTACGTCTTGACGTCGAGCTTGACGACCTGCAGCCGGAAGAGAAGCTGCCGCGCCGCGTCCGTCTGCATGTCGCGGAAGAGCAGCATCTCCTCGGATTCCTTGGCGAGCGCCTCCGCATCGCTGTAGGTGAGCTCGCGCCGCAGCGAGATCTGGGTCGGCGGAATATGCTCGGCGCCCTTGCTGTCGGTGAGGCGGTAGGTCACGTTGTAGCGCAGATAGTACTCGCGCACGCGCCCGCCGCCGGAGAGCGCCAGGATCTCCTTATCCTGCCGCTCGTTCAGGATCTGCAGCACGACCTGCGCTTCCCTGGGATTGTCGGTGAGACGCGCCTTGGTGCCGGTCGCGATCGAGCGCTTGAGCTGGATCGTGAAGGGTGAGGTGGAGGCGCCCTGCACGTGAATGGAATCGAAAGGCAGCGCCGCTTCGCCGCGCAGCCGGAAGCCGCACGAGGGAACGAGCAGCACCGCGGCGAGCGCGACGAGCGCGGTGCGGCGCGGCTTCGACGCGGTGGACGCGCTCATACGACGACGTTCACCAGCCGACCCGGGACGACGATCACCTTCTTCACCGCCTGGGCGCCGACGAACTTCTGCACGTTGGCGTGGCCGAGCACGATCTTCTCGATCGTCGCGTGATCGGCTTCGCGCGGCACGCGCACGTCGGCGCGCCGCTTGCCGTTCACCTGCACCACCAGGTCGATCTCGTCCTCGATCAGCGCGGCAGGATCCGGCTCGGGCCACGACGCGGCAAGGATGTCCTCGCCGTATTTCAGCTCACGCCACAGGTAATGCGAGATGTGCGGTGTGATCGGCGAGAGCACGCGCAGCAGCAGCGACAGCCCTTCGCGCACCACCGCATCCGTGGGTTCCCGCGGCGCATCGGCGCGCGCCGCCCCCTCGAGCGCGTTCAGCATCTTCATCGCGCCCGAGGCGACGGTGTTGAACTGGAAGCGCGTCATGTCGTAGCTCGCCTGCCTGAGCGCCGCGTGCACTTCGCGCCGGGCGGTCGCGAGCGGTGGCGGAAGCGCGCCGGTGACCGTGGGCACTGTATCCGCGGCGCGCCGGCCGAAGTCGTAGGCGAACGTCCAGAGCCGCCGCAGGAAACGCGCCGCGCCCTCGACACCGCTGTCCGACCACTCGAGCGTCTGCTCGGGGGGCGAGGTGAACATCATGAAGAAGCGCGCGATGTCGGCGCCGTAGTGGTCGATCAGATCCTGGGGATCGACGCCGTTGTTCTTCGACTTGGACATGGTGCCGATGCCGCCCGACTCGACGGGCAGCCCGTCCGACTTGAGCTTCGCGCCGGTGCGCGCGCCCTTGTCATCGACCGCGATCTCGACGTCGGCGGGATTGTAGTAGGTGATGCGCCCGCTCTCGCCGCGGCGGAAGAAGATCTCGTTGAGCACCATCCCCTGCGTGAGGAGGTTGGTGAACGGCTCGTCGAACCTGACGAGCTTGAGGTCGCGCATCACCTTCGTCCAGAAGCGCGAGTAGAGCAGATGCAGGATCGCGTGCTCGATGCCGCCGATGTACTGATCGACCGGCAGCCAGTACTCCACGCGCGCGTCCACCATCGCACGATCCTGGTCGGGGCAGGCGTAGCGGATGTAGTACCAGGACGAATCGACGAAGGTGTCCATGGTATCGGTTTCGCGCCGCGCGGCCTTGCCGCAGCGGGGACACGCGCAATTCACGAAGTCGGCGCGCTTGGCGAGCGGATTGCCGCTGCCGTCGGGCACGCAGTCCTCCGGCAGCACCACCGGCAGTTGATCATCGGGCACCGGCACGTCGCCGCAGGCATCGCAGTGGATGATCGGAATCGGGCAGCCCCAGTAGCGCTGCCGCGAGATGCCCCAGTCGCGCAGCCGGTAGAGCACCTGCTTCTCGCCCAATCCCTTCGCCTTGAGGTCGGCGGCGATCGCGTTCACCGCTTCGTCGTAACTAAGACCATTGTATTTTCCAGAGTTAACGACAAGGACCTCGTCGTGAGATTTTGAGTCATACCACGGCTTCCACAACGACTCATCAAAGTACGCGTACTCGTAGTGCTCTCTAGGAAACTCCTTTTTGCCTTCAGCCGTATATACGAGGGTATTTTCCAGAACTTGCCTTATCGGAAGGCCATAAGTCTTGGCGAACTCGAAGTCGCGCTGGTCGTGCGCGGGGACGCCCATCACCGCGCCCTCGCCGTAGCTCATGAGGACGTAGTTGCCGACCCACACCGGAACCTCCTCACCGGTGAGCGGATGCGTGACGGTGAGCCCGGTCGGCATCCCTTTCTTCTCCACGGTGGCGAGATCGGCCTCCATCACCGAGCCGCGCTTGCACTCCTCGACGAACGCCGCGAGCTTCGGATCGCGGGCCGCGGCGTACGCGGCGAGCGGATGCTCGGCGGCGATCGCAACGAAGGTGACGCCCATGATGGTGTCGGCGCGGGTGGTGAAGACCCAGAGCCTCTCGTCCTTGCCGTCGATGCGATAGGGAAAGGCGAAGCGCACGCCGTGGCTCCTGCCGATCCAGTTCGCCTGCATGGTGCGCACGCGCTCGGGCCAGCCGGGCAGCTGGTCGAGCGCCGCGAGCAGCTCGTCGGCGTAGCGGGTGATCGCCATGTAGTACATGGGGATCTCGCGCTTCTCCACCAGCGCGCCGGTGCGCCAGCCGCGGCCGTCGATCACCTGCTCGTTGGCGAGCACGGTCTGATCGACGGGGTCCCAGTTCACGACCCCACTCTTCTTGTAGACGAGCCCGCGCTCCAGCATGCGCAGGAACAGCCACTGGTTCCAGCGATAGTACTCGGGGCGGCAGGTGGCGAGCTCGCGGCTCCAGTCGATCGCGAATCCGAGCGACTTCAGCTGCCCCTTCATGTACGCGATGTTGTCGTAGGTCCACTTCGCGGGCGGCACGTTGTTCGCCATCGCGGCGTTCTCGGCGGGCAGACCGAACGCGTCCCACCCCATCGGCTGCAGCACGTTGTATCCCTGCATGCGGTGGTAGCGCGCGAGCACGTCGCCGATGGTGTAGTTGCGCACGTGCCCCATGTGCAGCTTTCCCGAGGGATAGGGGAACATCGAGAGGCAGTAGTACTTCGGCTTCCCGGGCGCTTCCACGGCACGAAACACGCCCTTCCCGTCCCAGTACTGCTGGGCCTCGCGTTCGATCACGTGCGGGTTGTAGCGCGGCTGCATGGCGCGTGCGGGCGTCGAAAAAAGAAGGAATTATAACTGCATCGATAATCTATAATTCGCCGATATCAGCGCTCCCCGAAAGCATGTCGCCCGGTTTCCTCGCAGGACTCAACGAACGTCAGCTCGAAGCGGTCACCCTTCCTCACGAGTCGGCCCTCGTTCTCGCCGGTGCGGGCAGCGGCAAGACCCGCGTACTCACGACCCGCATCGCCTGGCTCGTCCAGAGCGGGCAGGTGAGCCCGCAGGGCCTGATCGCAGTCACGTTCACCAACAAGGCGGCGAAGGAAATGCTGACGCGCGTTGCCGCCATGCTGCCGATCAACACACGCGGGATGTGGGTCGGCACGTTCCATGGGCTGTGCAACCGGTTGCTGCGCGCGCATCACCGCGAAGCGGGATTGCCGCCGCTTTTCCAGATCCTCGATGCGCAGGACCAGCTCTCGCTCATCAAGCGGCTCCTGAAAGCGCAGAACCTCGACGAGGAGCGCTATCCGCCGCGGCAGGCGCAGTGGTATATCGCGGGCAACAAGGAAGAGGGCCGGCGGGCGCAGGACGCCGAGGTCTACGACGATTTCTCGCGCCGCATGCAGGAGTTCTACGCCGTCTATGACGCACAGTGCCAGCGCGAAGGTGTGGTGGACTTCGCGGAGCTGCTGTTGCGCTCGTACGAGCTTCTTTCGAAGAACGAGGTGCTGCGCGCACACTACGCGAACCGGTTCCGCCATATTCTCGTCGATGAATTCCAGGATACGAACCGGTTGCAGTACCGGTGGCTGAAGCTCCTGGCGGGCAGGCCACTCCGCCGCCCAATGGGCGGCACTTCTCCTGAAGAAGGAGGGGAAGCACCACCCCGCGCCGCGAGCCGGTCACCCCTCCTCATCGGAGGAGGGGAAGACGCTGCCGTTGTTTTTGCGGTGGGGGACGACGACCAGTCGATCTACGCCTTCCGCGGCGCCTCGGCCGCCAACATGCACGACCTCCAGCGCGACTTCGCGATCGAGCGCGTGATCCGGCTCGAGCAGAACTACCGCTCGCACGGCCACATTCTCGACGCGGCCAACGCATTGATCCGCCACAACCGCAAGCGTCTCGGCAAGGAGCTGTGGACGGCGGAAGGCAAGGGCGAGCCGCTCCGCGTCTACGAAGCGCTCACGGATCTCGACGAGGCCGCCTTCATCGTCGATGAAGTGCAGGCGCTCAGCGCGGAAGGCGTCGCGCTTCACGACATCGCCGTGCTCTACCGCTCCAATGCGCAGTCGCGCGTCATCGAGCACGCGCTCTTCAGCGCCGGCGTGTCGTATCGCGTGTACGGCGGCCTGCGCTTCTTCGAGCGCCAGGAAGTGAAGCACGCGCTCGCCTACCTGCGCCTCGTGGCGAATCCGGACGACGACAACGCGTTCCTGCGCGTGGTCAACTTTCCGACACGCGGGATCGGCGCCCGCACCATCGAGCAGCTCCAGGCGCGTGCGCGCGAGGGGGGGCTGAGCCTGTGGGCGGCAGCGAAGGAAAAAGCGGAAGGCCGCGGCGGCGAAAGCAAGGGCGTGCCGGCGTTCGTCGCCTTGATCGAGCAGATGCGCGGCGCAGCACAGGGCCTGCCGCTCGCGGAAACGATCGACCACGCCATCGACGCGAGCGGCCTGCGGCAGCACTACCAGAACGAGAAGGAAGGCCGCGACCGGCTCGAAAACCTCGCCGAGCTCGTGAACGCCGCCGCGACGTTCGTCGCCGAGCGCGACGTCCAGCCGGCCGGCGAAGGGGTGCAGATCGACGAGCCCGACGAGTTGACCGCGTTTCTCGCGCACGCGGCGCTCGAGGCGGGCGAGCACCAGGCCGAGGCGGGCGCAAGCGCGCTGCAGTTGATGACGGTGCACTCGGCGAAGGGGCTGGAGTTTCACACCGTCTTCGTGAGCGGCCTCGAAGAAGGCTTGTTTCCGCACGAGAACAGCATGACCGAGGCGGACGGCATCGAGGAGGAGCGCCGGCTCATGTACGTCGCGCTCACCCGCGCGCGGCGCCGCCTCTATCTCACTCTCGCGCAAAGCCGCATGCTGCACGGGCAGACGCGCTACGGTGTTGCTTCGCGTTTCTTTCGCGAGATTCCGGAGAACCTCATGCGGCGCATCAATTCGGGCGCGAAGAGAATCCATGCGTCGCTCGGCGGCGCGCCGCGCGCCGCGGCCGCCATCGCCTCACCCACAGCCATTGCGGACGCCTCCATGCCGTGGCGCATCGGTCAAAATGTGGTGCATCCGAAGTTCGGCGCCGGCGTGATCGTCAGCGCGGAAGGGCGCGGGGCGGACGCGCGCGTGCAGGTCAACTTCCGGAACAACGGCTTGAAGTGGCTCGTGCTCGAATACGCGAAGCTCGCGCCCGCGTAGGCGTGCGGCGCGCGTTTTGACGGACTATCGCAGGAAGGGATTGCCGCTGCCGGCGGGCTTGGGCTCCGCGCCGGAGAAGATGTCCTTGTAGCTTGCGTAGAGCGAGCAGATCAGCACCGGCAGCAGCACGATCAGCCCGAGGAAGAGCGGGATCGAGGCGATGAACCACAGCACCAGGATGATCAATCCGTAGACCAGGAACGCGAGCCAGTTCGAAAGGCACGCGAAGAACGAGGTCTTCATCGCGGCCACCGGATTCATGTCCTCGAACACGACGAGCAGCGGCGCGAACCAGATCAGCATGAGGAGCGGCAGGTAAAGCGCGAAGCCCAGGGTGAGCGCGAGCGCCATGCTGCGCATCGCGGCCGCAACCGCCTGCATGTCGCTGCCCGACTTGTCGAGCACGGTCGGGAGCATTGCGCCGCCCGCTGAAACGAAGACCACGCCGACTACCAGGATGGTGCCGACGAGATAGACGCCGCCGATCGTCACGAGCGACGCCGAATTCTTTCTGAACCCCGCGAAAAGATGCGCGAGCTCGAGCTCCTCACCGTTCTCGACGGCACGACATCCGATCATGAGTCCAGCAAAGAGCACCGGCGAGAGCAGATTGAAGAGGAGCGGGCCGATCAGCGGGATGAGGAAGGACACCATCCAGATCAGCACCAGCACCACGGTGAGCGCGATCCACATGAGCGGGTACTTCCGGAACAGCGCGAAACCGTCCACGATCCACTGCCAGCCCCTGCCGGCTTCCACAACCCGCGCCTTCATGGTGTTCTCCCCTGTGCGGAGCGCTCGGCCGCGAACGGCGAGGCCCGGCGCCTATTATAGAAGGGCTTCAGCCGGTTTGCGGCAGCTGCGGTGCACGCGCGATATGGCTGGCGAGGATGCGCTGGAAATGCGCCGGATCCTTCGCGTGCGTGAGTTCACCGGGCCGCGGGAGGTGAAAGTCGTAGAGCCGCGAGACCCAGAAGCGCAGTGCCGCCGCGCGCAGCATCACCGGCCACGCTTCCTTCTCACGGGCGGTGAGCGGGCGCCGTGCACCATAAGCCTCGATGAACGCCAAGGCGCGCCGCTCGTCGATGCGGCCATCCGGCTCGACGCACCAGTCGTTCACGGTCACTGCCACGTCGTAGAGCAGCGCATCGGTGCAGGCGAAGTAGAAATCGATCACGCCGGAGAGGCGCTCCGACTCGAAGAGCACGTTGTCGCGGAAGAGATCCGCGTGCACCACGCCGCGCGGAAGCTCCGGCCGGCGCTGACGTGCCTGGAAACGCACTTCTTCCCGCAGGAGCTCCGATTCCTCCGCGGAGAGGAACGGCAGCAGCTCCGGCATCACCGCCTGCCACCATTTGGGTCCGCGCGGGTTCTCCATCTGCATGGGAAAGCTCGCTCCGGCGAGATGCAGGGCGGCGAGGACGGCGCCGACCTGTGCGCAATGCCGCGGCTCGGGGTGCAGGAGGTCCTTGCCGGTGAGGAAACTCACCAGCGCGGCCGGCTTGCCGTTGAGCGTGCTGAAAAGCTCGTTGCGCACGTTCGCGACGGGACGCGGGCACGGCACGCCGCGGGCGGCGAGATGCGCCATCAAATTCACGTAGAACGGCAGCTCGTGCGGCTGAAGCTTCTCGAAGAGCGTGAGGACATAGCGCCCCTCGGTGGTGGTGACGAAATAGTTGGTGTTTTCGATGCCGGCGGGAATGCCCCGCAGGTCCATGAGCGTACCGAGCGCGTAGTCGCGCAGGAAAATCTCGAGATCCCCGGGTGTGACGGTAGTGAAGACGGACATGCTAGCGCGGCGTCCGCGGCGCGGGCGCGGCACGCGCGAATGCGAGACTCCCCATTACACACCCGCTAACGAAGCGCAATCTGCCGCGGTATGCGGGTCAAAACTGATGGATGACCCACATCGGCGGTCGCGTCCCGGTATCGAGACTGTCCTGCCGGCTGAAGCGACCGTCTCCCTTGTGATCGATCAGATAGTAGGGTCGTCCGTTGGCGGGCGTCACTTTGACCATGTAAAGCCGGCCGCCGATGCGGTATTCCTCGACCGTGTCGGTGCCGCGCTTGAGAATCGTCACCTGCGGCTCGAGCGCCGGATCGAGCTCATAGCCCGGCGGCGGTGGCGGCGGCTCCGGAATGGGCTGCAGCTGCGGCTTTCCCTGCGCGAACACCGGGAGCGCGGCACACAGCATGACGATGAGGGCCAGTCGGCGCATGAGGCATCCCCGTTTTTTGGACAACCATTATGCGGCCTGCGTTCGGGTTTTGAAAGCCGTGCGTGGAGCTATTGTCAAATTTGGTGTATGCGCGGTTGATCAGGCGGCGACCCTGCTGCCCTCCTGACGTGGCGAAGCGCGCTTCTCGGTGTGCACTTCGACGCCGTCACGGAACTTTACCCCGCGAATCAC